>ERZ779851.6-NODE-6-length-189458-cov-27.808815_pt1 | contig 189458 bp, 227 predicted proteins | sample MGYA00511094_ERZ779851 | MGnify/ENA primary metagenome ERZ779851 (study PRJEB29588, sample SAMEA2155512) | human gut metagenome | biome: human gut; feature: human-associated habitat; material: faeces | place: Denmark | collected 2008/2010 ...
TTATAAAAAATTAAAAATCAAGACTTGTTTTAAAAATAATTTTTTAAAAGGCAATTTTAAGATAATTTCCTTTAACAAAACTTGAAACTGTTAAGAAAAATAAAAATTTGTGGAGATTTTTGATGAAAACAATCCAAGAGGTTTTTGACCAGGTAAAACCTGAATGGAAATTTGCAGCATACAAAAAGCATTATACTTTTTCAAAATAGGATAATTAAGTGGAAATTCTCTTAAAAAGATTACAAAACATTTGCAATACGATAATTATCAAGCAGCTTCAAAGATATCTAGGCAAAGTATATTTGTATGGAAGTAGTATAACTGATACTTACTATGATTTGAAATTTCATGACCTTGATTTGATTGTCGATGTTGAAGATACTGCTCAATTAGAAAATTTGTTGAACACTTTGAACATTACATATACCAAAAACAAATACGATGGTTATCGATTTAAACATAACGGAATTGAATATGATGTTTGGAACCTTAAAGACACTGCAAGTATGACTTTGTTTAATATTGAACCAACATTGGATAATTTATTAACGAGTTGTATGTTTAGCACACAGTCTGTTTACTATGACACAAATTTAAGATTGCTATACTTTAATAACATCTGGGACCAAACCATCAATACAAAAGTGATTGATCTTGTATCACAAAACACACTATTTCCTGAAAAGTTAAAAGAACTTGCTACAAAATACTCACGTAGATATAAAATGAGTTGGTCTAGACGTTTGTGTCAAGTAATAAAATCAAACAAAGATTGGAAGATCTCAAAAGTTATTTCTTTTCCTATCTTGTAAATGAATTTGAAGGTGATAATAATGAAAGTTAAAGAATTAATCAAAGAATTACAGAAGTGTGATCCGGAAGCCGTGTTGTCGTTACCTGTAATCAGTGTGGAACAATCTTTTAACGGATATGATGGGTATACTAATTCATTAAAACCGCATAAAAAGTATGAAGGTAAATCTATCTTCGAAATTCCTGAAGAAGATTTTAATGACTATTTACAAACAGCTTCATATGTAACTGATCATAGTTCAGATAAACAAGTATATATAAAAACACTGTCGCCAAGGGAATTTGTCGCAGATTATGATCCGAAACTTGAACGCACCAAACTTCATAACAGTTACATTAAGAAACGTGCTCTGCTTGCTACTATAGAAGATTATGCTGATGGGTTTGGTTCAAATATTCCTAATTCTAAACTTGTGGAACATCTTAAACCTTACACTGAACAAGACCTTTTCCTCAAAGAACACTTCAATGAAATAATTGAAAGAATCAAGCAGAAAAGAAAATACATGGCTAATTTGATTGACGATGAATAAATAATGGCAGATAGAACATATGCGGTTGTTAAACGTGATTCATACAAGAATAAATTTATCACAAAAGAAAAAGCCACCTTTTAAATAAGGTGGCTTCATATTTAGGTAGGAAAATCTTTACATATATTTTTCAAGGTATTTTTGGATTTTCTTCAAAGATTCAAGATGCCAACCAGCACGTTTTTCAGCTGCACCTTCTAAATCCTTCACACCAAGTTTTCTGAAAAATTCTTCCGGACTTTCATACATAAAAAGAGGTGAATTCAGATAATGCTCTGTAGCTTTTTTCATCAAATCAACCTGAACTTTTTTATCAAGCAATTTGTTGAAAAACGGTGCAACACATAAAAGACATTTTGAAAAATTATCTTTGAAAGCTTTTGACCGAACACATTCTCCAAAGATTGAATGTTTCAACCAATCATCTGCATACAGACTGTTATCTTTTTCAACAGATTGTTTCAGATAATCAATAGCTGTATCAACAACTTTTTTGGTTCTAGTATCTAAAGAGTTATAAAGCTCCAAGCGTTCTTTTTCAGAAACCTCAGGAAGACCACCTGATGCAGGTGCTTTAACTTTTGGTAAATCTTTAGATAACAGCTTCTCAATGACTTTCTTTGGATCGCAAGGTTTATTCATATCTTCAAGTGTATACCACTTTCCGTCATAAGATTCCATAAAGAATTCCACGGATTTACCGGAATCGGTTGTGTAACGAACAACAGGAACATCGGCATGATCAACTTCATTTGAGCTTACTTCAATCGTTCCATTGTTAACCAACTTCATAAGCTTCTTGACAAAGGCGTTAGCTTCAGCGGGATAGTCGCTACTCTTTACCTGTTTGACTTGGACGGCTGAAACAATTTTCAACCTTGATAAAACATTAACTTTCATTTTAGAACATCCATAATTTCTTATCCTTTAAAATGCTACTTTTCTTTCGCCATACAAATCAATAGCTTGTTTAACAATTGATTTTGGGCAATATCTACACTTAAAATCACCATCAACCTTTTGTGGAGCACCTTTTAAGGAGGTAAGACTTCCACAACTGCTACAATTAAAATCACCATCAACCTTTTGTGGAGCTCCTTCTAATGAAGTAAGATTGTAACAACCGTGACACTTAAAATCACCATCAACCTTTTGTGGAGCTCCTTCTAATGAAGTAAGTTTACAAGTGCTACAAATAAAATTACTACCAACCTTTTGTGGAGCGCCTTTTAGGGAGGTAAGATTAGGACAATCACTACAAATAAAATCACCACCGACCTGTTTTGGTGCACCTTTTAAGGAAGTGAAATTTTTACAATCTCTACAATCAAAATTTCCACCAACCTTTTGAGGGGCACCTTCTGAGGAAGTGAGGTTATAACAATCATTACAATTAAAATTACCGCATACTTCTTTTGGAGCGCCTTTTAGGGAAGTAAGATTGTGACAAAGGAAACACTCAAAATTACCATCAACCTTTTGAGGGGCACCTTTTAGGGAAGTGATATTATCACAAGCATAACACTCAAAATCACCGCCTACTTCTTTCGGGGCTCCTTCTAGAGAAGTAAGACTTTTACAATGGCTACAATCAAAAGCACCATCCACTTTACCAAACTTTACTTTAAAATGTCCATTATCATCTATAATTTTTTTAATCGAATCATTACTAATACTACCAGCAACGTTAACGATTCCGTTTGAAATTTTATAAAATTTCACACCACATCGATCTAAGAGATTTTTGATTTAATCTTCGTTGGTGATGAAATCGGATGTAACAATTCCTAAGCGGGATAAAACATTAACTTTCATTTAGTTGAACTCCTTATAAAAGCTTTGTTTGAAAATTAAGAGTTGTTACTTTTCATTTTATATATGATTTTCGTTGGCTCGCAAAAATCATATTGTTGCTTTTCGCACAATTCTTGAACAACAGATTGTCTTGCTTTGTTTGAAGAAAAGGTTGCACCTTCAATCATTCCAACAATACATCCTCCAAGAAAGATACCAATGAGTGTAATAATCGCAAGGAAATTGCCAGACTTTTCTAAGGCAATCTTTTTAGCCTCCAATTTTGTTACTTCGTTTAAGAAGGTTTTCATTTTTGTTCTCCTTTTTTAATTTTATACTTTAGTATAATATACATTCTCTGGAAAATCAAGAGAAATTTTCATATTTTTGAAATTTTTAATCATTTTTCCACAAAATTTCGTCAAGAATTTCTTGATATCCCCACAATCTTCCGGATATGTAAGGGAGTTTTAAATAAATTGCTGCAAACATTCTGTGGTTTCCATCTTGGACAATTAAAGCATCACCATTGAATTCAAAATCAATTTCACGAATTTCATCAGGATGATGAATAAAATAAGCAATTCTTGATTTATCATATTCTTCTTTACGTAGAGATTCTTCAAGAAAAGCATCATCTTTCACAAGATCCCAATCGGTTAAAAATAAATCTCTTGTTGAAAAATTTGATATTGTTTCAGGTTCTACGTATCTTAAATTTTGTGTAATTTTTTGAACATCAAAAAGCTGGAGATTATCCTCAAGGTAATCATTTTTGATTTTAATCACTTTTTGAGGACCATTTTGTTTGTAATCCTGAATTAAGCGAAAAATATTTCTTACCTGTTCAGCTGGATCTTGATCTACCACCGAACATATATTTTCAATACAATCAATCAAAAAATTTTGCTCTAAAGACATTAGCAAACCTCTTGATTATCCACTTTTTGAGCCAGCTCGGACAAACTTTGGTAAAGTTTGGAATCTTTGTCGATATATGTTTTATCAAGAAATTCTTGACAGGAAGGTTTCTTGTTTTTCTTCCAATCTCTGATTAACTTTTCTTTATAGGAATCATTGAAGCTGGTCCATAAAGTTCCATCTTCATCGTCTTGAATTTCGTAGCTCATTTTCTACCCCTTTTTCTATTCTATACTTTATTATAACAAGAAAGAGAAGGAAATTCAAGAGAAGAGTTAAAGAAAATCCGGTTTATTTCTAAACCGGATTGTTTCTTTTCAAAAGTTTTAAATAGTTAGCACCAACGAATTTCAAACAACGTATCTGCTTCAACCTGTTCAGTATTTGTAATGGTAACGGTTACTCCATCCTCTGCAAGATTGATATTTTCTGTTGGAACAAGCAACTTTCCATAAATATAAACAAACAGGTTACTTAATGATTTGCAGGGTGAGGTTAATGTGAAGGAAAAGCTTGTTGCTGCGGATTGTAATGTATATGTTGCACTATGCCATTCCGGAGAGCTTGAAAGCAAAAGCGTGAATTTTGTCGGATCAAAGGTTGATGTTGTTGTATGCGCTGTCGTAGTAATCCACAATTGATTATCATAAAGAACTAAATCATTTACCAGCAAGGAAATATCGGAAGCATAAATATAGGTGGTTAAACCTTTCTGTTGAATTGTATTTCCGGTTATTTGAATACCATTTCCGGCTGTTAATATATTTTGTTTAGCGTCAATCGCTTGTTTGATTGCTTTTTGTGACGGGACAAAATATTCATTATCATCTGATAAGCTATTTGCTAATCCTAAAAATTTCTGTGGCATTTTCTCACTTCCTTGTAATTGGAAATTCCTTGAAGAAAATTAAGTTGTGTTTGTTTAGTTCCGAAAGTTTTTAATTTTTAACAAAGTTCTTGAAACCGGAAGATTAAAAAATGGCCGAATATTCAGTAAAACAGAAAATCATTGAAAACCTGGTTAGTGATTTAGCAAGCAAGGCGGTTGATTCAGCGGTTGTTCACAATACCGGAAATGAAACAATTGATGGTGTTAAAACATTTTCATCTTCACCAACCCTTCCGGCCCTTGAAACAACAGATAATTCTGACAAGGCTGCAAGCACGAGTTTCGTTAATTCAGTAATCACTGAAAAGGTATTCACAAATAACCTTGCTCAAGGCACTTGGAACCTTGGAAATTCTTATACAGGGATTGGATTGGATTGCCCTAATAACAATGCTTGGACGGTTACTGCACCAAAATCAGGTGTTGGATTTCTTCTTATAAATATGGAATTAAATGAGGCTACTGAAGGTCAGTATGAGTTGCAATTTACAGGCACAAGTGGATCAAGAAACCGCTTCATTGCAACACATCCTGATGTTAATATGTTCTTGGTTGCTATTGATACCTTCGTTAAAGATCAAGAATATTCGGTTCGTTTCTCATCAACGGAAGGATCAAGCTGTCAGTTTCCAAACGACCAGACCGTTTGTTGGTGTAAGCTTTTCGTTTTTGGTTAAAAATTTTTGAAGAAAAGAAAACCCCAGTTAAAAATAACTGGGGTTTCAATTTTGTTTGGTTAAATGTTTTACATAACATTAACCGTTGGGAAAAACCGTTCATCATAAGGATGTAAGGTTGGTCCATAAACATACAAACATTGACCAGCTTCACCGGTTCCCATTTTGAAGTTTTCAGGAGTCAACTTAACACCACGTAATGTAACATTGGTCAGGTTGATTGTCATATCCTTAAACATTGAACGTTCCTCAAAACCTTCCTGAGTTTTTGGTAAGCTGTAATCCTGACAAAGAATGAAGCCTTCATACTCATCACCGGTTTCACATTTATCAATGATGCAATTTACCATATTGATTGTAACATTCTTGGCAAGACCTTCATTGGATAAAGCAAGAACCTGTTCATCAGAATCGTAAAAATGACAATTGATAATGTTTACAACAGCATCATCAGCAAACTTGGCAGCCCAAATATTGACGTGGTCAGCGAATTCTTTGAATTCACAATTTTCAATCGTCAGAACCTTGATTGGCTGATCAGATTTCTGACCGGTCATAATTGTATTGTATGTTCTTCCGGTGAATGTCATATTCCTGAAGGTAATATACTGGGCATTTTTGATCATAACCACATTGGTGTTGCTTGCGGTATCACAAGCCACGGTGGAATCTTTCAAAGCTGCTTCATTAGAAACATTCAACAAAATTGATTGTTGTGTATTAGCGGTAATTTCAGCATTCTTGATTTCAACCGACTTTGCAGTAACCGTCAAAGCCTTATCAAAATTGGATTGAACAATAACGTCCTTGGTAGGATCATTGATTGTTGTAGGTTCCCCAGCGGTTGGTGCAACAACCTCAGGATTTGTTTTAGACAATTCAGAAACACGATCTTCCAAAAATCTCAACTCATTAGCCAAAGACTGAACGCTACGTTCGGAAGCTTCCAAAGAACTTTCAAGTTCAGCATCGGCATTTTGACGAGCTTCAGCTTCTTCATTCAAAGCTTCAACGCTTGATTTTGTTTCCAACTTCTGATCAACCTGAGCGTTAACTTCAGATTCAATTTCTTCCTTCAAGCCGGCTGTTGCTTCTGCAACTTTTTCATCAATCTTTCCATCAATATCAACATCACAATCACATTTCTTAACCAAAGAAATATCCAATGTTGATGTGACGGAAACCAGCTGCGTTCCTTTGTAAGTTTCAAAACCATCAGCGGAAATTTCAACCCCAACCGGACTTCCTTTAAGAACAGTAATACTGGCTTGCTTGTTACCATTCAATTTAATTGTCGCATTTGTCGTGTTGCGAACATTCACGTTTAAAGTTACATATTCAGTCATTTTCGAACACTTCCTTATTTATAACCACAATTTTTAAGAATAGCCTGAAGCTCTTTGCCTGTTTTGTCAACAAACTTTTCAACTTCCTTCCGGAGCTTCTCAAAATCCCCACCTTTGAATGAATGTACATAACCCATATTGTAATCTGAATTTATTCTTACTTCATTCTCAGGAACATTATGGGAAATATGAACACCTGTTTGACCATCATCATTGACAAAATATAAATGATGGTGATCGGTTCCTTTTCCTAACTCTTGGGAAAGACGAGCTTCAACCTTCGAGCTGGATTCAACCTTAACCGGGGTTACTTTTTCAAGAACCGAAGCAAGATCCTTTTCCGTCAAACCAGCTTGCTCAACCAAAAGTGGTAAGAAATAAACCAGCATATTCATATACTTGTTATAACAGCCCCATTTATAAAGGAGTTTGCATTGAGCGGCATTTTCAGCATAACGATTAGCCAAACCAAGCATTTTGAACTCAGGATCACCAATTTCATATTCCTGACCATTTTCACGTCCCAATTCTTTATTGATAAGATTTAAGACGGCTGCAAAATGCTCCGGTTGCTGCATAGCAGAATATGCGTTAATCCAACTATCGTAACCGGCTGTTACGACATTGACGTATTTGCTATCTTTAAAACCTGCTTGAACAGGAAGAGCATCACAAAATGCTTTTTTAATAACCAAAGCCTGATCTTCAACCGGGGCAACAGGATTTTCCGTAATCAAATTTCCCATTTTGCTCGCGATTGAGTCTTGAATCAACTTCTCGACCATATCACGAACACCGGTAGAATCCAAGAGCTTCATATATTCATCATAAGTTAAAATCAACTTCATTTTTAGAGGTCCTTATTGATAATAATGAATTTACCCCGATCCGACATCGGAAGTTTCAAACTTCGTAAAACCTTGAGAATGTTATAATCAGGAAGATTTGGTTTCATTCTCAAAATAATACAATCGTTTTTAATCAAGGAAGAATCCAGATAGGAACTAAGGATTTGCGAAAGAATATTTCCAACATCTTTCAAGAAAAGGTCATCAGCAATGGTAACGCTCAAGCTACCATTTTCATTCAACTTTGACTTTTCAACAAGTTTGGAAATTACAGATAAATCATAACATTCCATAGTCAAATCTTCCCGTGATTATAACTCTCCTTCAAAATTAAAAAAGATGGCTTGAAAAACAAACCACCTTTTCCTAACAAAATTTAAGAAGGTTAACCTTCGAGATATGAGCAACTCCGGTCGATATAAAACTTACCTTGAGTAATTCTTGTTTTGACACCATTCGGGTCTTCCAAAACAATATCATATTTCCAAGTTCCGGTTGCATATCCTGTTTTCAAATATGAAGCATCAAGTTGGCAAAGAATTGAACCATCATAACCAAGGGTAATTCTGCCATCATAATCAGATCCTGTTCCTAACCGTGCCAGAACAACGTGACCATCTTTGCGGTCCCTGATTTCCATAAGGGCGGTATAGTTAGATAAATCAATTGATAAACCATTCTTTTTCTGCCAAAGAATTTTGAAATAAAGACTTTCATTAGACTTGGCATAAATATTGATAACGGAACGGGCTCCGGTTGGAAACTCTTCCTGATCTTGAATTTGTGTTTGGTTATCAATCAATAAATCTGACATTTATTTCACCTTTTTAGCAAAGTGCTCTTTCAGTTTCATCAAGCGTTTTACAAGAAGGTCATTACCTTTTTCCTGAGCTTTCTTGATTTTTTTCATCAATTGAAGCTGGATCAAACGCTTTGATTTTTAAACGGGATAGGACGTTAACTTTCATCTCATTAAACTCCAAAAAAAAATCCTACCTGAAAATTAAAAACTTTTGCTTTTCATTAAAATCCGTTCTAAACGTTCATCAACCCGAGCTTGGTTAACCATCATTTCTTCCAAAGAAGGGATCCAATTGTTTACCTGAATTTCAGGATATTTTGTTAACGCCAATTTACCGTTTTCAAGATTTTTGAGGAAAGTTTCGTTATTCAAACGATAACCACGACTGGTTAATTCCTTATTTATTTCTTTGTAACGGTTCAAAAGGTAAGGAATTTTGTTGAAGAAAAATTTAACGTGACCTTTACCTAAACAATAACGGCTTGGAATATCTTCAGGAATTTTCTTGGATTTCAAAACATAACTAAAAACACGAATCGATTCGTGATACTCAGCCATCAACTGTTTGTTGGAAATCTTTTTCACCGGAATGATGTTAATTCTGGTCATTTGAAACTCCTTTTTAAATTTTATACTTCATTATAATAAGTTTTCTCTTACTAATCAAGAGAAATCTTCACTTCTAACCAACTGAGCTGCTTCAGGATAATCAACCAAATAGTTTTTGCATAAATGATATTGTTGTTGAAAAACCCATTCCGAACGATTAACCGGCAGGATTTTCTCAACAACATCAGGAGTCATTTTAACGGTTTTACTCTTTTGATAGATGGTTTCCATAACCAACTTCAAAGCATTAACGTTTGAAATCTCTTGATCCTTTTCATAATTATTGCAGAAATTATCAGCCATAACAGGTAACAAAAACAGCAAAGAATTTCCTTCAACATTTTTCATAATGTCCATAATCAAACGAAAGCGTTTGGCTTTCTTCATTTCACCATCCAAATAAGGCCAAAATTTCATATGATAACCGGCAACCGTTTGCATAGGTTTCAAAAACTTTTGAGGAATTTTCATTTGATTGATATAATCAGAAGTCAAAATGTTGAAACCAACCTCATCATGATTGTGATGACGTGGAAATTCCTCAGGATTTGTAAAAGGTTTACCAATGTCGTGGAACATTGTTGACCAGTAAATTGATTCTTCCTCATCCGGAGTCAAATTATATTTACCAATGTTTTGATCAATCCATCTCAAAGCATTGGCAACATGACCACCTGTTTGACCTTCAGGATGGTATTTGGTATTTTCCGGACAGTTTGTGAACATCAGATCCAAATCAGAATTAAAACGTTGCAAACATTTCATTTTGTGCATCAATTCAAAAAAAGTACCAACCTTATGCTCCTTCATAACCTTTTTGAATTCGGTATAAATTCGTTCCGTGGTAACATTTTTCAATTCATTGTGACCAACCATTGAAATCAATGTTGACAACAAATTGATTGAAAATTTAAAACCCAAAACGGAAGCAAACCGAATAGCACGAATTATCCGTAAAGGATCTTCACTGAAATGATTTGGATCAACCAAATCCAAAGTTTTGTTTTCAATATCGGACAAAGCTCGTTTTGTGAATTCATTTTCAACCAGGTTATGATTTTCATTCATAACCAAAGCATTGATTGTAAAATCTCTACGTTGCAGATCTTCTTCCAAGGTAATATCCGGAGTAAAAACAAACTGAAAATCCTGATGGGAATTCCCACTCTTGATTTCCTTACGAGCTAATGCATATTCTTCATTTGTTTCAGGATGTAAAAATACCGGAAACCTTGAACCAACCTGTTTGAAACCTTTTGACAACATTTCTTCAACGGTTGAGCCAACAACTACCCAATCCTTATCGGAAGGGTTACGTTTCAGGATAAAATCTCTAACATAACCACCTACAATAAATTTTTGCATTTTCTTGATTCCTTCTTTTGTTATACTTTATTATAATAAGAAAGTTGAGGAAAATCAAGAGAAAAATTCTTCTAAAATAAGATATATGAATTAAGAACTATTTTTAGAAAAGTAAACTAAACAGAAAAAGAGCTAATCCTGAGCCAAAGGTAAAACCAAATCCTGCTACAAAAGATTTCATGAAAAATTCAGATAACATTGATTTACACTTTCAATAAGGTTAGCTCTTTGATTTTATTCTTCAACAGGATAAGGATATCTTTCTTTAATTTCTTGAACTTTCTGATTACGTTCCTGTATCAAATCAGCAATCTTTTCTTCATCTGGAACTTCTTCATCCCGTTCACGTTGGATATGTGCTGTTATAGGGTCAACTTCAATAAGATAGGCTTGTGCACGTTTTGCTTCTTGTTCTTCTTGGGTTGGAGCAGGAATGTCTGATTTAAGCAGATACTCACCATTGATTTGCATATAATCGGAAACAGAATGTTCTGTGTCTTCAATGATTTCATCACACATCAACCCACGAAAATCCTCTTCTTCAGAATTTCCGATACAAACAATTTTATATTGTATTTCCTAAATATAAACTCATCTTTATTCCTCGGATTCAATTTCCTCAAACTCACTGAAAACCTCTTCGTTGATAATATATTCCAAAGAACCATTATTTTTGTTTCGGAAAATTTTACCCTCATCGGCAATATATTCAACGACTTTTTTAACTTCTTTGACATTACCAAAAGAAGAAAGATCTTTGGATTCTGGGGCAATAACCAAAACACCGGCATCTTTGCCGTTTTCGGTTAAACGCTTTCCATCTTCTGGATAAATGTAAAATGATGTAGATTTTTGCATTGTTTTTCTCCTATTGTTTTATGGAAGGCTAAAATAAATGGTGGCCTTAGAGCAACCCATATATGACCTTGTACATTGTTCGTTACCGGATAATGAAGATTTAAAATAAACTTTAGTTATCTTTGAGCAACTTTGGAAAACATATCGTAATCCAGTATCACCTATTGTAGTAAGACTAGGAAATGATACACTTCCTGTTAATTCTATGCAATTATAGAAAGCATAAGATAATCCATAACTACCGATTGAAGTTAAACTAGGAAATGATACACTTCCATTTAGTCCTGTGCAACCATTGAAAGCATATTGTAATCCATAATCACCAATTGAAGTTAAATTAGGGAAGGATACGCTTCCTTTTAGTCCGGTGCAATTTTGGAAAGCGCCATTTAATCCATTACGGTTAATTGTAGTAATTGGCGAAAAGTTGGGTAATGCTTTTATTCCTGTAATTTTATCTAATGGGATATAAAATCTTGACATATCTCTTTTCCTTATAAATCAAAATAAACAGTTGCGTTAGTGCAACCCATATTTGAAGCAGTGCATTGGGAGTTACCGGATAATGAAGATTTAAAATGAACTTTTGTTAATCCTTTACAACTAAGGAAAACATTTTGTAATCCATAATTTCCAATTGAGGTAAGATTAGGAAATGATACGCTTCCTGTTAATCCGGTGCAACCTTGAAAAGCCGAATTTAATCCATATTCACCTACTGTATTAAGATTAGGAAATGATACGCTCCCTGTTAATCTTTTACAGCCATAGAAAGCATTATTTAATCCATTAGAATTTATTGTAGTAAGATTAGGAAAGGATACGCTTCCTGTTAATCCGGTGCAATTATTGAAAGCATCTCGTAATCCATTAGAACTTATTGTAGTAAGATTAGGAAAGGATACGCTTCCTTTTAGTCCTGTGCAACGTCTGAAAGCATTTTCTAATCCAGAAGTACCAATTTGAGTGATTTCGCTTACATCTTCCAACGCACCAGTTGCTAGTGTTAAATTTCCATTCGCATCAATATCACGAAACATATAATTTATAGGAACAAAAGGAGGAACACTTGAATAAACCTTTTGTCCATTGAGCCAAGCTTCGCTAATTTTAGTTCCGCTTACATACAAATCACCTATTATATTCCCATTTAAATACAAAGTCATAACAACAACCCTTTATGCTTCTGGAATACAATATAAAACACCCTGTTCTGGGTTATCAGGTAATTCATTTACGAGCTGAATGTTTGATTTCAGTTTTGCTTCACCCGCTGCGGAAAGGTTAGATAAATTGGAATTTACTACGGAGTCGACAGTATAAGGTTCATAATCAGCGTTTATTCTTCCATTTGTATAACTACATCTGAATAACGTGATTCCTTTAATTGTTCTATCTTCAACACCATTTATCACAATATAGTTATTTTCAGATAAGCCAACAGTTGTTGATACGAATATTGACGGAAATCCTGTATCCATTCTTAATAACGTGTATACATAAGGAGTGGTCCAGTCAGATTGGAATGTATACGTAACCATTCTATCTGTGGTGTATTCAATACTCTTTAGTGTTCCATCTTCATTCTTACCATCAGGGATTTGAACCTTAACTCCCGGTAAAGCAAACACGGTTGAACCAATGTATCCAAACCCGTTGAAGACTTGGTCGATGGAGGATATTGCTCCATTAGATACAGTAATTATAGCAATAGGTAAACTTAAATTTTCAGTAAGAGTACCTGAAGAATAAAAGTTACAAATCCCAGTATCAGTATGGAAAAACGCCCCAGTATACCCAGACGGAACTGATGTGCCAGATTCATTTTTATTACTTATTCTAAAATAGGGAGAAGAATCTCTCAAATAAAGAAAATATGTATCGTTTGCAGATGCAGTATAAGTAATATCAGATGTGACTGTATAAAATAAACCGTTTCCATCATATCCTTTTGTTCCGGCTTTTATTGTTAAAGTACCACTATTCAATTCCAGTTTTATATCCTGTGGAATTTCCAGAATACGGTTAGTGGTGTATGGACTATTTGCTAAGTCTTTATCGGCTTTCAGATCAGTTAAGGTTTGAGCATACCCTGCGGTTTGTTCAATAGCTTGAGGGGTATAATTTCCAACGTAGAAATACAAGTACATCTGCGTTGATTTAACTTCTGATCCACTTGCAGCCAATTCAATAGGATTACCAACCATATTACGCAAACCACTGAACGCATATTTTGTTCTTGGTAATTTAAAACGGTGGTTGGTTGTATCTAAAATATAAAACCAAGCAATTCCGGTTTCGTCATATAAATTAGCAACTGCATTGTGGCTTGTCGCTGTTGCAATTTTATGACCATCATCAGCAAGGTAATATGTTATTGAACCTTCCGTGGTTGTGCTTTTTCCTTCAATATCAGCAACCAAGTGATTATAAACTGAGGAATAAACATTACCATCTTGCCAAGAAAATGGATCGGCACACAAATAACTGAGTTCATAAATTAAATGGTCGGACCAAAAGCAGGATAACAAAGGCTGACGATAAGCACTGCTTAAATTAATCTACGTGAACCAACGAACCGTTATGGTTAAACCGGCTTCAACCGGTTCAACAAAGGTAATTGTTGTTCCATCGATTCCCAATGTATAAGCACTTGGATCTAAGATTGTATGATCAACCGCTACTGTCATGAAATCTGCATTATAGCAAAATCCTTCCGTTAATGTAATTGAACTGACCGGTGATTCGGAAGGAGCAAATTCCTGAACATAAGCTCGGCTACCTTGTCAGGTTGAAATAAATTCCCAATTCGTTCCATCCTGATCAGGAGGATTACTTCCATTGCTGCCGGTCTTGTTTTTATATAATTCAAAATTTCCAACACTATTGATTGAAAAAACTATTGTTTGGTTGGCAGTTGGTTTGATATCAGCATTCCATAATTGAATAACCGGTGTTTCGGTTAGATTTTTGTTACCTTCAACGGTTTGATTACCTGTTAGTAAGACGACTTCATTGGCGTCAGCTTTACTCTCCAAATCAGCAGGTAAATTCTGAACCGCTAATTGTGGAATTGTTTTGATATTTTGCATTTAAACAATCTCCTTGATGAAACACAAGAGTAATTCTTCTTTGTCCGAAAATTAAAAACAAACCCCGGTTTCAATTAACCGAGGTTCAAGAAGATTGTTTTTGGTTGCTTCACCAGGATTCGGCGTCTTTTTGGTGGAATTCAATAATCTTAAGAAGCTCTTCCCTATTCAACTTCTTTTCATTATCCTGTAGGATATCTTTCAGATCCTGAATCATTTGTTGATAAGAAATCACTTTGTTTTCCAACTGATCCACCCTAACATCAATGCAGGTGCATTCGTTGGTGTTCAAAGGTAACAAATCGAGGTCAACCGGAATGGTGTAAGCAAAGCTATGCTTGTTAGTTGGAAAAGCTGCAAGTAACAAAAATAACAGGAATTTTTTCATTTAACCCTCCTCCATTAAACGATATTAAACCTGTGGATTTTAGTAACCCAATCTTTTCCAACTATACAAGCATATTTATCAGGCAATTTACCATTAACAATTTTTACTTTTTCCAACTTCACATTATTGTGAAAAAACTCCGGTTTCAATCGAGCTATACATTCTCCTTTATAATCAACATTTCCTTTGTTATCCGGAAAAATTGGAAAGAAGCAATCCTCAATATAATCAACAGGTGCTTGGTAGCTTGAAAGTTTTTCAAAAGTCATTATTTTATTCCTTTCTTTCTAAAGATGATTCTTGTTTTAGGTTGGTTGTGGAAATTTCCAACGCATCGATTTTAATATTATTTTTCTTCAACGCTTCATCAAGAGTTGATATAAAATCTCCAAGGGTTCCAACCCGCTTTCCGGTCGTAAAATCTTTGTAGATATGTTGGCAAATCTTTTGAACTTTTGAATTGTCGGTCATTTTGCACCTCGATTAGTTGAATTAGTTGGCGTTTGAACTTAAAAATAGTGCTAAAAGAAAGAAAGCAAAAGGACGAATTTCAATCCAAAATTTCTTCCAGTTTTCAAGACTTCGGAAGTTGTATTTTGTTTTCTTTTTCGTCCTTTTTCTTTGACCCACATTGGTTTTTCTAACCGGAATGGGATTACTTGTATAATGAGATTGATTGAGGAAATCAACCAACTGCTCATCAAAGCTTTTGATTTCGGTGAATTCTGCGTCGATAATCAACATTTTAAGTTTCCTTTCCTTTTTCCATTTTATAACTTCATTATATATGGAAAGGTCTTAAAATAATCTTAAAGAATTTAAGAATTTTTTCGTTTTTCCAATTCTTTTTCGATTTCTTTGATATCGGCTTTTAAATCGTTGATATGATCCGTAAAATCTTCTTCTTTGTTTTCAAAGAAAACAACCATCTCTTTAAAATCCTGGTGGATTATCTGCAAAGATTTCTTGTCAAACAAAGATAAATCGGTATTTTTCATGATAGAATCTCCCTATTTTTCTAAACAAAAGCAAATAGAAAGCAAATAGACGCGATTAGTTAACCGAACTTTTTCTTCAAAAGTTCAAGGTCTTTAATAACCTCAAGGTGTGGCTTTTCCAACTTTTTATTCAAAACCGCCTTATCATTCTCAAGGGTTGAAATTTTCTTCTTTGTTTCTTCTTCACTTAACCGGCTCAATCTTTTAATTGGTAAATCCAAAATTATACCAACATCAGATTCTTTCAAACCGGTTAGATTTTCCAACAGGTAGGCTTTTGGATCTGTTGTTTGAAGACTCTTAAAAATTACCTTCAAATTTGAGCTTGCCAGCAGGAGGATATTTTGATAAGCAAGCTCCTTATCAATCTCCTCAATCTTGTTGGTTAAATACCTCTTTTCCAAACCAACCCTGAATTTGCACCAATTCTTTATCAAAGAATAAATGTTGGTTTCATGATATTTACCAACCACCGAACCATCTTCCGTAACAATATTTTTCAAAATGTTGGTTGAATAAAGGGTTTTGGTTTTTAGCTTATTGAGAATTTTATCAACTTGCTTCTGATCCAACTTACCATTGAAATAAATGATAACCTTGATTTCTTTTGAACCTTCATCTTTAACAGCCTTAACCTCTTGCATTTCAAGTAAGTCGTCCGAAACACGTTCAAAATTGAAATCATCCTGAACTCCGGTTATAATAATTCTATCCTTACCTAAGAGGTAGGTTGGAGAAAAGGTTAAAACGCCTCCCCCATTTTTGTAGAAATTCAACTGTTCCTCATTGGTGCTTACACATTTACCATTGTTGATTGTTGTTAGTGGAATAACCTTGGTTTGGTCAAGCTCTTTGGTTTTTAAGAAATCAATGCAAAAATCAACCAAAGCGTTCAAGTCAAAACTTGGTAATCCGGTTCTTACTGCTGTTGCAATTCCTTGGATATTGAGCAACAAAATAAAAGGAAGTCTTGCGGGTAGGTAAGCCGGTTCTTTCTCCGTACCATCATAGTTATCAACCATTGGAACAACTTTAAGGTAATCCTTGTCCAAAAGACAAACTTGAGCAATTTCCGTTAAACGACATTCCGTATATCTGGAAGCGGCTGGACTTTCACCTGACCAAGCTCCCCAGTTCCCTTGACCATCAATAAAGTTATATTTCTGAAAAGCCTGCGCCATATTACCCATTGCTTGGTATACAGCAGCATCGCCATGCGGGTGATATCTGGCAATAACCTCGCCGGTCACCTTGGCTGATTTTTTATGGGATAAGTTATAAAACAATCCCATCTTATACATTGCCCAAAGGATTTTCCTTTGGACAGGTTTAAGACCATCTTGAAAACTCGGGACGCTTCTGTTTGTAACGGTTTCTGCAATATAGGCTTTCATAGCCTTTTCCGCAAATTCCGAACAACTCATTTCAACAATATTTCTATCCGGTTGAATAACAAAGTCCGCCATTTTCAAGATGCTCCTTTTTTCTTACCTAACCTCAATTCTTGTTTCAGGAACGAAACGTTTGGTTGATTTATCCTTTTCACAAATTATGCAATAACTTGGTTGACCCGGAATAATAAATCTACGTAATGAATATTTATCGTGATTTAAATGATCGTTGATAAGCTCAACAATTTCATTGTTTGAGAACTTCAGATAACCCTTGATATCTTCAATGATGGTATTTTCAAACTTTTTCAAGCTTTTCGGTAAATCAATTACCAAAGGCTTTTCCTTTTTATATTCAGGAGGACGTTTTAAGGTTAAATTATTTTTTGGTGTTTTTGAAATAAGATGATTAACCTTTTCTTTCACCGGATCATTTTCTTTTTTCTTCTTACATTTCTTGCAGGTGCATTTCTTTTCAACTTCCTGATCCGGTTTCAAACATTCCATAAAAACTTTGTTTGGAATACCAGCTTGAAGGGCTTCAACAAACTGCATTGTATTTTTGTCAACAATCCCACCATTGAGATATATGTAGTTATCATCCTTTTTCTTGGACCGGTAGGATTTCAGCTTTCTTTCCAATGAAAGAGTGTTGGCGATCATAGCGTCAACAAAATCAGTAATTAAAGCAAATTTGTCGATACCTGGTAAATAATCACAAAAGCTATCACGGTAAGCAGGGTCTAAAACCCCAATCAACTGAAGATGATTTTTAACCTCCGGATAACAACTTTTCTTCATTTTAACGATAAGTGTTTCGCCTTTTGATAAACGCCGTGCCAAATCTCTCAAATCTCTGCGCCAAATACTTTCATCCATTTTCTTTTCTCCAAAAATTGATAAACAAAAAGGTTGAGGAAACTCAATTCCTCAACCTACATTTTACAAGGTTACGCCTGGCGTTTAACCATAACTTTCATCTTGCCTTCCTTGGCTTCCAAATAATTGGCATAGGGCGAACGACGAACAACCACAGAATCCGGACTATGTTTGAAATAAATTGAATCCAAACCTTCCTTTTCCATAATCATGTTGTAACCTTCTTCGGTCAAACTGTAACTGATAGTCGGAGAAAATGTAACTTTGAACATTTCCGTTTCCAAAGTTGCATCATCGCCAATCTTATCACGGCGGCTCAAAATTTCCGCTTCCAAAGAATCCTTCTGTTCGGTAAGGTCCTTAATACGGGTTTTCAGTTTTTCCAGCTTTTCCAGTTTGGTGTTGAGCCATTTGACACGTTTTTCTTCAGTAACCAGCATTTTCTTATCTCCTTTGCTGTTCCATAAAGAGGAACTATTCCCCTTTTTCATTTTATACTTTATTATATTAACAATTCTCTTGTAAATCAAGAGATTTTTTAATAATCCTCCTCAAAAATGATATTTTCAAACCTTTTGAGATGTTCCTCCGGTATATAATCCAACATTTCACGTAATGAACGAACATAGACCCGATCCGGATTACTTTCCAAACAATAAACCACTTGAATATCCTCAGGTCCGGAATTGTTTGCATTTACAGCAAAATCCAGAACTTTGTAAAGAGTTTTGCTTTTCGTATGACGAATAACCGCATCATTATAAATACCAGATGTATGAAATAACCACTTTGCATCAAGTTCAATCTTTAGAAATTCTTTGATGTGGAAATTTTTGTAATGTTTTTGAACATAAAGTTTAGGATTTTTCATTGGAAGCTTTATTTTTAGAAACCGATCTTCCAACAAGTGCAAATCAATACAACGGCGAAGATAATACTCGATATCGTCAAGATCGTAATTTTTACATTTACCTCTTACTTCTGGATATTCCACGCAATAAAAGAAATCATCAGGCGTTTTGTCGGTATTTCCAATTACAATGTTATAAGCCAACTTCATTCTTATTTCTCCTTCTTTTCCACCCATTTACGCAACTTGATGCAGTTGAAAGTCTTTTGACCAATCAGATTATCCACCATAAGGCTATCAAGTAAGCTACTTGAGGTTTCCTTTTTAATTCTATCCACAAATATTGATTCCCATTTATTGAATTTGAAATTGCCAGAGGTTTCAAGATCCTTACCAATTTTACCACGGACATATTTCCAGAAACGATACCATCTGGTTTTATATTTAACCCGATAATGGTTGAAATCCTCAAAAACAAACCCTTCGAATTTTAACCGATCCCAATTCTTTTCATCCTCACAATTTTCAATATAATGAAGAAACTCCTCTTTGGTTTCAAGAATCACGACTCTTGTTTTCAGCTTAATCGGTTGAATCTGAACAGCCAAATCAACCAACTCATCGTAACTCAAGATTTTTTCGGTTAACGATTTTTCAAAAGCCTCAAGGAGGAAAACCTGTGTTTCGTTACCATAATCAACAATATGAGGGTCAACATTACTATTGCAAACTTCAAAAACCAGGTTGATGTTTTTACCTTTCAAAATTTGTTTCAACTTATCATACAAAGACATTTCATAGTTTTTGCAAGGGGTGGTTAAAAGCCAATGTTTGAAGAACAAGGCATATTCACCATCGTTTGTGCTCTTGCTGGAAACAAACAAGTCGTCAATTTCTTCATCATAGCTTACAATGCCTAGGTAACCATTTTCCTTCTTGAAAACCTGGACAGGAAAAATGAATTTATCGGCAATTTCCTGCAAACTTTCCTTTTCACCAATGTTGAAGAATTTGTCGAAACTTCTTGCTACGACTTTGGTGTTGCGGCAAAACAAACCACGTGCTTTTTCCGTCAACTCATCCCACCGTTTATCATAAAAACATTCTCTGGTGAACTTATAGCTTTTGATACCGTTTGCAAGCTGACTGACCTTAACGAACCGGCTATTTTCCAGTTGGTTTAAAATATCTTCATCGCTTCCTATCTGGCGGTAAATGTTGTTTTTGATTTCAACCGGTTTAATACCATCTTCCGAAATTTCAACAATTCTTAAGGAGCCACCAAACTCAACACGACCTTCGAGGTTCCAAGCGTTTGTTCCTTCCTGGTGAACAGGAAGCTCATATAAATTACGATGACCGTGAACAACGGTAACCTGAGGATAGGTTCCAAAGAATTGTTCATTGATTTTATAAATATCGCCATACTCCCCAACACCTTTGACCAAGTCATCTTCATTGGTAAAGGAATTGGGAAGAGTTTTTGTGCCAGCGTGCGTAACCAGATATTCCCTGTCCTTGAACGTGAAGTATGAAAAGGAAGCTTGACGTAAGCAAAACTTTTTCAACTCCTTTTTATCCAAACCTTCCAATTGTTTAATGGTTCGTTCTTTAAATTCCTTGCTTGCTATCGGCAAACCGCAGCTATAATTCAAGGTATGAATGGAATGATTTCCTTTCAGGAAAAGGAAATTGCTATCCCGTTTATGTTCAAGCAAGAAATTGAAAACATCCTTGTTTTGAATACCACGGTCTTCATAATCCCCGACAAAAATATACTTGGTTTCGGAATTGATAGGATTTTCTTTGAAATATTCCTTCAAAGGTTCATAACAACCGTGGATATCCCCAAAGATTACAATCTTTTTGAATTTGTTGTAATCCAGAGGTTTATAATCGGAATAACCTTGATGGATTTGACCAAGAATCTTTTTGAACTCTTCCGAGGTAATAACCTGGCACCAGGAAGGAGCCGGAATTTGCATATTTGAATACATCCTATCAAGAACTTCCTCCGGAACAATCTGCCAAGAATGACGACCGGCGTTTCGTTCCTTGCAGGTTTTCAATGAGGTAGGAAATTCAACCACTACGCAATCCACATTGTTTTCTTGACAAAAGCCTTTATAATAATCAATTGAGGAAACATTACAATGAGTTGCATCAACAATTGTGGTGTAACCTTTTTTCAAACGTTCCTGAACCAGATTATGAAGCAGCTCCCAAACCTGCTTGTCGTTGTTAGGGTTGATTTTCTCTTTCATCTGATTTTTGGGATAAATAACCGGAGAAAATAACAAACGCAACTTATCGGCACTTATTACATATCCTGTATCGACCAAATTGTTTTTCAAGAAAGTGGATTTTCCGCAACCAGGCACACCACGCAAGAGAAATAATTTACGCATTTCCATCTCCTTTTTGAATTTTTATAATTTATTATAACAAGAAAGAGAAGGAAAATCAAGAACTATTTTTAGTTTTCTTTCAATAGTTTGTAGCAATATAGGATTGGTTGGAGTTGGTCATAACAATCAGTTTTGAAATAATCTTTTAAAATAGCCCAGGTTTTCCACCAACAAAAATCTTCATAAAAATACATTATTGGAACGAACAAAGTAATAACAATAAGGTTCATTAACACATAAACCAAAAAGCAAGGAACAAGGATAGCAAGGAAAAAGCAGGTTAACATTTTACTTAAGAACTTTTTCATACTTTTTCAAATCCTTTTCTGCGGTTTTCAGTTGCTGGTCAAGGGTTTCCATTTCTTTCTGGAAATTGAAAAGGTTTTTCAAATAATCCTTGTTTGCTTTTTCATCACACCAAATAAAGCAGGTTGAACATTGGTGGTTGCAATTTCCGAATTCATTCATTTACAGAACTCCATTTTAAATTCTACAACCTTGCATTGGAATTTATGTAGGATATACCCCAAGTCTGAATTTCCGTTGAATTCATTGAAGTGGTTTTCCATACAGGCTCTGTTGATTAGATAACAAAAGAAGCGTTCAAGCTTTTTCGAATCATTGATTTCTTTCGACTTTTCTTCAAAATAACTATGAAGCTTTTCATCCAACTTTTTTGATTTCATGTTTTTGGAATAAAGGTCATAAAGATACTGATAAGATTCTTCTAAAAAATTCATTTTGTTTTCCTTGTTTTCAAAGTGATTTTGAAAGTTTACGTAAATAATCTTCTATAAACTTTACAAAATTACTATAACCGCAATCCTTTTGCTTCTTATGTAATTTGATCCATTCACGGTCTGTAAGTTCAACCATCAAGATATGACGCCGCGGGTGGTCTTGACTTTCAGGATTCCAATTTTCCTTTTTACGAAGTTTTGCATCATGAATTGCTTTAACGTAAGGAGCGGCTCTTTGAAGATCTCCCCTACAACTGAACCAATTCTTTGGACCTTTTTTAGATAAGGTTGATTCTCCTGTCATATGAATGGCATTATGACAATCTTCGCAGATAAAAATTGTTGGACCATCTTTTGGACCATCGTAACAAATTGGTGTAATATGATGCTCCTCAAGATAAGCAAGCCTTCCGCAGATTGGACATTTTTCACGGTTTTCGGTTGACATCTTCATTCTCCTCAACTAAAAAGTAAGAATGTTTGATGTGAAATTTTTCAACGTAACCACAATCCAAGCATCGGACTTTTTCCTGTGATTTTTGCTGAACCCTCCGACTTCCGCACCTTGAGCAGGTTAGCCAAGGAGTTTTATCAGGGTTTGTTTTCTTTGGTTTACTTTTCATCTATTCCCAAGCACCACTTCTTAGTATATTAACTTCTTCCCGTAAATCTTTATTTTTCTCTTCCAATTCCTTGATTTTTTCTTCCAATTCTGTAATCTTGTTGTTGGCTTCATTTATATGTTGCATTGAAAAAGTTATGCCGTTGATTATTACCCAAACATCTTCCTCATTCGAAACAAGAAAATGTCCTATACCAGCATCACTTGAAATTTGAACAACATCTTGAGTTTCCGAATTATACATCTGGTTTCGTTGTATAAAAATTTGCTTTGGCATTTTAATTACCTCCAAATTTTTCTTTGAATTTTTTGAGAATTTCTTCTTCACCACCTTCCGGAATAGAAAGCTCAACTTTACCATTTTCAAAATTGAACCGTTTCAAACCGGTTACGTTTTTATCAAAGGATCTCATGTGATTTAAAATCGTAAAATGATCAAACTCTTGAGCATCCCAAACATAACAAACATTACCATCGGTAAGAATTCGGAGTCTTTTGTATTTGTTACAAATTCCTTGAAATTCACTCTTGGAGGAAATTTCATAGATTGGGATCTTTGGAATCATTTTCAAACCTCAAGCATTCTTACTGAAATTGAAAGCAGCTACTCCTTATTAAAAGCGAATTGTTTGAAAATCTCACGCAACTCAGTGTTTTCACGTTCAAGCTGATCAAGATGTGCCAAACGTTTCATAGAACGAATTTTCCATTCTGGAATCACCATATCCGGTGTAAAATCAAAGACATTAGCCATTGTTTTCTATTCCTCTAGCAAGATGATTCCATTCGTCAAGAGCTTCTTGTTCGGTTCGATACCAATTTGTAAATCTCCAACAACGGTGACAACCAACCCTAAAAAGTTTTTCCTTCATATCAAATTCCAGACTTACCGTCGTGAAATTTTTCTGTTTACCGTGAAGCTCCTTACGATCTTCCTTGGAACAAGTACAAGGTTCAATAGGCATCTTTTATGCCTCATTCATATAGTTTTCAATGCAATTCCGGATTGAAAGATTTTTGTTTTTCCGGATGTAGCTTTTCAAACTTGAGTCATAATCAATATAATACTCTTCCTCGACCCACTCACCAAAATTGGCAAGATGAGGATTTGCTTTCAAAACCTGAAGTAATCTTTCGTCCTTGGTTTTAGATAAGGCAATTGAACGGCGCTGATTGAAGCCTGCGTTTCGTTTCACCTTTATTATATTTTCAACCGGTTTCTTTTCATGAGGAGCCAACTCCTGCAAACGTTCCAGCTGGTCGCAAAGGTTCCTGAGGGCCGAAGCAGCTCGTTCAATAATCAATGTCAATTTTGAAATCCATTTTTATTCTCCTTTAGGTTTGTTAACATTGTTGTTCCAATCCTCAACAGCTTCACGGTAGCTTGAAGAAGGTTTACCAAGTTTTCCACAATTTCCACAAAACACCTGGTAGGAATGACGTGTGGAATCTGTTATGACTTCAGGGTCAAAAGCTTTTTCATCGCAGGTGCATCTGGTTATTTTGGGTAAGGCGGATTTTTCAAGGATTGATTTAATCCAAGCACGCATCTCAACCTGATCTCCATTTTCGTCCTTAACGAAATTGGTCCCAACGTTGGTCGTTATGAGTTCACCATAGCAAAGCTTTTCCAAAGCTTCCTTATATAAACGAACCTCTTCCAGAAGTTGGTCTGTATCCGTTTCGGCAGCTTCCTCAAGGCTGAAGGTTTCGCCACGTAATGTTTTGTTCAAGTAATCAATCCGGTTCAAATTCCGTTCAATTTCCTTGGTAACCTCTTTGCAAAAAGCAATAAACTGATTTCTTGATTTAATCATTTCCATCTCCTTTTTCATTTTATAATTTATTATAACAAGATTTCTCTTGAAAATCAAGAGAAAAAATAAGAGCCAACTAAAAAATTGGCTCTTTTTCCTTGGAAGATTGAACTTAACTCATTAAGAATTTAACAAGATTTAACCTTCCAAATCTTTAATCATTTACCGATATTTTTTAATCATAGCATTATATTTGCTTTTAAAGATTTTCGAATATTTACCATCTCCGAAGTCAAAATCTTCATGATTACGAATAAGTTCATAGAAATGATTGTTTTTCTGTGCTGTTTCTTCCAACCAACCAGTTGCTAGTGTTAAATTTCCACCCGCATCAATATCACGAAATATGTAATTTATACCAAAAAAAGGAGGAACACTTGAATAAACCTTTTGTCCATTGAACCAAGCTTCACCAACTTTGTTTCCACCGAAATAAAAGTCTGAAATTTTGTTTCCGTTGAAATATAAAGGCATATAAACCTCCTATTTAGGATTCTGGAATAATATACAAAACACCTGTTTCTGGGTTAGAAGGTACTTCATTTACGAGCTGTATCTTGGAATTAACCCACGACGTTGTTGCTGCTTGATTATCGTTAGCAGTTGCAACCGGAGTAGGAACCAAAACCTGATTGTTTTCTAAGTCCACTTGCAATGTGATATTCATATTATAGTTACTATTTATGCTTATGAATCTGATTGTGTTAATCAACAAATCAATATAGGGGTCGCTTTTTAATACGGAATTGTCGTTCCGTTCAAAATATATTTGTCCACCTTCATCGGCATTGTTTTCTTTCAACAAAACAGGATTGACTGCCTGTAAAGTTCCAGTAGAAAACGTCTTCACTCCGCTGATAGTCTGCGCAGTGTCTTTGGTCACAAACTTATCATTACCAATCTCAGACAGATTGGACAAGTCTGTGTTTGCTTTTGCGTCAAGCCTTGCCTGCCCCGCTGCGGACAGATTGGACAAATCAGGATTAGCAAAATGAGCTTCGCCTGTACTAGACAGATTGCTTAAATCGGCATTAGCAAACGTCACCAATTCCCCTGTATCATCCTTAATGTGGTATAAAGTATTTGAGTCTTTTGTTGTAATTGCGTCATATTCCGCACGAGTTCCAGTCCATAATTTAAGAGCGATTGTATTATTACTGGAATCAATTACACCAATCGTTTGGATTTCATTGTTTGAATTAAAGGTTATTGTATTGCCGTCAATAGCAGTTGAACCACCAAGCTCTACTTCTTTCCACTTTGTTGTGTCAGATAAAGATGATGTATTATTATCCGCCAACGATTGATAAATTTTAACTTCATCGTTTTGAATTGAAACAACCACATCGTTTAAAGAATATGTTGTTGTAGAATCATATCCTTTAAAGGCAACAAATTGTTCAAACCGTCAACCGTTTTCATGTTTATTTTGTTTGACATTTTGAACCTTTCGTTTAAAATGTGAAAAAATCATGATTTGATCTTCGAAAGTTCTGATTTCTAGGAACAAACATTTCATTGGAAAATTAAGTAAAAAATCAAATTCAAAAAAGAGGTTAATTTTTTGAATAAAAACATGCTTACTTAATTTTATCAAAGCCTTTACAAGGAGTTTTATGGTTTTTGAATAAAAACATGCTTACTTAATTTTATCAAAGTCTTTACAAGGAGTTTTATGGAATGAAAGTTAACGTTTTATCCCGTTTAAATATAATAGCATCTAACTCTGATGAATTATTAAAATCAGATAGTTATGAAATTTACAAAACAGATGATGGTTGGTATAATGTTCGCCGAAAAGAAAGTGAAAAAGGGAAGGTTCCAGTTATCTATTCCATTCGTCCTTTCAAATCTGCTCTAAAAGCTGTAGAATTTTTAAATACTGAAATCTTGAAGCATAATACTAAAAATATAATGAATATTCGAAAACAACTCATTTCCAAACTGCATAAATTGTTTAAAGCTGCCGGAATGAAAAAAAGTGAAGATACGAAATCTAGTATAAGAGGTTATAGACCGATAAAGGAACATGGTTATAAGATTTATACATATCCAGGTGATAGAACTAGTTTTTATATCGGTTTTACTGCGGAACCAATTGAAAAAGAATATAGACCAAAAATCTTGAAAATTCTGGATAATGAAGGTATCAAGTATACAAATCGTCATGATATTGAAATTGATATGCGGGATCAGATAAAATAGAAATTTCAACTATTAGGTTTGCAATAGTCTTACTTCTTTAATTTTTATCAAAGTTTTACAAGAAGTTCAACGAAATGAAAGTTAATGTTTTGAGCCGGTTGGCCATTGTTTCAAAATTAAATGCTAAAAAATATCGGGATGGAATTCTTGATGAACTTGGTATTGGAAACAATTATTTTGAAAACATTCAAAAAGAGGTTAAAGGAAGAATTGATAAAACAAATAATGACCCGAAAGATTGTTGGGCACATTATATAGCTGGAACGTTTTTTACTGGATCCAAAGAATACCTTGATATGATGAAAGAAGGGCATTTAATTAAACCTGAGGAAATTTCAAAATTTAAGGATAAAGAAAGTATTTCCAGAGGGTTAAATGAAATCAAAACATTAAGAAATGCTCTGGACGAAAAGAAGCTTACCACAAAACTCAAAGAGTTTGATGATTTTGTCAAAGATTTAAGAAATGAAATTGAAGAATCAATAAAAGCAAAAGAATCTTATGTGAAGGAACGGGAAGATTATCTAAACGATTGCGAAAAACATCTCAAAAATTTCAAGTAAGATTTTTAGAAAGAAAAACCACCTAACTTCAACTTGGTTAGGTGGTTTTCTTTTGTAAGGAATTTTTACTTAACCATACATTTCCTTAGCTTCATCAAAAAGATGGTCTGGTGCATCAAATTCACGAACTTTCTTTGGACCACCTTCAAGGGATTTTAGTTTGTTGCAACCAAAACAATTGAAACCTTTAACATTTTCAGGAGCTCCTTCCAATGAGGTTAAATTTGCACAATATGCACAATCAAAAACATCACCTATTTGTTTCGGTGCCCCTTTTAATGAGGTAAGACTATTACAAACCCCACAGTTGAAATCTCTAACTTTTTGTGGAGCGCCTTCGAGACTTGTCAATCCTTTGCAACCGGAGCAATCAAAACCACCAGCTACCTTTTGTGGAGCGCCTTTTAAGGAAGTAAGTTTGTCGCATTTACAGCAGGAAAATCCACCGACCTGCTTTGGTGCACCTTCGAGGCTTGAAATTGGTGTATTATCGCAAATAAAATAATCACCTACTTTTTCAGGAGCCCCTTTTAATGAGGTAAGACCTGGTAAGTCGTTACATTTAAAATCTCCGGATACCTCACGAGGACCACCTTCCAAGGAAACAAGCTTTGGTGAGCAAACAAAATCTCCGGATACCTTACCTAATTTGATAGCAAAATGACCTTTTGTTAAAAGATGATTCATATTTTTGCTATAAACATCACCATTTATATCAACAATTCCGTTGCTGGAAATTTTGTAATCGGAAATTTTTGCTTTTTCCAAAATCTTTTTGATTTCATCTTCGTTGGTGATGAAATCTGATGTAACAATTCCTAAGCGGGATAAAACGTTAACTTTCATTTTATTGAACTCCAAAAAAAACATAGAAAAAATTAAAATCTTTCACCAATCCATTTCCGTAAAATTTTCTTTTTCATGAATAGCTCTGTATTTTCTGGAGGCGTCCCAAACCGTCTGAGTCCATTCATCACGAGTTAGCTTTCCGGAGTCAATCAGTTTATCTTTGATTTCAAAATATAGGAAAAGTTGATAGCGGTATTGAGAATCAAGATTTTTATCCAACAAATCATTTACGATTCTCTGGTAATCATCGGTAACATATTTCAACTTCTTTTCAAGCTTCGCAATATCACGTTTTCTTGCTTGCCGGACGCCTTTGAGTTTGCGTTTCAAACTTTTAATCAGGTAGTTTTCTTGAACTGTTTGATCCCAAGACATTTCAATTCCTCCCTTTCAACAAATCAATTTCTTCTTTGAATAAATTAGCAAGACGAATTTCCTTGCGATATTTATCAGCTAACTTCAAAAAATTATTAGGATTAACCTTTTGGATTATAGGTTCCAAAGTCTTCAACAATGCTTCACCATCAAGCAAGTATCCCAGATAAGATGAATCAAGATAGAGGAAATACTTTCCGGTTCCTTTTATTTCCCTTATATCATCGCCATAAAGGGTAAGATATTCACCATAATCCGCATTGTAGGTAAGCACTGATTTGAATTCTTCAGAATATGATTCAGGATCTTTATCCTTAACATCCATAAGAATTTCTTCCGTTTCAGGTGAATACAAATCAACGACGGATGCAAAATACTCTTTTCCTCTGTATTCAACCAATTCGTAAATCATTCAATCCTCCGAAATTTCTTCCCACTTTGTTTTTCTTTCAAAGTATCAATACAAGCCTTGAAAAGGTTGATAAATGTTTGAAGGTTATTTTTCTCAAACCTCTGAATTGCAGCGGTATCATCAGCACCACCACTATAATGAGGAAATTTCAAAAGCCTTCCTTCCTTGAGCAACTTTTTAAGCCAATTTTCATCAGCTAAAAATGTTTGTTCCGTACCTATGTCGAACTGAACAAATTTCCCGTGCACATCTTTAAGCCCGAATGAAATTAAATGTCCCAAAGGGAAATAAATCGTAACAATTTTGTTTTTGTTCTCTTTATCTGTTTCAACATAAATTGTATACGGGTCAAAACCGTTATAAGGTTTAAGAAGATAATCAACTTCTTCCTCGGAGAATTTCCACATTCCTTTTATCATTCCTTCGACTCCTGTTCTTTCCGTGGAAATAACCTTTCAACCTGTTCCCTAAAAGGTTCCAAACCTTGGGCTTGGATTGTTTTCCAGATTTCTTTTTGCTCTGGAGTTAATTTGATAACCAAATTTTTGTAAGTTTCATCAGATTCGTCATCATAATGATCAATAATCCAAGGATAAGATTTAATCATCTTTTTCAACTTACAGGCAGAACAAGTGCAATCAGGTTTGTTATCTTCCCAACATTCGAAGTTTGAACCACCCATTCTGGTGTAAATGATTGCGTCATAATCTTTTATTTCACAATCATCAGCGTGCAGAAAAATATCCCTGAAACGTGGAAATTCCTGGTCAATTCTCATGTTCAAAATAACGCTGAAAGTAATAACCAAAGCATCATTTCGACCGGCAATCATATTATAAAGGCTCATTTTGTTCTCCCTTCAACCTGTTTTCTTTTTACCCTACAATAGGATTTTCTTTTTCTATGATTCCCAATTTTTTAGCAAATTCTTTTGCCTGTTCGATTTCTTCTTTAGTAAAAGGTTTTTCCGTTTGAGGATTTGTTCCATACCTCATTCCAAACAAAAGTTCTTTTTCCATTGTTCTTGTCATTTCCATTCTCCTATTTTAATCAACGGTGTAATGCTTGTGAGTCCGTTTGTACCATTCAGGATCCATATTTTCCTCCACTCCTTATAAATAGATATCTTTCAAACAATGCTGATTCTTTTCAGTTAAGGGCTCATGTTTGTAGCTCAATTTTTGAACCAAACCATCAAAATTGTCACCAAGAGCTAACCCGATACCAAAGGCATCCAATTTACCGATTGTTTCAAAATGGTAAAGAATACCGCCAAGGTGAAGCACATAATCATTTTCCTTTTCGGGTATCTTTGCTTGGGTTGCCTCATCACATTTCTTACGAAGATTATTCCAATCCTCAGGTTTCATTTCTGCAAAATTCATTGTCTTTCTCCTTATTTCATTTTACATTCTTCAATATAAACGTTTTCCAAAGTATCAAAATAGCCATACCACGGACAGGAACCATATTCAAACTTCTGACCGTCTGAAGTTTTGAAGTAGAATTTGTAATAATCTTCCAATTTTTCACAATTCTCAAACTCACTACGACGATATTTTCTATCCAAATCTTCAATCGCTTTTTCCAACTGTATGGCGCATTCTTTATCTTTGAAAACACCAACCGCCTCGACGTTTTCATTTTCTGCCATACCAAAGGAATCACCACTACTATATTCGACCCAAACAACATAACAGGTTTCACCAGGTTGAATATCAAAGTCGCTAACTACATCAGGAACACCTTTTGTTTTTGAAATTTTTTCGAACCAGTTTGAATAAGAACGTTCCCAAGAACCATACTCTTCATCTGCTTCGATTTCATTTTCACAACATTGACCGATGTCAACCTTGTAACCAAATTTGTTCTTTTTCATTTTCATCTCCTTTTTTTCATTTTATACTTTATTATAACAAGATTGAGAAGGAAAATCAAGAACTATTTTCACAATTTTTCAAAAAAGAAGCCACTATCTTTACAAGTGTCTTCTATTCAAATTCAGATTTATTTTACAAATAACCATTTTCCTGTAAGAATTCCAGGTCCATACCCAACATATATGCTATTCTGGTTTCAGGGTATTTGTAATGTTTCATTTCCTTGAGGAATTCCAACTCACAAAAATTGAGTTTGTGGTTATCAATCTTTGGCTTACCAACTTGGGAATCCTTCTTGAATTCACGTTTTTTGGATTTAACCTTTTCGCGAATTCCACACTTATTCAAACGGTTGAAAATTGTAGTGGTGGAAACGCCGAGGATTCTTGCTATGTTTACAACCCGTTCACCGGATACGTATAACTCAAGCAATTGTTTTTCATCGACGTCCACCATCTTTGCCACACTAACAAGCTTTCAATATATCACCATTTTTGGAAACAATTTTCAACTCAGGCGTTGCTGGAGCTTTTCCATAAAATCTCATACTTTCTTCAAGCTGACGACCTTCCGAAAAGCTTGTTATTTTTTTCAAATAACCAATGATTCTTGTAGCCCAAGTTACATGATGCGAACCGCACTTTGTACAATGATGTAATGTACGTTTATCAATATTACCGCAATCTTCACAACAGGTTACCGCAATATTTGTTGTCCAGTAATTACAACCGGTTTGAGCAGCCAATTTGAACAATTTTGCGTAACCTTCTTTGGTTGGATATTCAGCAAGATTCAAATGTAAGGCTGAACCACCATCCAGATATTGACAAATTTCTTTACCGTGCAAAATAAATTTCTGAATTATATCCACATCTTCACTTTCCACCGGATACATATAGGAATTATAGCAATTACGGTTTGGATTGACTTTGTAACCATCTTCCTGATCCCAGTGGTAATTCTTAATACCCAACCCTTCCGCTGGAACAAATTCCGTGTTGAAAAGTAAACCATACTTTTTTGTTGCTTCACGGTTTTTGTTATAAATCACCTGCAAGACTTCTTTCAGGTAAGATTTATAAGTATCATTATCACCAGGTGTTAAACCTAAGGCTTCCGCTGATTCCAAAACTCCATTAATACCAACCGTTAAATATTGCTTCTTCATTGAAATGAAGTTGGCGTCATAAGCCGGTAACATTTTTGAATCCAGTAAACTGCGGAAATATGCTTCCGTGGCAGCCTGATACATATAAAGATCATCAAGTTGGTTTTTCAACTTTTCAACATAAGGGATTCCTTCCCGTTCCGCATTTTGAACCAAGCGATTGAAGTTGATTGTAATGACGTTAACGGAGCCAGCCATAACACCACCGGCACCTAATGAAAAGCTGAAGGTATTTGATTTCAAAGGATTACGTAAGCGGCAGCAGCTTGATAAGCTATCAACATCATCACTCATATAATTGAAGAATGAATTACCTTTTGACATCTGATCACAAAGGAATTCATTGAATTCTTTATCCTTACATTCTCCATTTTCCGTTAACGAAGCGGCTGTCACAACAGGAAATGTTAGCAAAGAAACTTCACGTTCCTTGTTGAACCATTCCATAAAGAATACCTGGAGTTTTTTCAATGTTTCCCAATTTGGTTTATCCATTTCCTCACCTGGGAAGATAAATTCACCAAACAAGCCTTCAAAATATTCCTCATCGAAGATTGAAATGTTCCAAAATGGACATTGATAACTTCTTGCACCAGCTGGCTGATTTAAACTGTAAACAACCTGCTGGAATTTATCCTTTATATAATCCGCATGAGTTTCAAGATAATTTTCACCAAAATCTTTTCTTGCGAAATAATCAAAACACATAAGGAATTCAACAGTTGCGATTGCTCCGGCGAATTGACTTGCCAAGCAGAAAATCAAGTTGATGAAACCGCCGCAAAAACTATCCAAATGTTTAGGAGCCTTTGCATCACCACCTAAATCTTTTAAGCCGTGAAGCAGGAATGGATACATTGAAATGGAGCAACAATAAGGATAAAAGGTATGCGTTTCATCATGAATATAAATTTCATGATTTGCAATTTGTTTCAAATAACGTTCCGCTACTTCCTTACCAAACTTTTGTTCAATCTGGTCGCAAACAAAGCTACGTTTAAGTTGGATTGAAAAATCCTTGAATAAATCAGGAGTTAAGGTTGCAACATTTTTGGTTGTAAGGTTAGCGTTTGAATCGAACTGTGAACCGGTTGCTGCATTTAAGGCACCGATATAAGATCTCACATAATCCTTCTTTTGTTCGATTTGTTTTTTAGATAATTCGGTAAATGACATTGCTCTCACTCTTTTATGAAATAATGATTAAGATTTTCACCGGTTTTAACATCGATAAAAATCTGGTTTGTCGTCTTCTTTTGTAAGCCTCCTAAACTTTCAATATAAGGACCGGTCTTTAAATAATCTAACTGGCTTCGAATTTTTTCGTCCACTTCCAACAATCCGGTATATAAACAAGTTTTTAGGTTGTAAGCTTTTACTACTTTTAAGAACTCAGGTAGGTCGGTTTCCCATTCCCCACCAAGAAAACATACGCAGGATAAGTATTTCCCATACCGGTCCAAAAGATGTTTCAAATCATCGGTTGAAAAATTCAAAGCACTTTCAAAACCGGTCCAGCTGCAACCTTTACAATTCAAAGGACAACCTTTAACGGAAATGCATAATGAAAGGTGGTTTGGAACTTCCTGAAAGGATGTAAAATGATTAAAAATTTTCATATCCAAACAATTCCTTTATGGTTAAAACGACATATTTTCTTTAAGATTCTTGTGCTGTTTCAGGTTCTTCTTCTGTGGAATTTTCTTCCTTGGCATCTAGGAAAACCTTTAAGTAGCGCTTAAGAAAATTAAAAATTGGAGGATATGAACCGGACTTTTTAGCCTTGAAATTTTGATAACTTTCCGACAAACCAAAGAGATTTTTCATAGCCGGTCGATACTTTTCGCTAATTTCAAACTTTTCTTTATTACCACTTAACCGGCTATCCAGTTTGAGGATAAAATTCTGAAAATCTCTAGCATATTCATTTAAATGGCTAATGAATGAAAATTCACCAAAAATATCATCGGTTGGCATTCTGGTTTGCCATTCAATTTCTTCAATATCCTGAATCTTTGGTAAGACCCGATCCAGATTTTGATATTTGAAAGCTTTGCGTTCATAAATATTACCTTTATGACGCAAATCCAAAATCTTGACATTCAACATCTGGATGGTTTTCCAAGGATTATCCACAATACAAATATTTTCCTTTTTCTTAATATCCTTATCCAGAAGAAATTCCAAAACCGTGCAAAAGGTTATTGAACTATCCGGATTCATGACTTCAAGATTTTCAATCGTTTCACAAGCCAATGAGAAAATTTTCATTACACACGACCTTTCTTACCAACTCGAACATCAAATCTGGATCTTTCACCAGCTACAATCTTACCATCATAGTGTTCAAAATCAATATTTTCATAACTTTCAATCAAGCTGTTGATGTTATCAATATAGGCTTGATCTGCTCTTTCCTGAGGTGCCTTGAATAAACCAACCGTGTTTGCTTTTGGTTTTTCCGTCAAGTATGATTTAAACTCTTCCTGAGCTTTTTCCAAACCTTTTGATTCAACGCATTTCAGGAACCGCAAATTCAACAAAGTATCGTTGTCATCGGTATCCTGTAACCGCTTAACCATTTCAACATATTCTTTCCAACTTAAATTCTCTGCATACTTATTGATCATATCAACATACTTTTCTGCTTCAATACAATTATGATAATAAAACATACCATTTCGAATTGTAGAAGATTTCTTGAGATTTCTGAAAACATATGTATATTTCAAAGCGGAACAAACCGGACATTGACAAGGAAGCGTGCAAAATTCATTGAACTTATCAAAACCGTTATCAAAGGCACGACGTGAAAAATCAATCTGACGAACCTTAACTTCATTCTGGCTTGGACTATATTGATCAAATCCTTCCCAAAGCGACATTGTTTTAAAATATGTCAGATTGGAAGAATTCATTAAAGCACCAGAACTATCCGTGGTAAATCTTATTCCTTCCACTTCAGGAATTTTACTGTTAGCCAATTTAGCAACCGTCAACAACAATGATTTGTTGAATGTTCCTAACAAATGGAAATGATCATAATGTCCAAGCTTTTTGGCTCTTCCTAAAAGTTCAATAATGAAATTCAACCTGATGATGCTCATTGGAATTCCAACTGACGGAATAGCCAATTTATGAATTTTATCCGTATGGACGGTATCCAGATAGTCAAACTTTTGTTTAGGGGTTCCACCGTGAATAATATTTACCAATTCCACATCATCGTTTTTATATTTTAGCATATATCCAATGTTGCGTTTTTGGATGCAAGCTAATTTATGAACAATTTCATCGGAAAAGGTATCAATATCATTATAATCCGGAATATCCAAAACCATTCCAATGTTTGCGTTTGCATTGTAGGATTTAACCAAATCAATTGGATTGATTATTGAAACCCTACCTGTTGCAATCTGAAAACCACCGGAGTCACAAATAATTCCTGAACCTACATCTTTCCTCTTATCCAACCAGTTTTTTGGATTTTGATAATCACAATAATTGATCATAAATTCTTTCAAGTTGGAATTTTGAGTCATCAAACTGCAATCTACATATTCATCATAACCGTTTGACATTAAATTCGGTAAATCCGATGAAGCACAAATGCAAATTTCCCTATCCGGTAAAATCATATGAGAATATCTTGTGCAATCTTCAAGAACTTCAAAACGCTTGAAATCACCATATTTTACGTAAATTCCTAAACTTCTGTAATCAGGTGGGGTTCCTGCGTTGATATAAGTTAGAGCCATTTTTCTCCCCTTGGTTTAGAGTTTTCTTTCCTATAATTTAACATAACTTTCCCTTGATTAACAAGAAGAAAATGGTCGGTTTGAAAAAAATCAAAACCGACCAGTTTCCGGATAAATACGAACAACTTTATGAGGTGAAAAACTGTCCAATTTTATTTGACAAATTTTTGCTAAAGTTTTTCCATCATCATTCATAATGAAAATTCGACCGGCTGTTAGATATAAGGTCCTATCAACAACAATTGGACGAATATCGGTGTAAGATAAGGTTTTCTGTTGATCATTCATTTCAAAATCAGGTGAATGTTCAACCGGAAGCATTTCAATCTCACCTTTTTCATTGGCAAGGAATCCATAAAATTTGCAAGTTGGGAAAGAATCCCAAAGATTGCGATAAATGTTGTTATTATCACAATCCGCCATCAAAACCTTGACTTTATCATAAGAGGATTTATCAAGACAAAGGTGTTTTTCAATTTCAATCAAAATGTCCGGAACCAAAAAACTTGCCACCAAAAACTTGTATGCAAAATAATGATTGAATGAAATATCTTCCTTACAAAGAGCAACCTTTTGAAAATCTTGATAATGTCTTTGGTTTGGATGCTCACCAAGATAAGGTCGAAATTCCTTATAAAGGTTTTCTTTACTTTCTTTTGTTACATAACCATCTTTATACAACAAGCGCATAAAATTGATAACGAAGCGATTCATATCTCGTAATGTGCCGTTGTAAATGATGGGATTTTTGGTTTCAATCAACAATGAAGCGTTTGATTTTTCAAAATGGCTTTCATTGTCGCTACACAGAGTTTCAATGTTTATAAACATGTTCTTTTCCTTTTCTAAAAGTCTACTAAAGTCTACTACTAAAATGGTGAAAATCTCTTTCCACCATCATAAAAATAAGTTAACAAAAAGAGTCGGTTATTAAAAACCGACTCTTGTCGAGACAAGAATAATGAACAAAAAATACAAAATTATCTTAACAAAAGGACCGGTTTATTTCTAAACCGGTCCAGGTGAACAAAATGGAGACAAATAAGTACATTTTTAATGGACAAGGGAAAATTAAAGAAAGATTAAGGAAGGAAGAGTGGAAACAATCCAAATGTTGCACCAGCTAAAAATTCCCCCAAGTTTGTTGATCCAACCAGAGCAGAATTGAACTTTTCAAAAATCCAATGATCCCTTTCAAAAAGTGTATGGCTAATTGCATATAAAGGACTAATCATCAAACCAATTAAAATAAAATGATGGTCGAGGTGCATACCATAACCGAAATATGTTGGAATCCAAGAAATTAAATAAAGTCCAATGCAAGGGCAGGTGTAACGTAATCCCATATAAATGAAATCATAAAAGAAGCCATACCAATGTTCCTTTGGAATAACCCAATCACAAACATAATGATACCAACGTTCATTATAGCGACGAATTGTTTCTTCCGATGGTAATTGATCACGACCTTCATCATAGCAAGCACCGTGACCACGGGACCAAAATTGAACATAAGTAAAAGCTGCAAAAAAGATTGAGAAACACCAAAGAGCAATTTGAAGAGCTTTACCGGTGAAAAGTAAACTTAGAGCCGGTTTAATCAAAAAGAAGGTGATTGGAATTACAACAAGGAAGTAAACAATCACCTGAGGCCAACGACGGGTATCAAGAATTTTCTTACCGAAATCGCATCCGCCAAACCATCTGCGCCAAAAGAAGAAAAATGGAACAGTGAATAAGCAAGCTAAAATTTTGTATGTCATTTTATTTTCCTACGAGAAATTAGAATTACATAGGAAAATAAAGGAAGATTTATCTATTGAACCACACAACTTTGGTAAAAGGAAAATGTTTCTTCCTTGTAATTTCTTCTAGATCAATAGAAACATCTTCATAAAATAAACCTTTTTCGGTTTCATATACAGGACAACCAAATCCGTCATAATCCGTAAAGAATCCATCTTTTACACATTCGATAAAATCGTCAATTGTATAGATATCCAAATCATCAAACGACATTGTTTCATGAAGCAAATTTTCAATAGGGAATAGTTTCGTTCGCTTTTCCTGTTTCTTTTTCTTTTTGAAATCCTTAGTTTTGAAATTCAACACCAATTCTTCAATTACATACATATCGGAAGGTGGTTCATTTTTAATCCATTCTTCCGCTTCTTTTTTTGTGGAAAAAGCAATTCCAACACTTGTTGTGTTAAAAACGTTTTCTTTATATCTTATGTTGTAAATAGTTTGTTTCATTTTACACCCCTTACCAAAGATAACGGCGAAAACGAAATTCCAACTTATCGGCACCAACCCGTTTTTCAAAAAGAGCTGCACGATGCCAAGCAGTTAAAACTTTCTTCAAACAACCGAAGAAAACCCTAACCGGAACATAAAACAAAGCTACGAAATAAATCAGCCAACTGAAAATTCCAATTAAATTTTTCAACCAAACATTTCTGTCTTCCTGATAACAACTCGAAAAATATTGACGATCGTATTTATCCATTTATTCATCCTTTCCTACAACATGAAAACCTTCAATGCAACAATTCAGGTAATCAATGACTTTCTGGTTCAAATCTTCATCCGGATCGCCATCTTCGTCCAGACAAAAATCTTCGATATGCTCCCAAGCACCGTCTGATTCAACATAATCAAGAGCTTTTTCAAGCTGGGCGTTATAATAATCATCGTCATCATAAACCCAACAACCCGAACCAACCGCCAGCTCTGGTTCAACCCCATAAGGATTGGAATCCCATCTTGCGCTGTTCAATGAGCTTTCATCAATTTCAAGGTCTTGGACAAAATTCTCAATCTTATCAATTTCTTTCAGCGTCAAGTCGGAAAAAGCAACCCTTCGAACCTGAAACTGCTTTCCATACTTAGGATCTTCCCATTCGACCTTCAATGCATATTTAACGATATCATTATCCGCTCGCATATCATTGATCAACTTCTCAATTTGAACACGAGCACCCCGTTCCGGTTTGGAAGGAACAAACTGTTTTGTTTTCCTATCATATTTTGAGCTTGAGCAGGCGTAAAAAATTTTATCCTGCACCTGCTTTTCCCGCGTAATTTTGGAACCATCACGATTTTTAACCGTAAATTGATACTTGAAAGTAGGCATTTTCTTAACTCCTCTTTAAATTTTATACTTTAGTATAATATGAAATATCTTATGAATCAAGAAAAATTTTCACTTTTCCAAAAAAATTCACAAAAAAATAAGCCGGTTTTTAATAACCGGCTCATTCTTAAAAAGAATACAAAATTACCAAGAAAAACCTTCCGCACTACGAATAGCTTCAACCTGTTTGTAAAACTTCTGTTCAAGGTTATTTTCTTTATAACAACCACGTAACTCAACGCTACACGTTGGTGAATTGGCTAAGACCCCGCGGCACGCAATGCAGCCATGAGCACCAATGACCATAACAGCTGAACCTGCGCTATTAACACCATCCAACCAATCATTACCATTATAAAGACAATCCGCAAGATTCTTGGCATAATGTTCCTGCAACATAGGATATTTGCAAATTTCCCGAGCCAACCGGGTCAACTTGCTCAACCCCAAAACCTTAGCATCTTCACCCTTCTTTGGAATATAAGAAACAAAAACCTGATACTTAACCGGCAACAAATGATGAGGACACAAACCAATGACCCCCTCTTTAATGCCTTGGGTAATCATACCCAACTCTTCACCCTTCTGAGCGGAATCAATCTTAAACGTCTTCATAAAAGAAGCTACATTACGAGCAATTTCATTCTTAGGACGACACATTTCAGCAAAAGCATCAGCACCCCGCTTATCCGTCCCATAATAATTTTCAATATCCATCTCATCAAACTGACCAGCGGAACAAACCTGCTTAATCCATTCCATCTTCAACCGATAAGATTCATACAACAAATCCATGTTCAAATCTAAACGTTCAACTTTAGCCATTCGTTTTTTCTCCTTTGAAAATTTCTTGGCATATAAAAAAATCAAACCATCTTAACATTCTCAATTCCAAAACATACCAATGATTCAATCTTATATCCTTAACAACTTCCCAATTTAACCAAACCTAAATCCCAATCATAAAAAACTAACCAACCCGAATTAAAATCCCTATTTCAATCCCAATCTACTCATAACTTCATAAACTCCGGATAAACTTTCAATCCCCTTCCATAGATAGTTTAAATTTTGGTATTAAATTTCATAAAGGTAAGGTATAAAAAATTTATTATGGTATGGATATCCGGTAATTGTTTTGAAATGTTTTGAATTGTTTTATGAGTTTTTTTTTGGTGGTGGTTTGTTTTGTTGGTGGTGCATTTTCTTATAGAAAAAAAAACGGAACAAAACAGAACAAAACGAATTAAAACAAATTCGGTGGCAAACAAACAAATAATTGGTTATTGTAAGATGAATTTTTTATACACCACTTTTCTTCATTACACCATCAAACAACCATCTGGTTGGTATTGAAATATTCATTTTTCAATTCTTTGGATGAAATCACCTGATTTTTGCATCAAAAATCCTGAAAATTTTCAAAAATTCCTGTTCAAACCAGGTATATAGATATAGGGATTCTGTCGATTTTTTAATGAAAATCGACTTCAAAATTTATCAAATTTTTAACTTTTTCTATTCAATAAGGGGAGGTGCAGGTAAGCCAATGGTAATTCCAGAGTGGGACTCAATCAAATTCACCAAACCTTTGAAATCATCAAGAATCATATCCCAAGTTGTTTTCACGATTTTTTTGAAAACAAAATAGATTGAAATGGGACGTTTAAATGGTCCCTTTTTTTCAATTTTAGGATTTTTTTCAATTGCCTGTTTGTAACGCTCTCTAATTTCTTCTGTTTCAAATATCCTTGCATTACATTCGTGCTTTGGATATAAAATCTTCAAGAAATTTTGCATAATTTTTTGAAAATCCTGCAAAGAAGCAATTAGGATTGCTTTTGAAAATCCGGTGCAATGGGAAAGGTATAAAGTTTTGGTAAAAATCTTTTCACCTTCTCTTCTGTCCCAGATTATTCTCTTTAGTTTATGGAATTCCAAACCGTAGGTATCCACCAATGCATTGATAATATCATCAACATGATGCCCAAGGAATTTTCTTATAGGTTTTATATTATCTTTAAGGTTTTCCAACGCTTCGTCATCCATAGCAAAGTTGAAATATCTATGAAATCTTTCATATTCATCTTTTTGAAAGTTTTCAATCCTTTTCAACAGGTCTTTTGTATATTCCGAAAAATATCTACGGCTAACGGATAAGGTGCGGTTTACATTTTCAACATCAAACAACTGCTTCAATTTGAGGTTGTTTTGTTGATAATTGTAGCGCCAACAATCCATCAACGCCATAAAAAATTCCGGAACAAGAATTTTTAGGAAGTTTGAAATGTAACCACGTTTCATGATACATTTCCTTTTTTCCATCAAATTCTTTTTGCAGATATCCGCCAAACGATATCCTCTGGTGAAAATATGCTCAATTGCATCCTCTTTGAACGTATTATAATATGAATTGTGGAAAGGAATGGTTTCAGGAGTTTCTACGGAGATTTCAACAGACACATTCTGTTCGGCATCCTTTGAATCCTGCAAAACATAAACTTCCCCAACATTTTTATAAGCGTTTTCAATAGATAATTCAACACGCTTTTCACCGCCTTTTTCAAAATAAACGGAAGCGGAACCATGATTGAGTTGATAACGCTCGCTACTTTTGAAATACTTAAGCATTGCTTCCTTACAATTTTCCATAGGAATATTGTTTTTGGCGCAATCCAATGCTTGCTGATACATCATTTTGTTTGATTGACCAGCTTTAAACGGAACACAAATTTCATCAACAGTTTTAAATCTAGATACTTTTACGACATTTTCAACATTACGCTTCCAAACCCTCGTTGCAGGAGCCAATGTCCATTTTTTAGGTTCGAAAGCTCTAAGCTCAACATTTTTCAACAACTTACAAAAAACAGAACAACATTCAGAATAATACGACTTTTTACGATCAAAACATCTATACACAAAATCATACAAATGATCAACATCAACACAAACATCAATTGGGTTAAACTGTTCCTTGCATATTTCAGCGAACTTGAAGCTTCCCAATTTTTCCAGATCCAAAGGTCGGTAATCGTTTGAGAAAACCAAACATGTATTACCCTTTGGTGACGGAATTTCAACTTTGAATTCCATACCGGAATTCTCTTGAACTTCCAAAACAAACTCTTGAATTTTTCTATTGATTCTTTTGCGCTGCTCTTCATTATATTTATCGTTTAGCTTGACGCAAAGATGAATTCCACCTGAACCTAACCAAGAATATTCAGCAAAGGCATTCTTGTTGTTCAATTTCAATTTTTTAATTAACCGGTTTGCAATAATCAAGGCATTTTTATCGCCCATGTTATCAATGTCCAGATATAAAATATCCGTAATTTCTTTCCGGTTAAACCCTAAACGGAAGGCATAACCCAAACGGCAAAAATCTGAATTTAAAAATTCCTTATCATATTTTGTTGGATTATTTCCATACTTGCTTAATTCTTCAAGATAATATTGATAAAAATCCTTGCCGTTTTTAACATCTTCCAGATCCTTATGTTGGAAAGTCCATTCAACACCTTGAGAATCCTCAAAATTGATATTCCCGTTTTCGTCAATTTCATCTGGATTCGAAACAATTTCCTTGTAACGTTTCTTTAAGGTATCTCTAAGATGGGGATTTTTCAATCTTTCCAAAAATCTTTGAAGAGTTCTGGTTTCCGGATTACGAAGATGCCAATGCTCAATAATTTGCAAGTATTTGATAAAATCAGGACAATCCTGACGCAAATCCTCGGGATAAATAATATCGTAAATTTTCTTAAATGGAAGACGTTCCATATCTTCACAGCAATATTTGTGTTTTTCTATCGGTCGCATGAAAAACGTTTTTTGCCGTTCGTGGAACATCATTTCGAATTTATCAACAAGCGTATTTCTTGGGTTTGAATATCTGTTGTTTCTTGGGCTACCAAGGGCACGCATAAACTTATCATATAACAATTCACCAATGTTGGTGGATTTTCTAAGATGCTTCTTTTTAAAAGCCTCAAGATGGTCACCGGTTCTTTTATCTTGATGCCAACCTAAACCGTTTTGAAAATATGTTGACGTTGCCATAAGGATTGATTTATCATTATTCACAATGTCATAATTTGAAACCGACCAGTTTAACGAATTCCAAGAATGAACTCTTTCCCTGCAGGTTTTTTTATCATAATATGTGGATTCAAAATCAAAACCAGCCAATGCAGTAAGTTCAGAAAGCAAATTCACAAGTGCTTTACTATACAACCGGTTGGATTTTTCTTCATCTTCCTGACGCCAAACCGGGGTTTTAATAGGAAATTTATAACCAACCTTTGTCGTTGCTTCTTGAATAGCAAGATTCATCAGGTTACGCAAATCACGAACTTGATGCTTATCAAATTTTCCATATGTTCCTAAACAGGATTTTTGGTGTTGATTGTTTGGTTTGGTTGGATTTTTGTTTTCTAACGACATTTTATTTGCCTTTGTTCTACGGTTAACTTAAAATCTTTTTTACGGTTTTGACGAACTAAGATTTTAAGGTGCCAACTAGTTGAATAGAACAAACAGGTTCAACAGGTGCGTCAACACTTTTCGTTGGCATTATATTTTTAACAAAATTAAAATTGAATTTGTTTTGTAACTGCATCTTAACCTCTGCACTACGTATGTTACTCTTTAACCTTTGAAAACCTTCAGCTCGGTCTAAAAATTTTCAAAGGCGCTAGCTATTTGAATGATACGTAGGACATCCAACAGGAGCTTTTCCGAGGCTCTTTTCGCTAGCAACCTAACTTAACAGAAAATTAAAATGGAATTGCTCGTTCAAAGTGAAAAATATAAATGATCACCCAAAGAATCATCAAAAGGAACGAATTTTTTCTTCTCAATAATGCAATCTTTCTTCAAACGGATTATATTTTCAAGCTCGTGGGCACGTTCAGCAAAAGGTTTAACTATATCAAGCTCGTAAAATTCATTATAGTTCTTGACTTTGTTCAACTCTGCGACAATAGGTCCACGTCTTTTACCTTTGAAAATCCCTTCAATCCTATCTGAAGAATCCCCAAAACAAATTTTATGCAAAACAACCTTTTTGAAACTTTCCAAACCGTTGAACTTTTCAGCAAGATAACGAGAATCTTTAATCTGCCCTTCTTTGTATGGTGAATACTGGATTGTTTTGGAATCAGTTAGTTGCATTAAGTCATTATCCGAGGAAAAGATATAAAATTGCACATTACTTTCTTTGGTTATGTTGAATTTTTTCTTCAACTTTTCCTTTGCTGTGCAAATCATATCATCGGCTTCCTCTTGACTATTATATAAATGAAGCCCCGGAAATGTTTTGAGGTAACTTTTCAAAATTGATTTAACCTGAGGATCAATCATCTGAGGACGATCCTTTTTATATTCCTCAAACATTTCTTTTTTCCATTGAGGAAAACCATCATAACAATAAACCGGAAAGATTGTTCGACATTCCTGCTCAGCAAAACTCATACATTGCAAGACTTTGCTTCGAACCAAATCTTTTGATTTATGGACGATGAAATTATGGTGAGGATCTTTCAAAATAGCAAGCGCACCATTATATCCGATGTATAAAAATGGGCTTATATCAAAAAGAAGAAATCCAACATCAAATTTTTCGTTATTTTCCTGAGGCATCCTTTTCTTTCTCCGCTTCTTTCTTTGCAATTTCGATGGATTGCTTAATCAAAGTGTTATAAGGTGCAACCACCGCATCAACCAAAGCCGGAATATCAAAAGCTTCCACAATTCGGTCATCATCAATACCAGCCAAACGCTTACAATCTTTCTTCAAGCAATCAATTCCATATTCCAGAGCACGTTGGGTTTGCTCAATTAAAGCACCATCACCAACCAAACTCATTCCTTGGATAATTGCGGAGGTTACATAAAACTGAACCGCTTCCCGAACATTGTTTGTGATTTTATCCTGCAAAGCACGAATTGCAAGTTCTTTTTCTTCCTTGTTGATATCAAGCATTTTTGCCATTTTTTAATCTCCTGAGTTTAAAACCGAATGTAAATAACTAACCTCAAAGGAATCTAACAATTTACCTTTTTCCTTTTTAATCAGTTGACAACAAAATTCACGACTTTCGTCCGTCTTCAACCATTCCAAAAAATGCTCTAAACGTCTTGGATTTATATCGTCTTTATAAGCAAGAATGTTTGGTTGAAAATTTTTCTTGATTCTTGAAAAGATATCCTTTACTATAACCCGTCGAATTTTATCACGATCTTGTTTGTTCAAAATTCCCTTATAGAGGATCGGTTGAATTTCACGTTGGAAAATGCTTGTTTGATAATTTTCCAAAATATCGTAAATGTACCGATTTTTCTCTTTTTTAACCACCGGAATTCCATAGTGTGTTTTGGTTTTGATATATTCAACAAACTGGTCTGAAACCTGTTTGATAATTTGACAACCCTTGATCAGTTTCAAATTTTCCACAAAATCCAAAATCAATAAAACCTTACATTTTCTTCCACTTTTCAAGAAGGAAAATCCGTGTTTGCGGTAATATTGCAAAGAAGGCACAATTAAAACATCACAATCCCCACTATCATTTTCCATAAAACCGATTGTAACTTTTCCTTTTAAGTAATAGAAAACCTTTTGAATCGACGTGTTTGAAATTCCGATAATTTTCATTTTACGCTACCTTTTCTATGACTGAAGCATTATTTTCCAAGTGAATTTTATATTCCCGAGCACCTTCAATGTAGAACTCCTGCTGGGTCATTGGTGTTACAACAATAACCTTTGGAATAATTTCCTGTAAGGTTCGGAAGAAATTCTGAGAAATTACCTTACGGTTAACATCAGAAATTCCAGCTTCCATTTCGTCCAAAACCACAAAATCCGTTCTTAATGACGGTGGAATAAATGGGAGCAAGCTTAATAAGCTCAATAACATAAAGCAACGGCTTTCGCTACCACTCAACATACAAACATCACTTGGTGGACAATTATTTCTTGTAGCCATTATGTTGAAGTTGGTTGAATCCACATTGACGGAAAATTCAATCTCCTTGTTGAAAACCAGGTTTTTGAATTTGTTCAAGTTTGCACAATATAACTCAGCAAGATGTTTAATTTGCCAAACCCTTATACCTTTTGCAGAATATGCTTTATCTAAGGCTTGATAAATTTCAAGTTTCTCAAGGTCCTTATCAATTTCGGATATTCTATCTTTCTTTTTGGTAATTTGATCATTTTGCTCGTTTCCAATGGCAATCTTACTTGTCAATTCCGAAATTTTATCATTCAAATTACCTAATTCGGTTTCCAAAGAACCGATTTTTTCTTCCAGCTCCTCAACATTCAAATCCTTGATATCATTATAAGGTTCAAGGTTGGTAAGGATTTTCAAATCATTTCTAAACCCTGAAATTTTACCTTCGATTTCCAACTTTTCGTTGGATAATTCCTTGATTTTATTTTCATCGACCGGTTCACAATCCACCAATCCTTTAATTAATGATTTGTTTGTTGTTTGAAGGGCTTCAATTTGTTTAGCCTTTTCCATATTGACTTTTGCTTCGGTAACCTGCTCACGAAGCTTTGATAATTTCTTATCAAATTTATCACAAGCTTGAATCTTTTCTTGTTTCAAAACTTCAACGTCAACAAATTCCAGATTATCCGGAATTGAAAAATATTCCTGAACCTTTTCCTTATATATAATGAATCGATTACATTTTTCATTTTCTTCGGTTAAGGTTTGAATTAGATTTGAAATTTCTTCAGGATTTAAGGTTTGACCACAGGTCGGACAAACTTTTTCACCTTCCAAACTTTTCAGTTTTGAAATAACGCTTTTGTTGTTTTTCAACTTACCTGAAAATGTTGCATATTTTTCCTGATATTTTTCCAAACCAAGATTTATGATTTTCTCTGGAATTTCGGATTTCAACTTTTCTTTGGTTTCAATTTGATGATTGATATTTTTAGCTTCCAAAATTTTCTGGTCGATTTCTTTGATTTTAGCTTCTTTGGAAGCCGCCAACTCCTTACCTTCATCAACAATTTGTGTATATTGATTCAGGTAAAAATCCTGATTTTCCGGAACCTCACCAATTCGTTCAATATTCTTTTTATTATCAGCAATCTTTTTGTTGATAATTTCATTGTTGTTGAAATTCAACCTGTTTGTTTCCAAAGCTTGAATTTGCTTCTTTGTTTCTGAAAGATTCTTTTCCAATTCCTTGATTTCTTTCTCAACCGATCCTTTGGTTAAAGATTCATTCGATAAACCATCCTTCAACAAAACATAAGCACGGTATCTGGAAAGTTTTTCATTCAAATTTTTGTAGGTTGGATTGATTTTTGATCTTTTTTCCTGCTCAATTTGAAGCTCCTTATTTAACTCCTCCAAACCTTCCACAAAGGTTAATTCTGAAATTTGACCTACAAGAATTTCCTTCTCATCAATTTCTCTTTTAAGCTGGTTGAGCCGGAGGTGGATTATTTCAGCAACGCCATCTGAAATATTCAGCTTGAAAATGCTTTCGAACAGTTCCTTACGTTGAGAACTGTTACCACTCAATAAAATGGATGACCGGTAAGGCGTTAAATGCACCAAGGAATAATACTGATCTGAGCTAATTGGGAAAATTTTCTCAATTACATCCTTGGCAAGAGCTGAAGTCCTTGGTGAAATATCTTCATCATTTTTTGAGATTTTATAGGATAAGGAATTCTTTTTGGAAACCTGCTTAAGGGAATATTCAACTCCATCATTTCGATATTTGATGGCAATACCAGAGGATTCATTATGCAAAACCTTGGCATCTTTTTTCTTAGCCAAAGGTGGACAACCATCAACAATGTTTGGGATTGAGGAAAACAAAAGGCTTTTCCCTGAACCATTTTGTCCACGAATGCAGGTTATACCTGGTTCAACCTCAAAGGTGGTATCTTTATGAACCACTATATTTTTTAAAGCTACTTTTTCAAGCTCAATCATTTTGAATTTTCCTTTTTAGGTGAAGCAATTCTTTTGACTTCATTAACATTCGGTGATGCTTGCTCACCAAGCTCACGGTTAATTCGATTAACTTCCTTTTTTAAAACTTCAATCAAAGGATTGACCTGGTTTTTCTTTGATTTTTCCTGCTTGACGTTAAAATTTAATATTGTATCTTCCCGTAGCTTGTTTTTCAAATCTTCGGAAAAATTCCCGCTTTGGATAGCAAGAAGTTTCAGCTCCAAACTTCCAATCCTATCAAGCTCCTTGATAAATTCGTCCATATCCAGCTCCAGAGGAACATTCAACTGACTTGATAAGCAATCTTGTGCCTGCTTAAAACCTTCCACATAACCAATTTTGGTTGAAGCAATTTTAAGCACCACCGCCTTAACCTGCTGAGCAATTTCAATGCTATTTTCAACATAAGGTTGAATATCAACCAGATCCTTTTCAGCAACTTCCTTTTCGAGACCTTCTTTCATTGCATCGTCCCTTCACCATAATGTAGGATTGTTTCAAAGTTGAAATCTTTTTCAAGATGAAATTCGCAAGTTTGAAAAATATTCTTTGCAAGCAACAAACAATCCTTATAATAATCATCATCGTCGTATTCCGGAAGAATGATTTCAATCAAGTAGGTGATATTTTTACCAAGGCAAAAAGAATTTTCACCAATTATCTTGAAATCTTCTTCTTTTTCAAATCGGAATCGAACCGGACTAAAATCCATAGTTGATCCACATTTGAAGAAATCCTCAACTATGTTGTATACATCAAGCAAGTATATACATTCCGGGTCATCTTCCTTAAAGATTTTTTGAATTTTGTTGTTTTCAATGAGGATGAGCATTTTGAAATTTTCTGTTAAGGTAATTCATTATTATATAGATGTAAATTAACAGATTTTTGGCGGTTTAAAAATGTCAAGTAAGTGGGAAAATTACATAGACGATCTTTTGGCTCAACCAAATTTTTTGCCTCAAGATCTGGTTATTGACGATCGTGATATTCCACAGGCTAAAAATGTTGTAGATTTTTTCTATAATGACCGCTTCATGAAAAATATGGTGCCTGATGGTTTGTTTCCACGACAAATTTCAATTCTGCTTCATTTAATGGGTGAATTTTGCCCACGATGCACCGATATGGAATTTTTTGAAAATTTTCCTGTGGATGAAGATGTTGGAAATATTTTTGATCACGTCCAACTTTTGGAATATGGAAAATGCCCAAAATGTGGTATAAGAAAATCAGAATTATATCTTTCCGGAGAGCTTGATGTTCCTAATGAGTTCGTCGGAGTTTGCGGCCAGCGTTGTGTAACTGGTGATACTTTAATTCCAACAAATTTTGGAATTTTCACTTTTAAAGAATTATCCGAGTACCAAGATTCCATTGAAGGTTTTTCTACTTATAAAACAAAAATACATCTCATAACTGACCGACATTTGGTTCTTTTACCTGAAAAGTTTTATAAGAAAGAAAATGAAGATGTTTATCTGGTTAAAACAAAGCATAATTATTACATCAAAGGAACTCCGGAGCATCCTCTTTATACAAAAGATGGTTTTGAGAAGATTAAAGATTTAAAAGTGGGTCAAGCTATTCCAATTTATTACAATTCTAATATTTTTGGAAACAATCACGAATGGACAACTGAATACAAACCTTTTGTATCTTTTGCTGAGTTTCGAAGCAATGCAAGAAAACGTTTAAAGCAAAGCAAACAACCTAAAAATATCATAAAGGTAACTTATCCGGAATTACATCCAGACGAAGACTTTTGTAAAATGTTGGGTTTTTGGGTAGCGGAAGGTTGTAAAGCTGCTATAATTTCAAATTTTGACCAAAATGTTCTTGATTTTTGTGAAAACCAGTTAAAACGTTTGTTGAATGAAAAAGAATTGATTTTACGAGGTCCTAATTGGGTCGGTTCAAAACTTTTAGGGGTTTGTTATTATTTTGATGAAATCATTGGTGGAACAATAACCTCCGGTAGTTCTGGAAAATATATTCCTAGTTGGATTTTCAAATGTAATAAAAAATATCAATCCGCTTTTCTTCAGGCTCTATTTGAAGGTGATGGTGGAATTGAAAAAACCGCTATTACTTATGGTAGTAAAAGTGAACAATTAATCAATGAAGTTAAGAATATGCTTTTGAATTTTGGAATTCTTTGTAGGACATTCCACTGTATTAAGTGGGCTACTAATGGTTCTGAAAATCAAAAACCTTGTGATTATTATACTTTAGCAATAAATGGTAAATTTTTAGAAATTTTTCAAAAAGAAATTGATTTCTTTTCTGAAAGAAAGAAAAAATCTCTACAAAAATGTATTGATTTCTTTAATTCTTCAAAGAGAAATACAACATTTTGGTATGATAAACTTCCTCATTGTGTTCGAGATGAATTTTTTGATTTATTAAAAACAATAACTGAGGATATTGATGGAATTCAAGTTTATGATTTTAAAAATCAAACTTTGAAAAAAGGAAGATTAAATTCTTTAATGTTTTTCACTCATACTAAAAAACCTCTTCGTGAGGATGTTGAATTAACACGAAATAATTTAACTTGGATGTATAATCTAATAAAATCTTCCCCAAAATATATTCATGTTAGTTTAGAAAATCGTGTAAAATTTGAGAGATTTTACCTGAAGTATATGGAAGATGGTATTTTATGGGATAAAATCGCTTCAATTACATATTCAGGAAAAGAAACAGTTTATGATGTTACAATACCCAGAAAACATTGTTTTCTAGGAAATGGGTTTTTAAATCACAACAGTGGTAAAAGCGCTTTAACCGCTATGACAACTTCATATGTTTTACATCAATTTTTGAAGGTTCCAAACCTTGCACGAACCTTTAAGCTTTTACCATCATCACCATTTACTTGCCCTTTAGTTGCATTATCTTTTGCTAAAGCTCAGGAACTTCTTTATAACCCGATATATAATTATCTGCTTAATGGGAATTGGTATAAAGAATATCATGAATTCCTGAAGGATCAACAAAATAAATTTGATTCGGAAATTTTCAACGTTAAAGATACCTTTACCAGATACCGTCATCGAAACATTTTTATAGCACCTTTTGGTCCAGATAAGCGCAAACTTCGTGGTAATACGAGTTTGATTGGGGCGGTTGATGAATTATCTTGGATGAATTCCTCTAATAAGGATAGTATAAAATTCGACGCCGATGAAATTTATACTTCCTTGAACAACTCTTTTATGACAGCAAGGTCAAGCGCAAGGAATTTACTAAAGGAAGGATATGATAATTTACCACAACCTATGCTTTTTGATATTTCCTCACCATCTTCAAAAAAGGATAAAACCTGCCGGCTTTATGAAGAATCGAAAACTTCAAGGACGATTTATGGCGTTCATTACTCGACTTGGGAATTGAATCCAACTCTTCCTCTTGAAGGTGAGGAAATGCAAAATGAGTTGAAAAAGCTTGGTAAAAGATTTTGGCGTGACTTTGGTGCGGTTCCACCAAACAGTGCAAGTCCATTTATGAGTTCAATTGAATTATTGAAATCAAATTGTAGCGGAAAATCAAACCTTACAAGAATTACTAAGAAAACTTCCTATATCCAGACGCAGGAATTTACACACGGTGACTTGGTTATTCCAAATCTTGAAAGTGGAAATATTCCAAACCGTATTCTTGCTATGGATGCCGGTTCGGTTGATAACTCTTTCAGTTTTGTCCTTGCACATATTGAAAAAACTCAACCTCAAAACATTCTTGACCAAGTTAAAACCACGGTAATTTTTGATAGCTTGATGGAAGTAATTCCTGATGAAAACCAACCAATCAACTTCAGTAAGGTTTATGACAACATCATTGTTCCTTTAATCAAAAAAATGAACGTGAAGCTGGTTTGCACAGACCGGTGGCAAAACCTAAAAATTTTATCGGATATTCAAAACAATAAGGAAATCAAATTCTGCAAAACCTGTCAATATTCCGTAAAATATCCTGATTTTATTGAATATAAACAGGCTTTCCTTGATGGAAATGTAAAAATTCCAAAGCCTGAATTGAAATGGGACGAAATTGAACTTCACGGTGGTGATAATTATCCTTATTGTTTTGAGAATTATCCAATTTCCCATTATATTTTCCAATGTTTGACGGTAGTAGATAGAATGGGAAAAACCGTTGAAAAAGGTGAAGGTTGCACCGATGATATTTTCAGATCAACTGTTCTTGCTTATGCAAAATTGATGGATCCTGAATATTCCAAACTTTTCGGTGGCTTTTCAAACGGAAATTTTGGAGGTTCAAGGATGGTTGGATGTCGTGCAACCGGCTCCGGAATATCCAGATGTGGAATTGGTGTTGTCGCTCGTCGATAAAATGTTAATAATTCCTCAGGAGATACAAGAGAATGTCAGAAGGAATTATTAAACATAAGGTTTATATTCCACTTGAAAATGTGGATATGGAAAAAATCCAAAAATATTACACAATTCCTGTTTTCAATGAACCAGCTTGTCAGGTTTGCAAAAATTTCAAAAAACGTCCTTGTGAGGATTGTGAATCCTGCGCAAACTTTATAAAGAACCTTGAAATTTTTCAAGTAAAAAGGATAAAGGGTAAGGATTATTGTTTATTACCGAATGGAAATTTTCCAAGGCTTCACAAGGTAACCGGTATTGATTTTTCCACTTATAGGGATTTACGTTGCAGAGAAAAATTTACCCATCCATTGAAATTCACCGGTAAATTGCGTCAAGGTGAAATCGTAAATGATGTAAAATCTGCCGATCAGGTAACAATTGTAAGACAATGGCTTTCATCAGAAAATCGGTATGGTTTTATCCAGGCTCCCCCTCGTACAGGCAAGACGGTCATTGGTTGTTATATAAGTTGCAGAATGGGTTTCAAAACCTTGATTTGTGCACACCAACATGAATTGCTTGAAAATTTCTACAAAACCTACCAAGGTATGACAAATCTTAAAGATTTGCAAGCTGAAACCGGTCAAGAAATTGTCAAGATTATTGAAAAACCTAAGGATTTAAAAGAAATTGAAAATCTTGATGTTGTCTTGATAACTTATCAATCATTCATTCATAGCGAACAAAAAGTCAAGGATTACCTTTATGGAAAATTCGGTTTGGTAATTGTTGATGAAGCCCATCAAAGTGGTGCCGAAGCTTATTCAAAATTTTTAAGTATGCTTGATGCCCGTTACAAACTTGGTTTATCCGCAACCCCATTAAGAAAGGATTGTATGAATCGGATCCTATTCAATATGATTGGACCTGTAACGGTTAAATCTGAAGCGGTTGGTTTGGTTCCAAGAATTGAAGTTTTGGAAACAGGAATATGCACAAGAAGCCATTTTTCGGTATGGGCTTATGCTATGAGATTTCTTCAAAATAATCAAGAAAGAAATGAATTGATTGTGAATGAAACCTTCAATGATTTAAAAGAACATAAATGTATTCTAATTCCGGTCGATACGAAAGAGCATATGAATCTCTTGGTTGAAAAAATCAATGCAAGAGCAAAGGAGGAACTTGCAGTTGGTTATCATAGTGGTTCATTAAATCGGAAAACACTTTTAAAAGATATTGATAATGGAAAATATCGGGTGGTTGTTGCAATCCGTTCAATGATTAAGCAAGGTATTGATTTGTTAGCCCCATCAATGATTTATATTCAAAGCCCAATGTCAGCAAAACCACAACCGGTTGGTGCACCATTCTTTTATCAAATGGGAAATCGTGTTGCTACTCCTTATGTTGGAAAACGTGAGCCGGTTATTAAAATTTTTATAGATGATATTGCTGAAAGTTATGGATGCTTTGGCGGATTATTCAAAAAAGAAATAAAACCTTGGCTCAAAGGTAAAGATGGTGGTAAACCACGTTATTCAATGGATCCAAAAACTTTGAAATTCTGCACTGTAATGGTAAGACAGATCAAGGATAAAGAATATTTCCAAAAAGAAGGAGCTCATTATAATCCTTATAAGGATCTTATTCGGGAAGTTCCTTTATCGACTGAAAGAGCAAAGTCGATTTTCGGAAACAAACATGTTAAACAGAAACAAAGTTTTACTCCTGATTTCTTTGAGGATTTTTAGAAAATGGACTATGATTTGATTGGTGTTCCAAAGAAGTTATATCAAAATTTTTCTGTTGCAAATTATATAACTTCCGTTGAATATGACCATAGCGTTTTCTTGGCAAAAGCTCAAAAGAACGTCTTTCAAAAATTGCTAAAAAATCCATTTATGGATTCTTATATTTTACTTTTGAGCTCAAAAAGTATAAATACGACTGCTCAAATGGCAGCAAAGCTTTTAATGGAAGAAGTTTTGAAAAAAGGAGGAACTCCTTTTTGGTTCAATGTCTTGCAATATCAAAAGGAATTCAAACGCCTGGAAGCGTTCAAAGATAATTTCAATGGAATTGATTTCCTCATTATAGATGGATTATTTTCAAAGACAAATATCAATTACATTGATTGCTTGAGAACTTTACTAAGCGTTTATGATGATATTCCTGTTGTTACAATTATATCCGGATGCACCGGCATTGAATTTTTTAAACAGCAAGTATTTTGTGGATTTAATAAATTTGTTCATTTTGGTGATGAAGAAAAAACGAGCTTAGCAAGTTCGGTTGATGATTTACCACCTTGTGATCTTGACGCATTAGATTGAGGAGAAAAGATTATGGATTTTAATGAGTATCAAGAAGAAGCAGCCAAAACAATTCCTTCCCATTTTACCAAGGAAATTATGCAGGATAATGCCGTGTATGGTTTATGCGGTGAGGTAGGAGAATGTGTTGATCGGTTGAAAAAGGTGAAATTCCAAGGTCACGAAAATGATATTGAACACCTGGTTTATGAATGTGGCGATATTCTTTGGTATCTTGCTGAAATGGCAACAGGTGCTGGCGTTACTTTGGAATATATTGCTAAAAAGAACATTGAAAAGCTTCGCAAACGTTATGGTGAAAGATTTGATTCCGATAAATCAGTAAATCGAACGGATGATATGTAACCAACCTGTTAATTCCTTAAAGTAAAAAGGAATTGAGAATAAAATGAAACTTTTTTCGCAACCTCTTGAAGTTGAAGCTCTTAAAGCAATTTGCTGCGGCGACCAAAAAACGTCCAGTTCATTACTTGGAACTCTTGCTGATGATTATTTTTTCACGGATGTTGGAAAAGAAGCGTTTGCGAGGATTCAATATGTAGCAAGTGAACGAACCAAAATTATGTCTTGGTCGGAACTGGTTACAGATCCTTGTATTACGGAAGCAAATCGTGAATTATTGAAAGCAGTTTCAACTTCTGATATAAAAGATTACAAAGGAATTGTTGGAAACCTTGATAAATACCGGAAATTACGATTGCTTGCCGAAATTTCTGAAGATATTACCAACAAACTTACTTCCGATAAGGTTGATCCTGATGAAATTTTGACAACAATGTCAAAAACTTTCATAAAAGCAAAATCCGGTAAGCAAATTGAGGATTGCTTCACTCATATAGGTAAAGGTTCCAACACAAAGGAAACTTTAAAAGGAATTTTAACCGGTGAAGCAATTAGATATTTTCCGACCGGATTTCAACAATGGGATGATAAAAATGGTGGTTTTCCTGTTGGCAAACTTGGAACCATTGCAGCAACTTCCGGTGGTGGTAAATCTTTGTTTATTAACCAGGTTGCTTTAAATATGGCAAGGAACGGAGTTGGGGTTTGTATTGTTCCTTTGGAAATGTCAAAGGAAGATATGCTTCATAGATTTTTAGCAAACATTTCGGACCTGGATATGGGCCAGATTACAAAATCAGCCGACTTGGAAGATGCTGCAAGAAGCAAAGCATACAAGGATTTCCGTCAATTTGAAAAGAAATTATCAGAATCCGGAACTTCAATTGATTTGTTCCATCCACCAACGGATATGACGATGGAAGATGTTCTGTTTACAGTTAAGCCATTTCATTATGACGTTGTAATCATTGACTACATTGGATTGTTAGGTGGTTTGGAAGGCGATAATCAATGGAAGAAAATGATGGATGCAGCTCGTTTTGCAAAACGTTGGGCTGAAACAAACGAAACCACGGTTATTTGTGCCGCACAGTTAAATGATGAAGAAATTATTAGATATTCCAAAGGTATTAAGGAACATAGTGACTTTATGCTTGGTTGGAACGCAGGAAAATTGACGGATACCGATAATGGTGTCAAAATTATCAAGGTAAATTCCCAGAAAGGTAGAAACCAAGAGCAGTTGAGTTTTTATCTTCATGTTGATTATAAGAAAATGATGATGATTGATGCAACGCAGCAGGAAATTGATACCTATGAAGCTCAAGCAAAACATCATTCCTCTGGAAAATTCAACAATTCAGGAAATGGGTCCGGTGGTAATCAACCACCGAAAAATCCTGGTAAAATTGACAAAGATATGTATGCTGACATTTAAAAATTTTTAATTTTCAATCAGAAAGTTAAATAGAAAAGGTCCAAAACAAATGGCAAAGCTTGAATGGTTTTATGGCTGCATGAATTGTGGCAAAACAAATACCTTGTTGCAAGTTGATTTCAATTACCGGTCATTAGGTTATAATCCGTTAATCATTAAACCTCAAGTTGATACCAGAGATGGTAAACAGGAAAATTGGGGAACAATCAAGTCCCGCCTTATTGATGAAAATCGCAAATGTCTTTACTTAAATAATATCGATGAGGAATTTTTTCATTATATAAAATCAACCAAGTTTGATGTTGTTTTGGTGGACGAAGCTCAATTTTTCAAGAATTCCGATATTTCAATGCTTTCAAATCTGGTTGATTATTTAGATATTCCTGTCCTTTGTTATGGATTAAAAACCGATAGCAATGGTCATCTTTTTGAAGGAGCAAAAACCTTATTTGCAATTTCCGATACATGCCGTGAATTGAAGCAAATTTGTAAATGCGGTAAAAAGGCAATTATGCATCTCCGGTTGGTTGATGGTAAACCAATTTTGGGGAATAGTATTCAAATTGACGATGGAAGTGTTGAATACGTTGCTGTTTGTAGGAAATGTTGGAAGAAGGCTTTTGCCTTGACTACCAATTCAAATTTCCTAAAAATTTGAAGTTAAATTGATTAACATTTTTCCCTCTTAATTTTTCTCTGAAATTTCACTTCTTACCTTTGCAAAGATTTTAGGAGAAAAACAGATGGTTAAGAGAATCACGCAAAACGAAATCAATAGTTTGCCAGATTTCTTGACGAATGCTGAATTCGTAATGATGTTTGGTTCTATTCCTGGTATGTCTTCAACAAAACGTTTAACCTTGCAGTGTAAATCAACTGCAATTCCTGGTGAAACCGTTGAACGTGTTAGCGAAACATTGGCAGGTTTTGAAAAAGGTCAGGCTGGCGGTCGCACCTGGTCACATACTTTATCAGTTACGTTTGCGGAAACACGGGATTTGCAGATTTCCAAGGCTTTCAGAACTTGGTTGCAAATGTGTCGTGGAACAAAATCTGGAAGTTCGATGGGATATTCGAAAGATTATCAGGTTGATGTTGATATTTACGTTTTTGATACCGCAGGTGAAATGGTTAAATCCTGCACAATTTATGGCTTGCAGCCAACTGAATTCCCAGAAATTGGTTTGGAAGGTGGCACGAGCCACGCGGTTGTAAATGTAGCAATTACCTTTGGTTACAATTATTCTTCCAACGACGAAAATACCGAACTTTAACTTTCCAGATTATAAGGTTCGGTAGTAGAGGCACCTGTTTTTCTTCTCTAGCAGGTGCCTCGTGCTTTTTAGTCGATGTAAGAATAACAATAACATTTCACTTTGAAATGTTCGCGCAGGTAATCAACCACCGCTTGGACGCCGGCTTTGTTGACTGAATATTCCTGCCTGCCGGTATGACCATATTCCAAACTCAAGCCGTCCAAAAACCCTTCCTGACCACGTTCCTTGTTGTAGGCTTTTAACTGGCGGCAAAAGGAGCTTCTTCCGTCTTTGAATTTCACGAAAGCATTTCCGCAAAGATCCAAAAGCTCGCATCCGCAAACTATATATTTCGGACCCTCCTTTTTCAAACGTTCCAGCTCCGCTTCAGCTGCGTTGCTGAAAATGTTGCGCAATTCTTCTTCCAAACTTACGAAATCAATTTTGTTAGCCATGTTCTTATCCCTTTCTTAAAACATGTTGCGGAAATGAGGAAAATCGCTCCAAGCTGATTTGAGGTCGGAATATTTCCACATTTTATCATCTTCTTTGTTCAACCTTGCAATCAGGAATTTTTGGTCCAGCAGCAAATAACCTATTGCATAAACATCTTCGAATTCCAAACCGGATTCTTTGATTTCTTTCAAAATCGCAATTACCACTTCGTCTTTAATGAACGATTCTTGCTTGTTTTCTTCCAGTTTGCTGAGGCAATTTTGAACTGTTTCTTGAAGCTTTGTCATTTTGGTATCCTTTCCTTTTTCCATTTTATACTTTAGTATAATATGAAATATCTTATGAATCAAGAGGAATTTTCATATTTTTGAAATTTTTTTGTTAACCTTGTAAACAGGATTTTTCTATCTCCAATTTTGTTAAAATCTTTTTAGGAAATTTTATTTTTCAAATGGTTATTTCAAAATGTCAAATATCCAATTTATTGTTTCAGCGGATCCTGGTGTTGAAAATTTTTCGATTTGTGTTCAGGAATTGGATTCTACCACAAATTCTTTGAAAGTTGTTCACTTGGAGCTGCTTGAAAATACAATTAAATCTTTACTTGAAAAAGCACAACCGTCTTTTAATGACCAAGCAGATTTCTTTGGTGATTATTTTAATCAACTTTTCTTAAAATACAAACCAAAAAATATTTGTATGGAGCGTTATCAAATTCGTGGATTTCGAGCAAGTGGAAGCGCAGCCGAGCTAATCAATGTTATGCTCGGAATTTGCGTTAACGAAGGACGCCGTCAAAATATTCCTTTTAAATTGGTTATCGCAAGCGAATGGAAAAATGATTTCAATCGTAAATCGGAAATTCCTCTAAAAGAATTATATAAGTGTATAAAGAAATTGCCTCCGCATTGTATTGATAGTATGCTAATTGGTTGGTACAACAACAAAATGCCAAAATCCTACTATACCAGCGAAAACCTCTTGAAATATTGTAGTGATTTAAAAAGGATACTCGACAATGATTCTATTAGCTAAACCTTTAACCAGTTTTGAGCTAAAATACAAAGAACATGAATCAATGAGTAATATCTTGGTTCCTGAAACCAAAAAATCTTTGTTAGATGCTTCTCTGGAATTAGGAATTCCAATGAATCGTTTAAAACAATATTATGAAAAGGGTTTATCTTTGCTTTTGGCTTGCCTTGAAGCACATACTTTATTTGAACGTTTTGATGGCACCGCAAAATTTTGTCCGGAATGTGGTAAAAACCTCAAATCTTCATTGGAACCTTGTAAACATGAAATTGATTATTATGATTTATGGGATAACGAAATGGAGTATTTCGATTACTTGAATTTTATGAGTTTTGAAAGATTTCTTTTGTTAAAGGAACATAAACCGGATTTACTCGAAATCTTTAGAGTTCACGGTATTGAACAGAAACAGCTTCGAAAGGGAAGAAAAAGAAATGGCTGATAATAAACGCTTAGAAACCTATTTGAACACAAATTCCATTCATTATTTTATGGAATCCGGAACAAAGCATATGTTTGTTTTGAATAATTCCTATGAATATTCAACCAAGAAAAATGAATTATGCTCAATTATTTTGCCTGTTGATGATAACCTGATTTGCAAAATTCCGGCTTCGAAATTACCATTCGATTTAACTGAACAGGCCCCTTTCGATAAATTGATCGAATCACATTGGATTCGGAATTATTTATCCAAACGCTTGATTTTGATTTGTCCGGAAGATAAGGCTTTTGAAGTTTTGGAAAAACCGGAATCTCAGAAGGAACTGGCGAAACTTCGTGAAACAATGCCGGATTTATCCGAAATGTACAAGCAGGAAGAAATTACGGTTCAGGATGCACCAATGGTAACAAACCAGCCGGAAGCTCTGGAAGTTGATTTGACGGTTTTGGAAGTTTTGAATAAAACCGACTTGACGGAAGATGAAAAGTATGTAGCCATCAAAAACATTGAAGATCGTTTACAGCCGAAGGATTGGCAGTATGTTTATGAAAATGGCGAAGAAAAGTTGAAAGAGCTGGCTACCTCAAAACTGTAAATATAAATCAGGAAAAACAAAGCCGGAAGCACAATTGAAGGCTTCCGGCTTTTAACTTTTTGGAGATAATTAAATGCAGATTATTAAACCAAGTTGCTCTTTAATTGAAATTGCCAATCCTTTTAAATTATGTGAACGGGTTGGACGAGTTTGCTACAAATCAGAAGATAAAATTACCGAAGATTCTTACAAAACATTTATTATAAATATCTTAAATCGTGGACACTATTCGGTGCTTGAGCATGCGAATTTTCTTTTTGCTTGGCACGGTAATATGCCGGTAAGATTTTTGATGGCTTTGGATAAACCTGGCATTTATATTCATCGTTTAAATCAATATTCATTCCGTATTTCAATGAATTTAAGAAATGCAATTGAATTGGCTGAAAAATCCTTGATTTTTGATTTTATTCGAATGATTAGGGAAACCTATGATTTTCCTATTGAATTTAAATTCGAACCATCAGGAAGTGATTTACCTACCGGTGCAAGAATTGACTTGATTCAAAAGCCTGATTTTGATGAGGATTTTACCTTTGAAACTGTTGAGTTTCGAATAGCTCGTGGGATTTGGGATGAACTTGCACGCCATCGTGAAAATAGTTGTGCTTGTGAATCCAGTCGTTATTGTATGTATTCAAGGGATAAATTCAATGGCGAAATCAAATTCAACGAACCTGTTTGGTATAAAGAAGCTGATTGGTTGACAAAGTGGCAATGGCGGTCTTGCTTAAAATCAGCAGAAAAGAATTACATGAAATTCTTGGCAAAAGGTTATAAACCTCAATTTGCTCGTGGTTTGCTTCCTTTGGATTATAGCGTCAATTGTATTGTTACCGCTAATTTGACCCAGTGGAAACATATTTTCGAATTGCGAACAAATCAAGCTGCCCATCCGGATATGCAATTTATTATGAAGCAGGTTCGTGATTTAATGAAAAGAAAACATCCCAATTGGGATTGTTAAGTAAAGATTGAATTTTAATCAAACTTTGGAGATATTGATGTCTAAAATTTGGAAAGTTAACAAAGCTTTTGAAGATGCCATTAAAAATGTAATGGATGTAACAAAAGCATCGCAGGTTACCATTGATTTTAATCAAGGAACTGCAACTATATCAGCATTTTTAAGTTATTTTGGTGCTGAAATTAAAACAAAAGTTGATGGAAACGAAAATGATTCCTTTGACATTGACGGTGGTTTATTATTGAAAGCCATTGGTGGAAGACAAGGGTTTATCTTGGAAAAAGAAGATAATTCAAATGTTTTGAAATTCAAATTGGGTAATACCAAAGGTGAAATCTTGGTTCGTGATAAATCCGATGTAAACCTTTTCCATTGTTCGGAAGATTCAATGGATACAATGTCGGAAGCTTTTAAAACCTCCTTATTTGGGGTTTTTGATAAGTTGAAAATCAATTCCAAAAAGGTATCCTTGGATAAGTTGGATATTCAAATGTCCTGTAAGGATGGCGAATTGTTTTATTTCATTGGCGATCCGTTTTATATTCAATTATATCAGAAGGAAAATTCCGGTGTTGAAGATATCAAAACCAGAATGTTGCTGAAATATATGACAATCGTAAACAAAATTATGGCTCAGGAAGAAAATTTGAAAATTGGTTTATCGGAAGGAGTTGTTTGCGTTGAATCCGATAATATCGTTTTGAATTTCCCGCAGATTAGCTTTGATGGTGATATTCTTCCAATCGATACCTTGAAATCTTATACTACAGATTATTTCAAGGACGAACCAGAAGGTGTTGTTATGTTCAAAGCAGCTGAAATAAACGATTTCCTGAATCAGGCTTTGGCAATGTTTGACGCAGGTGGACAGTTAACATTCAAAAGCAATGATGGTAAATTGCTTGTAACGATTGATAGCGAAGTTGGTAAATTGGATAAAACCTTTGAGGACGTTAAAATCAAAGGAAGCATTGACCATAAATTTGATTTGAGCAATTTGAAGGATTGTTTATCAAAATTGTCTGGAACAATTAAATTATCCTGTTACAGCGCATGTGTTTTAATTAAGACAAAGGAAATTCCTGAATTATCCTACATCTTATCTTATAACGCATAAACCAATTCTCCAAAGTGGAAAGTTTGTCCGATGTTAGTTCCAGAAAAAGAAATTATCAAGTATAATGGTGGTTACCTGATCTTTTATCGTCAACCATTATCAAGTGTAAAATTGAATTTTGGTTCCAACAAGCGGACAAACTTTTTTGATATTTGTGAGGTTGATAATCTTGGCATAAAAGTTGGTTGGTTTTTCAAACCGGTGAAAAATTTTGAGGCTTTTGAGGATTCCTCCTTTGTTTGCTATAAAAAAAGTCAAAATGAAGAGAAGCCTGAACGAAAAATTTCAAACCCTTACATATTTTACTATGAAAGTCAAACCGGTTTCTTTTTAGCAACAAAAACAATCGAACGTTGCAGAAAAGGAGATTTCTAAGATGAGTTTGCAGGATGATGAAAAACTTGCTGATTTTCGTAAAGCAATTGAAAATGGTGAATATTCCTTAAATGCAAGGCGTGATATCAAGGAAATTCAAACCTTACATGTTACAAGAACGGTTCGCTTGTTACATTCAGATGAAATTCGTGAAAATAATAATATGGTTATTGACGCTTTGATAAATAACCAAGTTACCAGATCAAGAATTGTGGAAATCAAACTAAACGCAAGTAATCTGGATATTCGTATTAAAGCAAGAATTGAAGCATTAACCAATTATTTAATGCTTACCTATGCCGAAGATTTGAAGAAAAATTACAAAACGCAAACTGAACGCAAATCCGTGGTAAATTCAATGTTTGATTTTACCAACAAGCTTTGTGCTGAGATTGAAACTGTTCAAAAATTTGCAGATTTGATTATCAATGATATTGACCAAGCTGCTTGGACTTTAAAATCCATTATTGATTGTTTGAAAATCAATGATGTTGTCGTAAGGAATGGAGTTTAAAATGACAAAGAAAAGAATTATTGACGAAGATGAATTGTTGTATCTTTTGAATTGTCGCAATACCTTGACCGCCTTAGAACAAGGTGGTGTCAGTGATTGGGAATGGTATGGTGATAGTTTGGAAAGTATTGAATCAATTGATCCTGAGGTTGAATTAACTAATTATCCGGAAGCAGATTAACTTAATTTTTTCAGAGTTATTCTATAGAGGAAGGTTTCTAAAATGTCAGAAAGAATCAATCCGCTGTTTTCAAAACCTGAAAAAGTTAAAGTTACGGCTTCTGCAAGTCCAATTAGCAATCAGGAAATGCAAGCAATGGTTATCACGTCCTTGGATGGTCGTGAAATTCCTTGTGAAATTGATTTTGAAAATCGTGTTTGCTTACCGGTGGAAGAGAAGAACTAATGAGCTTGAAAAACTTAGATAAGGTGGGTCTTGGGTTAGACTTATCTGGAAAAACACAATATATTCAAAAGATCCAAAATCCAAAAATGCCAACCGAATCCAATTCAAAAATTGGAACGGTTGCAACCTTTTCTAAGCGTATTGAAGAAAATTCAGAAAAAATTGAATCCAGTTCAAATTCAGCAACAACCTTAGAAACAAAAATAAATCAAAAGAAATATCAAGTAGTTTCTTCCGCAAATGGATCTGATTTATCCTTTGGTGGTAATATTACGACCAGTGCAATCCAACCAGTCTCAATTTATATGGGTGTTTTGGAAGGCATCATTGGAAAAAATGACTGGAAAACAAAGCATAAGATTTATAGAGACATTTATACTTATGACTTAGCCGGTGCCGTCGTTGATATTATTTCAATGCTTCCTTATAGCGATTTCAATCTGGTTGGAATTAGCGATGATAAAATTCTTCAGGAATATATGGATATTCTTGGGGATCTACATCTTCAGGAAATGCTTCCTTCCATAACGACCGATTATCTGGTAATGGGAACATTCGTTGGTTCCTTAGGTTGGAATGAAGCGAAGAATCGTTTTTCATCAATGGTTCCTCAGGATCTTGACTTTTGTGAGATTTATGATCTTGGAATTCCTGGTGTTGATCCTGTTATCAATGTTGAATTATCGGATCATTATAAATCAATCCTTGAGCAAACCGGTCCACGTTTTGAAAGAATGAAAAAGCAATTGCCGGATTATTTAAGGAACCTTTCCGATAGTGGTAAATTGGAACTTGATCCATTTTATACTTTATATGTTGCTCGTCGTGGTTTAACCAGCTCAATGAGCGATAGTAATCAGGCGGATACCGAACATGCAGGTTCAGGAAATTCATATTTTAATAGGATTTTGACAATTTATCTGTTGGAAAAAGCCTTAATCAAAGGTACAATTGAAAGCGCTCAAAGACGTCAACGTGCAATTACTCATATCACTGCAGGTACCGAAGATTGGATTCCAACGGACGATGAATTGAATCAATTGTCGGAATTATTTTTGACGGCAGACCTTGATCCGATTAGCGCTCAGGTTGTTACCCGTTCAGGTGTTGAAGCCAATTCAGTAAAATCCGGTGATGATTTTTGGAAATGGAATGATATTTTTGATTTCACGACAGGAGCTAAGTTAAAAGCCTTAGGTGTTAATGAATCAATTCTTTCCGGTGATGCGAGCTTCAATACTTTGGATGCTGCAATTTCCTCATTTATGGAAAGCATTTCCCAGACAAGGGATATTATTACAAATCAAGTATTTTACAACAAGATTTGTCCAATCATTGCCTATAAAAATGATTTCAAAAAAGAAAAGAAAGATAAACAATCCATTTTATCTTCCGTTAAACAAAGAAAAGATGGCTCCTTGGTTGGTAGATTGGAAAATCCTTTGTTTTCAACGACTGCTGGAAATATTCCAGAAATTAATGATTTATCCGAATATCTTATTCCTCAAATTCAATTCACGAAAAATTTGAAACCGGAAGTTGATAAGGATTATCTGGAAATCTTGGAAACTCTTGAGGAAAAAGGTATTCCAATTCCATTACGTATTTGGGCAGCAGCAGGTGGCGAAAATATTGATGAATTGATTAACGCCTTAGATGACGATAATGAACTTCGTCTTGAAATTGCAGAAAAGAAAAAGGATTTAATTGACGATGCCGTCAAAGAAAAATTGCAGCAATTCTTAGGAATTGAAAATATCGAGGAGTTGTTACCACCGGATTCCGATATTGAAGCAAAATTGAAAACGCTTGGTGGAATGGGAAGCGTTGATAGAACCAAAAAAGCTCGTAACCTTGAAGCTCTTCAAGATGTTTATGATGTTCGTGAATATGATGCAACCGGAAAGCGCCGTATTTTAACCAAAGCTCAAAAAGACAATATAACCGATAAAGTACATCATCAGGTTGCAGCAGTTTTGGCTGAAAAAGGTAAAGAATACAATGAAAAGTTGAAAAACGGGGATTAAAAGATGACAGACAAGGTTCTAGATAAGTTTTTCAACCACCTTATGAAATGTGAAGGTTGTGATAAAGTTACAAATGATCCCAAGGATCCAGGAGGTCTTACAAAATATGGCATTTCGAAAAAAGCTTACCCAAACGAAGACATCGCTAATCTCACTTTGGAACGAGCTAAAGAATTATTTAAGCGAGATTACTGGAAGGTTTGTTCTTGTGATATACTTCCTGATTGCCTTTCTGTGGTTGTATGCGACACTGCGTATAATTGTGGAACCGTAATAGCCAAAAAGATTTTGCAACGTTCCTTAAATCTTGTTGATGACGGAATTTTTGGAAAGAAAACCTTTGCAGCAATTGATGTAATTAAAAATGACCGCAAGGCTCTGATTTCCTGTATTTCATTATATAATGTGAAAAGATTGGAATATTATCAATCTTTAAAAACTTGGCAAACATATGGAAAAGGTTGGGCAAATCGTTGTTTGAATACTTTAGAATTTGCTAAACAATTCCTTCCAAAATAAGGTTTTTGAAAATGAGTAAGATTTCAATCGGACGAGGTTTTAGACAACAAAGGGCAATCCTACCACCAGAAAACCGTGGTATGGCAATGATTGCTAAAAACCGTATTGAAAATGTTGTTGCAGCACAAAATGCAAATCATATGGAAGCCTTAAAAGTCCAAGGAAGTGATTTAAAAATTTGGGTTCGGACTTTTGCGGGTCAAAAATGTTCCTGTTGCACAACAGGTGGTCAAACCCAATCAAATCCGGATAAAACAATTTTCATTGATCCTTTTAATGATATTACAACATCAAAACGTAATTTTGATATAAGCGATGGAAATGAAATTCCTCAAAGCTATCAAAATCCTATGGAAGATGATGTTGAAGCTATGAGCGATGAAGAATTTATTGATTCCATAACCAGCGATGATACTTATGCCATTGGAAATGAAAATTCAATCATTTATGGTGGAGATAAGACGCCTTGTGGAATTTGTTTAGGAACCGGTTATAAAAATGGTTACCAGATGTACAATGGAAATCGAATTGTTTTGGATTACTGGAATAATCCGGTTTCTCAAGGTTTTATGTTAGAAAAAACCTACCCTTATTCCTATACTTCAAATTTTGATAGTTCAAATTATATTATCTGGTCTTTCGAAGCTCCAACCTTTTTCAAGGATTTTTTAGGGCTTCGAGTTCGTAATAATCTTTCATATTGCAAGGATTACAAACTTGAAATTAGTTTTGACGGTATCGTCTTTATGGAATATGATGATGCTTTAATAAAAGCAAGGAATGGTAAGGAAACTCAAATTTTCCTCAAGGTAATTCCTTATGATCATCCCCTTTCCAATTCGGTAAACTTCACAATTACTCATATTGAACTTTATTATCAAATGGGTGATTATATAAAAGGTGATTTTGCACCGATTGCCGATACCGAAAATTTTGAACTTTTCGAAGCCTTACAAACCACCAGTTTGGAGTTAGCTGGTGATATTGCAGGCTTATCACGAGAATCAGTTATTCTTGATGATAAAAACCACAAATTGTGGAAAGTAATTAGTATAACTCCTCATATGACGGAGGCTCGTCAAATTTTCAAAAATGAGATTGAGCTTCGTCAAATTCAACCGAGTGAAAATTTATATCTTCTAAACCTGCTCGAAAATCCATATATTATTCTAAATACCAGAGGATTGGAGCAACGTCAAGGAAAACAAACCTACTTTGGTGAGTATAATCCTTGATTTATGTTTAGAGTATATCTTTTTTACCGTTTTTGAAAATTCAAAGAAAAATTCCACTAGAATTCTGTTTATTCCTTATACTTTATCATAATTTCTTATCTTTACTATGTTTTTACACAATAGAATAACCGCCGATGGTCGCCGGTTGTTTTTAGAAAAGGGAAATTAAGCCGATGAAGAAAATGAATGAAATTCTTTCGTCCACGAAGTTTCCAATGATTGTTGCAAAAACAGATTCTATCGATAAAATCTGTGTTCGTCGTTATAAAGACAAAGAAAATAATTGCGAAGTTTTGTGCAATTATATGTCTGCACCTTTATCACCTGTTTCTGGTAAAGATTTGATTCCTTCCGGAAATAAAACCACGACATTGAGCTCAGCTGAATTAAAATCATTGACTTCATTGGGCACCTGCCCAAGTTGCGGAGCCGAATTGATGGCACAGGCTGGCTTGGCAGATGAAATCGTTGCTTCTGGCAAAATTCATTGTATTGTTTGTGGCGAAGAACTTGAAATTTCTCAAGAAGAAATTGAAGACGCTCCTGCTGCTGAAGCTCCTGCTGAAGCTGAAGTTTGTCCAGAATGTGGTAAAGAGCCTTGTGAATGTCCTGAAGCTCCTGCTGAAGAAGCTGCAGTTCAAACCGAAGCTGTTTCACCAGAAGAAATGGACGAAAAGAAAAGCGCCTATCTTGATAAAATGGATCAAAATTACAATGAAGTCGTTGATGATTCAGAAAAAACCTTGAAGGAAGAAGCTGATGCTGAAACTCCTTCCAAGGAAGAAATTGCTGAAGATATCAAAGAAAACATTGAAAATGAAGCTCCGGAATCCACAGAAGAAGTTCGCGTTGATATGTTATCAAAATGCGAATCCAACCTGAAAGGTAAGGAAATGGAAATCATTTCCTCAATGAAAGACACCTATCATTATTTGATGGTTGCTCATAAGCCGGTTGCTACGATCCATAAAGCTCGTGCAGTTGCAGCTGTCCAGAACATGTTCAATGACAAAAATGCGTTGTTGAAAGCCTTGACTGCCGCTACTGAAAAAGCTGGATTTACAAAAGAAGTCGTTTCCAACTTTGGCATTGTTCCGGTTGTTTTGAAAGTGACCGCTAATGATTGTATTCATAAAGCGATTGCTGACGAAAAAGCCGCAATGGAAGAAAAGTTTGAGGACGAAAAAGCTCAGGCTGAAGAAGATATGGAACAGTCGTTAGGAATGGCGGCGGTTGCATTGAATCGGAACCTGACCGAGGAAAGCAATATTTTGGCTGAAAATTTGATTGCCAAGTTTGAAGGCTATGGTATTGAAGATGCTCGTGAAATGGTTGAAAGTTCCTTTGCTGAAGTGGGCGAAGATTATCTTCGGACAATCATTGCCCAAGCAAAAGAATATGCCAAAGAAACTCCGGAAGCTCGCAATGTTTTAGCGAAAGCTATGACGACCGCTAGTTTCCAGAAAAAAAGGTTGGCTTCTAAAGCTAACAAAGTGGAAGCGTCCGTAGTTGAAGCTACTGACTTCAATGTTGACGATTTCCGTTCGAAATTGAGTAAATTGATTTAAGGAGAATGAAAAGATGTTAGATATTGCTAACACACGTGTTTTCCAGATGACTGAAGAAGCTGTTCACAGCGCGGATATCGCCAATGTTCAGAATGGTCAGGGTCTGGTTTACAAAAATGAAGCTGGAATCGGCAAAGTTGGTCTGGTTTCTGCTGCAGGTCAGAAGTTCGCTGGCGTTGCTATGGCTGGATATGTTCGTCCTTCCACATTGACGCAGACGGATGAATTTATGTCAACAGCTGACGCTAAAGAATTTGCCCTTTCCTATATGCCTGCCGGTGGCGTTGTTGAAGTTTTCAACGTGACGGAAGGTAAGGCGATGGCTGACGGATTTACGTTTGATGCTGAATCAAACAAGATTACGTTTGCTAAAGGTGGTTTTGTGGCTCACGTTACATATCGTATTGAAGCTACATTGTCACAGGCTCGCGAAGCAACCGGTGACGGTTATCCTGCTGGATACCAGATTGCGCAGCTGAATGGAACGGTTGGCGTTATTGCTCAGGGTGAAATTTCAACAGACATGTTTGATGTTGGTTCTGATTTCACGGCCGATGCCCCAATTTATGTTGACGCAAATGGTTATTTCACAATGTCAGCTGAAGGAAATGTTGAAGTTCCCAATGCTCGCGTTTTGGCGGCTCCTGGTGTTGCTTCTCAGTTCCTGCGGATTAAACTGGTCTAATTTAAGGAGCATAGACGATGAATTTAGATAATTTGAAAATTCGTAATTCCCGTGAAACCTTGGTTGATGCCAAGTCTGGTGAATTCAATGCTTCTTCTAAGGCTGATTTGAAGAAAGGCATTTTGGCTGCTCTGGGTAAACCTGTTACAGTTGATTCTGAAGTTTCTTCAGCAGTTCGTGAAGAAGTCAAAGCTGCGTTCAATGATCGCACGACAAACAAATTTGCAACAGTTGGTGCTGCTATTGCTGGTGAATTATATACAGCAGAAGAACGCGCTGGCTTTGCTCGTCGTTTGTTGAAGAAAGTTGAAACACAGATTGGTGCTAATATCCGTATGGATGTTAAGTTCCCGAACGTGGTTGCTGTTCAGGCTGTTAGCCCATCTCAGGTTCAGCCTGTGTTCCTGCGTGATAAACATTTCTGGCCTGCGGAAATTGATATTTCCTGCAACCTGATGATTCATAAGCAGGAAATCAATACAACGACCGGTGACATTGTTGCCGAAAAGTTGCGTGAAGCCAAACAGGCCACAATGGTTCAGGAAGACCGCCTGTGGAAGAAAGCCGCTGATGAATTAGTTGGTTTGTCCAACTCAATGCAGTTGTTGGCTGGTGGTTTAACGCCTGATTCATTGGTTTCAATGAGAACAGACGTTGAACGTTGGAAATTGTCTGTCGATAAGATGGTTATGGCAACGGATGTTGCTAACGACCTGTTCGGCAACAACTTCAGCTCCTGGTTTGATCCTGTGACGAAATATGAATATATTTCAACCGGTAAATTGGGTTCAATTTTGGATATGGAAATCATTTCCGATGCAAACCGTGAACCTACATTGAAGGTTTTGGATCAGGGCGACATTTATTTGATTGCTCCTGCTGAATATCATGGTGGTATGGCTGATCGTGGTCCGGTCGAAGCTACAGAAATCGATGGCGCTTTGAAAGGCCAGAATGCCCGTGGTTGGTATTTGGTTGAAACCGTTGCGATGTTGGTTTCTAATAGCCGGTCATTCGTTCGCGCTCGTCGTATGTAATCAATAATTTGCAAAAAGGAGTATTTATCATGACGAAATACAGTTCTTGCGTAGATTTGTTGATTTTGGCGAAATTGTATCATTCCAAAGGTCGTAAAGTGGATGCCGCCAAATTGGCTGTTAAGGCTATGGAAGAAGAAGATTCTCAGGAATTATTCGAATCCTTAGACGAACAGAATGATATGGCTGCTGCTGAAGCTAGCGATGATATGGAAGCTTTAACGGAAGAAGATCTGGAAATGGAACCAGCTGCTGAAGCTGAAGTAGAATTCGAAGAAGAACCCTTGGCGGAATGCAAAGCGGAAGAAGAACTTCCTCCTATTGAAGAAGCTCTGGCTGCTGTTTTGAAAAATCGCAAAGTTATGGCTAACAAAATGACAATGTCCGGCTCACGTCAATCACGTGCCGAGCTGATTGCCAAGTTGGCTGCTCGTAAGTAATTTATAATTACTGAAAAGAAATTGAAAGAGGGGTTTAGGCTCCTCTTTCTTTTTCTCTTTATTTTCTTGAGGAAAGTTTGTTAAAAGAAATTGCAGTAGTTAATTCAACAACAAATGAAAGGTATTTTAAAATGTTGATTCGTGATTTGACAAAAGTGGTTGCCGGTAAGCTGGAAGTTACGGAAGGTGAAGCGGCCAAGATGGTTCAGGCTACCTTGGACGGTATCATCAATGCTTTAAAAGCTGGCGAAGAAGTAAACTTGAATAACTTTGGTAAATTTACGGTTAAAGTTCGTCCTGCTCATCAGGCGCGTAATCCTCGAACCGGTGCTACGGTTGAAGTTCCAGAAAAGAAAAATATTACATATCGGACCACGTGGAAGATCAGAACAGAATTGTAATCCTTTTATCTTCCTTGTTTAAGATAAGTGGTGAAATTCGTTTCACCACTTATTTTTTTAAAATTCCTTCTATTTTTTAATAGATTTTTAAGAAAATATCTATAAAATGAAAGTATGAAAGGTGGAAATAATTTCCTACCTAAAAGAAAAAGGATTAAGAAAATGAACGAAGATTTTTGGAAAAAAGTTAAAGAAGGTGTTTGCTGGACGATAGTTTTTGGCATTATGTTGGTCGTCTTTATTTGGGCTTTTGAAACCGGTCAGGCTAAAGTTGACCGGTGGGAAGCTGAAACCGGTCGTTATGGTGAAGGTTTAAGATAAGAATTTTTAAGGAGGCTTTAAAGAGCCTCCTTTTTATAAAATCTGTTAAGATTTAAAATATAAATTTTTAAAAAGGTTTCAAATGATAAATTACAACTCTAGTGATGAAGAAAAACAAGAATTAAAGAACCTTCTTGTTTTTGTTGTTCAAACATTTTTACTAACATGCTTTATGTTTGGTGTAATTTGGATAAGCTGTCTTTACGACGTAGCTTTACGTGATTAAAAGGAGTTTTAAAATGCCGAGTTTATTTGATGAAATTTTTTGCAGTATGTCCGGTTATAAAAAGGAAGAATTGGAAATAGCAAACGAGGTAGCAAAGGAATTCTTTGGAATTAACTTTTTGGTAGATTTGAAAAAGGATGAAGAAAATGACAGAGAAAAAAGAAAAACCCGCGATTGAGGATACCTTCAAAAATACCGCTTTAAGCATTGGTATTCAATTTAACGAAATCAAAAAAGCAAGTTTTTTAATGGATAAAGCTGTTGGAAAGTTGATTTCAGATGCCAATCATGTTCAGGCGGAATTTCAAATTTTACGTGAACAAAATCTTTGGATGAAGGATTTTCTTAAATTTGTAATTGAAAAATCCTCCGACGAAGAAATTCGTTCAAAGGCAGAAAAAGTTTTGAGGGATTGCGAATGTCAGGTTTAGAAATTGGATCTTTTGGAAACTATCAGGTAATTTTGGATCTTGAAAAAGCTGAAAAGATTGTAAATCAACAGCTCTTGGAAGAAAATATGAAATTTCGTAAGGTCCTTGAATTTTACGCAAATCGTAGAAATTTTGATTTCCAAAATGAAAAGGAACTTCGCTTTTGCAATTCTGATGATCAAGAGGAGGTTTTTCAACCGTTTGGGACAAAAGCAAAAGAGATTTTAAAGGAGTTCAAAAGATGATTTTGGTAGCAAGAAAGAAACCGGTCGAAATTGAATGTATTAAATTTACCGGAAACAATATCAGCGAACTGAAAAATTTTGTTGGCGACGCTCTTGTTATGAGCTTTCTTCAGATGGACCCTTGGTCTGAACATTCTGATCCTGATTTTTCAATTCGAACACTAGAAGGCGATATGAAAATTTCAGAAGGCGATTATATCATCAAAGGTGTAAGTGGTGAATTTTATCCTTGCAGGCCTGAAATTTTTGAAAAAATCTATGAAGTTGTTGACAAAATCGGTGAAGCAAACTAAATTTTATTGATTTTCCTCCCGATTTCTTATATAATAAAGTATAAACTGGAGGTGGAAAATGAAAATAGATTATGGCGAACATTGGAAAGAATTATCAGAAGCCTGCCGTAAACGAGATAATTACAAATGCCGTCGTTGCGGTAGGGATTTTTCTCATAATAAGCTTGCTCTTCACGCCCATCATATTATTCCACTATCAAAAGGTGGAAGAAATACATTATCCAATTTGATTTCCTTATGTGAAGCTTGTCATAGTAAAACCCACGGTAAGAAAATTCAAACTTCGAACCGCTTCAAAAGAAAATTTTAATTTTGTTTAATGAAAAGGGTCAAGACAATGCTTCCAAGAGATTATCGTAAGTTTGAAAAGATGGTTCCTGATGAGCTTCAAAAAGCTTTCAATCAGAACGACCTTGATTCAATCAAGATAATTAACCGCTTGGATTTTCCTTTCAATTTCAGAATGAATGTTCGTGGTGGTTGGTTGAGTAACAATGGAAGTTGGTTTTATCCAATTATTACATCTCAAGAAACTGCCATTAACCACCAGCTAAGAAATGCCGATGGACGTGGATTTTTAATTCGTGCTTTTGAAAATGGAAATTGTCTTCAAACCCTAACACAGCCGAACTTGACAAAATTTGATACCGGAAATGCTCAGAAAATTCTTTCCTTTGCCCTTGACCCAAAATATGCAAAGGATAGAAATATTTATACCAAAATCAAAAATATATCCAAGTTTTATAATGTGTTCATTCCAAACGCTTCAAAGATTTTGAGATTTGAAATCAAAACACCGGTTTATAAAAATAACCAGGTGGTTGGTTATAATATCAAAAGAAATCAACGGTTGCCATTTTTTATCATGGAAGTTGATCGATTAAAGGATAGTGTATAAAATGTATAAAATTACATCAGCTCTTTCATTGGATACAAAGCTATTAAAGGAAGATGTTGTTTATCTTCTTGGAATTCTTGACGAAAAAGTTCCTGAGATTGTTGAGGATATTTATCTGAATATTTATGATAAAAATTCAGCAATCAAATTCAAAACTTTCTATGATAAGGATTGGTTTAAGGATTTGAAAATTTCAACAGATTCAAAAATTCGTTTGGCTCAGATTTTGAAAAATCGTTGTGAAAAATTTGAAGTTAATTCGCTTATCTGGGATGGTATTGTGAATATGGAACCGGAAATTATCAAGGATATTGATATTTTAGAAAACAAAGGGAAGTAAGATGTCACTAACTCTAGAAAATTTGAATGAAAATGAAAATTTGTGGCAATCAATCCGTGAAGCTGTTATGAAAGTTGGTCAAAGGATTCAATCTACCTTAACCAATGACGATTTTCAATACAAATTTTTGATCACGGATTATTGTTGGGAAGAAGGTGAATCTTTCATCAATGTCGGTGAATTGTTTTATACAATTCCGGTCACTTATATAAAAGACCGTTTTACGACAAAAGCTAAACAATGGCGCAAGGAAGTTGATAGGGTTGAAAGTAGTTTAGGTGCTTTTCTTCCTAATTTCAAACTTCCGGAACAATATTACCTTGGAAAACCAAATCCTCTGTTGAAGATTGAGCAACTTCCGTTCCTTCAATGTGAAAATATTGAATCAAAGCTTTATTCTTTTAATGAATTACAGGAATTGCTTGGATTTTCATTCAAAACAAAATATGCTGATAATTTGAAATTTAAACTATTTTTTAATAAGCTTGATTTTACCACTTCCGAACCTTGCGAAGTTGGTTTAAATTTTTTCAAAGATGATGATATCGTAAACTATTCAATTAAATTACAGGTTTTGATTTCAAGCTCTTTGGAATATTGTCGTTATGTTGAAAATTCAACCGTAAATTCTCCGGTTATTTATCTGGAATATATCAAAAAGCAATTAGCTGCATTTTTTGCAGATACGGATTATCCAAATTTGAAAATCAATGTAACAGCCTTTGAATCTCAACCGTTTGACCTTCAAAACATTGGAAATTTTCAAGGAAAATTTTATCATAATCTTGTTGGCGATATTCTTTATTTGCAAACTCCAGATTTGAGTTTTGATAGTTATATTCGCGAAACCATAACCGGTTATGACTCTTCAAAACGTAAGGTGGTTAAACATTTAGGTGAAATTGCTTCCGTCCAAAATAAAATCATCAACATTGATCCAAACAGTTTGAGAATTGTTTATACCAATGAAACCGGAAGTATGGAATCTTTTGATTTCAGTGATTTTGCTCAAATTTCCATTACACCGGAATTTTGCAATTCATATTTAAGCAGAAAATGTTCGGATCATGAATTTTCAAATTTCTTGAAAATTTTCAAGATATTCTGTAATCCTTCCGGTATGGATTTAACCAAGATGTCTTTGCTTGATTTGTTCGAAAGTTTCGATTCAAGTAAAATTTCAAACCTGTATAATTCTTGGGATTCTTTGGATTTACCAATTCGTTTGAAGTTATTCAATAAACTTCCCTTATATCTGTTTATGTTCAAAAACACTTTCAAGGAACCTGAAATTGAAGGAATTTTACAACCTCAAATGACAAGACGTTATGCGAATATCGGCACGGTTGATTTCCCGTTACGTTTATCTCAAATTTTGCAAACGCCAATCCATCGTTTTGCGGTTGTTGATTCTTCTGAATTTTATAAGTTTGATGTTCTGATTGACCACCTTAATGTTTTGAAGGCTAATTCCAAAACGAAAAAATCTTGTATTATAACGACAAGAAGCAAGGATGCGTTTACGAAATTATATCAGTTTGCTGATTCACCGGTTATTGTTGATAAAGAAACCTTACCGGAGTTGCAGCGTTTGTTTGGTTCCAATCCCATTACTTATTTCAACGAACTTTCAACAAATTCACCGGTTATTGTCAACCCAAACTGTTTTGGATCATCAGAAATTCTTGGTGAAGATGTTGGATTCATTGGTAATGAAAAAGTTCCTCGTAATTTGGTTTTGGAACTTTTGAGAAATATTCAATTTGATTATGTAGGTGTTGATCTTGATTCCTTTAGTGAGGATATTTTTGATCAAATTATTCAGATTTGCAACAAATCAAAATATCTCGTAATTTCAACAGCCACAAAAACAAACCGGTTGGTTGATATTATGAAAATGTTTGGAATTGAATATGTTTATTCAATGACGTTTGATGAAATTCAACCAATCAATGATGCTCCTATACATCTAAAATCCTATTCTATTCAAATTCCAGAAATTCAGAAGGATTTTTATGCTCAAACCTTTGTTGAATCCAAAAACATGATGGAAGGTTCCGAAGATTACCTAAATGTTTTGAATAACAGCAATTTGATTAACTTTGGTGAGCTTGAGCCGATTGCTAATAAATATCTTGGTTTTCCAAAACAATTTCTAAACACCCCAGCTTCGAAAATCTTTACTTATGGTGAAGCTTTTGACGGAGATATTGAACAAAAGAAAATTGATACCTTACTTCATTATTTGTATTGTTGTAAGTTTGGTGGAGTTTTTGAGGATAATTTATTCCCAGGTGGTGATAACTCAACAAAAATCCTCCTCTTTTCGAATAAAGAATCTTTATCAAAATTTTCAGATGCTTTTAAGGAACATTTCAAAGCGGTTTTGGATCAATATAATCTTGGAAGTCAAGTACAACTTTACTTGGATATTGAAGATGTTTTCGAACTTAAATCTTTGGCAAGCATTTCAGAAATCATAACTTTTGATATGAAAATTTCTAAGGATAATTTGAAAAGAATTTATAATACCCTTGAAAAATATTCCATCTACAAATTGAATCTTGAACAAAATTTTTCAATCACAACTTTCTACTTTGGAAATACCATTGAAAGTTCAAATTACTACTTAAATTTGAAAGTATTACAAAAACTCCTAACCTCTCAAATCAATGGAACGCAAGTTGATATTGATAACATTCTTGATTTGTTGGATTTTGAAGGTAAATCAACCGAAGAAGTTCAGGAAGTTGAAAATGCAACAGCCGATTTGCTAAAAATTATTTTTGATAAATCAATGTCAAAATTCAATTCCTTACAATCTTCAATCCTGAAGAAATATGGTTATAAAGTTTCAAAGGAAACCTTGAAGAAATTCTATCGTAAGGAATATCTGGTTGTTGAAGATGTTTCTCAACCAATTTTATTCCCATTCAAGAATTTCATGAAATTGGATGTTGGTCTCGGAAATTTTGAAGCCAAGTATAAAAACCTCGGGTTTGTTGACGAAAATGAAAAACCTTGCTATTTCATCAACAAAAATTTCCTGAATGATGAATTCCTTACTGAGCTCGGCTTTGGTAAAGAGGTTTCAGCTCAGACTTCCACAATAATTGTTGATGTTAATGATTACAAAAAGGTTGTTTTTGATAAGGAACTCTTATTTGCTGAAATTTCCTTTGCACCAAGTCTTGATATAATGAAAGCATTTATTAAAGATTATGGCTTAACTATTCAACCGAATTATCTGAAAATAACCGATGCGGAATCAAAGCAAGCTGCTGAGCAGGTTGAGGATGAAAATGAAGCGGTTTTGAATTGCGGTTTTGTCAACGGTTATCCAATGTTATATTCAACAAATTCATCAACAAATCTTGCTAAATATGGTTTCAAATATTTCAAGAATGTTTTTGTTTTAGAAGAAGATAATGAGGAAGTTCTAAAATCAGATTTGAATAATATGCCACTTAGTGAAGACCAGAAGGCTCAAATCATTAATGTTTTTGATGAGCTTAAATCAGGTAATAAAATCAAGCTTCCTGCTCAAATGAATTATTTCATAGCAGGAAATATTCCGGATAAGAATTTTAGAGCCTTTCCGGTTATCATTGGTGAAAAATTCTATTTATTCATCAATGGATATTTTTATCAAAAGGAATGTTATAAGTTATCGAGAAAATTGATGACTTTGAATATGATTGAAACTTTGTTTTATCTCATGGAATCTTCAATCAATCTTTTGAAGAGCCAATTCTATAAAATTAGCAAAACCTTGAATATTCAAAATCTTCAGGAATGTGTTGATTTCTTCAATACAAAAGCTCCGATTTTCAAAGAACTTCCAAAGGCAATTCCTGAAAAGAAGGAACCTGAAAAGAAACTTGTAAATCCATTATATAATGAGAAGAAAGTTGAGCAACCAAAATCTCAGAAATTGGAAGAAAAATCCAACAAGTTGAAGGCGGAAGTTGCAAGAAAACGTAAAATGCTTGGAGTATAAACTACTATGTTGATTAAATCCATTCAAAAGTTTTTAGGGGTTGAAGAATCTGGGTTTTTTGACCCGAAAACAAAAAAGGCTTGGACAGATTATTGTCACAAAACACCTGGTATGGTATTTTATGCAAGCCAGGTTCCAAACAAGGATTACCTTCCAAAGACTTTTCTTGATATGTTGGAAAGGTTAAATACGAAAAGTAAAAAGACGGTAAAAGCTAAAACTCCTAAACCTACTCCTGCTCCTGAACCAAAAAAAGAAGAAAAATCTCAGGAACCGGAAGTGAAAAAAGAAGAATCAAAGCCTGCAAAAATTGTTGTTTTTGGTGATGTTGTTCCTGGTGATGTAATTGAGGAAAATGTTGTTACCGATTTGACGGTAAGTTTTAATGAAGCAACAAAAGCTGCTGTTGCTGAACCCTTGCCACTATCCAAAGAGGAAGCAACCAAAGGATATGAACCTGAATCTGCCGATATTGTTTCAGATGAAATTATCGAAGTCAAGGTTGAAGAAGTCAAGGAACTTCCTAAGAAACGAGGAAGAAAAAAGAAAAATTGAAAAGACAAAACTTGAAAGGAAAGCCGGTGAAAATAAGCCGGCTTTCCTGTTAATTATCCTTGTAAGAATAGAGTTTGGAGGAAGAATATGCGCAGACAGGTAAGAACATTTCGTGATGTAAATCAATTATTAGCGCAACGTGGTTATTATATTCACGCAATGATTACCAAAAAAGGAAAACCGCTTGTTTTCTTAAAAAATGAACATTTTGATCAGGAAAAGAATATTCTTTTTGTTTCAAGAGATTTTTATGGTTTAAGTGATATCAATGAGGAAACTACACTTATTCCTTGCAAGGCACCTGGTATTGAAATTGTTTCCAACATTATGAGAAGACAAAACATTGGAAATGCCGCAATCATCGGAATTTATGATATTTACCAATGGAAGGAATCCAATGCAAAGTTGGAATTTGATCCTATAACGCAAAGTGGTAAACCAACTCCAATCAAAATATTGACACCTGGTGAAAAGGTTGAGTTGGTAAAGGATTTCTTTAATTCGCTTGAAAAATTTGTAGAAGCAAAAGGTTTTACAGGAATTGTATTTTGTGGTGCAACAAAAGAAGACCAAGATATAACCACCGGTGATTTTGAATTGAATTGGAAAAAATGGGGCAGAGTTTGGAACCAGTTTGGTGTTCCTTGCATTTTAACCGTGCCTTTGAATTATATTTCCGTTGATAGAGATAATGAAGAAGCAACAAATATGGCTTCGTTGGCTGGATTTATGAATGATCATACCGCTTATGTTATTCATGGGAAAAATTATTATACCTTGAATATGGAAGGCGTTAAAACCAGGTTGGTTAAAAATATCAAGCAATTTGACAAGTTTATGTCAATGCTTCGTGAAACAAAATTATCCTCTTGGGACACGGAAACAACAGGATTATCAAGGACTTGCGAAGATATTCTGACAATTCAGGTTGCTTTAGATGAAAAAACTGCTTATGTAATTCCATATAAACATAAACAAACACCTTTCAATCAGGAAGAGCTTGATTATATTGCAAAAACTTTCAAAAAATATTTTGAAGAGGAAGCAAAAGGAAGCATTCATATTTACCAAAATGCAAAATATGACTTGAATCAGTTTGCTCATATGTGTGGTTGGAGATATTATGCAGCTTTGGTTTGGGATTGTATGGCTGCTGAATTCCAGCTTAATGAAAATCGCAAATGCTTGAAATCTTTTGGAGTTAGTCCTTTTTCATTGAAATTTTTCACTTACAATTATGGTGGTGCAGAAATTTATGAGGAAGGTAATGTTGGTAAAGATGATCGTGAGGATTTGAATAATAGAAACTTGGAAGATGTTGCCGAATATGGTGGAAAAGACGTTGTGGTTCCTTATCAACTTTATCATTTTGAACGAGCGGAAGCAAAACGAAAAGGTGACGAACATTTTGATAATGTTGTTCTTCATGTAATTGGCGATATTATTTATGACACTACTATTTTGGAACAAAATGGTGAAAAGGTCGATAAGCCTTACTTGATAAGCCTTTTAGGGAAAAGTTCCGATTTTGGTGGGCAAATGGAAGCATTAAAAAAGGAAATTTACGATTCCAAGGAAGTAAAAATTGCAAATGATATTGTTTGTGAAAAGCTTGGATATTCATCAAATGGAAAAGCCGGACTTTTTGGTCAGAAAAAATGGGTTTTTGACATTGGTAAACCTGAACATAAAAGAATCCTATTTTGTGACGTTATGGGTTTGGAAGCTGATAAAACCTCAAAAGGTTCTGATTCCATTGGTAAGGAATTTAAAGAGAAATATAAATCAAATGAGCTTGTTGCAAAATTTGACCGTCTTGAAAAAATGAAGAAAGCCGAATCAACATTTATTTTAGGTCATTTTCAACGATATGAAATTGATAAGGACTTACGAAATGATGATAGAATGCGTTCCAATTACCAATTTACCGGAGTGTTAACCGGTCGTATTTCAGCAAGCAATCCAAACCTCCAACAGATTCCATCGAGGGGTGAATTTTGCAAAATAATCAAAAGACAGTTTGTTGCAAATCCTGAAAATTTCTTCCTTAAAGCAGACTATTCAGCACATGAAGTTAGAAACTGGGGAAATGTTTCCGGTGACGAAGGGATTGGTAATGCCTTTGACATTGGTAAGCAAATTCGTAAACAATTGAGATTATATTTTTCTCAAGATTATGAAATTCTTGATAAGTATGAAAAATTCAAGAAAGAGGTTAAATGGGAGGTTCCAAAAGGTTCAAAGGAAAAGGCTTTAACCTATGAGGAAAAGAAGGATTTGGTTGAATCTTTACCAACAGGAACAAGGGAAGAAAAGCGTTTCCATAAATTATGTGATTTAATGTTTGACCTTGAAAACCGTGGTGATGTTCATAAAATGAATTATGAATTTTTCTGTGGAGTCCCTGCAGCTTTGGTTACTCCATTACAAAGACAATCAGCAAAAGGGTTGGTGTTTGGAACCATTTATGGTCGTGGTGCTGCATCAATTGCTGCTGAAATTGGTGTTAGCCCTGAAGAAGCGGAAGATTTGCAACATAAAATGTTTGATAAATTTTCAAACGGTTCAAAATGGTTAACCCATTGTAAGGAAAATGGTTTGAAAACCTGTGAGGTTCATTCACCACTTGGAAGAATCCGCCATCTTGATTCATATATGAATGGTAGCTCAAATTTAATTGCAGCAACTGACCGTCAAGGACCAAACAGCTGTATTCAAGGAGCTTCTTCCGACATTGGTTTTGCAGCTGGAAAAATTATGCAGGATCTTTGTTGGAATTGGTTTTGGAAACGAGGAATCAATCTTGGTTTTAAGTACTGCAACGTGGTTCACGATTCAACCGAAACAGAAGTGGCTCTAGCACATTATCCTATTGTTATGTATCTTTTGGAACACGCTTATACGACTTTGGTGCATAGGAAATTGAAAAAGTTGTATGATTTTGATTTGAGTTGCGGTTTTGAGGTTGAAGCTGATATCGGGCCCTGTATGTCTCATATGGAGACCTTTAAGAATTTCTTGAATTTCCAACCAATTATTGAATCATGTATTGATTGGGCTAAAACCGGATTTCCTAATTGGTATGTATCCGAAGATAATCTCAGAAAATGTTGGAAAAATTTCAAAATTCTTGATGATGTTCGAAAAGAGGAATTGAAGCAAAGCATTGGGGTTAAGGTTGATACTTTGATGTTGGTTAACAGCAAGAATATTTTAGACCTTGGTTTAGAGTTCTAAAAACTCTTAATTTTCATAAAACACAAGGAAATTTTTATGGCAACCGTTGATTCCAGATATAATACCGAAGAAAAATGTTCCACAATTCTTGAAGCATCTGTTGAACATTTCAAGGAAGAATTGTTCAATATTTATCCGGTTAAAAAGAAAATTCCTGTTGTTGGTGTTACAAGCTCAGATATTAACCGTGAGCTTGGAAGGACTCAAAAGAATACATCTTATCAGGAATACTTTGCAATAAGTATAGCTTCAATAGCCGAAACTGAGGATAGTTGGAACACTTTTGCAACCAAAAAATATGGTGCAGGCTTAATTCCAAATAAAACAGAAGGGGTTCCAGATTTTTACTACAAATTATCTCTTACTCCGGTTGCGGTTGTTTTAAATTTGAGTTATTTTACACAAAGCTATCAAAATGTTTTGACTTTTTCCAATTACTGGATTTCAAACCGTAGGGAAGGAACCTTTCAATTAAATCTAAGTAAATTTCCTATTGATATTCGTATTGAAACCGAACCAACTATATCTATGGGTGAAAAAGACCTTTCAGGTGGTACTCCTTATAAAATAGATACTACGGTTACAATTAAAACCTATGTAGGAAGTATTTATAAAACTCCAACTGCAACTGCTTTGGAAGGTGATTTGATTTTGGTTGATTTGAATGGGAACGAGAGGTTGACAGATGTGGTCGAAAATGATTAGTTGGATTAAAGCAAATCTTACAATTGAAAACCTCATCAATTTATTTGACGGAGAATGAAAATGGCAGGTGAACCACGTCCGATAGATAAAAGAAAAAAATTTTTCTCAGATTATGATATAACACAGGAAGATTTTGATTTTTTTCTAAAAAAAATTGATGTTAAAAAGTTATCGAGAGATTATTTAAAAGAACCGCTTCAATTGATTGGAAAAAAGAAATTAGAAAGACCTTCTTTTGAAGATTTTAAATATCTTTTTATTGATTTGAATTTACCCTATAAATTTTTATGCTGTTATTTTTTAAGTAAACTTTGTTGTAAATGGTCATCTTTTTTTGGATTAAAAAAAGATCCAAAATTGGTATATCAAAATGGTTGTAAAACTAGAAAAGATAGAACTGGTTTTGAAAATACTTTTCAAAATGTAGATTATATTAGAAAATGTTCAAAAAATAAAACTGGTTTTGAAAATATTTTTCAAAATGTAGAATATATGAAAAAATGTAGAAAAGAAAAATTAGGATTTGAATTTGCAAGTCAATCTCCTGAATGGAAAGATATTTGTATTAAAACTAATCTCAATAAAAGAGGTTATGAATGGAATACAAAAGATCCAGAAAATGAAAAGAAAAAAAGAAAAACAAGTTTAGAACATTATGGTGTTGAAACTTGGAATAATCTTGATTTTGTAAAAGAAAAATTCAAAAATACTTGTATTGAGAAATTTGGAACAGCATCACCTGCTCAAAATGAAGATATAAAGAAAAAACAAAGAAAAACTTTTGAAAATCATAAAAATACAGATCCAAATTTTCTAGAAAATATTAGAAATAAGAGGAATTATACAAATTCTTTAAAATCCGATGAAGAAAAGGATTTGATAAAACAAAAATCAAAAGAAACAAAAAAATCACATTATGGTGAACATTTAGAGAAAATTGTTGAAAAATTTGAAGAAACTTGTATGAAAAAATATGGAGTATCAAATCCCCTTAAATCTAAAGTTATTAGAAAAAAGATAAAAGAAACCTGTTTAAAAAAATATGGTTGTGAAACTATAACTCAAACTATTGAATTTAAGGAGAATATGAAAAAAAGAAATTTTGAAATTCAAGAAAAACGATTTAAAACCAGAAAACTACACAACAGTTTCCACACATCAAAAAGTGAGGAAGAAATTTATCAACTCCTTTTTAAAAAGTTTCCTGATGTAAAACGTCAATATAGGGATGAACGTTATCCTTTTGCTTGTGATTTTTATATTCCATCCAAGGATTTGTTTATTGAATATCAAGGAACTTGGACTCACGGTTGTCATCCTTTTGATGAAAATAATCCAGAGGATTTGAAAATTGTTGAGGAATGGAAAAGAAGATCTGAAGAGATAAATTTCAAAGGTAAAAAGAAAAGTTTTTACAAAACTGCAATTTATGTTTGGACAAAACTTGATGTAGAAAAGAGAAAATATAAAAATTCTTTGAATTGGGTTGAATTTTTTAGAAAAGAAGATATTGAAAGGGGTATTGAAAATGACTTCACCTTTATTACACGGTAAAGATAAAAATGCGATTCCAGTTCGTAAAGATCAACGATTTCCTCCCCGCTATCACAAGCGCTCTGATCAACAGCAAAAACTTGGACCTGGTATGTCAGCCGTTCAAATTTTGAGAAAAGTTGGTAAGGTGCAGCTTCAAAATAGTAAGTATGTAAGAATTAAACGTGTGCAATATAATGAACGTTCAAACCTTTATAAATTTACTACTGAAACTTATGATCCAGAAACAAAACAATATAGAATTCATATTCAAAGAATTTATCCTGCTGATCGTCAATATAGAGGTAAATTAAGTGAATGTCCGGCAATTAAAATCACTTGTAGCTGCGGATTTCATTTATTTTTTTCGGAAGTTTCATTATCATATCATAATGCTTCCGATGTAATTTATTCCGATGGTAGTTATCCTATTATTAGAAACCCATCTTTAAAGCCTTGGGCTTGTAAACATTTATTAAAAGATTTGTTGTTTTTAGTTCAAAAAGGTCTTTGATTTTGATTAAACAATATGTCATTTATTTACTTCGTTGGCAGTTATCGACTCCAATTTTGTCAATCTGCTTGATTAATCTTCATTTTTCTACCACCGTCAATACCGTAATTGCAAACCTTGTTGGTGGTTTGATCTTTTTCTGGTTCGATAGGTTTATTTTCAAAGGAAATCATTGTGCGAAAACTCAACAATCATAAACGTGAAGATTTTGAATGTCCTTGTTGCAAAACCTTTGGTGTTGCTAATGAAAGTTTAGAAAAGCTTTTGAAGGCGGAAAAGCTTGCTGGTTTTGATTTCAAAATTTTAGCGGCTTATCGTTGCGCTTCCTACAACAAACGTTTGAAAAAATCCGTAACCAGTTCCCACCTGGTAGGTAATGCTTTCAACATTGATTGCTCCTATGAAGACCGTGGTTGCAAAATGTTTGATAAACATAAAGCATTTTTGATTGTTAAGTATTGTATTGAATCTGGCTTTACCAGAATTGGGTTTAACTTCCACGAATGTTTTATTCACGTGGACGATGATTTAAAAAAGAGGCAAAATGTCATTTTCGATATCCACAACTTTTAATCAATACAAGACATACTTTTACCTTGGTATTGCTTTGGTTTTCATTTTTCTTGTTGGCTCAACAATTTCACTATATAATTTAAATGAATCCAAAAAGCAAACAATTTCCGAATTGAAGAAATCAAATGATGAAAAGAATCAAATGCTTCTTAAATTGCAGGAAGATATAAAGAAAAAGGTTGAGCAGCTTCAAGCAGTTAATGATAATTTTTCAGAAATCGAAGAAACTTACCAGAAGGAAATTTCCAATTTAATGCAGCAGTTGGTTGTTCAAGAAAATGATGTTGATAAACTAACCCAAACCATCAACCAGCAATTCAATTCCACTTTGAAATTTTTAGCAGGAGCAACAAATTATGCTGAAAAAAGTTCTAATTAGCAGTTGCTTGCTTTTAACTGCTTGCTCAACACCTGATGTTATTATTCAGGAACCGGTTCAGATCAATACACCTTTACCAAGCAAGGTTGAACCAATCAGTTTGCATCTTGAGGTTGTTGATGTAAATGGGGTTAAAAAGTATGCCATTACCAAAGAAGAGTTCGTTATTTTGAATAAATTTCTTCTTGAAATTTCAGAATTCATTGAAAAATCCAATTCCGTAATAAAATTTTACCGGAAAAAGTAACTTTTTTAAGAATTTTTAAAATTCCTCTTGATTTTCTTCCACTTTCTTGTTATAATAAAGTATAGAATGGAAAAAGAAAAGGAGGAGTGTTATGGAAAGAATTTTTGAAGCAATGAATGACGATATGATCTTCTTTTATGACTCATACTATCCGGTAACACGAAGCAGTTGCAAATTCTACAAAATTTCACCAATTTTGCAGAAATTTCGGTTAACCAAAGCTTGGATAAAAAAGATTTGGTTGAAACGCTTAGCTGGTTGGCCAAGATCAATGCTTCGTAAACAGTAATAAATTATGCCCTTGTGGCGGAATTGGTAGACGCGCAGCCTTGAGGTGGCTGTTTCCGTAAGGAAGTGCTTGTTCAAATCAAGTCAGGGGCACCAAAATATAAAACAAAAGGATTTTGAAATGATTTTTTGCTATATTGACACTGAAACAACCGGTATGGATAGATATCGAAATGGGTTGGTTCAACTTGCTGGATGTATTGAAAAAGACGGTAAGGTGGTTGAAAAATTCAACTGGAAAATGAAACCGGTTAAGGAAGATTGCATTTTTGATGATGGTGCAGCCGAAAAAACCGGTTATACAAAAGATTTAATTCTATCGAGTGATGAATTTATTCCACCACTCCAAGCATTTAATGAATTTTTTACAATGCTTGAAAAATATGGAGACCGGTATGCTAAGAAAGGTGAGGAAAGAATTATTCCGATTGGTTATAATGTTTCCTTTGATACCGATTTTTTAATCCAGTGGTTTAAAGATTTAGCAACAAGTGAAAGAGAAAGAATGTATGGTAACCATTTTTTCAACTTTTTCACTTTACCTGGTCTTGACGTTATGCAGTTGGCTTTGCTAAAATGTTTACGAATTAAACATGAAATGAAAAATTTTCAACTTGGAACAGTTTGTCAAACATTCAAGATTGGTTGGAATGATGAAGAAGCTCATGACGCAATGTATGATATTAAAAAGACCCGTCAGCTTTTCCACGTAATAACAAACAAGAAGTTTTTACCTCATGAGGTTCCAGAATGAAAATGCCTCTGGATTCGAATTTGAAAAATCAGCTTTTTAAACCACTTGGTAATCGTATAAAGCGTTATCGAAAATTACGTGGTTTAAAACAAACTGATTTAGCAAGATTGGTCGGTATCCAATCCCTTCAAATTCATCATTATGAAAATGGAGATTGTGATCTTCCACTTTCAAAGGTTTTTAAAATCAGTCAAGTTCTTGAAATTCCTTGCGCGGAGCTTCTTCCGGAGCAACTTGAGGTTTCAAGTTTACCTGATGATGTTTTAGCCTTGGTTTCATTTATTATGTCTGAAAATATCAATGCAATTCAAGTTTTGAATATGATAAAAGTTAATAGAGGAGAAGAAAATGGTTCGTAAATCAAAAGATACCGAAGCACAGAGGAAAATCAATCAAGCAGTTGCAAAAAAACTAGATAAATATCTAAAAGATAATAATGTAACAAAAAGTTCAATTGCAGCTCAGCTTAATGTAACACCAATTATGATAACTCATTACCTTCATGGTGGTGTTGCTATGAGGACAGAAAATCTTATAATTCTTGCCAAGCTTATGAATACAACAGTTGATGATTTGTTGAAAACAGAAGAAGTTTAAAATTCCTCTTGATTTTCTTTATCTTTTTTGTTATATTGAAGTATCAGTTCAACTTTGGAGATTGAAAAATGAACATAGAAGATATCAAAGATGCCTTTGAGGCTCTAACCGAAAGAGAAAAACATTTCGTTTCAGATATTATCAATAACATTCACGGTATTGATATTGAATCCATCAAAATTCCTGAAATTCAGGCGGAACCTGATCCGGTTATTGAGGAACCTGAAATTGTTTCCAAAAAGATTGAGCAGGATGATGGTTTTGATGAATTTGATGAAGATTTTATTGAGCCTGAAAATCCGGTTTTAACGGTTGCCAAAGACGAATTTGATGAAGATTTCGACGAAGAAATTGAATTTGCTCCTGAGCAAACTGTTGAGGTTGAAGAAGAACCGGAGCAGGTACCTGAAATCGTCAAACCGGTAATTTCCAAAGAAGAGCAGGAAGATATTGATGATTTCAATGCTGAAGTTCCCACTCCTACTAAACCAGATTCCCAGATGGAATTTTTAAAAACCTTGCAGAATAGTTTTATGGATAAACTTCCGACCAACATTTTTCCTTACTTGGATATTAAAATCGGAAGAAAACCCTATGGTTACAAAGATTTTGATAAGAAAAATCGTAAGGAATTGGCAACCGAAATTTTCACCTTAGGTAAGGTGATTGAAAACTTTACGGATAGAGAATTGGCAGATTATCATTTAATTGGAGATGGTGCTATAATTGAACGTGGTAAAAACTGGAATTTCAAAATAGCAGGAAAATATTTATTACCTTTATATGGTTACGAAGAATTAGCTAAAGAAATTTAAAATACACCGGCGCAGAAAGAAAACCGTGGAGCCTTTGTGTTTCCACGGTTTTCTTTATGTTTCTTTTCCTTTTTAATTTTTGGTGTAAGTTTGCAAACTTTAGTTTAAAGGAGTCATTAAATGACGTATAAAATTTCAGCTGGTGTTTATCAGCAAGAGATTGTCAAAGGTTCAGGCTCTTTGGCTGCGATTAGTGGGACGATTGGTGCTTGCGTGTTCGCTTCCAAAAAGGGTCCATTAGGTCCTCGGGCAATTACAGGTGGCTGGGAAGAATTTGTTTCTTTATATGGAAATGGTGATACCTCTTGGTCACCGGCACATTTAGTTTTAAAGCCTGCTTTGAAACAAATGACATTGTTTTATGGTAATCGTATTGTAAGTGATGCAAAATATGCTGGTTTATCAGTTTATTATGATGACCAGAATAAAAATTTCTTCACTCGTCCATTTACGACAGGAACTTCAGCGGATTTTGAAACGGCTCTACGTTCTACAAAATTGATAAGCTTTTCAAATTACCTGATTGAAGGTGATGTTGTTACGGTTGACTTAGGTTCAGTGTCTGTTTCTCAGGAATTCAATAGCACATCAAATTATACTTTGGATCAATTATCAAAGAAAATTGGTGCTGCTCTTGATGAAATGGGAGCTGGTGGAGAATGTTCCATTATTAAAGCTTGGAATTTGAGTGACCGCAAAGAAGCTATTCAGTTAACATTTAGTCGTAATTTTGTGGAACAAGACCTAGTTTCTTTCAAAATTTCAGGTGTTAATATTACGGAATCCACAATTTCAGCATCCTATGCTGAATCTTCCGATGGAATGCTTCAGGCTCTGGTAACCGCTTTAAATGGAGTGGATGGTTTAACTGCTACGGTAATTATGGCGGAAGTTCCTACTATTAAAATTACCTGCAACAAAGCTGGTCCTGCTAATTTGACAATTTCCGAAGAACAATTTGTTCCTGAAGATTTATCGATGGGAAAAACAGTCCTAACGGAAGGTCATGGCGTTTATGATGATCGTGTTTTGTTGGTTACTTTACCAGAAACCATTGATGATTTGGAAATTGGTGGAAGTGTTGAAGGTTCCAATGTAATTGTTGAAGTTGAATCCGATTCCAAGATTATGGATATTTTCGCAGAAAATCCTGGTGCTTGGGCTTCTGATATGAAAACTGGTTTGGGTATTAAAATTACCGGTTTGGATGAAGGAACTTCCCAGCGCTTACGTTTGACAATTTCAAAGGCAATCAAGGCTGGTGAATCTTTTGAAGCTTCAATTGGTTATGGTGCTGAAACATTCCAGATTGAACCGGTTGAATTTGCAGAATCATCAGATAATACCTTGAAATTGATTGCAGCTGCTATTCAGAAAGTAATTGACGAAAGTATTGCACCTGGTGCAGTTGTAACAGCGGAAGAGGTTGTTGGTGGAACTGAAAATGACCGCTCAATCTTAATCATTGGACCAAACCCAGATGTTTCGATTTCAATAAACAATCCGACCTTTAGTGGTAGTGATACTGCTCCAAATGCTGTTGTTAAAGAAATCATTCCAAATACTCCTGCAAATCAGCAGTTTATGCTGGGTGTTTATGCTCGTGATTCTTTGGCAAATCCTTTGGAAAGTTGGGTTTGCAGTATGAACGACCAGCTGGATTCAACCGGCAATCAAATGTTTGTTGAGGAACGCGTCAATAAAGGCGCTTATGAATCAGTAAATATTCGTGTCGTTGTTCACAATCCGGACTATTCCAAGTTGCAGGAAATTAGTTCAATTGCTTGGTTAGGTGGTGGCGAAGATGGCGTCATTCCAAGCAATTCACAGATTATGGCTGGATGGGATGCTTTCGCGGATCGTGAACAGATTGATGTTCGTTTGCTCATTGACGGTGGTTATACCAATGTTAATGTTGCTCAGAAAATTGCTGAAGTTGCTAAAAATCGTAAGGATGCCGTGGCTTTGTTATCAATTCCTTCCGATAAGCAGAAAGCAACGGATGTAGCAGATTATCGCAAATATGAAATGAATGTCAACACGAGCTATGCAGCTTGCTATGCTCCTGACGTTTTGGTATTTGACGAAAATGCTGGGACAAATGTCTATATTGCTCCTTCCGGTTATGCAGCAGCTGCTATTTGCTACACGGAACGTAACTGGGCTATTTACTGGGCTGCAGCTGGTTTAACTCGTGGTTTAATGGATGGTGCCTTAGGCGTTCGTTACAAATATAACGAAGGTGATCGTGACCTGGTCGAAGGCGTTCATGTTAACCCGATTCGCGACATGGGAACAGCTGGAGTTGTTATTTTTGGTGAATATACAACGCAGACTCAGGTTGACCCATTAACCGATTTGCATTCAAGATTGTTGGCTAACAATATTGAAATTTATCAGGATTTGCAGTTCCGTTTTGGATTGTTTGATCCTAATGATGAATTTTTACGTGCAGAGTTGTGCAAAAATATGTCCAACTACCTCGAACCTATTAAACAAGGTCGTGGTATTCGTGATTATCAGGTCATTAGTGATATCAATACAGAATCTCCTGCGGATGTTGATATGGGTGCATTGGTTATCAAGGTTAAATGGAAACCGACCAGCTCAACAAAATATATTTTGGTTAAAAACTATATTCTTGGTTCTGGAGTTAGCTTCGACGAAGAAATTGGTTAATTTTAACCAAAGAAAAATGGAAGAGCCTCTAGAAATAGAGGCTTTTCTTTTGTTTTCTTGAATTTTTCTCTTGATTTTCCAGAGAATACATATTATACTAAAGTATAAAATGGAAAAAGGAGATTGGAAATGAAATGCTACTGGGGATTCAAAATTCTGGAAATGGAAGTCGTGAAAGAAACAAAGAAAACGTTCACGATTAAATTGGAAAACAAATATGTTCCTATTTTTAAGAAACAATTGAATAGTTGGAAGTCAATGCAATTTGATCCAATGCTTCGTAAGGAATTCCTTTATGGTCATCGTGAATCTCTTGTTTCTACCACAAAAGATTTTTCAATAACCGGTTATCCTATAGAATTGAAAAAGTTGAATAAGCAGGAATCGGAAATTACTTTTACGAAGATTTCATTTTAACTTTTTTCTTAATTTTCTTTTTAGTTTTCTTACAGATTTTTTGGAGTAGTTAAAAATGAAAGTAAATGTTTTATCAAGACTTGAAATTAAATCTGGTGGACCTTCATAACATACTTTTTACGAAGTTTGGAATGATAAACAAAGAAAGGATTATCTGGAAAAACATCCAGGTTCAAAATTTTCAAATAAAAATCAAAAGGAAGAAAAACAAAGCCAACCTTCAAATAAAACTAAAGAACCAAAAAAGGTTCGTAGAGTTTCTTCAAAAAATCCAAAGGATAAACCGGTTGTAGATGCTTTAAATGAAAAAATTCTTCCAAAATTGGCTGATACTGGAATTGATTCCAAAGTTTCTTCAAATTGGGGTGCTGATGGAAAAATGCATGTAAGGATTTCAAATCGTGATTATAACCCGCTTGATGAAGAAGTTAGAATTCCTGAATTTACATATGATCCAAAAACAAATTCTTTTTCGGTTGATGGTTATGGTATGCCAGCTGAAATAAAAAAATTGGAAGGAAAAAGGTTAAAACCAGAACAACTTGATGACGTTGTTGATTTGGCTGTAAAATATGCTGAAAAAGAAAAAAAGGAAGCTAATGATAAAGGTTTTGTAAACCGTGTTGACCTTATAGATTCAAGAGGTAAAGATCCTATTGAATTTTATAAATCAAAAATTGAACAATGGTCTCGCAAACCTTATACAGAGGAAGAAATCCAAAATCAGAAAGATAAACGTGAAGCTAATCGGATGCGTGAATTTAATTATGTTCGAGATGATAGCTTGAAAATTTGGCAAGAAAAATTGAAAATTGCTGAAAAATTGAAAAAGTAAAATAAAACCTCTTTGATTTTTTAAGAACCTTGGCTTTAAATTGCCAAGGTTTTTAATTTTTATTCAGGTTTTATAAAACAAGGAATCTGAATAATGTCAACAACTCTTGTTTGTGATGAAAAGATTTATCAAAGTGGTCAAAATGTTCGTCAGTTGCTTCTTGATAAAAGATTTTCAGCAGAATCTGAATCAATTTCTTCAAAAACCCAAACTTTAGAACCTCATCAAAGTTTGGTAATTCCAACTTGTAGCTTTGTTCACGTCCATAGCAACAAGGAATTGGTTTTCGATTTCAATGTTGAAGGAAATATTACAACCAGAAGAGGTTCTTTCGTAACCTGTGGTTTTGAATATGACGAAGTTACCGTTACAAATCCTTCCAAAGAATCAGCAATCGTTTATATGGTTTACCAAATTCCATTTCAATATAAGGCACCTGAAATTGAAATGGTTGTTGATCCACCAGCTGGGATTACAGTTGAAATAGGTCAGGAAATTGAACAGATTGTTTTTGATATTACCGCAATTCGAGGAACACGAGATATTGAAGCAATTAAAGTTTATCGTGATAATATTCTAATTTATTCAAAATCTGATGTTGTTACTTCCCAACATTTCAGCTTCACTTACAAACCAAAGACTCCAATTATTGAATCCACAAAATTCAAGTTGGTTGTTACTGATGGTAAAACCGCTGTTGAGCAGGAAGCCGAATATTATTTCCGGTATCCTTTATATTATGGTGCTGTTCAAAATAATCCTGTTGATGTTGAGGAAGTTGCTCATTTACCTGGTATGTATATTGATAAGCAAGATTTTTCATTGATTTATAACGTCAATGAAGCTTATGTTTGCTGTGCAATCCCAACAGAATGGGGACGTTTAAGATTGATTGAGGATCCAAATGGTTTCAATGTTACGGAATCTTTTGATGTTCAAGAGCTTGTGCTTCCTCTTGGAACTGTTGAAAAATCTTTTTACGTTTATGTCTTGAAAACCATTACGTTGATTGAAAATTACGAGTTCCACTTTAAGTTTTAATTCTTAATTTTCAAAAAGAGATTTCCAAGGAGAAGAAAATGGCTATTATTTCAAATGTTTCAAAGTTTCCAATTACATTGACCTCCGCTGATGGTGATTCTTGCACAATTCCGGTTGGTAAAAATATTCCGGTGGCTGATAAATTTATGGTCAATGTTTTACCTGGAATTGTTGTAGTTAAAGGTGTTGAAAAACAAGTCACTTATAAAAAACCTGAAGCTCCTAAAAAGAAGTCTTCGAAAAAAGGTGAATAACCTCGGTTTGAAAATGAACTTTTTATAAGTCCCTTTTTAATTTTCTAATGATTTTTGGTAAGAGGATTTAAAAAAATGACTGTAAAAACTGGTGTATCTTTAAAACAGTATACAGCTCAAATCAATAGCGATATTTCAAGAAAGCAAAATATTCTCATTGCTGGAAAAAATATTACTATTGACCTCACCGATCCAGAAAATCCAGTAATTAGTGCTACTTGTGACTTTTATGAGCATATACAAGCAACGCCTTCGAAAACTTGGATGATTGTCCATAATCTTGGAAGATATCCAAGCGTTACTGTAGTTGACAGTGCAGGTTCCGAAGTAATTGGTGATGTAACCTACATTGACAATTCTACGGTAAAAATCTCATTCGAATCTGCGTTCGGTGGGAAAGCTTATTTAAACTAACTTAAACACGTGTTTGATAAAGGAGAATATAAATGCTAACAGTGTTAACTAGTTGGAATTTGAACGGTAATGAAGTACAAAATTCCGTAATGCAGAACTTAGCTTCAGCACCATCTACAGGCCTGAAGGAAGGTTTGCAATATTATGATACTACATTACATGCTTATGGGATGTATATCAATGGTGCTTGGGTTTATTTTGCTACAAAAGCGGAAATGGACGCAGGTTTAGCTCTGAAACAGGGTAATTTGAAAACTGATTCAACATTATCCCTGGCTACAGACCCAGATGAAAATAACAAATATGAAATCAAAGTTGTTACTACAGCTTTGGATAAAGCAACAGCCAGCACGGTTGGTGTTGTCAAAGGAAGCGCAAATATTGAAGTTAATTCAAATGGCGAATTGGATTTGGTTGATGGATCCGTTGAGTTCGGTAAATTGGATCCGAATGCTGTTGTTAATTCAACAACCGGAATTGCCGAATCTGCTACGGCTTCTAATGAAAAGTTGCCAACGGAAGCTGCTGTTCGTGCTTTGTGTGATAAAATTGCCGAATCTGCTCAGACAGCCACAAAGATTGATGGTGAAACAATTCAGCGCAATCCTGAAGGTGCATTGTATGCCCGTTCTGCTTCCGAAGATGTAACCGGTGTTATCGAAATTGCAACGGAAGAAGAAGCTTTGGCTGGATCAAGCGCAACATTGGCCATCACCCCAGCTACCTTAAAAGCTGCTATTATTAAGAATATGGAAGGTGGGGTTCAGTATGTTGGACCTTTGGCTTCCATTACATATCCGGTTCAGAAAGGTGATTTGTTCCTGGTTGCTTCTGATCAGGAGTTCGCCGGCGTTTCTTTAAAAGTTGGTGACTATGTTCTGTTCAATCAGGCGGTTGCCGAAGCTGCTGACTTGGATTCCGGTGATTTTAATGTTATTGATAACACAGAATCTTCCGATCTGGTCCATCAGGATGCAGCTGAAACGTTGACAAATAAAACAATTGATGCTGACAACAACACAATCTCCAACTTGAAGATGACAAATTTGGCTTCGGCGGTTGCTGATTTTGCTTCAACAGAAACAACTGAAGAAGCTAAGGCTGCTGCTAAAATTGCTTCTGAAGCTAAAGTTGCTGAAATGATTGCAGCTGGTGTTGTTGATGTTGCCGTTGATGATGTTACGATTCAGAATACCTCTGGAACGTTAAGCGTTAAAGATGCTGGTTTGACGATTGGCAAATTTAATGCTGATGCGTTGCAGCTTGGTGCTTCTGAACAGCAGGCAGATGCTAAATTGGCTTCTAAAGTTTATGTTGATGAAGCTGCTGCGGCTCTACCGCATAAAGTGGCTGAAAACAATGGCGCTTTGACGGTTACAGGTGGCGTTGCTACTTGGACAATTACGCACTCCTTAGGTGCTGATGTTGTCGTCCTGATCAAAGAAGTTGCTTCCAATGATATGGTGATTGCGGACGTTAGAAATACTTCTACCGAAACGATTATCAAAATCAATTCAAGCGCTGAATCAATTGCTGCTGATACATATCGTGCGACAATCATTGGTTAATCTTAACCAAAGAAAAATTGAAGACCCTCTAGAAATAGAGGGTTTTCTTTTGTAAAAATTCTAAAGAAATTCTTGACTTTTTGAGCTGGTTTTGTTATAATAAAGTATAAAAACTTACAAAAGGATTATTCAATGTTTTGTATCATCAATAGTGAAACGAAAAAAGCTATTTCCTATTTCAACAATTCCAAGAGTGCAATTTCAACTTTTGAAAATTTGTTGAATCAAAATCCAAACTCAAAAATTTCCTTAATTGATGGTTACAATTTAACCAATCCAACTGACAAGAGCAATTGGAGAAATCTTTCTGAATCTACAGTAGTTTGTGGGTTATGTCACAATATCTTACCAAAATACAAATTTTTGAATGAGTATGATAAACAATGTAATTATTGTTCTGATTGTAGGGAAAAGGAAAAGGTTAAGGCTCATATGAGAAGAGCAAAAGACTTAGGAATTTCTCTTGAAGAATTTGAAAAACAATTGAAGGAAAAGAAGGTTACCCAATGCAAATCAAAGAAAACTGAAAATCGGAAAAAATCTGAAACAACTATTTTGAAGAAAAATCCCGATAAACCGGTTACTTTGATTAAAAATATGTCGGCGGATGAAAAACATTCTTACTACAGGGATTTATATAATCGCTATTATAAACGTCCTGAAAATGAAAAGAAAATGATAGTTCCAAAAGGCAAATCAATGTCTGAGGAAGATTGTACAAAGAACTACCTTCAATATGTTACAAACAAAACCGATGAAGTTAAGGCAAAGATGGTCGAGGATGGTGAAAACATTTTTAGATTTTCCTTTTATTTCTTATACATGGATTCAAAACCGGTTTTAACCAAAACCATTGATTGTGATACCAATCATGAAAAGGTTTATTATATTCAAAACGGTCCTATTCGTGGAATTTCTTTTACCTTGGTTTGTTATGATACCAATGGAAAAAGAGCTCGCAAACGAATTGAACAAAAACTGAAGGAGTTGAAATCAAATGGTTTTCAAAAGTAGGAGGTTCAAATGTCGAAAAAGAAAAAGTTGAAAATTCCTAAACCAAGGGATCTTGTAGCAAGGGAAATGTTTTTAAGCGGGAAATTCAAGCAAAAAGTAATTCCAAATAAGAAAAAGAATTGGAAATCAAAGAATTGGAAAGCGGAGTTAAGAAAAGATTCCGCTTCCTCCTTGTTAAAAAGGAATAAATTCAAAAAGAGGATTTTAAAATGTGTTGGAAAATCAAAACAAAAGATGGAAAATTTCACAAGGTTAAAAATGTTGTTATGGATGCAAGTCCTAATGAAGAGGAAAGTTTCTATACCGTAACATTCCAAACAAATATTGAAAATTTTTCAATTTTTTCAAATCCGGATACCGACATTCAAGGTATTCAGGCTTTTGGAATTTTTGGTAAACCAAAAACAAGGTTGCTTTTTAGAGATGATGAACAAATTCCAATCTTTTCAATAACAAAAGATAAGGTTACGGTGATTTTCAAGCTGGTTGAGTTTTAATTTTCTTTAAAATTTTAACAGCTTAGGACAAAGGAAAATGAATCTTAACCTTCTTTTCTTTGATCCAAAAAGTCCATATCATCTCTTAGTTTTGAGTTCGTCTATCATAAAATATCCACCAAGCTGGTTTGAAACTTTTACCTTACCAAGCTCTTTAGAGGAAAAATCAAATGAAGGTTTGTTTTCATATATTCGAGAAATATCAGAACGGAATGACAATCTTTGATGCAAGGTCCGATTACATAAATCTTACTAATCAAAGAATAGCAAATTATGCCCTAAGTTTTCTTCCTGATAACTATGTCGGTAAAGCAAGGTTTTATTACTTTGGTTTGGATTTGAATGTTTATAATCACATTTTTCTTGGTAGCCCAAATTGCTTCCTTATTTTAGCTCTTCCAAATTCTGAAATTTCAAAAAAGCTTGATACCTTGTATGAGTATAAATTGAAATTTAAGTTTGCAGACCGTGAAGATTTTGATAAAGAGGCCCCGGATAACCTGGTAATTGATGATTGCAGAAAATATTACCTTGAACTCGATGTTAAGGAAGAAAATCTTTTACCTGGTTATTATCCGGATACAATCAAACTTATTCTGGGCTCGGAAAAATATAAGGATTTCCTTGAAAAAATGACTGGAAAAACTCAAGGGATTGTTAATATTGAAGGAAAGGATTATACTTATTTCTATAAAAATGATGTAGAAGAGTATTTCTTGGAATTTTGTTAGGTTTGAAAATGGTTACCTCTTATAACGAAAAAGATATTGTCGTAACAAAAGGCTTGGAAGGTTTACGTTTACGTCCAGCAATGTATATCGGAAATCTTGAAAATGGAAGATTTTCGATATTGAAAGAAATTTTAGACAATGCTCTTGATGAGGCAACCTCAGGATTTTCTAAAAAAGTAGGTTGTATTCTTTATGATGATGGTAAGGATTCCTGTTTGGTTTATGATGAAGGTCGAGGAATTCCTGTTGGTCCACATCCGGATGAACCTGAAAAATCAACTATGGAAATTGTTTTCACGCAGCTTCACGCTGGTGGTAAGTTGAAAAAAGGTGCATATTCAAGCGGTAGCGTAGGTTGTTTTACTGGGGATACACGTTTAAAGCTTTTAGATGGAACTTATCCTACTTTTGAAGAATTGTGGAAAAAATGGGAAAAAGATCATCAAAAGTTTTGGGTTTTTTCAAAAAATATTGAAAAAAGTAAACATGATTTTCAGATTAACCAATGTTATGGCGTTTATCGAACTAAACAGGTAACAAAACTTGCCATTATTACTTTAGATAATGGGGAAGTTATAAAATGCACAATTGATCATCCTTTTATGAAATATGATGGCGATTATATTGAAGCAAAAGATATTCAACCAGGTCAAAGTTTATCTGGTCTACATTGGAAGTTTGATAAGGATAATTATGAAGTTTATAGAGTTTATCCTTCCGAAAAAATTGAAGAATCCTCAAAAAGAGCTCAATATAAATCCTTTGGTAAAGCAGTTCATAGAAGAGTAGCGGATCTTATCGGTTTAAAACGCCAAAAAAGTTTTGAACATATTCATCACATAAATCATAATAGAAATGATAATCGTCCAGAAAATCTTCAAATTTTAAATCGAAGTGAACATTTTTGGGCTGATCAAAATGACCATAAGGCTCATGAAATTTTTCATTCACATGCACATCAAAATAATTCTCAAATTATGAAAAATTTAAACATCAAATATAATCTTACGAAAGAGAATACTAAAAAGAAGATGTTGAAATGTGCTGCAAGAGCAATTTTAACTTATGGAAAATTGACGGCACAAACCTATGATTCTTGTAGAGGTTGGTGTTATCCAAGATATTTTACGGTAGTTCCTCTATATTTTACTGAAAAAGATTTAGAAAAAAATGCTTATTCCTATATTCAAAAACATGGAAAAGATTACATTTTAAAATATAAACTTGAAAAGGATTATCCTAATAGTCCGGTTGCAAACATTGGAAATCATCAGGTTGCTTCAATCAAATTTATTGATTGTGAACCAACTTGGGTTTATGGAATGTCTGTTGAAAATGATCATAATTATTTACTTGCAGCTGGTGTTTTTGTAAAAAACACTCACGGTATAGGGTCGAGTGCAACCAATGCCCTTTCCGATTATTTTCAAGCTTGGACTTTTCGTGATGGTAAATGGTATACTCAAACATATTCAAAAGGAATTCCTACCTCAAAAGTAACAACTATACCATCAACAAAGCTACCAATTTCTCTTAAAAAAGGAACAATTGTCAAATTTACACCGGATTCCTCAATTTTAAAGAAAAGACTTGACGTTATACAAGTTTCCGAATATATGGAAAATTGCAGCTTTTTGAATTCCGGTGTAATTTTTGAACTAACCGATATAAAAGGAAATCTTAAAACTTTTAAGTCAAAAGGTTTAATTGATTTCGTTAAGAAGATCACATCGTCAATAGATGAAAATGGTGAATCAACTGAAAAGTTTGAAAACCTCGGCAATCCTTTCATTTTTTCCAATGAACAGGTTGATGTTGCTCTTCAATGGTTTGAAAGTGATGATTCAAATCTAACTAGTTGGGTCAACAGTAATAAAACAATTGAGGGTGGGACTCATTTAAACGGTTTGATTCGTTTAATAACAACAAGCTTTGGGGATTTTGCAAAAAAGAAAAATTACAAACCTGAAGACCTTCGGGTTGGATTGTATGGTGGTTTAAACATAAAAATTGCTGAACCACAGTTTGATAGTCAAACCAAGGAAAAACTAATCAATCCTGAAGCTGATAAGATGGTTTTTGACATTTTAAGAAAAGATTTCTTAAAATATCTTGAAAAGAATAAAAGTTTTGTCAAGCGTGTAATTGATCGTGCTAATGAAATGCGGTCAATTTATAACAAATTTGCTAACGAAAAGAAAGCTTTATCTAAAATCAAAACCAGAGGAAAACAAGCTCTTCCTCCACCTTCAAAATTCATAATCAGCAACTGTAAGGATGATTCCTTGCGCGAATTGATGATATGTGAAGGAGATTCAGCCGGCGGGTCGGCGCGTCAAGCTCGCAATCCTTATTATCAGGAAATCCTTAAACTGCGTGGTAAAATTTTGAATACAGCAAAGGCACAATTATCTAAGGTTTATGAAAGTGCGGATATTATCAACATTTTAAAAGCCCTTGGTTTTGATCCGGTTAATAAAGAGCATCGTTGCAGGGTTGGAAAAGTAATCTTTTTAACGGATGCAGATGTCGACGGTTGTTTAGATGGAGATACAAGAATTTTAACTCTGGACGGAAAAAATCCTACAATTAAAGAGTTAACGGAAAAATTTGAAAAAGATCAACAACCTTTTTATGTTTATAGCGTTGATGATAACAAAAATCTTGTAGTTGGCAAAGCAATTAACCCAAGAATTACAAGAACGGTTGATAAGATTATTGAATTAACCTTATCAAATGGTGAAAAGATCAAATGCACTCTAGATCATAAATGGTTAGTAAATAATCCGGATAAAAATGATCCAGATTTGGTTTGGATTGGAAACTTACCTTATAAACTGGCTAAGGATTTAACTGAAAAGGATAGTATTCGAAGTGTTTACTTTGAAAATGAAAATCCAATTTCTAGAAAATATTTTAGGGTTATTTCAAAACGAATTATTGAAGAAACAAAGGAAGTTTATTGCTTGACGGTTCCAAAATATCACAATTTTATGGTAGATGATGGAAAAGGCAATGGGATTTGTAGTGCTAATTCTCATATATCCACGCTCCTCCTGACTTTGATAAAAATGTATTATCCGGAGCTTTTGGAACAAGGTAAGGTATTTGCGGTCGATGCTCCCTTATTCATTGGAAAAACAAGAACAAAGACAATTTATGGTGAGGATTATCAGGATTTAGTCAAAAAGGCAGGAAATGAAAAAATCCAAAGCGTTACGAGATTAAAGGGATGGGGCGAAGCCAACTCCGAACTTCTTCATGACCTTGCTTTTAATCCTGCTACGAGGAAATTGATTCGAATTACGGATGTTTCCGGTGCAGATTTTGAGTATTTCAAGAAAATTGTTGGTGAAGATTCCGAGGTTCGTAAACAACTTTTGGAAAGTTTGTAATTAGAACAAAAAGGCGGTGTAAAAATGGAAAAGGAAGTTGCTGAAAATTCAGGAAAAAAGATGACTCCTCTTTTGGCTATTAAAATTCATTGCAAGGAATGTTCCGGAGATGAAATGCCAAAGAATTGCATTATTACCGATTGCGTCTTGTATCGTTTCAGACTTGGATTTGACCAGGAGAAAAAAGGTAGGGTAATGAGTGAGGAAAATAAGCAAAGGCTTCGTGAGCAGATGGCAAAAGTTCGTGATTGCAAGAAAAGTTGAGCGTTTTCTGGAATTCTTCTTTGTTAATAAGGAGTAGTTACAAACTTTTGGAGATGAGAAAATGCAATATGAAGTTCACGATTATATCCTTTTCAAAAATGGTCGTAAGAAAACCAATGGATTTATCGAGGCTATCCTACCAAACAGTATTTCCGTTAGTTTAGCGGAAGATCCTCAGATTCTGGTAAATCTGGATAAGCCGGAGCTGATTTTAGCCGATTATGGTATTCAGCCGGATTTTGATGATTTAAAAGCTAAAATTTATAAAAAGGATTTCACAAAGACTTTCTTTGGTAAAGTGACAATCTTTCGTGATATTACCTCCGACGAGGAAAAAGCAATTACCGACGCAATGGATTCAATTGCATCAACAGATGTTGTAAATGTTTTGTTGCATCCTATCAATGTTGAAGTTACCTATCCAAAGGGTAGTGAAGGTTCCGTTAAAACAGATGATAAGAAACAGGAAACAAAAATCACCTTGTGTCCTAAGGCTTTTGATAAGGAAAATTGCAAAGAAGTTTTGCTTCACCAGATTGGTAAGGCAATTTGGGCTCAGAAATTATCAAATGCAATGAAGGAAAAATGGATTAAATTTTACGACAAAAATATGAGTCGTAAATCCGTTGCCGATGCGTCGTTGGATCAGTTGCGTTTGGATTTCATTAGTTCCGGAATGACAGTTTCCGATTATTGCAAGCAAATGTCCGATGGCGATGTCTTGAAAAAGGTTATGAAAGTCATCAAGCAGGACCATAATTTGGATCCTCGTCATGTTGATATTTTGGCTCAAAGTGGAAACGATTTGGTTTCAATCTGGCCTACAATGTCCTTGAATGTTGTTGAATATACTGCCTTGGTTTCCGAACGTTCCACAAAATCGGTGGAAGATTTCTTTGCGGAATCTTACATGTTCAAAATGATGGGCTTAGATATTCCTACTTCGGTTGATAATGCAGTAACAAAAACATTGAGCAACATTTAAAAGTTAAAGGTTGATAACAGATGGCAATAAAGGAAGAAGCTTATTCACCTGTGCAGGTTGATCAAAACCCAATTTTATTCGCTCCGCAGATTGATATGCATTTAACCGGTGGTAAGGTTCAAGATATTCTTGATGATACTTTGCAGTTCTGTTATCAACCTTTATTCCATCTTAATTGGTTCAAAAGAAAACTTGCTTTGGTATTTTGTGATTTTGAAGTTAATACCAAGGCAAAATTTTCTAAAAAATCAAGGCAGGAATTTGCCGTTGATATTTTCAACCTCATTCAAATTGAAGATGAAGAAAATTTTGTTTTCAAAATGCGTGAAATGGGTATGCATCGAACCTACATTCAGGAAATTGTTGATTGTTTTCTAACCGAAACAAAAGATATTGATTCAATTGAATGTAAACTTTTTCAAAATATTCGAGATAACAAGATTGATTTTGAAATTTCAGAGGAAATTTCCAATCTTGAGCAACATTTTGATGGTATTCCTTTTAATAAACTTTCTCAAATTCGTAAAAAGGTTCAATACTGGTTTGATGTTTATATTCAGTTTAAGGATATGGTGGCTGCAAAGTATTACCGCCTTTGTTATAAATTTGCAAAAAAGGAATGTGCAACACGTGGAACTTTGGAATTGGATAGCTTGTTCAAAAGTTTACTTATTGCATTAAATCTTGCTATTGATAAATATAATTCCGAAAAAGGAGCACTTGCATCTTATATTCAAACTTGGATAACTGGTTATATCAAAAATGAAAGTTATGCTCTTGAATTGGGCCAAGCTTTTAAACTAGCATCGTGGAATATAAGAGCTTTAAAGAAAAATAATATTATTACCTATGCAATTTCCACCGATTCTGAGGAATATAAAGAAATGAGAAGCAATGAGGTTGATGAATCAAGTTTAGCCATTGAGGAAGAAATTGGTAGAAATATTGATGTAACCTTGTTAAATACTTTATGGAAAGTCAATGATCCTAATGTAGATTTTGTTCTAAAGATTCTTGGCTTACCAAAAGTGAAATCCTGAACGGATGCAGGATAATTCATCCGGTAAATTGGTCGTTATTTTGTGAAAGGTTTATGTAACTATGCCAAGTTTAAATTCGTTTCGTTCTGTTGCTGAGGAAATGCCTCGTTTGTCAGATTTTGTTGATGTCTTGAAAAAAGACAAAATGACCGGGGATGGAATTCGGGTTCGTTTAATTGGACCTTGCTATCGTTATAAAATTCACAATATCAAAGGACAGAGTAAAACAGGAAAAGATTTTTTCTATTCCATACCTTGCCCCGATCATAATTGTGAAACCGATGGCAAAAATGGTATTGAATGTCCATATTGCAAAGCAAAAGTTCCAGCAGGTTTGCGTTTGTTAGTTAATGCGATTTTGTTGGATAATGTCAATTTAAGTATGATGAATCCGGAAAATTTCAATGAATCCGAACGTGAAGTTGTTGAATTTGAAGGTTTGAAATTCCGTTGTAAGGATATTCATTCCAATTCTTATACGCCGGCGGTGGTTCTTGATTTGCCGAATGGTATGGTTTCCAAGCTGCAGGCTTTGGCAAATACCAATTATGTCAAGGATTCCGAAGGTCATAGAACATATTATGAATTGACGGATTTGAAGTTTGGTTGCAATTTGTTGATTACCTTTAATCCAAAGGCAAGCACCCCTAATGAAAAATATTCCGTGGTTTTGGATCCTGAAAGTGATAAACGCAGTGCAATTGATCCTGAATTGAGGAAGCGTTTACTGATCTGGAATATTCCGGAAGCCGTCAAAAAGACTTTTATGCCGATTGATGATTTGGAAGAAAAGATTCGTCGTGATGCTGAAAGAATTCAGAATGCGGATAATATCCAGATTTATCTTCCGGAAGGTGTAACTCCAAAAGTCAATACAGATGATTTGGATATGGAGGAACCTCAGCCTCGTAAAATTAGTGCAAAGAAATCAATTCCTTCTTTGGATGCCGATGAAGATGAAATGGACGTTTCAACACCAGGTAAGGTTGTTGAAGCTGATGATCTTGATGATCTTCCGTTCTAATTTGTAAACTTATCGAAACCTAACTACAATTTCGTTGTTAATCAATGAGTAGTTAGGTTTCTTTTTTAAGGATTAAAAATATGGCTAAAAAAGAAGAAGAATCAGCCCCAGTTGATTTCAATTCAATTTATGAAAATTTCGTTTCAAACATTGTAACGGAATGTGAAAAAGCTGATGGTATTAATAATAGCCTTGACGATGGTTATTATGTTCCAACCGGATTACATGTTTTGGATTTCATTTTGAATGGTGGAGTTCGAAGTGGTTGGTTTACAACGGTTGGTTATGAAGCATCCGGAAAGTCAGCATTGGCTGTAAAAATGTTGGGTGGTTTGGCTCATGATAAAATCCCCGGTTATTATCTTGATCCGGAAAACAGCTTAAATACAGAATCCGCTTGCTCCATTATGAATATCAAAAGTGTTGATGAGGTGTTTGGCGTTAGATCACCTACCGGTAAGGGTTGGGAAGTTCCTCCTGTAATTCGTTATTCACCGGAAAATATCTTGGAAACAGTTTTCACCTTTATGAAACGAATCCTTTTGAATCTTCCGGATAAAATTTATCGTCAAGAAACCAAAAAATGGTATTATGTATTTACCAAGGAAAAGAAAGAAGTTGCTATGATGAAGGCTCTTGGATTGAAACCAATTCAAAAGCTTTATAGTGAAACCGGTAAATACTGGTGTGAAGCTCCAAACGGAAGATTTCAATACGCTTTCTTTATTGATAGCCTTGCAAACCTTACAACTTCAGCAGTTGGTGAGGAAGAAGATGGTGGAAGCAATGCTATGGCTTTGGATGCCCGTGCCTTTTCAAAATATGTCAAAACCGTTCGTGGTTTATTAAGGAGAAAGCATGCCGTAGTTATTGCAATCAACCAGTTACGTGATAAACCTGGTGTTATGTTTGGTTCACCTCAATATGAACCTGGTGGTAATTCCTTGAAATATGCTTGCGATTGCCGTAATGAATTATCCACTAGAGTAGTCCCACCTGGTTGGGAATCTGGTGTTACTGATGCTGGTGGAAGAACAACAACCTTTGGTCAAGAAGATTCCGTTGAAGGTAAGGGTGTTGATAAATATGTTTATAAAAACATTAAAAACACCAAAAATAAAGCCGGCACGCCATTCCGTCAAGGCTGGTGTCGTTTATGGATTAGCGATTATCAAGGTTTAAGACGTGGCTTTGATCCTGTTTTTGATTGTTTGAAATATCTGGAATCCACAAAACAGTTGAAAATCAAGAACATAGCTGGTCGTAGGGAAATTACCTTTGCACCTGGCATTATTTCCTTGAAAAAGGTTATGCAATATGAGGATTTCAAAAAATTGATTATTGCTGAGGTTTTTGATAAGCCAGAAATTGCTGAACCGGTTTTGAAGGAATATGAATTGGAATCCAATCCAAACTTCAACAAGTTATGTGATGAGCAATTAAGATCCGGTGAAATTTTCACGAAAATGTTAACCATAGAAGATAGTGATTCCTCAATTGAAACAAAGTCTTTGGACAAGTTGAATGAAGATGAACTTCAAGAAGAGGTTGACGAGCTGGATGAAATGGACGTTTCCAGTAAGAATAAAAATCTCGATTCAATTGATGATGATATCGACTTTTAAGGAGATTAGATAATGTTTATCTTAAGAAAACAGTTACGTGATACATGCACAGCACACTATCTTGGAAAAGGTTATCCAAAAGCCTGTAAAAATGCACATGGTCATAATTATTTTTACACTGTTGAAGTAGGTGGAGAAAAACTCAATCAATACGATATGTTGGTTGATTTTTCAGATATAAAATCATGTTGCGATACTTGGCTTCAGGAAAATTGGGATCATACAACAATCTTTTCAAGCTTTCAAACAGAAGCAAAAGAGTTGTGGAAAAAAATGGGTTGGAAATTTTTTGAATTTCCTATAAAAGATGTTAATACTACAGCAGAACATATGTCAGAGTTTTTGGCACAATTGTTTTATAAAAAGTTAAAAGAACTATACCCAAACATTGAATATGTTCAAGTTGAAGTTTCAGAAACAAAAGATTCAACCGCAATCTACAGGGTTGATACTTCAAATTTCGATCCAGAAATGGTTAAGAATATTTGATAACGTTCAAAAACTAAAAAGGAAAGGTATACCAAATGAACGAAAAATTAGTGAAAGAATTGAAGCTGGAAATCAACAAGGTTTTGGATATGTTGAATGAAGAATCCTTGATGCGTATTTTCTTGGATATCAAGGAAGAACATAGACGTATGGTTGATCTTCTTGAATCCATCAATTATACGCCGGTTGTAATGGGAACCACAAAGCCGGTTGAAACAAAACTAACAGAAGAAACAGCAGAAGAAGTTGTTGAAGAAATTAAACCTGCCAAAGCTCCTAAGAAGGAAGCAAAGGTTGAAGCTCCAAAAGCCGCTAAAAAGGTTGAAGATGATTTCGATGATTTTGATACCGAGGAACCCAAGAAAAAGGAAGCTCCTAAAAAAGCCGAAAAGATAGAAGAAAAGAAGGAGCCGGCTAAGAAGGATGATGATGGCTTTGATGAGTTTGACGAAGAGTTTGATGATGAACCTGCTCCTAAAAAAGCCGAGCCTGCTAAAAAGGTAACGAAGGAAGAGCAGGATGATATCGACGATTTTGATGATCTTGATGAATCGGAAACCAAGCCTGCTGAAAAATCAAAGCCTGCTCCTGCTAAAAAGGAAGTAGCTGATGACGATAATGATTGGGATGAAGATTTTGACGAATCAGCCAAACCGACAAAAAGCGCTAAAACGGAAGAAGCAAACGATTTTGATGAAGAAGACTGGTAAGAATCCTATAACTAATTGAAAAGAAAAGAGGAAAGTTAAGTTACTTTCCTCTTTTTAATTTTACGACATTAAAGTTTTGTTTAATCTTCGAAGGAAAACAAATATGTCAAATACAATGATTTTACAGAGCCACAAGGCGTTGGATAAAATCGCTTACAAAATTGTTTGTAAAGCGAGCGGTCCTATTGACTTTGTTTCAGCTCAGGAAAATGTTTCCGCTATGTTTGAAAATAAGTTTCACGTGGTTCGGAATTCTTTAAAACATCAAGGTGATAATCTTTATTCAATGGTTATCAAAGCCAATGTTAAATCCATTGCAGCTGATTTGATTGGACCAAAATCCAACAAAGTTGAAATTACTGCTGGAATTTATACGGATGCTTCCGACAATTCAATTTGGAAAATGGAAGAAGTTAATGGTGAACGTCGTTTAGTTATGGCTGAACCGGAAGATTTGGAAGCGTGCTTCCACTACGGAAAATCAATTGCAACAGCTGCATTAAATACAAATGTTGATGTTGCCTCCGGTGATTTCATTACATTCTATAATAAGAAAACCGGATCAGTTCAGGCTGGTTTTGCCATTGTTGCTGAAGATGGTGAAATGGAAGCCATCAATGAAGAAATGGAAGAAGTTCCTTTGACGGAAGATGATGTTATCAATGCAGCAGATTTAACGGATTGCGATGCAAATCCTGTTGAAGCAGCCTTAAAAGGTGGTGAAGCTTCCAAAGTTTTGGATTATATGCGTAAGATTTATAAGAATTCAGAAATGATTTCCGAATTAAAACGTATTATGGATTTCAAGACAGCCGAAGAAAAGAAATTTTCAACAACAGCTTCTTTGGAAGATATGGATTTTTCAGATGTTAAAAATGATATCCAGAATTTCATTTTGAACCAAGCGGTTGATGAATTAAAAACCTCTTTGAAACCAGCTCCGGTTGAAGAAACAATTGTCGTTGAAGAAGCAAATTCCGATGGAGATATTGATTTTGCTTCACAGGAAGAAATGGATGAATATCTTGAAAATCCTGAAGCTCCAATTTCTGAGGAAGCTACAAAATTATCAGCGGAAGCCGATGATGATGAAGATTTTATGGATATTTCCTTTGAACCGGAAAAGCCTTTTGAGGAAGAGCTTACAGCCGAGGACGAATTCATTGATAGTGAAATTGGTGAATTATTAAATGAAGAAGATGTTGGTGTTACAACGGAAGCAGAACTGGATAAAGGTGAATTTGTGGAAGTTGAACCAGCGGAAATTGATGGCGATGATTTGGTCGCTAAACTATCAGCTTTAATTGGAGAATAAAATGAGCTCAGTAAAAGAAATTTTAGCTGGAATCAAAGATCCAAAAATCCTTGGTGAGTTGAAGGAAATTATGGCGTCAAATGATGACGAAAAGTTAAAAGCCTTCCTCAAAACCTTATCTGGTGATATCAAGGCAAAAGCAAAAGTTAAAGCCTCCGTTGAAGAAGCTCCTGCTGAAACAAAAGCGGCTTTAATTCCAAGTGATTATGAATGGTACCGTTATAAAGGCTCCCGTTGCAAGAATATTCCTTATGCTGATGCAGTTATTTGCGTTCAGCCGGATGATGTATTAGGAATTTCTTCAATTGTTGATTATCTTGGAAATTCAAAGGTTATCTTTCCAGCCTACAAAACAACGCCAATTAGTCTGAGCAAAGATGTTTTGGCTCTTGTGAAAAATCGTTGTAATGTTTATACCGGTGACGTTGCTAAACTTCTTTCAACTGTTGAAGCTTCTACCGAAGTTGTAGCAAACAAAGGTGAGCAAAACGAATATATCAAAGGTTTGGACGGTCTTCCTACCTTATTACCTGGTTTTAAGAAAGAAAAGGATGAAATGCATCTTGTTTTAAGAGCTGCATCAATGTTTTGTCCTGTTATCATTGAATCAAAAATCAAACGTCCTTTCCGTGCGGAAGGCGCAGATAATGTCATTAACGAAATGTCAAAGCGCTTAAAAGACGTTGAAAAGAAATTCAATGAAAAATACAAACAATTGTATCGAGACTATTTCGATGCTTGCCAGAAAGAAATTGATAAGCTTGAAGATGATATTGACAGTAAAAAAGTCAATTTCAACTAGGGTTATCAAAATCTAACCATTCAGGGAATTCAAAAATGACGAAGTTACCTCCGGATTATAGTGATATAGAATGCGAAGTGGATAAGGGTTTTGACGGAGCTCCACAAAATTCTAATCTACAGTTTACCGGTGTTCCGGCGTTCGATTCCCTGATTCAAAAACTGAGTAAGGAAATCGATATTTCGAATATCGAATTCCAGAATGATAAGATGGCAGGTAATGTTCAAAGGACATTACTTGCCAATCTTCTTCCCTTAGTCCCGGTTGCCGTGGATGCCTATAAGAAAAAGCCTAGTATGGGCCAAGCAACAGCTTTAACAAATCTTATAAAACAGGCAATTGATTTATTTGATCAAATTCGGTCTGTTCAAAATCTAACGGGTCAGGTAGACTATATCTCAAATGAAATCATCAATCCTTTGATTAAGATTTTCATTAACATAATTTATGACCAAATCTTCTTTGTGAAAAAGAATCTACAGCAAAGTAAAGATTTTATGGGAAAACAAAAAGAAATTGACGTTGTTTTTAAATTGCTTGACGATATGTTACGAGAAATTGGTAAGAAATTGTCTGAGGAAGAAGAAAAAAGCGTTGAAAAGGTTAAACAATATTTCTTAGAGGTTTAAAGAAATGCCTACCACTGTTAACCTAACGGATGATAGCTTTAGATGGTTTTTGTTTCAGTTAATTGCACATCCAATTTTGATGTGTTTTAGTTTCGCTTTTTTCTTGTTCATTTTAGGTATTTATAAAGAGCGTGTGAAGATTGTTGCAGCTATTAAATTGCTTCCTATTTTCAGAAAAAAGTCAATAAAATTACCAGATATTTTGAATCATCAGTTATTTAAGGATCTGGATTTTTATGTCAAGGAAAAGATTTTCCAAGCTTATGATCCTGAATTAAATACAAAAATAGATCCTGTTAAAATGGAAATTGCTCGCGACTTTTTGCTTATTAAATTTCAAAACAGCTTAACTTGGTTGTATGAATTTTTTTGCAAAACCGATTTTGAAGATCCTTATCTGAATATAAGAAGTCTTTTTATTCATAGATATGAAAAAAATCTTGCAATTCAATATTCCCTTTATAAGGAACAGGGAATTCCACCACTTTTTATTGAAAAGTTTGTGGAAGTTACAAAGCCATCTTCGGATTATGTATTGCATAGTATTGATGATTTATTAAGCGAAAAAATTCCACTTACCATTTATGAAAAACTTTATATGGCTCTTGGAAATTTATCTTCCTATTTTTCCACACTTCTGTTGGATATGAAGGATGTAATTACCTGTATAAATGGGGATTTGCGTGGTCAGATTTACAACGGTAAAATTGTAGGTGGAAATAATTATAAGATTTATCCTGTTCCTGATAGATCTTATATTCCCAGGGTTGAACAAAAGCTTGAAGCTTTATGTTTACAATTAAATGGCTGTCGTTCATCTGTTTGCGTTTTTCATGATGTAAACAAGGATGATTATTTTGATGGTTTGTTTTCAAAAATTTATGAATATGAAAATCTTGGATTTAAACCGGCCATTAGTGAACTTCAATATAAATCGAATTCATTGTTGTTGGAATTCTTACCTAAATTAAAACAGCATGAAGGTTGTAAAGGAATCCTTACCAATGTAAATGAACATCTTCAAACTATTATGATTCATTGCGGTGTTATAGCCTTTTATGCTTATCCCTTGTTCAATGATAATCAATTAAAAGGGTTTTTGCTAGTTACATTTAATAATATGGAAAACTATAAAGACCTTGATGAAGAAGAGACTTTTGAAATCTTAAAAAACACAGGATTTCTTTTAAACCATTATATTACATACGAAAAAGGTTTGAATTATTCAGGAAATAGGCTAAAAACTATTGCTAATTGGGAAAGTCCTATTTCCTGCGGTAAATAACCTGATCGTCACGATTCAAAGGTTTGAATCTTTTCTTTCCATCAGAATCAATAATCCAAAAAGTTGTTGAACCAGGTCTCGGGCAACTTTTTTGGATTAACGGAAATTCTTTCAAATCAGCAAATTCACCATCCGTTATGAAAATGGTTATATCAGAAGGTTTAACCTCACCATTTTTGTATAATTCCATTGTTGGACGTAAAAGAGTTCCACCTCTTGGAAATTCAAACTGCTTCAAATCAAGCTTCTTTTGGAAACTTTTCAATTCAATGCCACTATCATAGGCTTTATCCGTAAAAAAGTAAAAATGCAGTTTTCTGAACCTGACAAATTGGCACATACTTTGCATTTCAAGCATAATCTTTTTCAACATTCCAGAGGAAACACTACCACTGGTATCAATATGCACATTTATGCTTGGATAGGTTCTTGCATCAAAATTACCAGGTAAAATCATTCTTGTTTTTGAAACCGCCTGCAACATATAGGTTCTTCGATTCAATCTTGAGTAGGAAGATGTTTTTCTATCAATACCTTTTCTTTTTACCTCAAGCTGAATTTCTTTCATCCAGCTTGGCAATTCAATAATCTTTAAATCATTTTCAATTTTTTGTTTTGTGTTAGGTGAAGCACCATCAGCAATCGGTCTTGTTTTTTCGCTTTCGATAACCTCAATATTTCCTTGCTTGCTCAAATTGTCAACAATTGAAGCTACTGCGATATCAATCTTTTGTTGCTTTTCTTCTTCAAAAGGTCGCAAACCTGGTATTTTATTTTCTTGGATAATATCAATCCCTCTTTCAAGGACCTTTTTCTTCAACTTTTCCTGTTTATCCAAAAGGTATTGATAAAGGGATTCGGAAACAATTTGTTCGACATCCATTTCACCGGAATAGGTTAAACCAAACTTTTTGCAAAACTCAACAAAATCATCATTGCTTTCAAAAATGCTTGAAAATTCAATTCCTACCTCAGGCATTTTCAAAATTTCCGGAGTAACTTCACCATAAATACCTTTTTTAATGCCTTCATTGATTACCAAGTCGTTTGCTACATTCCAGATTAACTGGTTGCGTTCACCACAACGTTCCCTATGTGCAAGAATCTCGTGCAAACATTCGTGCATTAAAACAAAACCAACTTCACTTACGTCGTGGTTAATAATCCAATCACCGTTTAAATATAAACCGTTTGGTGAAATTGCAGCAACTTCAATATCCGGATAATCCCATATTACATTGATGTTTTCCAAAATTGGGATATATTCAGGATTACAGCTTTTAAAGAGTTTAATAGCCTCGTTATATTTATAGTTAAGCAATTGTTTTCTGGTTAAATTCTTGGTATCCATCTTCAATCCTTTTTCAATTTTATAATTTATAATAACAGAATTATTCAGAGGAATCAAGAAAATTTCTTACATTTTTTGAAAAATAGTTCTTGATTCATAACATCTTTCTTGTTATAATGAAGTATAAAATGAAAAAGGAGTGAAAAATGGAACTTGGAATTCGAAGTGTAACTACTACAGCAACATTAAAGAATTTAATTCTTTCTTGTGCAAAGAGTAAAATTCCTCTTCTAATCCACGGCAAACCTGGAATTGGAAAATCCTATACTGTTCGTGATGTTGTTACAAACACAATGAAAATCAATTTTTTGGATATGCGTTTTTCCCAACTTCCACCTGAAGATATTTCCGGATTACCAGTTCCGATTAAAGTTGGTGATCGTCAATATGCAACAATTCGTTCTTTACCTGATTTTCTTCCCAAGGAAGGTAAAGGTTGTTTGTTTATGGATGAAATCAACCAAGCAAGCCCCGCAGTTTTGAATGCTTTGTTCCAGTTAATTTTAGATCGTGAATTGTTGGGTGGTTCATACAAGCTTCCTGATGGTTGGTTCATTATTGCAGCGTGCAATGATTTTGAATTCAACAAAAACGTAACAGAATTTGAACCTCCTTTGAATGATAGGTTCCTTCATGTAAACTTTAATCCGAAAGCAGATGAATGGTTGAAATGGGCAAAGGAACATAACATAAGTCAGCTTATTTGCGATTTCATTTCCTCAAATGCAGATTGCTTATATGGAAGCGATTCAATGATAACCGAAAATGTTGTTTTCCCAAGTGCAAGAAGTTGGGAACGGGTAGATATTTTTGAAAAGCAATTTGAAAACAAGGAAATTGATTTGAATACCTTGAGCTGGTTGGTAGCTGGTTTGGTTGGTCAAACCACTGCGGAGGAATATTTCAAATTTACGAACATTTATCGTGAAGATCCGGAAGGAGCTCAAAATCTTCCTAAGGAAAAAAATCCTCTAATTGCTCAGTTCTGGGATACTACCTCTAAAAATGATGGTGATTATTTCAATCTTGAAAAATGGTATAAGGAAGCAAAATGGTATTATAAACGTGATCTTGAAATCCTCAACAAACTCATTGAAAAAGCAAAAGAGCTTGAGTTGACGGATCCGATAATAATCAATTATAAGAAAAGTACTTTTGACCTTGCAAGGTATGGATTCTTGCCAATCCTTCTGAAACATTTCATGAATTTGAAAGCTGAAATAATTGTAAGATTCTTCCAGAAATTGTGGGGTTCGGATAAAGATAGAGTTATGAATGTAATAAGTAAAATGCTTCCTTCATTTGCTGAAGACGTTTTTAACTACTATCCAGAATTGAAAAGCGTTTTCAAATTGGAAGATTTGAATACAGCTTCGAACCTTTCAATTGGGTCAGTGGTTAATGCTTCAAATGTTAATAGTTTGGCATCAGTAAATGTAAATACTGATTTCTATACAAAAACAGGTAGTAATTAAGGTATGGCTTAATCATAAGATTTTTAGTTGGAAGAACTATCTAGAAAGTATAGGGCTAACTAGAAAGACCTGCAGAGTCTTTGTCATTCTTCCTTTCTTAAATTAAAGATGAAGATGTCTTAGTATCTTCTTAAGAGTCCTCTTAAGACACCAGGATATCTAAGTGGATAAGTCGCATTCGAAGTCGAACTTATCGAAATTCCCAAATTGCCAGCTGAATTACTGCTTCGAATCATCAATTCTTTAACGCCTTTTAGGTTGTTATCCAACCAACCATTGATTTCATCCATCTTAGTCTGAATGGCTTCCTTACGGGAATTGACATTTAAGGTAACTGAAGCACCGGTAAATTCGAAACCACGCATACCTTCCGCTAAAAACATAGCATTAAGAAGTTCAACCTCAGCACATTTTTCCCAAACATAAAGGAAAGCCTGAGGAAAATTACACATTGTATAACTGGTTATGTTTGGCGGTGCCATATTGATTCTTTGTAATCCAACAGTCAAAAAATGAATATAATCTTCTTCAGTTAACCTTAGATATTCATCAATATCCCAATTTCTTGCTCTATCCAGATATCGGCGCATATTGTTTATCAAAATAGTAGCCAGATTATTTATTGTATAAATCATATGGATTTCATTTTCAATCTGACCATCTTCAAATTCCAAGGTATAAACAGCTTGGAATGGTGCAAAACCCATACAAACATCTGTAATACCGTGAACTTTTGTTCCGGTTGTTACTCTGGTTATATAGTTGTTGTTCCTCAAAACAAATTTTGGATTTTTTACCATTTTGGTAAAATATGATTTTCCATTTAAGTCTTGAATGTTGATTGAATAATTGGCAAGAGGTGCCGGAGTAATCAAGTTATCAATAATTGGTTGACCTAAAAGGGCTAAAACAGTTGAATCATAAGGAATTGGTTCAGCTTCAGAAATAACCTGAATTTGTTGACTTGCCTGTAAACGTTCATTTTCACCTTGAGCAAACCAATCAATTCTATATTGCTGGTTATTCACATCATCCGGAACAGGAGCACCTTCTGGAATTGAAAAGCTTGCATACCAAATGCTTGGATTTTTCAAATCTTGGTTTGCCAATCCTTCAACAATGAAGGTGTTATCAAAAGCATAAACTTTAAAAGATACCGGCATTGTTACTTCGAATGGTGTTTTATCCTCATTCATAAAGGTTGCCGAAGTTGTATAATTTTTTCCGATAACTGCTGCTACCATAGTTCAACCTTCTCTTAGAATTATTGTAAAAATTAAAAAGTTGGTACTTGATTTTACGGAAAAGAAATCTTATAATAAAGTATAAAATCAAAAAGGGAGATGTGTGATGGTAAACGATTCTAGAACAGAAGTTCAAGACAAAACAATTGATTATTCATATAAGGTATTTCAGGAGCTCATTGGTCCTGATCACGAGTTAACTTTTGAAGAGAATGCCGATAATCCAAAGGTTATCGGTAGGGAATATGATGTTGCAGTATTTGAAAACATTTATAAATGTGCGTTATATTCTATGGCTTATTTTAAGAAAGAAGACCTTGAATGTCTAAAGAAATCCGGAATGAATTCAATTTCCAGAATGATTCATTGATTGCTAAAAAGATTGTGCAAGAAATGAAGCGACAAAACTATTTACATCTAAGTGGTTACAATATACCACCAACTGAAATTCCTGATTCATTTTGTGGAGAAAAACTTCAGATTCCTTGTTAAACAAGATTAAAATTAACTTTTTAGGAGATTGAAAATGGGTATGAAAATCCCGCATGTTGTTGAACACTTTCCGTCAATCCAAGGCGAAGGAAAGCGTTCAAACCGTCCTTGCACCTTTATTCGTTTCTTTGGTTGCACCTTACCTGGTTGCCCTGGTTTTGGTCAAAAGGATCCAGCAGACCCTTCCACTTGGAAAAAGCCTGTTTTATCTATGGAAAAAGCACCTGAGTTTGGTTGTGACAGTCCAAAATCTTGGCATGAACCTTTCAAAAAATATTGTAAGCATTATGATAATGTTGAAGATTTATATAATGATACCATAGGAAAATCTCCAAGACATTTACGGAAAGAAATTATTATAACCGGTGGTGAACCAATGATATGGCAGGATTTTTTGATTGAATTTATCAAAAAATGTGCTCAGGAAGGTTCAAAATATTTTACCATTGAAACAAATGGTATGATTTGTCCTAAAACGGAATTTATTGATTACCTTGAAAATTCAACCATTAAAATGTTGTTTTCAATTTCACCTAAGTTGAATTGCGTTGCAGGTGTTGACGAATCAAAATCAATTCAGATTGATGTTTTGAAGGAATATCTTGAAATCCTCAAAACACATTTCAACATTGATTGTCAATTCAAATATGTGGTTAACGAAGATCCTCGAGCTCTCAACAAGATTTTTGAAATCCGTGATAGAATTTTGGAAGGAAGAAATGGGGATTATGAATATTTCAAGGAACTGCTTACTGAAAATACATTATTGATGCCGGTTGGTGCTTGGGAACATTCTCAGGAATTGAAACAGAAAACAGCTCAAATTTGTATTGAAAATGGTTTTACTTATTGCCCAAGAATTCATGTTGATGTTTGGGGTTCTAAAACGGGAGTTTAAAAATGAATTACAATTTCATTGTGAAGAAAACAAATGACGAAGAAAAAGCAATTGTTCGTTCAACAAATAACCGGATAGTTGTTGAAATTGTTGAAAATCCTTTGTGGAATATTTCAACTTCTGATATCAAACTTTCCGACCCAAACCTCATTGCTTGCGTTTTCCGGTATCAGGAAGGTGTTAGGGTTGTGGTTGAGGAACATAGTTTGATTCCTTTTACCAAAGAATATCACAAGCTGTTTGATGAAACATCAAGAAAAACAAATGAAGATGTTTATCTTGTGAATATGGATGCAATTTACTTTTAAGGATTGAAGATGCAGGATATAGATTTAACCAAGGATATTTTATCCGGAAAAGAAATTCGTGCCAAGTTAATCAATGGTGCAAACAAGGTTGCTAATGCAGTTAAATCTACATTGGGGCCAATGGGTCGTAATGTAATTTTGGAATTGAATAAATATGGTGATTCAAGAATTACAAAAGATGGTGTTTCCGTAGCAAAGGAAATCTTTCTGGAAGATAAATATGAAAACCTTGGCGCTCAGCTTTTGAAAAAGGTTTCATTGAAATCAGCAAAAGATGCCGGTGATGGAACAACAACCTCAACGGTTTTAGCGCAATCAATTCTTACAATAGCTGATACCTTAGAAATCCGAAATGTTCATAAATTCAAGGAAGGTATGGAAGCCGCGGCTCATGATGTAATTGAAAATATCAAACTTTATTACAAAAAAGATATTGAAACCATTGAAGACATTTATAATGTGGCTTTAATTTCTTCTAATCAGGATAAAGAAATTGCCGGATTGATTCAGGAATGTTATGAAAAACTTGGAATCAATAAGGATGTAATTATCAATCTGGATAATTCAAATTGCTACAATAAATCCTTTGTTGATGTTGCTCAAGGTTTCCAGTATGATAAAGGACTTCCAAGTCCTTATTTGGTCAACAATACAAGGAAAATGGAACTGAATCTTGAAGATTGCAATATTTTCTTGTTTGATTTTGAAATTCCTGATTTTGATTACCTGATTCCAACCATAACTGAATATTTCAAAACAACCAAAGAACCTTTGGTTATTATGGCTCAAGGTTTTGGTGGAGATTCTTTAGACGGGATTACTCAAAACAAGAACAAAAGCAATTTACCAATTTATGCTATTGAATGTCCCGGTTATGGATCACGTCGTTCCTCATTCATTCAGGATCTTGCTATTTTAACCAATGGCGTGGTTTTATCAAAAGAAACCGGAACAGCTCCATCAAAACCTGGTGAATATGCAAATGTTGAAGAGTCTGGTAGGTTGAAGAGTCTGGTTTCAAACCAGTTTACCACAACCTTAACCTTTGGTTATGGTAATGATAATAAAATCAAAGAACAAATTGAAATGATTCAACATTCCATTGATAAAAATATGGAATTTGACGTTGCTGAAGCTGAAAGACGAATTGCAAATCTGACAAGCGGAATTGCAATTATTCATGTTGGTGGTACAACGGAATTGGAAAGCAAGGAAGCTTATGATAGATTTGAAGATGCCGTTGGTGCAGTAAGGTCGGCTCTGCAGGAAGGGATTGTTCCAGGTGGTGGAATTATATTACATATGGCTCAGGAAATTACAGAAAGTCCTGAAAGACCTGATGATAAACTTGATCCTTTGTTTGATTTTGCTCTTGGTTATAAAACCGTTTTAAACTCTTGTAAAGCTCCAATTCAGCAAATTTTTGAAAATGCTGCAGATCCTACTTTAAATACCGTCATTTCGAATTGTATTCAGGAGGATGGAACAATAAAGGCTTATGATTTGGTCAATCGTCAGTTTACTGATAATTTGATTGACCCGGTTAAGGTTCTAAGATGCGCTCTTGAAAATGCAGTTTCAGTTTGCGGGTTGATTTTATCTACGGATGTTGGTATTGTTTATTGCAAAAACCTTGATGTAAATTCCGAAATTCAAATGTAGGGAGAAGATATGAAATACTTGAACTTTGGAAACCTTGTTTGTTTCAAGGGATATGATTTTTATTTAAAATATGAAATCAAACCATCGATAAAAGTCATTTATGAAAATCAAGGTTTATCCTTGGTTAAAAAGGCAAGTTTGAAATATGGCGTTTATTACCAGAAGGATTTGATTCCAGGTTCGGAAAAAGAGGTTTTCCTTATTGAAGCTCCTCATCAAACCATTTTCTTAAATGAAGCTAATTTCATGGGAAATTTGATTAAGGAAGATCTTGAATTAAATCAATCTGATATCAAGGAAAAAGATCAGAAATATGAATCTCCGTTTTCAAAGTTGAAGTTTAATATTTCAACATATTTATCAAGGTTCAAAAATGGTAAATCTGATTATCTTATGAAAATTCAAGAGAAATTGGATCAGATGAATGAGCTTTTGGACGAATGTGCTCTTCCATTGGTTGTTAAAGAAAAAATGGATATTTTGGATAAAATGCGTAAAGATCCTAATCTGGTTAAAAACGCATTGGAAAAAATTATTCAGGGTTTGGAATTTGGGGAAGATTAAAAATGGTTGAAATGATAACAGAATCACTTGCTACAAAATATCGTCCGGTTTTAGCAAAGGACGTAATTGGTCAGGAAGCGTTTAAAAATATGCTGAAATCTATCAAGTCAAGTGGTAAGGTTCCAAAGGCGGTTTTATTTACTGGTGAAACCGGATGCGGAAAAACAACCTTGGCAAGGGTTCTTGCTCGTCATATCAACAAAATTCATGATATCAGCATTGCTAATGATGTTTATGAATACAACATTGGAACCAATGGAACAGCTGAGGATATTCGTGATCTGGTTTCAAAGTTGAAATTTATGCCGAGGAATAAAGATCATAAATCCATTTATATCCTTGACGAAGTTCATAGATTGACAAAAACATCAGCAAGTGCCTTATTGAAGGAAATTGAAGAACCACCAGCTCATGTTGTTTTCATTCTTTGCACAAATGAACCTGGTGCTTTATTACCAACCATTAGAAATCGTTGTCAAAAGGTTGAATTGAAGCCTTATACCATTGAGCAGATTATTCAGCTTTTGAAAAAGGTTTGCGATGGTGAAGGTTTTTCGGTTAAGGAAGAAATTCTTCAAAGGGTTGCGGAAGGTTGCAATTCCCAGTTAAGGGAAGCTCTGGTTGTTTTGCAAGGACTTTTTGACCAGTTGAAAGCAAACAAAAATCTGAGTGATGAAGAACTGAATGACTTGCTCAAGGAAGTTGTCAAGTTTGACGAATACAATAATGTAGGTCGTTTTCTGGTTTGTTTGTATATGGGCAACTTAAGAGTAGCCTATCAGGAGCTTTTGAAAGCAACTGATATGGAGCGTTTTCTGAGCTTGGCTCAAAATATGCATCAACGTTGGGTTAAAATCCTAATCAATCCAAATAATTTAAGCAAACAAGATTTGATTAAAAGTGGAACCGGATTTACAACCGATTTTCAATCTGTTGAAGTTATTCAGGATAAAATCCAGAAAAAAGGTAAAAAGGTTGAGGTTGTAATTCCTTATATCATTGCACAGATTACTCAACTCCTTGTTAAAGTAAAAGAGAAATCATTGATTGCGGCCTTTAATTTGCAGGATTGTTTTCTGGCTGAAGCTGGAAAATGTTGTATTGAGGTTCAAAATCTTTTAGCAACCGCTTAGTCGTTGACTTTCTGGAGATAAGAACAAAATGGTTGAAAAACTCTACATTTCTTACCAACAAATGGAAGAGGATTGTAAAAATCTTGCTGAACGTGTTTCAAAACTTGAACCAAAAATTACCAAAATTGTTGCAATAACACGTGGTGGAATGTATCCAGCGTTAATGTTGGCTCAATATCTAAATATTAAAAATATTGATACAATTTGCTTAAAAAGCTACGCTGATGATAATAAACGTGGTCAAATTGAGGTAATTAGTGACATTTTCAATGAAAAATGGAATGATCCAAGTGTTCTTTTTATTGACGACCTTTTTGACTCCGGAAATACAATAGCTTACATTGGTAAAAAGTTTAAAAAAGCCTTAAAAGCAACCATTTATTACAAAAACAAATCAAACAGAAGGAACCTTTCCTGGTTATCGTTTTTTCAAGTTATTGTTCCAGATACCTGGTTGGTTTTTCCTTTTGAAAAAGACCCAATTTCTTTAGAAACTCAAGAAATTGTTGAGGAATCAAAAGATGTTGAAAAAGCCGAAGAAATTATACAATTTTTCCAGCCGGAAGATGTTGAAAAGGAATTTCTTGGTGGAATTTTCCTTGGAAAAACAAAATACAAACCTGAGCTTGAAGAACTTGAAATTGTAGCCAATCCTACTTTTACCGATATTCCATATGAGGAACCTAAGCCGGTTGTCGATAATTATGATGACGATGATTGGGGTGATTTTGATGATAAACCTGAATCCAAGGTAATCAATGGTAATACTGATGATTTCGATGATTGGAGTGACAATGATGAACCTCCACAGTATCCTAAAAAGGAACCTGATGTAAAAGAAAAACCGGAGCAGGAACCTCAACAAAAAATTGAAGAAAAAACCGAAAACCAAGAAAATGTTGATTGGGTAAGTGAACCTTTTATTCAAGAAGAGGAAGAAAGATGTAAGAAAGATCCTGTATATGCTTGCCAACAAAAACTGGAACAGGTTTTACAAACAAATCCTGATAGCTCCGATTTTAAACCGGTAAAAGAAGATCCGGAAATTGTCGCGGAACGGGAATTTCTTTCATCAAAAATCAAAACCATTTCCGAGGATGATGAAATTACCATCAATTCATTAAATGAGGAATCTAATGAAATTGTTGCTGAGCTCCAAAGAAAAGCTCAAAGGGAAGAACCTAAATCCTTAACTGAGGAATTAGCTGAAATTACCTTATCCCAAGAACAGAAAAATGCTATTGCATTGATTATGAAAACAAAAAAGGATGTAATTTTAACCGGAAAAGCAGGTGCAGGTAAATCAACAATCATTAAATTTTTGAGATATTTCAATCCAAGTTGGGCAGTTTGTAGTACAACAGGAAAAGCCTCAGTTTTAATTGACGGAACTACGGTTGATAGATTGTTTTGCATTGATAGGACCAATGGAAGGATTTGGAGCGATATTTTTCTTAAATCAAATATGCGCCATTGCGGTGATGTAATCATTATTGATGAAGCATCAATGATTGGAAAGATTATGTTCCACCCAATCAGAAAAATTGCTGCAAGTTTTGGAAAACGGTTGATTTTTGTTGGAGATTGGGGCCAAGCTGCACCAGTTAAAGATGATTGGTTTTTCCCTATTGATCCTGATGAGTTTGAATTCATTAAATTGACTGAATGTTGGCGTCAAAATGGTGGTGAATTTTTGGAATGTTTGGATAAATTACGGGTTGGTAAACAAGACGACCAAGTAAATCAAATGTTTTCCTCAAGAATTCGTCCAACAATTCCAAAGGATGATAGCTGTTTGGTTATTTTCGGAACCAACCGTTTGGCTGACAAATATAATGCAGGTAAGATTGAAGAACTTCTTGTTTATCAACGGTCTCAAGGAAAACGTGGTAAAGGTTTTATTTTAAACTCAAAACTAAAAGGTGGAACCGTTCGAATTACAGATAAGAATTATGATGCAATTATGGCAAACACGCCTTTTGCCAATGAAACAAAATTTGCATCCGGTTGCAAAGTTTTAATAACCAAAAATAGTAGTAGCACCGATAGTTGTGAATATTGTAATGGTGATACCGGATACCTGATTGGTGCAAGAGCCTGTGATGGTGAGGTGGTTGAATTAACCGTCTTGTTAGACAGAACCAATTCACCGGTAACCATTTCTAGAAAAACTGCGGAAACTGTTGATGTTCAAGGTCGTCTCATGTATACCTACGAAGGATTTCCGATAAAAGTTGGTTATGCTATGACTGCTCATAAATGTCAAGGAATGACAATTCCAAAAATCTGGGTTGATATTGAATCCATTGGTTGGATGCATACGCACGGGTTGGTTTATGTTGCTTTATCACGTGTTAGAAAATTGGAAGACCTTTATGTAAGTAGTTGGTATGATAATCTTGCCGTTGTTGATGAAGTGGTTCGTCCTTATTTGTAAGGAAATTTGAAATGAAGAAATTAGTGTTTTGTTCAAATTCAATTCAAAGAATGAATTTTATGGACAATTATATGTTTACGGATTCTTTTGATGGTGAAATTTACATTGTTACAGATGATCGTATTAAAAATCAAAAAAATGATTATTTGAATCAACAAAAAGCTTGGAAAAATCCGAATTTGAAAAAAGCTAAAATATTAGCTTTGTGCGAAGATGGTTTATATGATTATTGTATGAATCAACTTGACTTATCAAAAATCAATAAGGAATATCTTGGAAAATTGATATTCTTCATCGGAGGTTATTTAAAGTTATACTTTGTTCGTTCTTCAGAAGATTCAATGATGCTTTCAGAAGATGATATTGTACTTTTTAAAAATCCGGATATTTTGGATTGGAACAAACTTCAAGCGCTTCGATATGTAGATTTAAGAGCCTCAATGCTTGGTGATAAAAAAGGAGTTTTTAATTACTTTAGAACCATACAAGATGAAAAATATTCAAAATTTCCAGATCCGGAATCCTGTTATAAACAATATATTGAAGATGGAAATAAAACCGCTTTTTCATCTCTAGCCTTATATATTTATACTTATGACGAAAAACTTCCGGATATTATTAAACGACATGTTGAATCTTCAAATTTTCAGAAGGCTGTTTTGAAAAATTCTAGACTTGGTAATAAACTTTTCAAACAAGGTGTTTCAACCAGTGAGGAAAAATTTTGGTCACTGTATTATACCAGTCGTGGTTGTAAGGATATTGATGGTTGTATTATTCAGCAAGGAAAAAACGAAATTTTTAGAGCCAAAAAATTTCTAACCGATGATGTATTTGCTTACCATTATACCGTTATTCAGGATAAACATATATTTGAATTATTTCCAGTTTTAAAAAATGAAGGTTATGAAAAATACAGAGAAAAGCTTGAAAATTTTAAAATTGATGAACTTGAAGGTAAATTTGTTTATATGGATGTAAAAGTTTTTGGTAAAGAAGACTCTTGTAAATCTGTTAATGCTTTAAGAGAAGCAAAACAAAAAACAAAAGAAAAAACTGGACTCTTTGGTTTGAACAAATTGGAAAAATAAAATATGACAAAAACTTACGATGCTATTATAATTGGTGCCGGATTTTACGGATTATATGCAACAAAATTTTTAACGGAACGTGGAAAAAGTGTTTTGGTTCTTGAATATGATAAAGAACCTTTTGGAAGAGCTTCTTTTATCAACCAAGCCAGGGTTCATAACGGTTATCATTATCCAAGATCCAAAGAAACTGCATTAAAAAGTGCCCATTATTTCAACCGTTTTGTGAAAGATTTTGACTTTTCAATCAATATGCAATTTGATCAAATTTATGCTATTTCAAAAGAAAAATCTTTAACAACAGTAAAGGATTTTGAAAAATTTTGTCAGGAAGTTAATATTCCTTGCGAACAAATTAACAGTGATTTATATTTTAAACCCAACATGGTTGAAGCTGCGTTCAAAGGTAAGGAATATGCTTTTGATTATAAAGTCATTAGAAATTTTCTAATAGAAAAAATCAATAATACAGGAAAAGCAACCTTTATTTATAATAGTAGAATTACAGAAATTACAAACAATTCAGATGAAATTGTAATTTTTGATAATCATACAAAAGATACTTACAAATCAGATTTTGTTTTGAATGCAACATATGCTTCATTAAATCAAATTTTAAGTTTAGCAGGTTTGAAAACATTCCAAATCAAATATGAATTATGCGAAATGATTTTTGGAACCCCTTCAAAATTCATTCAAGGTGTTGGTATAACTATTATGGATGGTCCATTTTTCTCAATTATGCCTTTTGGATTAGATAATAGCTACTATTCTTTATCGGCAGTTCATTATACTCCACATAAAACCTCTTCAGATATTTTACCAAAATTTGATTGTATGGAACGGAATCTTTTTTGTTCACCTAAAATGTTGGATAATTGTAATTTGTGTAAATTTAAACCAAAATCCAGCTTTGATGATATGTTAATGCTTTCAAACAAATATTTAAAAAATTCCATAGGTTTTGAGGATCACAAAGCTACTTTTGCAATTAAATCTATTTTAAAACGAGCCGAAACCGACGACGCAAGACCAACATTGGTTGAAAAACTTATCAATAAACCAAGATTTATATCAGTATTATCTGGAAAAATAGACACGGTTTATGATTTAGATCAAATTCTTCAGGAGATTTAAGGTGGATTGGATTCAAATTGGAAATTCAGGATTAAAAGCAACTCAAATTACCTATGGAACTGCTTTAACCATTGGAGTTGAAAACAATTCAAGAGAATTTGCAAAGGAAATGATTGATACCGCTTGGAATCTTGGAATTCGGTCTTTCGATACCGCAGATTCTTATGGGGAAGGTAATACAGAGTTATTGTTAGGATATGCTCTTCAAAATAAACCTCGGAATGAATTTGTTTTGAGTTCAAAAACCGGCCAACCAAATTCAATCGGTCCTTTTGGAAAAGGTTTATCAAGAAAACATATTATCTCAAATATTGATAAAACCTTGGATCATTTACAAACGTCATATCTCGACTTATATTATGCACATCGACCTGATCCAGAAGTTAGTACCCTTGAAATAGCAAGAACCTTCAATGATTTAATACGTCAAGGTAAAATTTTACATTGGGGAACTTCTGAATGGTCGGTTGAACAACTTCAAGAGTTATATGAGCTTTGTGATAAATATAATCTTGAAAAGCCAATTACAGAACAAGCAATCTATTCCTTTGCTGTTCAAAAGGTTCACAAAAATGGAATTTGGGATTTTTGCAAAACAAATAAAATAGGATTGTTTGGTTATTCACCTCTATGTCAAGGATTTTTAACCGGAAAATATATAGATGGAATACCAGAGGATTCAAGAATTGCAAAAGCAAATAAGTTGAATTACAACAAAACAAAAAATTTTTACGAACAATACAAAGAAAGAATAGATTTCTTTATAAATGCTTGTAAAAAATTTGAGGTTTTACCTGTTCATGGTGCTTTGTTGTATTGCTTACACCAAGGGATTTTACCAATTTTAGGTGCAAGTAAACCTAAACAATTGGAAGAAAGTTTAAATGGATTATTTTCAAAAACAGAAAATAATGATTTTTTGAAATTTCTAGAAAATTGCAATTGTTAATGTTTTCTTGAAGAAACGCAACAAAAAGAGGATTAAAATGAAGAGAATTTTACTATATAGTGGCGGAATGGATTCTTGGTTAATGAACAAACTTTGGAAACCGGATGTTCTTGTTTATGTTGACTTAAAAGGTCGTTATAATAAGCAGGAAATTGCTCATTTACCGAAAAATTGCAATATTTTGGATTTTGATTTATCAAAATATGAGCGTCCGGATAAAATTATTCCTTTGCGGAATTTGTTCTTGGTTATGTTAGCGGTTATCAATTATGCCGATGAAGAAGGGGCTGAGGTACTTTTAGGAGCAACAGCTGGCGATAGAGTTTTAGATAAGTCTTTAATTTTTGCTGAAAAGACAAGCGACCTATTAACTTATCTTTATCAATCTCAATGGTGGAATCCTATTGCTAAGAAAATCAAGATTTCTTTAGAATATAAGGATAAAACCAAAACGGATTTAATTAAGATGTTTCAAGAACAAGGTGGAACTGTCGAAGAGGTTTGGAATGAATCTTTTAGTTGCTATGAACCTGGTGAAAATGGAGAATTATGCTATTCCTGTAAACCTTGTTTTAGAAAAGCTTGTGCCTGTTATGAATGTGGTTTTCGTAATTTCTCAATTGAAGCTAAAAATAAACTTCGTGAATATATTGGTAAAGAAATTATACCACAGATTGATAAAGGGGTTTATGGTCGTGGGTCTGAAGAAGAAAATCAGATTAAGGACTTTTACCAATGGCTAATAATCAGTTAGAAAACAAAAAGATAACCCCTTCTATGTTAGAAAAAGATCAGGATCTTTATCAAAAGATCCTGAATCTTATCAAAACAGAATATCTTGAAACTTTTATGAGAATTCCGGAATTTCTTGAGAAATATAAACTTGTAGGTTCCGCTTTTCAGTATATTTTGAAAAAAGAAAATTTAAAAAAAGATAAAAAGAAATTTTCTATCTACAGAGAGCCTGGAAGAAAAGAAATTTTAGATGCAAAAGTAAAATCAACAAAGCTTGAACGTTATGGTGATGAAAATTTTAACAACTGGGAATTAAATCAAAAAAGACGTTTAGAAAAATATAATGGAAAATATTTTTCTGAAGAGGCAATTGAAAAACTCAAAAATATCTCAGAGGATGTAAAAGAAAGAAGAAAAGAAAAACAAAAAGCAACCATGTTAGAAAGGTATGGAGTTGATAATATTTTCAAAAATGGGGATTATATGAGAAAATGTTATCAAGAAAAGCTCGGCGTTGATAATCCATCTCAATTGCAAGAAGTTAAAGATAAAAAAGCTCAAACCTGTTTGGAACATTTTGGCGTTGATTGTTCTTGGAAAAATCCAGAAACAATTAAGAAAGCACAAAAAACCTGTTTGGAACGTTATGGTTGTAAAAATGCAAATCAAAGCGAACTTATTCAAGAAAAATCCAGACAAACAAGGTTTAAAAATGGAAATCAAAGGTTTGATAAAACAGAAGTTAAAAGATTTTTAGATCAATGGGATAAAAAGAGAAAGCCAACGGCAGAAGATTTTAGGCAGTATGTGAATATTTCAAATGTTTCAAATGCACATAAATTTATAGCTGGATCTGGTCTGAAGGATAATTTCAACATAGGAACTTCTTATCTGGAGGCCTTTGTGGAGGATTTTCTAAAAAAGAATAATTTAACTTACGAAAAACATAACAGAGATCTAATCAAACCAAAGGAATTGGATTTTTATTTACCGGATTATAAACTGGCTCTTGAGGTTAATGATATTTGGTCGCATAACAGTTCCGTTGGACATTATGGTCATTCGCCTCGTCCAATTACTTATCATTTTGAAAAAACAATGCTCTGCAGAGATAAAGGAATTCGTCTGATTCATCTTTATGAACCTCATCTTTATGATCAACATAAATGGGAAGTTTTGCAAGATATTATTTTACATGCGTGTGGAAAAAGCAAAAAAATCTATGCAAGAAATTTAGATTTGGAAATCAAACCTGCAATTGAGTTAAAAGATTTCTTCGATCAAAATAACATCAATGGTTATCGGAATGCCAAAACAGCATTCGTTTTGGTAAATAAAGAAACAAGAGAACCAATTATGACTTATTCCGTGGGACATGCTTTCTTTGGAAAAGGGAAATATGATGCTGAAATTACCAGAGGAACCTGCAAATTAGGATATTCTGTTGTTGGTGGTGCAAGTAAGTTGTGGAAGGCAATTATAGATTTTTACAAAGATAAAAATCTTGATAATCAACCTGGATCAATAAATTCTATAGTTTACTATGTTGATTTGAATTATTACAACGGAAAAAGTATAAATTTCCTTCCAAATACAGAAATGGTTAAAGAACAATATGGTTTTTGGAATTACTTAGTATCTGAAAAAAGATTGGTAAATCGAGATCCAATGCATCATCAAGAAATGAAAGATTTAGAAAAACAAGGAAAACTTCTAGTAATTGGAAATAGTGGAACTCAAGTAAATGTCTGGAAACGTTAATTAAATGTTGTTAAGAAGTAGGAAGAAATTCCTACTTCTTTTTTAGTAGTAAAAAGGCGTGAAAATGAATAGAAGACCTATTATAGCTATTGATTTCGATGGAACATTGGTTGATTTCAATTTTCCGGATTATGGAAAAATTAAACCGGATGCAAAAGCTTGTTTGTTGAAACTCCAAGAATTTTGTGATTTGATTCTATGGACTTGTCGGTTTGGAAAAGACCTTGAACGGATTGTTTCTTATTTGAAATTTGAAGGAATTTCTTTTAAAGCGGTTAATGAAAATGTTTCCTACCTTCCCTTTGAAACAAGCAAAAAGATTTATGCTGATTATTATATTGATGATCGTGCCGATTTTGATGGAGATTGGGAAAAGGTTTATGAAAAAATTTCAAGCTTGAAAGTGGAGCCTTTCCGTGTTCTTTAAAGACGATTTTGCATTTTTATCAAACATGTTTCCTTGTAAGATAACTTACAAAGGTTTGACCTTTTCTTGTTCGGAAAGCCTTTATCAAGCTTCAAAATGTAAGGACAAATCCCTTATTCCGAATTTTTGTGATTGGAATGGTGGAAAAGCCAAGAAAAAAGGAAGAAAGGTTGAACTTCGTGAAGATTGGGAACAGATCAAAATCAAGGTAATGCGAAAAATCGTTATTTTGAAATTTACACAAAACCCTGAACTCTTGAAAAGACTTAAGCAAATTGAAGGTCCAATTTCTGAAGAAAATACTTGGGGTGATACCTTCTGGGGAATTTGTGAAGGTAAGGGTGAAAATAACCTTGGTAAAATTTTGATGGAGGTTAGAGATTCTTTAAATGTTTGACTTTGCCGAGGAACTTTTACATAATGCTGAACGTTATGACCCGGTTGTTCGTGGTGATAGCGTTTGGTTGAAATGTCCTTTTCATAGTGGTGGTCAGGAAAGAACAGCATCTTGCAGAGTCAATCTTATTAAAGGAAAATATCCAGCTGGATTCTTTTATTGCTATGGTTGTGGCGCTCATGGGGATTGGAATAAACTGGCTGAAGAAATTGGCTTGCAAAAAATCGAAGGGCAAAGTAAAAGGGAGCAAGAAGCTTCTACAATACGTAAAATTTCTTCCAAGGAAAAAGAAGAGCTTTTTGAAGATATTCCTTGTGATTTTGATTTTGCTATGTCGGTTCCTTGGGATCCGGATCGTCAATGGCGCAACATAAGTGGAAAGCTTTTGAACGCAGTTGGTGGAAGACTTTTTTATAATGCAAAGGTTAAAGATCAAAACCTTTTCCTACCTTGTTATCAAAATGGTGAATTAAAGGGTGGAATTCAAGCCTTGATGAATAAGCCAAAAGGACAAAGCTGTTATAGAAATACCGCTGGTTCTTGGGTCAAGAAAAGTTGGTTTCTCTATGATTATCAAAAAGAAAGAATAAAAAAGAAGGATAATATCCTTGCAATTGTTGAAGGTCCAAGGGATGCTTTGAATTTCACGCAATATGGCTTTCCTGCTGTTGCTATTTTAGGTTCAAAAAACTGGTCAAATATAAAATCGTCCTTAATTCAAATGCTTGATCCAAAGTTGATTGTTTTAGCCCTTGACCCTGATGAAGCAGGTCAAAGTGCTTTCCAAAAGATTGAAACTGATTTGAAAAATTGTAGCAATCTTTTGAAGGTTGATTTCCACGGAGATGAAGATCCTGGTAATTTGCCACCTGAAAAAATCAAAAAATTGTATCAAAAAGTGGTAAAATACTCTGAAAATTTGTAATTTTCTCTTGATTTACAAGAGAATTTTTATTATAATAAAGTATAATCAGGAGATTAAAATGTTGGTTTCAAAAAGATTACAAAAAATCATTTCAATGGCGATGGAACGTCAAAAGGTCATTGAACGTCTAATGAGTAAAGGTGAAAATCTTGATGATGGATTTATTTGTCATATGTGCAAAGTAATCCTTTGGTTTGGTAAGGATGAATCTTGGTATGAAACCCTGGCAAGCGATATACGAAAGCTTGGTGAATTAACCTTGAAACCAAACGCAAAGAAAATTCCTCGAGAAATGTTCATTAAATATCTTTTTGACATTCATTGTGAAAACAAAACGGATTTTCAACGAACTTTGCTTTTGGTTAAAGCTGAATTTGAAGATGAAATTGGATCTAATGGATTCAAATACCCAAAAGCAAGGAAATGGGATATTGATAAGGTTTGGAACCAATTTTTAGGTTTTAGAAATGAAATTCTTGACCGTTTGGAAGAAAAGGATCCAGTTAAAATGGTTCTTTCCTTAAAACGAAATGAGCTAAAAAAGATTTGCGAAAAATACTTCAAAAATATCTCTTGATTTACAAGAAATTTTTGTTAATAATAAAGTATAATTTCCAAAAAGGGAGAATGAAAATGGAAAGAAAATACTCGTTTGGTAAGATTGAAATCAATAAAGATTTTGAAGTAACCGGTTTAGACCCTCTTGAATTAAAAGATGGGTCTTTCTTATTAAATCTTTCAATTCATAAGGTAAAAAAGGAAGTTAAACCACTTATGAATTTAAAAGTCAATGAAGTTAAAGAAAAATGTAAACGGAACCGACCAGGTGGAAGTAGCCCTGATCGTCGTAAGGAAAATTTTTCACTTGATAACAACCTTATTTCTTGGAAATCAAATTTCAATGAGTTTTGTGGAGACCTTTTAAAGGAACGTGAAACTTTTGAAAAAGAGCATCCGGAGTTGGAATTTGCCGTTTATTTAATGGTGGTAAAAGGTCAGATGATGTCTAAACGTAGGGCTACAGATGGACTTTTGATTGCTTCCAAGGAAGTTTATGAAGGTTGGACAACAGAATCCGGAATTTATGACGCAATTAAAAATTTACGCAAGCGCCGCAAAGCTTTTATTGCAGATGGTGGTAAAGTTGTAGGATATGATATTCCTACAAGCAAGGCGAATATGGTTTGTATTGCATATCAGAAAAAAGTTGAAAAATCGTGAAGATTTTTCTTGATTTCCCTTCTATTTCCTAATATATTCAAGAAGTAGAAGGGAAATTCCTTTTTACCTCCTGAGGAAAGCAGGAGTTTTGCACAAAGACATTAACGACTAATGGAGAAGATAACATGAAACATATACCTTTATTCGACAATCTGCTCAACAAGATTGAATTCAATCCGTCTGAAAATGAATTGCCTGAAGTTTATCAAACGATGGTGAATTTGTTGGTATATCCGAATGTCAAGCGTCGTGAATTTTATCCGACAATGACGACATTGATTCCTAAACAAATAAAAAAAGATGTCCTCAATATAACAACCGATAATCCGGAATTTATGATGTGGATTCAGTATTTGAATTACTTACGCGTTAACGGATTATCAGGTGTTAAAGCAATTGCAGCTTTACAAGATTTTAAATGTAAGCCGGAAGATCTGGAAATTTTCACTTATTTGAAAAATGTTCCCCAAGACATTCTTAGAAAGATGAAAACCTTGCCGGCTCCTTTGAATTACAAACAATTCCAGAAAGAAGTTGAAGCCTGTTATGAACGGGTTGAAAAAATCGTAACCGGCGTCATTTATTCCAGAGCTTCCTTCTTATCCGAACGTTCAAAAGAAAATATGCGCGACATTGTAGCGGATATTAAAATGGTTTTGGTTGAAAAAATTCGTTACCACTTACATTTCCTGCGTGGTGAAGATTTAGATAAAGCAAGTGTTAAAGCAACAACCAATTATCTAATCAATTACATTCATTACAATACCTCCGGAAAACGTAGTCATTTTACAGTTTCAAAAGATGAAGATGGAAATTACAATTCCTTCGTTAATACAACATCAGCAACAATTGAACATGACGGTGAAAGCTCCGATTTATTTGATACCTTAAATGTTTCAAACGCTTGCGATGAATATCATGAAATTACAATTCGCAGCAGTTGCAAATCCATTGTTGAAAATTACGAGATGAAAAATATCAATAATGAAGCTGCGATGCTTGAAGTTATGAAAATCATTTCCAACGAAAATGATGAATTCCTTACCTGGTATAATGACAAAACAGGTATGGATATGACAAGTCCGCTTGATATTCTTGAAGAAAATCCGAAAGGTTTCATGAAAGAGGTTTGTGCTTATTGTAAAGTTCCAATGACGACAATGAACAATCTGCTTCGCACATATTTGAAGCCTTGCTATGAAGGAATTTTGGAAGAATGATCAAGGATATTGTAACGAAATTTATATCCGGGGAATTTATCCCCGGATATAAAAGTAGATTTACTGGAATTTTAGGTTTTACCGGGTTTTCCTACAAGGAAATCGAAGATTTTGTAGGTAAGTTGAAAACCAGTGGATATGATGATAAAAAGATTTTCATATACAAATTCCCAAAATACAATGTTGATAATCCAAAGTTATATCGAAAAACTTTGTTTTTGTACCTTGAATTTTGTGAAGAAATTTTCAATAAATCCTTTGCAGATGATGAAATTGCTCTGCTTTATGACATTGATAATTTCATCCACAATGATGCTTTACGAATTGCAACAAAAGAAGATATGCGTTTTGTAAACTGGTATTTGAATTATCAGCTTCCAAAGGTTCCTGTTGCAATTTTTCAAAAAAGTGAGGATTTTAAACAAATCTTTCCGAGCAACAACATTGTTTTTGATACCTTGGATGAAGTTGAGCCAGCTTTGACGGATTGCTTCAATGATATTTTGAAATCACTTGAAGATCGAAATGAAATCCCGTTACCGGCATAAAAGATTTTAATTTTTTAGAAAATTATTTAGGAATTTTTAAAATGTACGACGTTGATAAAAAGATTCAAAAAATTACTTCAAGACTTCAAACCTTGGGTTATGATATGCTTTTAGATCCAAAGATTGGGTATGAAAATAGAGGGGATTCTAATTATCTTGTTGTTCCTGTAAAAGAAATTGAAAAAAGAGTTGATGCCCTGATTGAAAACATAGCCCCTCCTATTAAAAGAGATTCTCGTAAAATGAGTGACGGAAGAGTTTTGGAATATCTCGAAGTTTCATATAATTCAATTCCTTTGATTGAAAATAGAACCAATGAATATATGAGTGCGCAAAAAGCTGATAAACTTCAGAAGCAAGCGGAAGATATTCGTAAGAAAAAAGTTCAAATGGCTAAACGTAATTTCCTATCAGAATTTCAAAAATTGGAAGCAAAATTTTCTCATGAAATTTCAGATGATGTTCTTTCAGCTGTTCGTGAGTTAGTTCGTAAGTAAATTTCACTTCTCCCAAGAAGTTAATGAAGCCTTGAATTTTCAAGGCTTCTTTTTTGTTAATGAAAAATAGTTTTTGAGGTTTGTTATGATTTTTACTCTGGTTTTCATTATAATTGCAGTTGCAACATTTTGTTTTTGTATCTTAAAATTTATGAAAAGTGAAAAATAGTTCTTGATTTTCCTTCTCTTTCTTGTTATAATAAATTATAAAAATTCAAAAAGGAGATTGAAAATGCTTACACAATTTGAAATTCGGTTAGCATACGCTTCCAGAGGGTTTAGAAATCAGGATTTTCTTGTTTATAATATGAAAACAAAAAGATTCTTCGAGCAGGATGAGGAATTTTCCACTTGGGAATTTTTCATGGACCAGTTTTGTGATATTTGGGTTCGTAAAAACGATGGTTCCTTTGAAAAGTTATACTGGAAAGATTATCAGCTTTGCAGAAATACCTGCTTTTGGGGTTATGTGGAAATCAATGGTAGAAAGGAATCTTTCGACGTTTATGAATATGATCGAATTATTTCGGAAGACGAAGAAGGTCATCGTTATGAAGGAATTGTTACGCAAGATGGTTGCTCGTTCTTCTTGGAAACAAAAGATGGTGATGCTATTCCATTATGTGACTTGGTTGCAACAAGAACAACAATTTTAGGAACAACATTGAGTGAAAAAGAAGAAAAATAAAATGTCAATCTATATGCTCATTTTGGCTGCAATAGCAGGATTATTTTTTCAAGGAGTTTTAGGAGCTGTTGGAGGAGGAATTTCCGGTTGGGTTGTAGGTTTATTCTTTGGAGATATTTTCCTTGGAATTTTCAAACAAATCGGGATTGAAAATGTAACAATGTTCCAGGTGGGTGCTTTCCTTGGTTTTGTTACAAGCTTCTTCAAACCTGTTGTTCAGCATAAATCCAAGGAGGACTAAGAATGAATTTAAGCGGAAATTTCAAAATGAACTCCGTTACCTGGACTTTCAAAACCGTTCCGGAGCAAGATAATGAATTGGACGGTGACCGTGGTAAATGTTTTTACCGAACTAATTCAATTGTAGTTTCAGAAAATCTTCACAACGATCAAACCCGTGTAACGTTTTTTCATGAATTGGCCCATGCGGCTCTTCACGAAACCGGTTATAATGAAGAAATTCGTGACGGTTTAGGTGCTGAATATGAACGTTTTGTAACGCAGCTTGGTATGCGGATGTTGGAATTGGTTGAACAATTCAAGTATTTTAATACCATTTTTAAAGATGAGGAGGTTGGTTATGAGGTTTTGCGGTAAAATGAGAAATTTTTTCTGAACTTGTTATTATTTCTTGGATTCAATTTCAACATTTTCACAAATTTTTTGGAGGAATCAATGAAACATTTTATAACCCCTGAAACAAAAAGAGCAATCTACTGGAAATTTCACAATATCTGGTGGACCTTTTACTACAAGCTTGATGACTTTGTAACTTTTGTTACCAAAAAGCGTCTTTATCATTGGGAATATGTTTTTAAAAATTTTGCCGAAGATGTTTTCGTTTTCTTAACTCCTTGGTTAAGATATTGCCACAAAACATTAAGATTGGCAAACCAAAACTTTGAAAAATGTTTGAGTTGGGGTTGGTTTTCAACTAGTTCACGTTCAAGAAAGGATTATTCCTACCTCTATGTAAATTTCAACATTTTCGGTTATATGACAATCAAAACAATGAAATACTACCATAATGGTGAACAAACGAGTTTGTTTTTAACCGGTATGGTAGGTATGATGAAAGCTTTGAATGTTCAGGAAGAAAAACGAGATGCTGTTCTCGAGGATTTATATAAAAACGATGAATATAAATATACAACCGTATTCAAAGGATTTTGTTTCCGTAGGAAAACTTTTAGGAAAATCCAAAAAATCTTCTTTGATTTACCTGGGTTTGATTGGGATTGTGGTAATTATGTCGTCATTGATAATTGTAGATCAATCAAAAATTTGATTGAACATCCAAGAAGAAAAATTTACGTTTCAGCAAAATATGAACCGGGTTATATTGAAGGTGATCTGGAGCGTTATCACTCAGGTTTACCAACCAAAGCTGAAAATTTTAAAGAAGGTATGAAGAAACAACCCAATGCAGAGCAACGTAAAAAGATGATTTATGATTATCTTGAAGAAATTGTCGTTGAGGTTTATCAGCAAGCTTATGCAGATGCTTTGAAAATGAAATACTTCAATCAGTATGATGAAAAATACAAGGATATTGTAGAATTGGCTGAAAAAACTGCAAAAGAATTTCTAAAAGTTTAAATTTTTCTCTTGATTTATAACGAATTTTTTGTTATAATAAAGTATAAAATTTAAAAAGGAGATTTGAGATGCTTACAGAGAATACCAGACAGCAATGCGATACCAACATTCCTGAAGATTCCTTTAAGAAGTTTGGAATTGAAACAAACGCAACGGCGTTAAAGATTTGGATGGATACCTTGTATTCAAACAAAATTCCAACCATTGTAAGGGAATTGACGTCAAATGCTCGGGATAGTCATCAGGTTGCTGGAACCTTGGATATTCCTATCGAAATTCACAGACCGGATTCTGTAATTGAACGAACTTTTTATGTTCGTGATTATGGAACCGGTTTGAGTGAGGAAGAGGTTCTTAATATTTATTCTGTATTCTTCAAATCTACGAAAAACCAAGATAATGATCAGATTGGTGGCTTTGGTTTGGGTTCAAAAACACCTTTGGCTTACAGCGACCAGTTTTACGTTACCAGTTTTTATAACGGTAAGAAAATTCAATATATGGTCTTTAAGGACGAGGTTGGTTATCCTACCTTGGCAAAGGTTGGTGTTGAATCCACGAATGAACCGAATGGTTTGAAAGTTGAGTTTGCGGTTAATGAAAAAGATGTCTTTGCTTTTGAAGAAGCAATTTGCTCCTTTGTTCGTTTATCCCATAATTTCAACATAAAAATCCTGAATATACCAAAAGACGTTTTAACCGGAAGGTATGGTAACTTTGGTTACAAGGAAATCGGAAATATTCCGGAAATGAATGTCCAGATTTTGAAAAGGACTTATCCGGAAACCAACCGAGGTGTTTTGTTAGGTGGCATTTATTACAACTTAAGCGACAGACTTTTTGGTTATCGTTGGAGGGAAGAACAGATAATGATTTTCAACTCCAATGATCCACTTCCTTATGATGATGTTGAAAAGGAACTTGGTGTTAAATTTTCACCGGTGATGAAGGATAAAATTGAAAATTACGATACCTTATTCAATTCCAGTGTTTCGGAAAAGTTTGTTCTGGAATTTCCGATTGGTTCTTTGGAGGTTACCGCATCAAGAGAATCTTTATCGTTCAGTAAGAAAACAAGTGAAGCAATAAGAAATGCTTATATGCTTTTTGTCAATCAAATTTTCACGGAATATGAAAAATTCAAACAAGATGATAATTGGATTATTCCGGTTGAAACTCTTGAAGATTATGTAGAAAACTTGGAAAAATTCAACATCATTACAAGGTTCGGTGCAACATATTCCTTCAAATACCTTGGTGATTTTTTCAAACCAACAAGTTTATCATCGGTTTCATTTTCAACAAGTGACTTGAGAAAAATCCTCATTGATGATAAAGGTCAACTTTTAACCTCAATTCGTGTTTTGAAATATAGTAGAAACGATGATAGGTTGCGATTGCTTGGTTCTAATGTTGGGGATTCATTTTATTGTAATTATTATGTTGATTTGACTTGGATCAAAAAACTTACAACGAAAGATTATCATCCCATTAAAATTTTCATAACGAAAACCAACAACAATCTTTCGAAGTTTGATTTTTCTGAATTTATATCTTTTGATAAGGATTCAAAATCTTGGAATGGTCCTGCTTATTATTTCCTACAAACCTGTGAAGAAAATAATGAAAAAGTTTGGGAAATTTTAAACAAAAACTTTAAGGATTCCAGACTGGTTCAATTGATTGATGCGGATTTGTATGATAAAAAACCGGAGAAACGAGCTTCGGAACGTTCTTCTTTTATGGAAAAATTCACAAGACGTAACCACAGAGCTGTAAACAATTATGGCTATTATGAATATTCCTGTATGTATCTGGATCCTTTGAAGCCAATCCTTTATATCCCTTATATGGTCCAAGCAAAATATATGAATTTCTTTTCAAAAGCAGTTAAAAATGGTTACCTTGATAATTGTCTTGATTTGCTTGGCATTACAGATAAGAATGATTTTCTGGAAGGTAAGGTTAATGTTTGGAGTTTAGGAGAAGGGGATGTTAATGGTTTGAAAAAGGCCGGCTACAAACTTATCAATCTAAACATTTTCAGAGAGTTTGGTCCTACCAATGAAGATGCAAAGGAAATCTTCAAAAAACTTTGTGCAAATTTCTACCTCAAATTATTTCAATACCTTGATGGGCCGATAACTTCAAAACCGGCTTTGTATGGTTATGTGTTGGTTGAAAATACATTAAGTGATCCTTATCGTTCGGTAAGATATGAACTTGATCATATTGAGGATCATTTTTACAGGGTAGCAAGATTGGTTGTTAGTCGCCGTTGTAAAATTGATTTCCAGAAGGAAATTCAAAAAATTCCTCTGAATACAGCGCTTGATTATTTACTTCAAAAAAACATTGAATTTACAAACAGCAAAGGAAACGTCCAATGTTTCAACATCAACAAGGGTTATTTGTTAAATAAAATCAAGGAAAAACTGGGTCAAATTCAGCTCAACGAACAGCTCGGAAATTTGAATGGTTTGGATCTTTTGGTTGAATAGAAGCAAAAAGGAGAAAAATTATGGCTTCAAAATCTAAGAATTTTTACCTGGTTACACCGACCGGCATTTCATTGACAATCAACAACAAGGCTTATCTTGTTGATAAAAATCATGAAATGTTCAACAAGGTTTCGAAAATGTTAACCTGGTCCCATATTCGTTGGGGCGATATTGTCAAACTGTTGGATACCAAGAAAATCCTCTTGACTTACCTTGGTAAGAATCTGAAAATTGTTGATGGTGAGGTTATTTATACCTTCAAAGGAAAGTCAATCAAAGCCAATCCTTTGTTGCAGCAAATTTTTGAAGCTGCTAAAAACAAGCAGGATCCCAAAGCAATGCTGTTGTTTATGGATAATTTGCTGGCAAATCCTTCAAAAGATTCCATTGATGAATTGTTCCTGTTTTTGGAAGCGAACAATTTACCAATCACGGACGATGGTTGCTTCTTAGCTTACAAAAATGTTGGCGAAGATTATCTTGATAAACATTCTCATACCTTTGATAACCACATTGGAATGACAGTTTCAATGCCGAGAAAGGATGTTAATCCGAATCGTCATGAAACCTGCTCAAGTGGTTTGCATTTTTGCAACGAATCCTATTTAAGTTCTTATCCTGGTGAGCATACAATGATTTTGAAAATCAATCCGGCTGATGTTGTTTCAATTCCTGAAGATTACAACAATGCAAAAGGTCGTTGCTGTTCCTATTATGTGATTGGTGAATTGAAGAAAAATGAAACCTTCAAGGATTGGTTCAAAACTCATAAGAAGGACGTTTTGAAGATTGCAGAAAAGAATGCTCCTACAAAGAAAAAATCTTCGACCAAAAAGCCTGCTGCTAAAAAGGTTTTGAAAACATCAACCAAAAAGGTTGTTGATACCAAAAAGAAGGATTTGTTGAAAGGTAAGGTTTTTAAAGCTAAAACAACAAAACCTGCTTCTGGAACCAAAAAAGTTTTGAAAGTCAAGGATTCAAAATCTGCAAAGGTTGAATTGAAAACACTTTATACATCAATCAAGGATGTTTTCAAAAGATTGCCAAGGTCGAAAAGAAAAGTTGGAATGACAGTTTTGATTGAAAACAGTAGAGGTAAAACAACCTACATTTTCAAAAATGGAATTTCCAATCGGGATTTGGTCAAAGAATAAAGGAATTTAGGAAATGAAAAATTATATAACATTTTATGTTGTAACGGTTAAACACGAAAACAAAGAAGAAAAGGAGCTTACCAAACCTTTGAAATTGATATATGCTGAGGAAGAGCTTAAAAAATACAAAAAGATTTATGCCGGGGCTCAATATACCGTCAAGTTGAAAACAATCATTAAGGAATGCTGATGATGGAAGATATTTTCGTCATTTACAACGAAAAGACTCAGGGTATTTATCGGGCGACTAACTGGGCAGGTGGTCGCCCTACCCTGGAATTGAAAACTTGGAAAACTCTAGCAGGTGCAACAAAGGCTCTATCAAAAATCAATAAACCAAACCTGGTTATCAAAAAACTTGCAGTTAAAGACATAAACGAGGAATAATATATGATTATAGGAATTTCCGGCTTAATAGGTAGTGGAAAAAATACATGCGCCGATTTTATCAAAGAAATTTTACCGGAGTATCATTTTGAATATCTGAGCTTTGCAGCAAGATTGAAAGATATGGTTGCTGTTTTGTTCAATTGGGACCGGGAAATGCTCGAAGGTAAAACAGAAAAATCAAGAGCTTGGCGTATGGAACCGGATCCTTTTTGGAGTGAAAAGACCAACTCGGAATTTACCCCAAGGAAGATTTTGCAAAATTTTGGTAGTTCAATGAAAACTCTTGTTTGTGAAAATGTTTGGGCTTCCATTGTTGAGCAGGAAATTATAAATAATCCCAACAAAAATTACCTAATTACGGATTTACGTTATCAGGATGAAATCCGTATGGTTGAAAAATATGGTGGCTATTTGTTGGAAATTCAACGTGGCGAAAATCCTTTTTGGTATAAGGATGCTTTGGAATATAACCAAGGTAAGGTTAAAACTATGAGTGATGCTTTGATGAAAATTCATTCTTCCGAATGGAAATGGATTGGAGCTTCCCCGAATTATATTATCATTCATAATGACGGAACCTTGGAACAATTCAAGGAAAACATTGAGCATACTTTGCATCTTTTGTCATTAGGGGTTTAAATGTGCAAAGAAACCGTTGATAAAACGGTTGATCAATTGCTTGAATGATGAAACTTGGTAAATTTTAAAAATTCTTCAAATAGTGCTTGATTTTCCTGAAAATCCATTTTATAATAAAGTATAAAATGGAAAAAGGAAAATGGTTCCTTTTAAAAAGTGGAGATAAGAACATGATTATTGTAAGAGAAGATAACCTGGCAAGCTTATGCGAGTTAAAGGTGGGCGACATTTTGGCACAGAACTACAACACCCGAGCTGTTGTAATACAAGCCGATAATAAAAACAAGTTGTGGCAATATGAAATTGTAGGTGGTTCAGTTGTTACCCTTGATAAGGAAGACCCTTTATTCAAAGTTCCTTTTACGGTAATTGCACATAACTCTTCTATTGAAGAAGCTCGTAAGTCTAATTTGATAAACTACAACAAAGATGTTGTAACGCTTGTTAAAGAACTGAATACCGAAAATGGACATATTAAGTTTACCTTCAATAAAAGAAACTTATCATTTAAAGAAGGTAAAGAAATTTGGGATTTTATATTTGAACAATCCGGCAATACTTGGTATGAACGGTATGGGTTGGACTACAATGTAAGATTGGAAAAGTTTGATAGACAAGTTGAAATGTTTTATATAGAGCGTAACCAAACATATAAACGCCCTAATAAAATTGTTCAGCGTATTCAGGAGCTGATTAAATAAAGGGATGAAGCAGAACGAAAATGAAACTCGACCAACTTTTTGCTAAAATCAAGCCGATGCAGAAATTCATCAATACAATGGATTTGAATCAACAAGGCTACTACTATATTGAAGAAGGAAGTTCTACCGTTCGATATGTTGCTTATGAAGGTTGTCCTGCGTCAACAATTCCGTTGAATGTTAATATGTTGTTTTCCGAAGCGTGGGAAATCAAAGAAGAATAAATGGTAGGATAAAATAATGGAAATCGAACGTAAATTCCTGTTTTCAAAAGATATGCTTGAAATCTACCCTCTTGAAGAATGGTGGACGGAAAGGACTTGGTATTTACCAAATACGATGGATTATGAAATTCGCCTCCGTTGGAAAGAATTGTTTACCTCAAAAGATGGTGAGTGGAAACTGACAATCAAGGACAAACCTTTTTTAATCAGACCAGCTTTGACTCGTTTGGAAATTGAACTTCCAATCAAAGATAAAAACCAGATAAAGGAATTTATTTCAAATTGCCACGGCTGTTTGGAAATAAAAAGGATTTGTTTTGATCTAAACCATTTTGAACTACAATCTCCTCTTGAACCTATCTGGTGTGAAGCCAGAATTTTACCTGATGGTAGACAGTTTGGTGAAATTGAATTTAAGGATATAAAAGAAGCAGAATCTTTTGATTTCAAAAAATACCCACTTTTGAAAGAAGATGTAACTAACGAAAATGCTTACAAAATTGGCACTGTTTACCGAAGAATGTTTGAGGAGTAGAGGAATGAAAGTTTTATCCAAGAAAATTTTTGAAGTTGAAGAACCTGATTTAAAAATTCAATTTCCAATTTATCTTGTTTCCGGTAGGGAAGAATTGAAAGGTTTAATCAACAAATTCAAAGTGGTTCGTGGTCTTTGGAACGGTGAAAATTTTTATGCTTGGGAAGCAGGTTGTTGTGATCATTTGTATGTAAGTGGTTATCTTTCTGAGTATGAACCTCATTTCAAATATAAACAATACATTGGAATTACTTTAGACGAAGATGGTCCATATAATGATTATGTTGTAAACACCAAACGTCAAAACCTGTTAAAACAATTCAAACAAAAATTCTTTTAAAACAGGGGGTAGGAAAATGGCAATTGAAAAAGATGCTTTAATTCAAATTTTGAAAAACGAATTGAACAACAAAGATTCGGAAATTCGAAAAGCAATTGAGGAAATCATTACGGAGCAAGTTAAATCAAGGGTGAAACGTTGCGTTCATCGTGGAACTGGAAGAAATCATTATGGATTGAAAACAAAATGACGGTTGCTCGTTTTCTATTTGTAGGTGATATTCATTATGAAGGAATTGAATCCTACTTTCCAAACAACCATCTATCCTTGATTTCTTCAACTTTGAAGCAAATCTGGAAATATGCAAGGGAAAATGGTGTTGAAAATGTTGTGATTGGTGGGGATATTTTTGAAAATCCTTTTCCAAAGGATGAATCCAAGAAAGCATTCCTCAAAACGCTTGATAAGCGTTTGAATTATTACATTATTCTCGGAAATCATGATTATGCAAATCCTCAAGAAAATTCCTTGAATCTTTGCAAGTACTTTATTGAAGATCTTGGTTTGATGGATAATGTCAAATTCTTTATTCAACCGGAAACCATTAAAATAGATGGTGTTCCTTTTGATATGCTTCCATTTCCTTTTACCAAACCACTGACAAAGGAAAATTCAATTTGCATTGGACATTTTCAGGTTAAAGGTTATCTTGGTGATAATGGAAGAAAATTCAACGATGGTCCTGTCCTTGACGATAAACATGTTTGGTTGTTAGGACATCTTCATAGACAGCAGGATCGTTTATATCCAGGTTCTGTTGTTCAAACAAAGTTTGGTGAACCGGTTAATAAATACTTTTTCGATTGCAAAAGTAATGGTAAGGAATTGAAGCTCAAAAAGGTTTCAATTGATACACCTTTTAAACTCCTTGACTTGGTTGTTCAAAAGTTGGAAGATCTTGATTACCTTAAACCTGAAAATTGTTACCGGCTTTATGTTCCCAAACATTTGGATAGTTTGGAAATCCAAAAGCGAACAAAAGATTTCAATATATGGCAGGTTAAAGGTTTAGACTCAGGTAAGAATATTGAACAACAAAAGATTGATGATGTTGATGTTTCCTACATGAAGGCAAACCTTTCCAATGAAATTGATTTTTTGAAAATGTGGCTTCAAGACCCTTCAAACTGCAAATTGAATGAAAATCAAATTGAGGAAGCTGTTAAGATTGTTGAAGATTTACAAGGTGATTTGAATGACGGTAACGGTTGAAACAAAAGATTGTAACTATCATTTTAGTGCAGATTCCGATAGTATGGGAATTCAAATCCAATTTGAAAAGAAACTACATAACGGTGTGCGTCAAATTACCTCTTACGGAACACTTTTTGAAGATGGTAATATTGCTTTGTTTTCAAAATGGTGGATGGTTGAAAATGTTTACAAAACTGAGCAGGAATTTTTTGAAAAGCATTTTCAAAACAAATTCAACTATGAAGGCTTTTACTATCTTTGCTTGAGAAAAAGACTTGGTTATGTTGATTCCTTCAAAGAAATTACCAATGATTGGATTCTTAAATGTCTTTCCAACAAACAAGATAGGGAAAATCCTGCTGAAGAATTCATTTATGAAGAAATGGTCGAAAAACATCGTCAAGAAAAGATATTTCAAGGTTAAGATTTCTCTTGATTTTCCTTCTCTTTCTTGTTATAATGAAGTATAAAATTTAAAAAGGAGAACGAAAATGGAAGTTAAAGATCTTGAAGCAATTATCAAGAAAGCAAATCAGGATTATTTCACAAAAGGGTCTTACGACCTCGAAGATGATGAATATGATAACCTCTTGAAGCAACTGGAGGAATTGGATCCAAACAATCCTTTGCTGCATCAGGTTGGTGATAATACTTCCACGGAAAACAAAGCAAAGCTTCCGGTCATTATGGGAAGCCAGAAAAAGTTCCGAATTGGGGAATGTGATTTGAAGAAAATCTTCCCCGAAAACACCATTTTAACCAAAATGTCAAAACTTGATGGTTTATCAATGTTGATTGAATATGACGAAAATGGTGATTATCAACATCTTTATACCCGCGGAAATGGTTTGGAAGGTCAAGATATTACATATCGCGGTTCTTTGATGAAATTCCCTAAAAAACTTCCAGAATCTTTGATGGTTAAAGGTTCTCATACATACTTATCCGGTGAAGCGGTAGTTTCAGATGAAAATTATAAAAAAGTCAAAGGTTCATACAAACATAAAAGGAATTTCATAGGTGGAACATTACGACCCATTTTAACGGATGAAAAATATAAGGAAGTAAGCGATGATGTGAAATTCAACTGCTCCCTTATTGATATTGTTATTTGGGAAATGCCGAGTGCCGAAGAATTAGGTTTAACCAGTTTGTTTGAAACCTTGGAAAAATTGGAACAGGTTGGTTTCAAAACAACCTTCCACGAAAAAATCAATTCAAACGACTTAGATGATGAAAAGGTTGAAAATTTCATCAAATATCTGAAAAGCGACGATTATCCATATTTATGTGATGGTGCAGTTTTCAAAATTGATAACACCGAAATCTTCAACAAATTGGGTAAGGAAGCAGATGGTTTGAATCCAAAAGGAAGCCGAGCCATTAAATTACCTTTGGAAAAACAGTTTGTTGAAAAAGGTGAAATTGCTCAGGTAATTTGGGAAATGTCTAAACGCGGTTTAATGAAGCCGGTAATTATCTTGAAAGAAGGTTTGAATTTTGATGGTGCCACCATTACAAGAATCAATGGTGTTAATGCAAAATATGTTGAGGAAGGTAATTGGCAACCTGGAACGATCATTCAGATCATCAGGAGCGGGGACGTCATTCCACGTATCATTTATTCCTACCCGAATCCTAATCCGGTTCAAATTCCTACCACCTGTCCGTTTTGTGGTGAACCTTTACAGTCAACAGGAACGGATCTTTATTGCGCCAATGAAAATTGCGCAGGTAGAAACCAGAAAGAAGTTGTTGCATTCTTCAGTGATTTGAAATTGGAAGATGTTGGTGCAACAACCATTGAAGATTTGTTTGAAAAAGGTTTCAATACCTACGAAAAACTTCTTGGAATTACTTACGACCAGATTATCAATCTACCTGGTTATCAAGCAAAAAAGGCTTTAAACATAAGCAAGAAATTAAACAATTGTTTGAAGGATATCAGTTTAGGGAAATTGATGGCTGTTAGCCAATGTTTCCAGAATGAAAAGAACAGCTTATCCGAAAAACGTTTTGAAATGATTTTGGATTGCTTGGGTGAAGAAAATGTTCGTAACAATCTGGATGGCGTTTTGGTTGATGGTGAAAAGGTTAAGTTGGCTTCATCAAAATTGATTGAGGTTAATGGCTTAGGTGAAGGAATTATAGATTTGTTCAAATCAAAATATGCAAAATTCAAAACTCTTTATAACCGGATTAAGCCTTATGTTAAAATTGTAAGCAAAAGAGTTTATACAGGAAAGATGGAAGGTATGAGTTTTTGCTTCACACAATTCCGTGATAAAAGCCTTGAGGAATTGATTATCAACAACGGAGGTAAGGTTGGTGGTTTAACCAAAAAGACAACCTGCTTGTTTTTTGCTGGTGATTCCGGTAAAATGAAGAAAGCAAAAGAATATGGAATTGAAACGGTTCCGGCTATTAAGGCTCGTGAATATCTTGAAGAAATTTTGAAGTAAGTTGAATTTTTTCTCTTGATTTTCCAGATAATACATATTATACTAAAGTATAAAATGGAAAAAGGAGATAAGACAATGACAGAATTTTCAAGAGTTTGGAACGGGGTTCGAGTTGTTCAGGTGGTTGAAATTAAGACACCGGAAATTCCTGAGGTTGGTTACCTTTGGTTACGGCAGGAAATTGAAAAGATGTACGACCAAAAATCCGGTTTAAGGGAATTGTCCTTGGAACAAATCGAAAGAATGTGTAATGATTACGATTACAGTCATTACAGGATCAAGAAAGAAAATGAAGCTCGTCCTTGGGAAGAAGTTGCGGTGGAATCCTTACGAACCTGGGTTAGGGAAATGTATAATTGCGACGATTTTATGGAAACCTTGAACGCAAAGATTGAAATTGATTTGAACAAATCAGTTTAAGGAGGAGAAAATGGACGAGGTTGAGAAAAATTCGAAGCTATTGAAAAAGAAGTTCTTACTATTCGCAAACAAATAACAGGAAGCGTTGTCTATGGAAGCAAGGTCAATAAATGATTCCATAATTAAAACCGCAATTGAGGAAGCAAAGAAATCCACCTGCCACCCTCGAATTGGTGCGGTGATTTTCAAAGGAAAAAGAATCCTTTCCAAAGGCTTCAATGATATACGAAGCTCTTCCATTCCTTTGAAGCACCGTAAGTGGGTTGAAAGTCTGCACGCTGAGCAATCAGCCTTGTTGAAAGTTGATTGGAATACCTTAAAAGGTTGTAGCATTTTGGTTTACCGGTATTCAAAATCAAAGAAAGTTGGTTGCGCAAAACCTTGTCCAATGTGTGAAAAGATAATCAAACACGTTGGGATTAGAAATGTTTATTATACAGAAGATGATGGTTCGATAACTCATATCAAGTATCGTATCTGAAAATTCCTCTTGATTTACAAGAAGATTTGTTAAAATAAAAAGGAAGCTAATTGATTAAAAAAGGATTAAAGAAAATGATTAGCGAATCAAAAGCCAAAAATATTTCAAACAGAATCATTATGATTCTGGTTTTATCACTTTTATGCTTGCAAGGTTTGAGGGTTATTTTTGAAGCTGGCATTAGAGGATCAAGAAGAGTTGTAGAAAATTTCGTCAAAGAGCAAAACCTTGAAAATCAATGGCAAGAGTATTGTGATGCAAAATTGCTTTATATAATCAAGAATCACAAAACGGATGTCGTTATTGAAGGGTTATGTGCAAACAAGGAGGAAGAATGAAAAGCTTCATTGAAGATTATAAGGAAGTAATTGGTTTTACGATTATGACAATTGTTTTAATTTTCTTTTTCAACTTTTTAGCTGAAAATGGAGATTTTACACAGGACAATGCTGCGCTTGATGAATGTGTCAAACAAAAAGCTTGCACGCAGGAATGTAAATTGTTGCTTTCCAAACTTCCAAACCGTAGTAAAGGACCGGTCAAGGTTGTTATTGATAGTAATGGGTGTTTGGATGTTGTAATGACAGAAAATTCAAAATAGTTCTTGATTTATAAGAGATTTCATTTTATAATAAAGTATAAAATGAAAAAAGGAGATAAGACAATGAGTGAAGCACTTGACAATTTAATCAAATTTACAAACGGTTTACGGTTACGTTGGGAAGTAAAAGCACAGATTGAAGACTTGGCTCATGAAATTGAGCGTGAAATTCGAAGTCAAATTGTTCATGAATACAAAGAAAAAATTCGACAAATTGAAGAAAGAAATGAACAGGAATTAAAACGTCAACTGCAACCAAACATTGCTTTAGTTAAGCAATTGGTTTCTTTGTTGACTGAAAACAAAGAAGTTCGTAATACAGTTTTTGAACTTATTGACGATCGGGTGGCTCAGAACTTATCCACAAAAAAAAGTTACAGCTGTGAAGAATGTGACAAGTATTTTGTAACCGATATTACTTATGACGGTAAGACTATTTAGTAACAGCAAAGCTAACTTTTCCAATCTTTCCTTGGTAGGAATAATAGATTGAAATAATATAGCCTTGTACATCATAATCAATTTCGTATGTAATTGATTGTCTTGTTACATAAATGATATCAGATAACCAGGTGGTAATCTGTTCGTAAACAAAGTCACAAATTCTCAAACCAATGGATTCCGTTAAAGGTTCCATAAGAAAATGTTCAAGATTTGCACCATAGGTTGGTTCAAAAATTCGTTCCCCGCAACCAACCCCATCAAAACTTGTCGTTGAAAAGAGGTTGAAAATTTGATTATCAATTGCTTTTTTTCCGGTTAAAACCAAATCCGGTTTACCTTGCTCAAAACTACCATCAAGGTCAATTAAATATGTTGTAAAAGCCATTATTGAATTCCTCCTAAAACATTGGTAGTTGAAGTTTCAAGTTTACCTTCCTGACGCGTTCTTGCTGTAGGTTGTTGTAATTGTTCATTTTGAACAGCTTCAGGTGAAGAAGCGGTTGGTGGTGTTGTTACAGCTGAAGGTGGAACCTGAGGTGCAGCTGATCCGGTTGCCGCAGGACCAAAACAGTTAAACATCCAAGGAATTGTTGCCGTCATGTTTGTATCAACAATTGTAGTAGGCATAAATGTCAATCCATTCAACGCTGCGGTTGCTCCACCCATTGTCAATGAACCACCGGCAACCAAAGTTAAGGAACCACCGGCATTTAAGGTATAGCTTGTTGCTGAAACATTGCAAGTTGTTGTATTTAAGTTATATGTATTTGCAGAATAAGTGGTAGTCGTTGAATTCATCGTATAGGTTGGAACATTTTCCGTTTTTGTTTGCGTTGAAACATTTATGGCAGTTCCGGATTTGATGTTGATTGTTTCATCAGCGGATAATGTGAAATTTTTACATTCCATCATTATATCACGATTTGCTTTAATACTTACATCTCCAAAGACCTCAATACTTATACCTTCTGGGTTTTCAGCGGTTCCATTCATATTTACCTGATTGTTGGCAACTTGAATTTTCAAATTACCTTTTGCATCAATCAAGAAGGTTGTTCCGGAAACATGTTGGAACATATAATTGTCGGTATTTGTATTTGCAACAAAAAGACTTCCGCTTCTATCAATATAACCATAACTATTCGGATAGTCAGTTAACAGTTCCTCGGTTATGTTTGGTAAACAACCAAGATATAAACCATTGTAAATGTTATCGTCAACAAACATAACCCAACATTTACTTGAAATATCAGGAATTTCAACATTTCCTTGACCGCTTGCGCTTGAAAAGAATCTTGTGTTCATAACCCAAGGAAGATCAGAGGTTTGCATATTTTTGGAATGTAAACCATCAACCCGAACCTTAATACGACCAAGATACATTGGATCATTATTATCCTCAACAATCCCGTTGACAATTTTTCCGGTTAAAAGTGGTAATCTGAAATCTGTTGAATTGTTTAGCATTAGACCAAATTCCCAAATAATGAATTGTTTGTTCCTGTTGAAACGCCGGTATATTTTTCATAATACTGACCGTTTGTAATGGCAAGAGTTTTTCCAATCAAAACACATTCGCTTGGCTTTGAGGTATCCGTTTGTTTGCTCTGAGGGTCGGTATATGAAATATTAACTTTTTGAAGCAAATCCAAACCAACCTGACCATAAAAGGTAAATTCTTCCTGTAAGGAAAACAAAGCACGGTTTCTAAGGTTTTGATACTCAGCTTGAGCCCAGTTTTTATGATAATTTCCTATATCCGGATTGATGATTTTGTTTCGAATATAACCAATGTCATCCAAAAGTGTTTTTGATAGATTGAAAACATTACTTCCAAATTTTGTAACAGTTAAACTATCAATTAGGTGATTGTCTTCGTAACCATATTGTGAAAGTTGGTTTTTATAACCATACTCTAGGTTATATAAACCGGAATTATTCTTTTCGTCCATAGAAAGAAAGACAAAACTATCTTGCAAGACAGTTTTTGAATTACTAAACGTATATTTTGGAAAAAGGTTGTTAACATTTCGATAAAGCAATTTTCCATCTAATGTTACTAAACCAACCATACAGGAATTTCTATCAACATAACCATGATTGATAACATTTTGAGCAAAACTTGCATAATCCTTTGTTCCATTGCACCAGGTCATTTCATCGAAGGTATAAACTCCATCATATTTCAAATTGCATTGTTTGCAAAGCGCTTTTAAGGCATTTGATGATGTTCCTGTATAGAAAAATGGCTCCATACATTTTTGATATTTCAATTTATCCAAAACACCATAAATACGATAAGTTTTAACGGCTTGATTTTCTATATGCTCAGGAACACCTTGAACGATAAAATCATAAGTTTTTCTTGCTGCGGTATCCTGATTGTTACCAACCTTTATTGAAATTTTTGAACCGGCATTTAACATACCACTTCCAAAAGAATTTCTTGAATCCTCAATAACCAAACGCAAAGCCGGTAAAATGGAATAGATATTTTCTGTAATATTCAAGTTTTGAACGTTCCCCAAACTCAAGGAAAGTTGAACGTCATTTAAGTAAATATCACAAAAAACACTTTCATTTACGTAAAATGCCATCTTAGATTGTCACCGTCTTGTTTGAAGCACCGGTTGACATTCCTTGAACCTTATTGATTGCCTTGGAAATGTCGCTTATGCTTGGAATTAACAGAATAATACCAGGTTGAATTTCTTCCAAAGGAAAAATGAGATGGTTAAATCTACCAAGGAGCCACCATAGACTTGTTGTTTGATAAAATTTATAGCTTATGTTTGGCAGATATGATGGAACCTTAACCTCAAATTGTTGACAATTCATTGTTTCGTTGATAACAAATTGCAACCTTGGATCATACCAGTTCAATTTTTGCAATTGTTTGGTTAGCTTACCCTTACCTGTCGTAAAGGTTGCATTTCCAATGAAGTTTGAAAAATCCAATTCTTTGTTTTCTGTTGTGCTCATTAGACTAGCCCTTTACCTTTTGCCAACCAAGATTTTGCAGAAGCAGGTATAATTTTATTTGTAGCTGAAAGCAAATCTTGAACCGGATTAGCATTACCAGCACCTGAAAACCAACCAAGAACCTCTTGCTTTGATGGGGCAATCAATGTTCTGAAAGAAACATCGGCTCTTGCAGAAATCGGATAACCATTTGCATCAAACCGTGAATTGTAAATCGGACTGACATTTGTTACAATTATACCTGGAATTGTCATAAATGTCCCAAGATACAAAGTAAGATTATACTTTGCATCTTGATAGAAATTTCCTTTATTGCTCAGTTTGATTCTGGGGCCAGGTGCTTTTAACCATTCGCCATCTTTATCCGGACAGGTTAATTCAATCAATTGACGCATTGGATCAACCACTTCCTTTTTGGAATCAGACATTGCGTTAAATTGAAAAGGAATTTGAAAAGTAATCGGGGAATTTCCCAACCATAGAGGAAATTGTGAAACCGCATTTGCACTTTTACTTTGCATACCGGTCATTTTTGAAGCACCGTGATATGTTTGTGATAAATTTTGAAGAATTCCCTGACCACCGGAACTACCACCAAGAAAGCTATCAAGGAATCCACCTAACATATCTTTTCCTAAAGTACCCCATTCACTTTCACTATTGATTCCAAAATCCCTTGGTAATGGTACTGAAATATTGATACAATCTGGTGAATTAGGATTACGAATTCCATTGGCAAGACGCATAATATAAGCAGGCTGAACAGAACTTGATTGTCCTGAAACAAAGGAAGTTATTGCTTTTCCTGAAGTATCATTTTGTCCAGTTGTTAGTGCCATATTAGAAGCCTCCGGTTACCTTATAAAAATTAAAAATTTAGTCTGCACGGAGTGCTTTGTTTGTAACATCCAAACCAGCTTCACCAAGATTGTTATCAATGGAGGTTTTTACTTGCTGAGCACGTGCCTTTGCCTTGGCAGCGTGAGTTAATTTAAGCTGTTTAAGTCTTGCTCGTTCAGCTTCCAAACGTTCCAAAATCTTTTTCTTAACCTCCGAATTGGTATCATCCTGAAGATTAAATTCATATTCCATTTTGGTTGTTTTTGGTGTTACCTTTTCAGCGGTTTTGACATTACCTTCTTTTTGTGAAGCAGGCTTTTTCAAGGATTTTTCAATCTGGTTAATAACCTCGCCTTGTTTTTTCGTATTAGTAAGTTTGGATATTTGCTGCTTTTGATCAACACCATACATCTTGGATAGTTTTACATCCTTAACTTCCTCAAGTGTATTTCTATCAAAGTTGACCCGTTCCAATTTTTCTTCAAATTTAGATAAATCAACCTTTTCAACCTTCTGTTGTTTTTGTTGCTCCTCAACTTTCTCGATTAAATCCTTGGCAACATCACGTTGAATATCGGCTTTCCTTTCTTCTTTATTAGCTTTAACCGGTTCCAATTCACCAGTTTCAAAATTCAACCGTTCAGGATGTTCGGTATCTTTTGTAATAGGTTCAAGCTCTTTTTCACGTTTTTCGGATTCGGTTTCAATTTGAGTTAAAACCTCAGCTTCGGATTGATCGGATTTTTCAGCCAATTCCCTAACCTGCTTTTGAAGGTCATTATCCAACTTTTTACCTTCACTATCAACAATTACCTGAATATCCTTTTCCTCTTTGGTTTCATTAGGTTCCAATTCCTTGGTATCTTTTTTATTCCACCAATTCAAGAATTTTTCTTTAATGGTTGGACCAAAAATCATAACCCCACCAAGGATTGATGCAAATAAAGCCAAACCTACTTTACTACCAAGAAGGAATTTTGCAATACCAAAACCTTTTGAACCAATTTTTCCAATTCCTCTTGAAAGATTTTTCAAACCACCTAAAATATTACTCGTTGGCTTGGACTTCTTTTTCATTTCGGCTTTTTGCATCCGAGTTACTTGTTCGTAAAAATCAACCAAGGAATCCTCAAGAACGATTTTATTTTGAGCATCAATATTTTTAGCTTGCTTAACTGCATTTGGATTTGAAAAGAATTTTTTACGTTCTTCTTCACTCATACTTAATTGAATAAGAGCATCTTGACTGGTAAGAACCGGAGCTTGTTGAATTTGTGTAGGAATAGATTGAGGTTTTCCAACGGCTTGTGATTCCGGTCTACTTGATTTTATCTCAGGAACCTCAATATCTTTTTTCAAGATATTTAGAGCTTCCTCATTAACCTTGACACCGGATTCAATCAAATCTTCAAACCTGGTAAGGATTTCTTCTTTACTCATACCTTCATCACGTTTTTGATTGATGTAATCCAAGGTAGTTTGAGCTTCAGCAAGATTATATTCACGAACGCCTTCAACTTCACCGGTAATTAAATTTTTAACCTCGTCATAAAGTTTGCCACCTTTAATCCAAGCTTCACCATCAAGTTTTTGATAATCTTTACTATATTCAGCAAAACGTGATAAATCACCAAACTGAAAACGACCTTCCCGTCCCCTTCCCGTCTTTTTGGTTAGAATCTTTTCAAGAGCAAAGTTTGTTGTTTTTCTTTGCATTTGCCCTAAGGATTTCAAACCTCTTCTAGTAACATCGGCAAAATGATAGGCTTTTTCACCAGCCATAACAGCAGCACCAAGGAGTGGAATTTTATGGATAAAATTCTTTGCAGTTTCTAAACGTTCTTTTCTTTTTTCTTCACGCTCCTCTTGCTCTTCCTTATCTTTTTCATATTGTTCCTTGACTTTGGAAAGCAAATATTCAAAACGTTCCCGATTATCTTCTTTATCGGTATAAAGGCGTTGCTCAAGAGCAAGTTTCTGGGCTGATAAAATTTTATATTTTTCAGTGTTGGGATTTAAGTTACGGATTTGAAGATCAAGACTGGAGATTTCACTTTTCAAATCATCCTCTTGCTTTCTCCAAAGCTCCTTTCTTTTCTGGAGCATTTCATCATAATCAAATCCAGCCATTTTCTATCAACCTCATTATGTCAAAATTGGTGCATTCTGACCATCATTATCATAAGAAATAAAAGAAGCTTGCTCGAAATCTTCTTCCTCAGGATGTTGCTCCAGTTTTTTATATTCAAGCATTAAAGGACAGGAATCACAACCAGCCAATTTCTTTTTTGCTTCTGTTACTTTTTCTTTTAAGGACGATCCCCAGCTTTTTAGCTTGTTCATCGTACCTTCAACGCCACGACGTGCAAGTTCGTCAACGACAAAACCAAACTTGGTTAGGTTTGTTCCTTCTAATAATAAACCACCCAAGGATTCTCCCCGTAATTGCTTTTCAACATCATTGGCGTAGCCAAAAACACCTTTTTCATAAATATTTTTACCTGCAACGGCTGCATCCCAAACCATATCAGCACTAGCAAGAGCTTTACCTGCTAATTTTGTAGCACCTTTGACAAGAAGTTTGCCACCGGCCTTCTGAGCACGTTTTACACCTTGAGCTGCAAGTTTGCTCTGAACTTTTTGAATACCTTTTTTGGTTACTTCGACAACAGGTTTTAAACCTTTTGCAGCTACTTTAATACTTTTTTGAACAACCTTTTTCAATTTTGCAAGCTGTTTGGTAAAGAAATCACCCATTGATTTAAACTTGGAAATAATGGAGGAAAATTTTGATGAAAATCTGGTAAATAAATTGCCTATCTTTCCACCTAATGTTTTGAAAATACTGGAAATTTTATTACCTATCTTTCCACCTAATGTTTTGAAAATACTGGAAATTTTATTACCTATTTTTCCAAAGAATTGTGTTATTCTGGAACCAACATCTTTGAACCATTTTGAAATTTTTGCACCATACTTCCCAAAGAAATTTTTAACGGAACTCCAAAGTTTCTTAATATTTTCAAGAATATAAGTCAAACCTTCCTTGATTGGCTTCCAAACCTTATCAATACCTTTTTTGAAATATGTAATACCCGGTTTGAACAATTTACCAAAAAATGCAGCTGGTTTTTTCAAGAATGAAAATCCACCTTTAACCAATTTCCAGATTAAACCAGGGATTTTATTGAAAATCAAACCGGATAATAGACTTAAAAGCGAACTTCCTAAACCACCTTCTTTTTTCAGGTGGAATATATCAAAATCGGGATGCTCCTTCAAATAATTACTATAAGTTTCCAGAAGAATCTCACTTAATTCCTCTTGATTTAAAATCCCTTTTGTTGAAATCAAGAAATCATCCTCAAAAGGTAACAATGATAAATCAAATTTTTCATTGCTTTGAGGTTTGCTTGATCTAAGTTTTGGAGCTGAAGCTAAACCTGATTTGAAATTTGGATCAAAAACTTTAGGTGGTAAATCAATACCTTGAATTGTTTTTCCTGGTTGGATATCCGGATATTTTTCCTCAAATTCAGCTTGCTTAACATCAACCTTTTTCTTTTTCAAACCAGGTAGGTTTTTAAGGGATTGACCAAGTTTTGGAGCCTTTTGAAGAGCCGTTATTCTGGTATTTTTTCTTGACTTTTCAAGGGTTTTCTTATCAAGCTCCTTCTCAAAATCTTTAAGTTTTCCTTCACGATAAGCAATGGTTTGCCGCTTCAATATCTCCATATCCTTATCGGTTAGATATTGTTGCTCCACTTGTTTATCAAAAGATTTAAGGTTTTTTAAGGAATTGTGTGATTTTGAGGAAGTTTCCTTTTGGCTTTTATCAACCAAGGAATCAATCAAGCCTTCGAGGTCGTCAATACCTTCAAAAGTACCAAGCTCCTCAGGAATTGATAAATCCTTCTTTGATTTCTTGGATTTCGGTTTATCACCAGAAGGTTTAGGTTGAGGTTTACGTTCCGGAACAAGTTTTTTGATTTTAGGCTTTTGCAAGGATTTGAGATCTTCCTCCTCAGGAAGATTATCCTCCCCAAGGATTGATTTCATTAACGACTCAGTATCTTGGTCATTAAAATCATCAAGAAGATCGTTCAAATCCTTTTCAGCCATTACATTACCTTACAAATAGCCTTGATCAAAATTTCTTGCCAAAGCTCCTCTTTATTATAATTGTTCATCAACTTATCTGAAACTCCTAAAAACATTTGAGCATCACTTGTTTCTGAACAAAACACTCCGGAACCATACTCTGCAAGGAATGCGATCTTATTGATTATTTCCTTTGGGGAGTATAGGGGAAAGAAGTTCATCGGGTCCCATTTCGAGAAAGATTTCCTCCGCTTCAGGGCGGATTTCCTCTCCTTTCTTTAACTTAGCCTTCAAATTATCAAGCTCGTTTTGAAGGGCAACCAAGGTTGAAGAAACCAAAAGATAATCGTCATCATTTTTGTCAAGATTATTCTTCAAAATCTTTGCTTTCTTGACTTTTTCTTCCAATTTCTTTTTATATTCCTCAGGATTGAAATTCAAATCAAAAACTTTGAACTTTTCCTCAACCCCGTGGTCAATCAACTTATCCCATTCAGTAACGTCATTCAAAGCTTCCAAACCATTTTCGTTCAAAAACTTTTCCATATTAGCAATTTTTTCATCCCAAGTATTTCCTTTGAAATATTGAGCATTGCTATACATATAATCATCACCTTCGGATAAATTTTCATCTTGGAAAATACTTGCAAAACGCATCGTTGGTGCCGTAAAGCCTTTATCCAACCAAGGTTTTAACTGTTCTGGCGTTGCATCCATTTCCAAGGTGGTAATTGTATCTTTTGTTACCTCACTTATACATTTATTCCCATATCTGGAAGTCCATTCAATTCGAATTGGTGTCCTTGTATAGGAATTTGTTCTTAACCAGTAGCAAAGATATTTGAAATCACCAGGAGTTAAATCATTGATATCAACATCAATACAACCTTGGATAACATCCTTGAAGGCATCATATGATCCACTTTGAACAGCATTAAACATTTTTGAAAGGTCGCGAATTTCAAACTTACGAACCATAATTGCTTTGAAATCATAAAAGGCAAATTTTGATGGTAGGTAAATGGATTGATATCTATCATCAATTTGTTTTTTTGCATACGGTGCTTTTTTAGCAGGCTTTACTTCTTCCTCAGGTTCTTCATGAACCTCTTCCACCGCCTTATTAAATTCCTGAGCACCAACATAATCATTAGGATCAGGCTCTACTTCCTCAATGGTTGAAACCATTTGTTTCTTTGGTAGATTATCTACATCTTCATATAATGGCATTTTAGTTCCTCTTCTCTACAAAACTAAGTTACTTGAATTTTACTTTCAAGTGGTTAATTCCAACTTCGGAATTCTTAAGCGCCCTGTTAGCACCATATAAGCCAACGGCTGTTGACATAATGGTTTTTAGAATTCCACTGGTTTCAACCCATTCTGAAGTTTGGATTGAAAAATCAACGGAAACCTTAATCAACTGAAGCTTACTATCAAACTTCAAACCAGATATTCCGGTAGGAAAACATCCATAAAGCTTTCCTTTTCCTACCTGAATTCCAACGGTATCAAAAACATACAAATTTAAATCACGAGCAAAACCGAAACCGCTGCTATGATAAGGTAAACCATAAACACCGGTTGATGGATTATAAACGCAATTCATCCAAGCTTGGAAATATTTGGTTACTGTAAAATCTTTGGATTCCAAAAAGGTGCAATTGAAGGAAGATGTCGATGAACCTGATGGCATATCAATTTTTCTTCCTTGGACTTCAATCTGTTCGGTATCAATTTTTGGTAGAGGTAATTCAACTTCCATAGCTCGAAGCATAATAGGTTTGGATCCAACAAAAGCGGATTGAAGTTCACTGGCAACATTTTTTATATTACCAACCAATTTATCCACATCAATACCAAGAAAAGTAGTAGGGTCTTTTTTCTGAGCGGTATCGGTGGTTTTTTGCATCTGCTCCAAAACATTAGGATCAGGTAAGGAAAGAAGCCATTTGCTGGAAATGGCATCATCATCCAACATTTGAATATGATACAAAGTCCTTGGAACGGATGAAAATATCTCATTTACATCAACGTCTGTTAAACCACTCAATTTCCACCTACCACTTTGAAATCCTTATACCACTCAAAGGAAAATTAAGATTTTTCGAAAATTCCGCAGTGGCAAACGCCATTTTCTTTGATTTCTTTCAAACATTTTGGTGAGCCACAATAGGCGGATTTATCATCACTTTGACAAGGACAGTAAATTCCAATTCCAAGCAGATTTTTTGCATTCAAAATCTTTTGAGAATTTTCGGTTAATTTCAAATTGTGATGGTTTGCAATTTTTTGATAAGTAGACAGTTCATTTTTAAACATTTATTTTTCCTCGAAAAATCAAATTTATTTTAACAGGAAAAGAAAATGCTTGAATTTTTACATTCAAGCATTCTCATTTTACAAAGTTGGGGAAAGTAAACTTTCCCCAACCACGCTTTTAAAATTATTATTATTTTTTGGTCCATATTGGTATAAGTGTTGGTCCAAATAACACTGTATCATTTACCTTTAAGTAAGAATTCCTGAAATCTAAACTACCATGCATATTCTCATTCCAGTAATCATAATTAGCACCAAAAATTATTTCATCACAGGATAAAGAAACTTTAGAAGAACTATATACTAAAGGCATATTAGATGAACTATCTTTCTGATAATACACTTTAAATCCCTCAGAATTGTTTACATACTTAAAGTAGCCTACACCAGTTTCTACTGGAATACTTGTTATAAACTTTCCATCTAACCAACCACCAATGTATCCTGATTGTACTCCTAACCAAAAACGATTTGGCTTACTTCCCCAAAATGCAGAGTTGCTACTTATTGTATCTAAATTAACTTTAATAAGTAGTTCTATGTTATCTGCATCAGTTAAAGCGTTGTTTAAAGATAAATATGTAGCTTGTTCCTCTCCTGTAAAAATATAATTTGTTGAGTCCCAACAACTTGAGTTACCAACAGGAATAAGGCTTCCAGGAGTATAGCCTTGAGCGTTTTGCAATCTTCCTTGACAAGGCTTGCGGTTTTGCGTTCAATCGATTTCTTTTTCTTCTCGATTTGCGTTTCAATGCTTGCGATTCTGTTCTTTAAGGTTTTGATGTCCATTTTCATATCTCCTTTTTCCATTTTATACTTTATTATAAAATGGATTTTCAGGAAAATCAAGAGGAATTTTCAACTTACATTGAAATTTTTGACATCAGAATTAACCCTGCAGAATTTGTTTTATACTCAACAAAATCATATCTTGAACACAAAGCTCCTAACTTGTTTGAATCAAATTTTCGTTGAAGAATTACATGTTTACCGTTTTTTGTTTCCAAAATAACCATTGCATCCTCTTCAAAACCTAAACCTTTTAAGAGATTTTTCAAATCAAAAAGGAACTCGTCATATTTTTCAAAATCTTTGATATCAACGTCGAGCATATATTTCATTGCGGAACGATCTGTTGTTTCCGGTTCACTTGTAATTGAAGAATGGATTCTATTGATAGCTCTACCGGTTAAAGGTTTGCCACCATCAACACAACAATCAAGTTCTTCAATGGATCTGTCCCTTAAACGTCGTAAAGATTTTTTAGTATCTTTTCTATCCAAAACCAAATACAATCTTGAACCGGGAAATGTTTGACAAAAGAAATTCATTTCAGGAAAATATTTATCAAACGCTTCCTTTGATTCAATAATCCAGTATTTGATAACTTTTTCCTTTTTTGTTGTCGTAAGATAATCAGCAATCGAGGAACCATCCTTTTTACGGATAACCAAAAAGAATTTGTAGAAGGTTCCAGGTTTGAAGGAAATCAAATCCATCAACTTGAGGGAATTATCAATTTCAAAAGGGTAAAGTTTCATTTTCGTTCTCCTTTTTATTTTATACTTCATTATAAAATGAAATTTCTTACAAATCAAGGGAAATTTTAAACAAAAAAGAAGCCTTGGATTTTTAAAACCAAGGCTTCAGTTCCAACTACTAACTCCAGTTTGTTGGCAATTCTATGAGAAACTGGAAAAGAGTTCAATAACGAAGAAGGGTTCCATCGTGAGATAAGAACGGAGACGATGGGTGAAAATAAACTCCGCGTTGCCCTCAATATTTCTTTAACAAAAATCCTCATCAGATTCATTATAAGAATCTTCAAAATTTTCTATATTTTTCTGAACCTGATCTGGTGTATAATTATCAAACCAATCGAAATCATTACCATCATAAAAACCAGATCCGGTATAAAATGTAAGAATTTCATAAGGTTTGGTAAAACCCTGTTCATCCAACCATTTCAAAAATTTCCAAATTGAAATTGGATCATCTTTTGAACTACTATGATTATCCAGATAAATTTTTGCTTGTTCGGTTATGTTGAAATCTTTAAGAACTTCACGTTCACCAAACTCGGTATAATCATCATATTCACCTTGACCGAAGTTAATATGAATACCTGCTTTCAAATTTGGATTTTGAAACATTTTAGGATCCTTTTGTAAAATTCCCTTTTATTTGAATTTACAAAAAGCGTTTACGAGGATCAAATTGTTTATCATACCTCGCGAAAATATGATTCGGATCCTATCAAAAATGACCCTCGTATTCCTTAGATTAGCTGAGATAAACCGGACCAGATTTGTTTATGCATCAACAAAATCTTCCACAAATTTTTCCATACGCTTCAAGTTTACTGGTTACTGGAAGGAATGCTGTTCACCAAGGTATGCTAAGTTGCTCGAGAATCGTGCACTACGAGCTTGAAACTGGTTTACCTCAGCTAGTTTAAGAAAAGGAGGCTTAACGAACCTCCAATTGAGCTAGTCAAGACATCGCTTACTTGTTCCAAATTTAACCGCCTTGGACTTCTATTGTAAGAATTTCCGTATTTACTCTGGTGAAACTAACCACTTTTGAAGATTGCAGGAAAAAGCTACCTTGCAACGAACCTCCCACGTCGTCAATGGGCAAAAACACAACTCTTTTGCAACGAGGTGAAATTTTTTCGACTGAAGGAAATTTCATTAACCTTCTTCGAAAAATTGAATTTTGGTGATCAATTCCAAAGAATTCAATTTTTCGATATCCCTTTGCAAGAAAGGAATTGGTGGCGGGCCCAAGAATCGCACTTGGAATTGTAGGGTATGAACCTACTGTGATACTATTTCACTAACCCGCAATAAAACTGGTGGACCGAATGATCCCTAGATTGGCAGGAAAAGATTGATTTGAACAATCATTACCGGTTTTGGAGACCGGGGTTCTACCATTGAACTATTTTCCTAAAATTTCCACATCTTTAACCAACCAAAAAGATGTGGTGAGAAAAATTGGACACTACAAAAGAGGAGTAATGTTCAAACATTTTCCAGAGCAAGAAAATGTGTTGGATTGAAACTTTTTGCTCTTCCGCTGAGCTATCGCGGAATAATGGTGCACCTGACTAGACTTGAACTAGCACCCGATCTCTCGGACAAGCACCTCAAGCTTGCGTGTATACCAATTTCACCACAAGTGCATGTTGATTGTTTTAGTTTCATTCAGTAAACGTTCTACAGAATTTGGTTAAAACCTGAATTACTCACACTCAAGCCAACGTGAAGGCAACAATCGTTTGAGCATGTAGCTTTTATAACGATCCATTTAGAGATACTACTGAGCAATGTTCGTTAAGGGAAGTCTTTACATTAAGGAGCTCTAAATCTCTTAATGATAACTTGCTACAACCCTCTCAGCAGATAAACTTTATTGATTGGTACAGAATGAGAGGTTTGAACTCCTGACCATCTCGGTGTAAATGAGATGCTCTTCCGATTGATCTACCAACCTATTATGGTGCCGGAAATCTGACTTGAACAGATAACCTACGCATTACAGGTGCGTTGCTCTCCCGATTGAGCTATTCCGGCACTTAAAGTAATTTTAGTTTTATCCGCTATCTAACTAAAAAGGTTTTTGCATTAAGGCGGAACCAATGCTCATCGAAAAGGATGAGCCCTTTGATGCTTGTGGATTTATTTAATGTGGCTGCATCTACCCCAACCACCACAACTTCGACATATCCGGACATTTTCTATCCCGAGGCAATATATCTCATTACCCAAAGACCTTTTGAACCGCCAAAAGGAACGTTTTTACGTTACTCACCGGTTTTCACGTAAAAATTTTAATCCTTCTTTTCGAAGGAATTGGTAGGTTCTACTACATATCCAACCGAACCCAAGGGTATTTTCATTTTTAATTCGATATCAAAATCAAAAACTACAATATGCTCCAATCCTTATCTTGCAAAGGAAACTTTTGATAGGTTTCTTAAAAGCGCAATTTCACGAGCTTCTTATGAACTTCCCTAATGTAAACTAAAAAACATCAAGGGAGAAACTGTTGATGGCAAGTGTTAACTTCTTTATTATCCAAGAAGCATTTACGCTGGAAACCTATCGAAAGGATTATCAACAGTTCCAAATACTTAAACTGGTCGGAGATATGTGATTTGAACACATGACCACTTGATCCCAAATCAAGTGCGCTACCAAACTGCGCTAATCTCCGTTAAAAGAAATTTCTTAGTTTTGCTTATGCTACTTATCGGTTAAACCACGAAAAGGTGAATTTCTTCTCAACCGAAACCTGTTTGACTGGAGATTATCAAACAGGCCTTTTAGACATTAACACCACGAAACATATTTTGACCTTTCGGTTTAATGTTTTTGAAGACTTTTTGTTTCTGGAATTTCAAATCGGAAAGCAAAACCCCATACTTATGACCAAAACCACGAAAAGGTAGTCTCCTCATTTATTTATTTGGTCGTCATATTCACTATTTTTAATAACTCTCTGCAGTTGAATTTCAACCACATCTTCTTTTAACAAAAAGGTTGTTTGAAAATCTTCAACATTCCTTTTTCATTTTATACTTTAAATATAATCTACTCTTTTGTGAAAAATCAAGAAAAAATAAAGAAACCTCAAAAAATTTTTACTTTTCTGAGGTTTTCTTCGAAAATTCAGGTTTTAGTCTTCTTTTGATGCTTTCCAATCAGCCAAAAGCTTATTCAAAATATTTATATCATATTTTTCACGAACGCAGAAAATGCGGCTTGCAGGAGTCTTCGGTTCCTCAAGTTGCAGGAAGCAAATTGTTTTCTTACCAAAAGGAATTTCAGCAACCCAAACTCCCCACATACCATCACCAAAATATACATAAAAAGGACGACCAAAGGTATCTTCAAGGAATGGCTCAATATCAATGTTGAAATCAGAAAGCTTTGATGTGGAAACCTCATTTTTGAGAAGATTTATGTTTCCAAACTTTGATTTCACATAATTATAGAAATTCTTTTTGATTTCCTGATTATCAACAAACTCATTGGTGAAGTAATAGTCAATATCCTGCCAACCTTTATCAGATTTTGAAACTGGATAAAATTTTAAGGAATTCATTGGATCTTCAACTTCATTCTTGGTCAAATCAATGGTTTCTGCAACTGTTTCCAAGGAAGATTGTTCCTTTTTCTTCTCATTTTTCTTTTGAAGAATATCCTTGGCTTTTTCAAGCTCGGTTTTGTTTGTAAGATTATCACCGGCACGATTCATATAAAAGGTTAACTTTCGAATAGCCTTACCAATGTCATTTTTTGAAACCTTCAAAAGACCATCAGCAATATTTCGTGCAGGTTCTGTAAACAAGCCTTCCGGAATTTGTTCGCTTTTTGGAAGTGGATGTTTCTCACGTTCCTTTTGAGCTTCCTTTAACCAATCCTCCGCTTCAATTTTTAAGGAAGAATGTGTTTTGTAGTATTGTTCTGCAACCGGACCAAATCTATCCTCAAGAATTCCTCGAATAAGCTCATCCTTTGTCTTTGTTACACCACCGGGGATTTTACCGCCATAATAAAGTTCTGCCAACTGATAAGGTGTCTTTTTGGATAATTCAACCTTATCCTTCTCAAGTTTAGAAAAATCTGACATTTTGAAGCTCCGTTACTTTTGAAAACATTTTTAAGAAAATTAAAAGAGGAAGAGGAGTAAATCGGAAGGAATTAAGAGAAAAGTTGAGGCTTTCCAGATTTTAGAAAGCCTCAACGAAACAACAAACGAAAGGATAATTCAATGACTTTTGAAAATTAAAGTTATTTCGGAACTGAAACAAAATCATGACCGCTTGTTGTAGCAGGAAGGAATGCAGGAGTTTCAACATTCGAAAGTTCAAACCCTTCAACACCAATGGTATTAGCAAAACCAACCTTACCATCAAAACATTCAAATTTTGGATTGGTTAAGCTAAAATGTTCACAAGGACCTTTGCTGAGCAATTTACCACAAACGCTGCATTTGAAGTCCTCAGCATAACTTCCCATACTATAGCAGTTTCTTGATCCATCCAAAATTGATTTAACCAGATTAGGATCTTTTGTCCTATCATAACCAGCTAACAAATCAACGGAAACAAGATCACCTCTAAATCCTCTTGCTGGACGTAAGGTTGAATCAAAAATGACACCTTTTGCATTTTCTTTAATGCTATTGTTATGTTCCAAGAATGTTGGCTTGCGTCTCCACGTTTCATAACCACAGCAACCTAAATCCGGGTTGAATTTAATCAATTCACTTTTTGGAAAAGCAACCCCATTTCTGTTTGGTAAATCACTAAAGAAAATCTTTACACAAACAATAACATAATCCTTTAAATCATCGGAAATGTTATAAATTTTGGATGCTTCCTTCAACCAACCGGTATTAACTGGCAATCCACGGATTTGTGTAATTTCTTCACTTGCAAGAACTGTTCTTAAATTTCCCTTTGATAGATTGAAATAATCTACCACTTTATTAGATTGAATTGCATCAGCAGTTACAAAGTATTTACGCATTTTGGATATCCTCAAGAGAAAACCTTACAATAAAAATAAAGAAAGTTCATTTTTGAGGAAAATCATAAATCTTCATTAAAATACCGAAGCTGATCTTCATATTTCAAGTAATTGGAAAAATCACCAATTTCTTTATTGTATTTTTCAACACCTATCAAAATTTTAAGGACTTTTTCAAGATCTTCCTTAACAAACAAAGAATTATTTAATTGCCATTTATAAAACAATCCTTCAAGAAATCCTTGCATAAAATCAAAATTATTTTCAATAACAACTTTGGTGTCTTTTTCAAGTTCAAAACAGGTTAAAGAATTTTTCAGAAAATCAATCTCAAATTTGAAACTTTTAGCGTGTCTTGTGGTAAAATCAACAATTTCAAGAGTTGAAAGTTTTCTTTGAATTACAACAATAAAAGGTTCAAAGGATTTTGATTTGAAATACAAAACATTTAAGATATAATCTTTCTCAGAATCCTTCGGATTGAACCTAACACCGGTTAATGATGTTACATCGTTTGAAATCTGGACAATAGGATTTAAAACTTTTTCAGGTTCCGCTTGCTGCTCAACCAAATTAACCGGTTCTTCAACACCAAGATGGTCAGGTAAAGATTGTTTTAAAGAAGATTCTTCAATTTTTTCCTGAGGTTTTTCTTCAATAAGTTTTTTAACCGGTTTGAGATATTTTTTACGACGTTCCCTACATTTTTTACATTCAACTGATTTTCTTCCAGTTTCTGTAATAAAATCTTCATCAGGAAAATCTTTACCACAACGATGACAAATCGAAGACATTTTGTTATTCCTTGTTTGCTTTTTCAATTTCAAAATTCGTAATCATTGAATCATCGGCTTGACGCTTTTTTGCATATTTTTTCGCTGCATATTTTGATTCAAACAAACGATTTACCTTACAAGGATAGCCGTTGCTATAATATAAGGTTACAATGAATTTTTCCATCTCTGATTCTTCTTTTGTCATATTTTCCCTTCCCTCTTAAATGACAATTTTGATTTTACGGTAAATATCGGCATCGGTTGCATTGTTGAAATATTCGACCTCTTCCTGGTCCCAGTAAAATTCCCAATCACGTTCAATATCTAAAAGAGCTTCCCTCAATTCCATAATTGCGGTTTTTACATCCAACAAAGCATCTCGATATAATTCAAAGCTGCAATTTTTCTTTTGTTTGGTATAAGTAATTTCATAATCTATACCATTTTCGTTTAACAACTTCTTGAGCAGAAGTGGTTGGCAGGTAAATTCACAAGCTTTATTAACCGTCAGTTGAAGGGTTAACCAAGCCCGTTGGTAGGCTTTAATGTAATTTAAGGTTTCATTTGAAATGTTCATTTTGGTTTCCTTTTTCATTTTATAATTTATTATAACAAGATTTCTCTAGAAAATCAAGAGAAATAATCGAAAGAATCCACAAATTCTAACATTCTTGAACGAAAACAAGCTTGCTCAATATCGCCATAAAAAGGTGAAATGATTCTTGTTTTGCAATGTTTATGGTTGTATTCCTCATAGGCTTTAAGCTGCTGTAAATTTTCAACAACCTTATCAAAATACTCATTTCCTGTGAATTTCTTATAAGTATGGTAGTTATAACCAAGCATTTCAATCTCAATTTCAGCTTTATCACTCAAATCATACAAATAGGTTAGAGGAAGATAAAAATAACCATCTGTTTTTAAAATAATTTTTACATCCGGTCGCATTTCTAAAATTACATCAAGAAATTCCTTGAAAAATGGATGACTTTCCTGCTGAATTTCTTTCTTTCCTGCTATTACAATTTCTTTGCAGGTAATCGTTGTGTTTTTATCAAGCCAATGAATTAAATCTTCACGATAAATAGGTTGACCTTTTTTAAATAGAGCCAGAGTAAAATCATTTTTGTTGATCATGTTCTTGTTCCCATTCTTCCAAAAGCAGGTTGAACAACTTCTTTGGAAATGCACAACGGTCACCTTGCCAGTATTGTTGAAAACAATCACCGTTGCAATATTTATAAAGGTTACATAAGAAGCATTTTGGATTCTTTTTACGTTCCATAGCTTCAATGATTCCAAGTGCATTGGTTGGGGTTTGATCAAAAACGGTTGCAACTATATGATTATAATAATTCGGACAGGTTGCTATTGTTCCATCCGGATTGATTGTTCTTGTTTTCATTGAGCAATTTCTTGCAAAACAACCGGTTAAATCACCATTGATAAGTGCTTTGTATTGTGTGAAAATTGTAATATTTTCGTGGAAATTTTCTTTGTTTTCCAAATAACATCTATATAACCAATCATCAACTTCATCCCAAGTTGGAATATCAACTGAACTACCGCGACCGGTTAAGGATAATCTTTCAAAATGCAAACTTTTGTGTGGAATTGAGGATAAAAACCGTAACGCCAGAGATGGTCGTAATTCCTGTTTAGTAACAAGATCTTTTGTAAGGACGATATTGATTTGCAAATCAATTCCATTATCAACAAGGAATTTACAATTCTTCATCCAAAGTTCTTGCTGACCTTCCTCTTTGAATCTCACGCCTACATCCCAACTTGTAGAAACATAATGGATTCTTTTCAAAATATCCAAAATTTCATTGGAAATTTTATAACACAAATTGGTTGTTACGTTTAACTGGCAATTAGGATTAGGAAGAAAATGATCAACCAAACGTTCCAAGGTTTTCAAACACAAAATTGGTTCACCACCGTGAAAAATAACCTCTGTTGGTTCCTTAGGATTCAATTCCAAAATCTTATCAACCACTTTAGGTGACATATCTTGACCATAGATTGTACAACCAGCGTAACAATGGGAACATTTCAAATTGCAACGGTCGGTAAGTTTGATATAAAGGATTTTCTTAGTGTCAATCATTTTTATCAACTTTCTCAAAAAATACTATACTAATAGGTATCAACGCTATGGATAAAATTAACAGAAGGAAGAAGAGAAAGGTGGTTAAAATCCAACCAAAAACAAATTGAAAAAATTGTTTCATTTCAACCTCCAGACCTAAAGTTAAGTTGGAAACTCTTTTTCAAAAACACCTTTGGTAATCTTTTGCATACCTGAATCAAAGTCAATCAAGTGTGGAATTTTATCATTATATTTTAGATAAAATTTGAAAGCTGCAAACTGGTCGGTTACTGGATCATTAGGAAGAAGATCCTTACGAAGTAAAATCAAAGGAATTCGTATTCCGGTTACCATACTTATCAAATAGGCGTAAACATACGCTACAAAATAGGATTTGCTTGGATAACTAATTGGTTCATCAGGATTTTCAAAATACTTTAGGAATTTTGTAAGAGTTTCCTCTGGAGTATTTTCATAAATCAAGGATTGATTATCAACAAAATCATTATAATCATAACTCAACTTACGAATATCCTCAAAATCGTCAATGGTTTTGAAATTCCTGTATTTATCCTGCAAGGTTGTTATGAATTCCAAAAATTTCCTCTGACCTAAACAATCATAACCGTCATCAATATAATAACCGGGGTGCTCATTGAAGCATTTATTGAAAAATTTGCAGGTTAAGCATTTCAGATTTGAAGCCTTACAATCCTTTATTGATTTGAAAGATTCAAAATTATCCTGATAGCAAACATCAACCAAATCACCTTTTGGATTGATAAAAAGGTGCTTTTCTTTCTTTGGAAAAGCTTGATATAGAATATAATCCCGATTCAGGAATTTTGAAGCAAGGTCATAATTCATCCAACGAATGCAGGTGTCAAGATAAGCTTTGAAATCCAAATCTTGGTCATTTTCCCTGGTTTTCATACAAGGTTTTAATTCAAAAACATCGCAATTCTTATCAACCAACCTCAGGAATTCAGGATTTTCTTCATAAAGTTTTGGTGAGGTTAAAAGGATTGAAATCTTTTTGTTTGGATTTTCCTTACGAAATTCCTCAAGATTCCTCATAACCTGATAAGAATACGGACGATATTTATAATCCCAACTAACAGCAAGCTCAACATCCTTCCTCTTGAAATATTCCGGAAACCTACTTCCATTTGTAATGATTGAAATGGTTGGGACATATTTTTTGATGATTTCCAGATATTTTTCAACCAAACTATCAGGAAGGTTTGTAATTTCACCACCATAAAGGTCAATAAAGGTTATGTTGTATTTATGAGATAAAACCTGTAAGGTTATGTTTAGCTTTTCCGGATCAAGGGTTTCTTCAGAAAACAAACCCTGCAAATAACAAAATTCACAATGGAAATTGCATTTGTAAGATGGATTGATTGAAATTTGAAGATTCTCTTTCATTTTCCGTAAATCAGCTCAGGCTGTTCCAATCTCAAGTCATTAGGGTAAAGATAACGTTTTAATTTGCAACATTCCTTAAAATCATTTCTTCGGAAAGTTATTCCAAACAAAGAATATTTCACATCTCCAATTTTACAAGCTTCAGGTTGAGGTTTTTTATAGAAGTTGTAAATCAATTGCGGATTTTCCCTTGTATAGAAATAAAAATCATAAAAATCCGATTTTTCAAAATCTTCATCATAAAATCCAATCCCAAACTCTTTACCAAGATAAACGTCATATTTCTTAAAAAGAGGTTTGAGATATTCCGGCATAAAATTCTCATATTCACGGTAATACTTATAAACCAATTCCTTGCTTTTTAGATTTACCTTGACACCATAATAATCACGAAGTTTGAAATCAGTTTGAACAGGTGGTAAGGTATTATAAATTACAACAATGGTTTCTTGCTGATAAGATAAAGAATCACAAGGGTGGTAGGAAATCAACTCAACAATTTCCTCATTTTTAACCAAGTCAATAAAACCATTTTTAATCAACAAATTTTTCAGCAACCAGCCGGATTTTGAATGAAGGCGGAAACTATCCTCAATTATTCCATCATCATCAATTTGTCTTTCGATTATATCAGGTTGAAATTGCATTTTCATCAATCAACTCCAGAAGTGTTTTCAAGTAACAGGTTGATAATTTCTTTTCCATAAAAAGAAAACTTGCAGGACAAACCAAGTAACAGGTCCTATAATACTTACAAAATAGGCAACCTAATGAGGTATTCCTTTTTATAATTGCTTGCTTTTTGTTTATTTTCGTATATTTATAGCCGGTTAAACAAAACAAGCAGGTATTGTTTGATTTATAACCCTCAGGATAATAAGCTGCTAGAACAGGTTTGCTACAAGAGGTAAGAGTTCGCATTTGATTGTATTTTTCATTGTTTAAATCAAAGGCTAAGGTTTTCTTCATTTTAGCAATATAATCAACCTTTGGGTAATTTTGAAACAAGAATTTTCCAAAATTGAACATTTCAACATCGCTTGGAACAAAAGATTTGTAATTGATGCAATTTGGAACATAATCCGTTATACGAATTTTGAAATTTTCATAAAGATATTTAAAATAATCAACATATGGATTTTCTGGTTCATTCAAAAAAATCTCTATATTTTGTTTGATGTTTGTTAGAGAAGCAATTATAATATATTGCTTGTAAACTTCAACATTTTGTTTGAAAATATCAAAACATTTTTCATCTTTAAACCGTCCATATAAATCATAACTTATCGTAATTTTTACACAATCTTCACCAAGATTTTCAAATAAAGTTAACCATCGTTTGGTATGTTTGTGGATAAGGTTCGTGGTAAATTTGAAAATGATTTCTTTTTGAGATTTTTCTTTAATGGTTAAAAGGAAATTTGAAAGTTCATCATAGCAAGAATCCGGTAAATTATCATCAAAAATTTCACCGCCATAAATGTTTAAATGAACCAAATTATAAGGTGCTTTTTCAATATCGTCAAGAACTTTTGGTAAAATTTCTTGAAAATCAACGGAAAGGTTGGAATCCAACTTATCCAGATTGTAGCAAAAAGGACATTTCAAATTACAATGGTAAAAAGGAATTATGCAAATTTCACTTTTTGTTTCCACTAAAAATCTCCCAGTATTTCTTACATATACCACACTTATAACAAAGGCTATCGCAATGAACCCGTTCTGAAATCCAATCTAAAAATTCTTGATAATGTGGAGTAATATCAACACCTTCAATAAATTTTGTTCTCTTCTGAAGGATTAAATATTGCAAAGTAGGAACAATATCCTTGGTTGGAACTTCTCTGGTTGTTACCTTCCACAAATCAACCATTGGATAGAATTTTTCAATCATTTCCAAATAATAAAAAATACGAGCAAGTTTGAGCCAAGGATATTTTTCAATTAACTTGAAACAAGATCTATTACAAAGTTCACAACTTACTTCTTTACTATCTTCAAAATGTTTATAATTCATTTCACGGTTTGGCAAACAACCTTTATTTAAGATATATTTTACTTTGATATTATTATCCTTCAAAAATTTGATTTTATCAAAAGCATTAAATTCAAAAACTGAAGATAAGTTAACACAATCGCATAATCCTATACAATCCTTTAAATCATAATTTTTTGAATAATGAACTGAAAGGTGAATTTCCAACTGAGGAAATAACTTCCGAATTTTCTCACAGGTTTGCGGGGTTGCAAGGGTAATTTGCGTAAGGTTGATTTTTCCACCATCCAAAATTCTTGAAACCAAACCTTGAAGAAAATCAAAATCTTCCTCATCACGCTTATAATTGAAAAGAATATTCCCTTTAAGATTGTAAGTATTGACTGCCTCAAGATCTTTTATAAAAGAATTAGGATTAAACTTATCCCAAAATTCTTGACCGTGAAGAGCTGAGAAAAAATACGAATTGATATAAGGATGGTAAGTTTGAAGAAGGTCAAAAAATTCCTGACCGGCTACATTATAACCAACCGTTAAACAATCTTTTTTGATCATTTCAATTCAAATTCCCCTTCAATAACTTTTCGTCTAAAAGATTTTGAGAGTTTTTGGAGTTTTTCACTAATTGGAACCAATTTACCATAAGTTTTTTCACCGGTTTCAAGGTAGTGGAAAATATGAGAAAAAATACATTCTTCATAATGTTCCCGGTATTTGAAATCGAAAAATAGAAAGCAGCCCATTGTACATCTTGAATAGTAAGGACAGGATAAACAATTATGACGTTTGACAAAACTATTTTCAATAGCACTATTATCAATGTGATTATCCTCACTCCAAAACAAATCAGGACAATCAACTGAGGTGTCACGGCAATTTCTTACCCTACCTCTGGAGCTTATTCCAATTGTTGCTTCACATGATAAATCACTATGTTTACCGGATAACCAACTATTAACTGGCATAATCTTTGGATATTTATCTATACAATAATAGAAAAAGTCAAGTAAATCCTTATCTGAAGGCATTGATAAATGACATGATTGAAGATCTGGATTGTAATAATCGCAGGCTATTGCATCAAAATTATCATAGATAATATCAAAAGCCTTCCTTGTTGAAACCTTTTCATTTTTTACGGTTCCAAGCATTATGTCAATATTTTGTTTGGTTATTACCATATTGATTGATTTAATATAAGGTTTCAAATATAAAAGATTTCCTATAAATAAATCAAGTTTTTGCTGAGTATGAAATCTGCCATCAAAATCAAAACTGGCAGCAAGGTTTATATCAACACCTTTATTCCGGATTTTTAAGATAAATTTTTCAATGGTTCTATCGGTATGGTTCAAAAGATTGGTTACCAAGGTTACCGTCAAAGTTTTATTCAAAGATTTACATTTATCAGAAACCTTTGTAATAAAATGCTCATAACTATCAAGAATTTTATCGGTTATGGAATCTTCAAAAAGCTCACCACCGAAAATTTTCAAGGCCAAGTCTTTGTTTAATTCCTGATCAATCAAGTTGCAAATTAAATCAGCTTTTTTGTTGATAATATGAAGATTCAAATTTGTTCTATCATCATTTCCCTGAAAACAAAAGGAGCAATTGTTTGAGCAAAATTCAAATAAGGCAACATTGATTTCCTTTTTGAAATAACGCTTCTTATCCAACAATCGTTGAAGAGGATCCTTTTTATCACTTATAAGCATTTTACTTTTCCAAACAAATTTCTTTCAATTGATTTAACAGGTTTTTAAAAGAGGTACAATCTAAGAGTTGATTATTTTCAACCTGTAAATCATGAGCCACTTTATGACATCCACAACAAATCTTAAAAAATTTACAAGCAAGACATTCAGGTTTGAAAAATTTGAATTTTGATCCATCATTAATATCATCATCATTTAAAGATGGACAATTGCTTACTTTACCATCCGGACCCATACAGGCTATTGAGGTTAAACAAGATTCAGAAATTGGACAAATTGTGTTTTTTCCTAAAAAATAATTCCTGATATTTATACAATTTGATTCAAACTTATCCAACTTTCTCAAGAAAATTTCCAGATAAATCCTGAATAATTTTTCTCTATTATATAAATATCCTTGGCGTCCTGACATAACAGCGCCATTCAATTTACATTTTGTTTCAAGAGATTGAGCAAGCTCAACATTCTTTAGAGCGAAGTGTTCATTTTCATTGGTTACCACAGAGATGTATGTGAGTTTTTCATTGAAAGTATCTTCAAATTTATGGAAAATATTCAGAAAGTCTTCTTCCGAAAACAAAGAACCATCACCTTTTAACCGTCCATCACCATATTGAAAGCTTGTGCAAATTCCAATGTTGCAATCCCTAAAACAATCATTCCATTTATTCGGATTTTTATACCAATCCCATAAGTTTGTGGTAAATGAAATATGAGCCTTTGGATTATATTTCAAAAGCATTTCATAAAGTTTATAGTAAAAAGAAGGTGACATCATAAGAGGATCACCACCAGTTACAATAACCTCATTAACGAAATGCGTTTTAACGAAATCTTCAACCAAATCAACAGAAATTTGTTTCTTTGCTATTCTTGAAGAACTACAAAAACTACATTTAAAATTGCAAACATTTGTTGGTTTGAGATTTAATTCCATTGTAAGACTCTCTTCTTAAAGTTTTCAGGTAAACCAGAAATATTGCAATAATTACAAACAGAATTTTCATAACAAAAAGGAAATCCATTTTTAAATTGACCATAAGGACAAAAAGGTTTAATTTCACCATCTGGAAATAATGCTTTTTTATAAAAGCAATGCTTTTCCAACTTATCTTGATTTTGTGTTCGATATAAAGTTGAAAAAGGTTCAAATCTAGTAAATTGTTCTTGAGGATGTTCAATTAGATATTGATAGAAATTTTCCAACCAAATATCAACAAAAGAATTATCCAAATCAAATCCAACTAAACGTTCAAAAATAACAGCTTGAGGTTTTAAACCTTTCAAATTTTGAATAAAATCTTGAGGTGAAACCTTAATAAGATCAAAATCTAAGGTTGTCATTATTTCATAAGAAATTTCGGATAATTCCAATTTTTTGCAGTTTAATTTAAAAAGTTTAAAATGTTTGTCTGTTTTAAATCTAGAGTAATTAAAACTGGTATTGATATAACAATAACAAGATTTTAGAAAGTCAAGATGTTTATCATTAAGAGATACTAGTAAATTTGAACTTAATGTGAATTTGAATGAATTCTTATCAAGAATTTCTTTTATAGTAAAAAGATAATTCAAATCTACTAAAAGTGGTTCTCCTCCAAAAATATAAACTATACTATTTGAAGAATCAAAAGATTTTAAAAAAATTGGCAGATTTTTCAGAAATCTTTCTCTGTTTGGAAAACAAGGAAAATTTTTCAAACTACAATGATGACAGAAACCATTACAAGAAAAATCAGGGATAATAGAAACTTCATTCCATTGTTTTTTCAAATCTAAAACTCCAACAAATTCAACCTTTCATCATTCTTTAACAGATAAATAATTTTGAGAAGATTTGAACTTGAAAAAACATTATTATCCCAGTAATTCAAGAAAGATAATTTACGACCGGAATTTAACGATTCTTCAACGGAATCAACAAAATCATAAATAAAGGTTTCGTTAAAAATTTTATTGAATAAACCCAACATAAGATGTTCGGAATAATCCAAATCCGGATAACAAGCGGTTAATGCGTTTGAAATCTCTTCAATACCGGAATTATCCAAATATTTCAAATCCTTGATTGTTCCAAAATCTTTCAAATATTCCTTTTTCAAGGTTTTTGGAAGATTATCCAAATCAGCAAGGGTTAAATCCAATGCTGTAATTGGTGAAAGATATTTCTTTTGTAGGCCTTGATAAAGTATTGTAATTATATAACTGTAAACAATCTTTTTCAATTTGTCGGTATAAATTTCCTTGTTTTTAGCACCCAACAAAATATCAGCAATATAATATTGAACGCTCAAACCAGATAAAATCTTTTCACGTAAAGAATTGTTTTGCTCAACTGTAAGAATTTTTGAGGTAGAACCAAAATCAAAAATATCCTTAAAGGAAATTGATTCATGTTTTCTCCTGAAAAGAGACTTGCCTATCAAATCAGCTTTTGCCGTTTTATAAAGGATATTGAATAAATCAGTTGATATTTTTGGAAAGGTAAACAAAACAAAGGTTGAAAAAATCTCATTAAAGGTTTCAGGCTCCGTCAACAAAACAATCGGATTGTTATAATCAGAAAGTTTATCAAAAAGATCCAAAATATCAGAATATGGTTTATTCTCACCAATCAAATTATCAGATCCAACTTCCGGTTGAAAAAGAAGAGCAGGATCAATTTTATATTCAGCAGCAACTTTCTCACTTCTAAAATCAATTACCTTACAATCTGAAAGATGGTATGCAAGAATTCCGCAATCCTTGATATTGTGAAGTAAAACAACGCTGTTGAATAAATGAAACATATCAAACCTCTTCTTTCACGATTGTTGAATTGAATATATCGCTAAACACCCTTAAAATTATGTTGTTTTCAGTTTCAAGAAATTTGAAAAGATTATAGCCTTTGAACATATAATCCTCAAAATATTCCTGAAAATAATAGGTATATTTAGGTTTATCCAACAAAAACTGAGCATAAAATTCCGGATATTTCAAAAGATTGACAAAATTGATTCCAATGTAACGAGGATTTTGAATTATTTTTTCGCAACCCTTTTTCATCAATTCCCTTTCCTCCTCATTATAATAGGATAAAAGGTTAAAGAAGAAAATTGAGCTAAAAACCTCATCATATTTCTGAAGCAATTTCTGATTTTTATCAATGAAAGTTACAATTTCTTCCTTTGATAAAATATTCAGATTACAATCTTCAAGGGAAATTCCTTTATACTGATTGAAGATTTGAAGGACGAGCTTTTCAAGATTTTCAATTGAAACCATTGAATCAAACGTCATGTAGGTTTTTATCAGGTCAAATTTTTGTTCCAAAGATAACCCTGAAAAATCAACATTACATTTCATTTCCAAATTAGAAAGATAAGTTAAAGCTGTTTGATTATCAAGAGTATTTTTTGAAAAGTCAATTACATAAACCTTATCCTGATTATCAATAAACTCTAAAAGTTGATTATCGTCCAAAGGTAAAAACATTTATCTTCTGCTCCTTGAGCTATGACAACTACTGTGACAATTACTATGACAACTCGTATATTTTACGGAAATACTTTGTGAATTTGCCAAAGTATTGAAATTAGATAAAACCGTATTGAACATTGCATAAAAATTTGCAACTGAAATTTCTTGACCTTCCACAACACGATTTGAGGTAAAAAATCCTTGAACGTCAACATTGATTTTTGAAAAAGGAGGTTGGTTTGATGATCTACCAAAACCTTCGGTTGCTACATTATTTGCAGGGTATCCATTTGTCCAACCAAACTTTGTTCCGGTATTTGACATTATACCCTTATATGTTGCCGAACTGGTTGTGGTAAATGTAATAGCACCACCATTTGTCCAATTACCAACCTCAGTTGAATAGTAAATGGTTTTTGCATAAGAAACAATATCAATGAAATTCTTATACATTTGAGCAACCAAACTTGCTGTTGCTGTTGCTGTCGAACCAAGTATATTAGTATCTAAATTGGTAGTATTTGGATTATTGAAAGCATAGGAAATCAAAGATAATTTACCAGGTAAATATGTTGTATTTACCGGCCAGTTTGAATAGATTGGCGACCTTATTGATTCGTTAAAGCTATTTACAATTGAAGTTTTTGAAACTTCATCACCAACTTTAATTACCATTTTTCAAACTCCTCTGGATTGTTTTAAATAACATTGGATATCCGGCACATCCAGATTTATCCTTTTTTAACAATATACAATTTCCCTTGCAAAGCGAAAAGTATTTGCAGTTATAACACTTTTTATCAAATTCAAAAAATCTTGCTTGCAACTCTTTTGAATTTTCAGCCGTCAAAAATGCTGAATCATTTGGACAAATTTTTAAGCTACCATCCACTTCCATACAAAGGCTTTCATCAAAACACCGTCTACGGAAGGTTCCTTGGGAATCATTTGTTTCAAACATTTTCTTAATTGAAGAAAAGGGTTCAAACTTATAAGGATTTTCAACAGAAGCAAAAAAGTTGCAAAGCCATTCATCAACCTTTTTATTATCCGGACGTTCCGGACCTTCACCAATGAAAGGTTCAAACTTAACGGTATCAAATTTATCCAACGGTAAATGATGAATAACAACCGGATCCAAAACAATCAGACTTTTGGTTAAGGTTATCAAAAGAGTTGAATTTTCAGGTTTTAGAAATTCAAGATTTTTGACCCAATTATCAAACTGGAATTTTGTGAACCGACCAGGATTCCAACTAGTTGAAATTGCATCAAGATTGGAAAGAATTGATTTTTGTTGATCTGAAAGTGAGGTAAAACAAAGATTTGTTGTTCCGGATACCTTCAAACCGTGACCTTTTAGGGTAAACAAAAGGTTAAGAACTTTCTTAGCATAACGTTCAAGAAGAAATTCCCCACCATATAATATAACGTGATCAATTTCAGGATGATCATCAAGAAATCTTCTTACTTTATTTGGTTCAAGGAATGAAGTTTTGAAGTCTTCCTTGTAGCAATGAGGACATCTTAAATTACATTCATTTGTTATTGTAAGATATAGACTTTTCACAACAAACTTTCCCTATGACCAAAGAGCCTTTCTTGCGGTTCCTTCTATTATATTTGTAAATGTTACCGTTCCACGGAATGTAACATTACGACTTTCATCAGTAAGTAATCTGGTATTGATGTTTTCCAACAAGGAAGAGTTAACAGTGTTAATTTTGGTATCCAAGGTTGTATTGACGTTATCAATTTTGGTATCCAATCCGGCATCTTGAGTATCAATATAACCCTTCAAAGCATCATGAACCGCCATAACATAATCATGGGTTGCTTTTTCACTTGGATAAAAAACAGCACTTGGATTATTATCTGTAATGGTTTGGATTTTATTCAAAGTGGTTTCTGCAAGATTTCCAAGCAACAAAATGTTATTTGTTATAGCTTTACCAACATAAAAGTCATTAGGTGTAGTTGTTACGCCACCAACATTACTTCCACCATCTGCATAATAGTTTGCGCCAGGTGTTAAAGACCAATCGGTTGATAAGAATGCACCATTACTAACAATATTATATAATGAGCCAACAACTCCAAGGTAACCTTTTGTTTTGTCGGTACCATCAGCCAACCTAAAAAGAGCTGCAACAGGGTCATAATAAACCAAAGAGCCAACATGAACTCCGTCTTCAAACATACCAGGATCAAAACTTGCTGACTCTGAACCGGTTTGACCTTTAACGAAAAGCCAACCTGAATTTGACCTCAAAGCCAAAACTGAAGATTTTAAAACTGTATGATAAACAACCTCATAAACGGAATAGGCTGCCAAGGTTGGGTCCGGTAAATCATTTTCAGTTTGAACAAAAGGAATACTTGCTTCATCAGGAACAATTACCGTAACATCAATCAATCCGGATACACCGGTTAAAACAATTGGAATCATAAAGACTTCACGGTTACCAACCTGCGTTCCACTATTTTTCAACTTGGTTCTTTGTGTAGTTAAGGCACTAATCGTAAACATTGTACCATCTTTGAGGAACAAACCAATGTTACCAATCGGGAAATCACCAATGCTTTCATCAAGGGTAATTTTGAAAGCAAAAGTTTTTTCATCCAAAATCTGATATTGAATATATGTTGAATCCCCTTGCCAAACAAATCCGGAAACATCCGTTGCAGAGGCACTTGGTGCTATAAGATCCGAACCAATTCGAACTTGAGTAACCTCAATTTTTGGGCCATTAATTCCAGCATCCAAAAGGGCTGAAATTCCAGCATCCGTAATATTTGATTTCATTCTTCAAATCTCCTTTTCGATTAAGCCCAACGAACTTCAACAACGGTTCCGGCTTCAATAACCTCAGTGCTTGTAATTGTAACCGTAACCCTATCACTATCCAAAGTAATGTTTTTAACCGGAACAAGCAACTTTCCACCGATATAAACAAACAAGTTATTGACTGAACGACATTCCGAAGGCAAAACAAATGTAAATTCGCTTACATTCTCCTGAAGAACAAAGGACATATTATTCCATTCAGGGGAAATAACCATTCCACCTTGATCAAAATACTTAATGGCCTCAATCAATAACCGACCCGTAAAGAGCTCAGGAAATACAATGGTTACATTTCCATCAAGATCTGTTTTGAAGGTAACCTTGTTGGTAACATCTGTGAAAGTACTTCCATTTAATCTCTGGACGTAGGTTAAAAAAGGTTTAACTCCAAGATTGTGAACATTTGCAGGAATTGAAATCTTACCATCAACAATATCTTCAAAATCAAAATCCTTATCATAAAAAACCGATTTTGGTTCAGTATCAACTCCATAAACATACGACCAACCTTCAATGGTCCGTAAGGCAAGACAAGGTAAATTTCTTGCTGTATTATTTAAAACAACATAACAGGAATAATTGCTTGAATTTGTTGGAGGTAAAACATTTTCTGAAGGAACAACCGGTAGACTTGCTTCATCTGCAACTAAGTAAGTAGTATTTAGATTGGTTGAAGCACCACTGAATTGCATTGGAATTTGATAAACTTTACGATTACCAGCCATTCCTGTTGGTGAACCGGTTTTGTATTTTTGTTCCTGAGCAATAAAAGCGGTTACGGAAAACATTGTGCCATCTTCCAAAAAGAGTCCAATGTTTCCTACTGCAAAATCCCCAACGCTTTCATCAAGGGTAATTTCATAACAAAAACTATCATCGCTTAAAACCTGATATTGAATGTAGGTAGAATCACCTTCCCAAACAAGGTCTGCAACGTCCGTCATTGTAGAATCAGGCATAATGATTTTTGAACCAATCTTTACCTTGGTAACCTGAATTTGAGGTCCAATGGTTCCCGCCAAAATGATTTTCTTAAAGCCTTCCGTCGTAATTACTGTTTTCATTGTTTAAGCCTCGTTGATGTAAACCGGAAAATATGAAAATGAAAGAATATGCCCATTTATACAATCATTTCCATAATTTGATCCAATGCAAAAGGTTTTTGGAATTGGACATTCCTCTAAAATAAAGTTTTGATAAGTCCAATTCAGGTTGATTTGATCCTTCTTTATACCAAGAACGAATTGATTTTCATAAGGAGCTGTGAGGGTATTGATTTGTCTACCGTCTTTCCAAGTCACCAGATTGATATTGCTACCTTGTCTTGTTACCTTTAAATATGTAAATTGATTAACCTGAGCATTTAGTAAGCAACAATTTTGTTCAATATCGTTTTGAAAATTCATAACAATTGTACATTCATTGAAAGGATTAGGGAAATTCACCAATTGAAGAACTTCCGCATCCCTTGTTGCAGTTGTCATTTTACTGGTTGGAATAAAGGAGGTTGCCTTACTAGATGCTTCCAACTGAAACCAAGGTTGAAAATTAGGGATTTTAACCGGAAGGAACATAACCCGTTCAATACGACCAAGTATAAATGTATAAGGTTTATTTTCAACCTCAACATAATCTGATCCGGTTGCAGGATTATAAATATGATATTTTCCAACCCCTGAAAAGGTGTAAACACCCGGCATTAGGGTAAGTGTTCTTCTTTGAGGGTTTGTTGAGTCCAAAAATAGGTTTGAACTTTTTCGTTCAATAAACAAACCAATCGGATTTGTTGTTCCTTTTTCAAAATCAAACCTCGGAATATTATTATTTACAATTGAAAAATGATCACTGTTATAATAGGTAGTTACAGCATCGGAATCTCTAACAAACGAAAAATTGCTAATTAAGGATTTTGAATTTCCATCTGTTACAAACCTTGGTAAGTTTTCCGTAGTCATAATGTTACCATTTTTGTAACCAAAATCATTGTAAGTTCCAGCGCTACGTCCAACCATACGACCACGACGACAAGTTAAAACCACCGGTGCAACATATTGATAAATACAAGGTAAAACGTGATGACCATTTGTATAATCATTAGGAGCAAGTTTTAAATACAAATCCATTGTATTTGAGGTTATCAAACCAACCACAGAGGTTAGAACCAAGTGAGCAGGAGCAGTAGCATAGAAAAGTTCATAAACATCTTGAACATCAATGTTGAACATTTCTGCATCATATTCCAACTCAACATGGCTTGTAGGATACCATTCTTTTGTTCCGGTTCCATCAATTTTTGAATTGTTTTTCACAATTAAGTTGGTTGAACGTTCAAATTCACCATATTCTTTACCTTTTCCGTTAGCCCAAAGGTTATACATTTTGAAATGAGCACCTTTAATCCAACCAATGAAGGAAATAAAGTTTTTCGTTCCTTTGTATTTCCGATTGAACATATTCAAAAACTGGACCAAGGTTTGATATTCACGGTCGGTAAACAAATCGGATTTATAGTTGAATCCTAAAAATACCGATTGCTGAATATTGATATCTCTTGACTGAACCTCAGGATCACGAATTTGCCGTAAGGCATAAATTCCAGCATAAATATTTTCTGCAAAAACTTGAGAAGCGCAAGCAAACAAATCATTCCAAGTGGTGGATTGACGAAGACGGTTGACAAGAACCTTCGTCAAATCCTGATAATATGGTTGTTTGCTATAATCTTCCGCCATTTAATCAACCTTCTTCGGTTTGAATGGGATTACGCCAGTATTGAGAATCCCGTTCACTATATTTACAACTTACATTCAAAGATTTCAAGTTGATATACTGGTTTTTGTTGATAACATAATCAACAGTTGGTGCAATTCTTTCTATATAATCAATGGTCGTTGGTAAAACCGAAAATGCAATATCTTCCAAGTCGGATTTATAAAAGGAACGACCTAAGCAACCGGTTTGTAGCTTCAAATAATTACGAATTGCAGCCTCAACCTGCTCCTTACAAGAGGTTAATGAAGCACCTTTCTTCAAATAAAAGGTAACATTTATATCAATATCGACAGGTTCAGCATCATAACGGACATACTGGAAACCAGGAACTGAATGATTTTGCATATAGGCAACAAGGTCTTTCCAATTTTGTGTTGTAAAATCTTCTTTGGTAAGAATCAACAAACCAAAAACATTCATCCAATCCTTATCCAATGGTGCAATTTCAGCTTGACAATAAACGTGACCATCAATAATACCAGGATATCTACAAAGAAGTGCGTGCATATCTTCACGGGAAATTCCACGATTATTAGCAGCTGCACTTTGTGAACCAAGCTTTTGATAATAGGAAATATCTCGAGCGTCATCTCCACCATTCGGATTTGTTATGGTTTCGCCAATTACGTCCGTAAATTCTGAACAGGAGACTTGCTGGTTAACTGAAGCATTGTTTCCAGCTGATCCGGTGGTTACCGCATAAATAAACAAAACGGATTCGCCGGACGAAGGAACAGAACCATAAACACCATCACCAAACAAAACTTTCACATTACCTTGAGCGGTGCTATTTTCATAAAAGATTGTTGAATATGATTCATATGTAAAAATTGCTTCGGTTGTTTTGATATATTCGGTATTACCAACATAACACAAAATATCCTCGTCGGAAATTTCAAAAGGATTATCACTTTCAATTAAGTATTCCTGCAAGTCGGAACCATCACTGGTAAAGGAAATATTCTTGATTGTTCCCTGATGAAGGGTAACCGTTTGCTGCATATTTTGGTTATCAAAAACAATTGGTTCTCGGTTGAAATAATCAACACCTTCAACAGAAAATTGCGTAAATTTTGGAATTTCCAAATAAGGTTGATTGTAATTTGTATTTTGAATTGAAACCTGACAATGAGCAGGTGTTGCTCGGTTGATATGGTTTCCAAGGAAAATATTGTTGGTGTAAATACTATCTTCCAAAACGGCATTTTCCAAGGTGGTTTCATTAACAGCAGCCCAAATCGAATACTGATCCAAAGCACCAACTGCGGAAATTGCTTCAATTAAAAGGGTTCCTGTTTTGCTGTTGCCGGTTGAAGCCCAACTTTCCTTGTTGGAAAGATAGGCTGTCAATTGATTGTTGATTTGTTCATAATCCGGCTGGATAGTAGATAGTTTGAATGTCGACATTTCAATTTCCCTACAGTTTTCTTGTAAGAAAATTAAATTACGCTTAATTGGCGTCCTTGATTGTGTAATAGCTAATGAATGCTATCACTTCACCAAAGGTATAATTCAAAAGCTTCAATTGGATTGTATAATTTTCGTCCATATCCGACATATCTTTTCCAATGAAAAGTTTAACCGGTTCAGTTGTAATAAATGGAACCGTTGAACCATCAATGAATAAATTTCCTAATGAATCGGAAACCTGAAGTGTACATTCCTCATTACAATTATTACCTTCCGTGCACCAAAAAGTAACGGAATCAACATAAGATTTTCCAATTTTAAAATTGGTAAATTGTTCTTGTGTTAAAAGTACTTTACTCTCAGATTTCGTAAAGGCAGTGTCTTTTGATTGAGCCTGTTGGATAGCACTATCAACATACTTTTTAGTGGTTAAATCATTATCATCGATGATTCTTCCAGCATAAGTTGCTGGATCAATGAATTGACTTACCGTCAATTTACCGGAGGTTGGATTAAAAGTTAATGTTCCGTCTGAGGTAATCAAAGCATTTGACGTGAAAAATAATGGTGCGTTTGAATAAATACCCTTAGACGATAATAGGTTAATCTCATCACTATTTGACACAATTTCAACTTTGGATTTACCTGTTATAATTATTTCGCCATTTTGATTCAAATCAATTGTCGTAAGAAAATTTCCAGGGTTTCCATTGGCACCGATTGAAAAATTCGTCCTTGTTTGGAATGACCCTGAACCATTTGATTCAAAAGCAAAAAGTGTTGAGGAAGCAGGACTCAAAGTTAAGGCATCAGCTGAACGAATAACCTTTAAAGGATTTTGCGTTGCACCTTCTTCCTTATTGACGTAAACGGCCAACGAACCATCAGGATTATATAATGAGGTTACATATTGCCAACCTGCACTTGCTGAACCGGAAATTGTTGTCAAAACCTGACCAGCTTCACCTTTTGGTAAAGTTACCGGAGTATCACTTCCATCACCAACTAAAACGGCACCATTTTCAAAATCAGGAAAACTGAAAGGTTCACCTTCTTCAATAGCAACAATACGGCCTTTGATATCTACAACAATATGCGGATAATCATAGGTTCCAGGTGTTACATTTTGGTTCGGTAAAACAGTATCCAATGATGAAAATTCAATTCCACTTTCATCTTGGTTAACAACCAACAAACTATTTGCATTACCTGAATAATTGTTTGGAACATCAGCAAGCTGGGTAAAATATTCAATATTGAGGTCTTTCAAGGAATAATTCAAAAAGGTCAAACCGGTTCCATCTTGTTTAACCGCAACAATTGAACCGGAATGACCATCATATTTTACCGGAGTATCATTTAAGGATAAAAATGTTGAATATGTTTTGGAAAATTCCAAACCATTACCATCTTTATTGACGGTAACTGTTTTGCCGGCTGCTTCCTCATAGGTATTTGGAGTATCAGCAAGCTGGGTAAAAAGTAAATCCGAAATTTCCGCGTCATAAATTACCGTCTTTGCAACGGTATATTGACCACCTTGCAAAAGGATAATTTTTGTGCCTTCATTTTTGACTTCGGTAATATCGGTTGACATTTTTATCCCCTTTCAGGTTATTCCTTAATTGATTTTTCCAAACGAGACAAAACCTTGGAAAATTTTAGGCGAGCATCAATTAAGCCACGAATCTGATCAGCAGATTCAAACATTTCATCAAACATTGGTTTCATTGAAGTTGGAATATTTTCACCTAATTCTTGGTTTGTAAGAATTACAAAGCCGGTAATTAAATCACGTAAAACCTTAAACATTGAATCAACAACATTATCCAAAAGGTCGTCATGCATATATTTATGACCTTCCTTGTTGGCAATCATTTCGACTAAATCATTGACAATGTTCAACTCACTTGTTTCATTACGCATTGCCAAGCATTCAGCAACCTTATCCAAATATTCAGGCTTAAAGAAAGTATCATAAATGCGATCAAACAATTCATGATCACCTTCAAAAGTCTTACCAAAACATTGCCAGTGGTAACGTTTTGCTGTTGTCCCAACTGCAATGAATTTTGTAACACATTCAAAAACTTTTAAAGTGGTATTGCTATCAAAGTCTTCCATCTTAAAACTCCTTCAAATTCTTAAGAAAAATTAAAAGCCTGACAGGCGAATTTTTCCATCAAAAGGAACATCAGCTTCAATGATTACACCGGATTCCGGATCAAAAGAATAATCGCATAAAACATCGCTATATGTGTTATCTTCCAGTTTCAAACGAACATAATCAATTCTTAAATCATCACCAAGATCATAAGCATCTTTGGAAATGAAAAGTTTATTATGCTCATCAAAATCGCTTGCTTCAAAGGTTAAAACATAAAATTTTGTATCTGGACGAGCTGTAACAGGAACCAGATTTTCATTTTCAATTCCACCTTGGAAAATATACTTACGCTGCTCTTCGGTGATATAAACTTCCAAGCCAACATAACGTTGAACCTTATATAGGGAAGCAAGAGCATTTTCCTTGGTTGGAAAAACTGTTCTTTGATCAAGAGGTCCCTGCTGTCTTAAATTGAAACCATCTACAAGAATAATAGCCATCTTTTTGTTCCTTTTTAATATTCAAAAATGAAATTGTAATTGGTAACCGTTGTAATCGTCTTGAAGGTATAAACATTATAGGAGCAAATTACACCACCAACCTCAATTTCCATTTGCTTGACATTGAAGCTGTTTGTAATAACGAAACCGTTTTCATCCTTGATATCTTTCAAATTCTGGAAATTATCAGGAACTGCAACGCAAGGGTAAGATTCATCTGCTTCAACTTCCAAATCCAATGTTCCAACAATATAAGCTTCCTTGGTTAAGGAAAGAATTTCCTCGCTGGAAGGATCTGAATTTTGAACGGAACCATACATAACAGGTGCCGTATAGTTGAAGGATTTTTCCTTTGTTACAACTTCCTTACCATCATTAACCGCAAGAACAAAAACTGAAGTGTTTGTAATTGGATTTTGATAATTATATCCAATTGAGCTGGAATGTGGATTATCGATATGATCAATCACATTACCATTCAAAAGAAATTCCAATGATTGAATTTTATTTGAACGTGGTGTAATTTTAGCAATCAAGCTAACACCATCAATTTCCTGACCATAATATAAAAGTGTTGGTTCAGGATTTGTTTCAAATTCAACTACCGGTGGAACATAAGCATAAAGGAGCTTCGTCCACATTGAATCCATTGTTTCGTGATCGAAAGTGGTTCCTGGTTCAATATCACCAACCTTTTCAGTTGTTGGTTGATCATTTGTATACAAATCTTGAGCTTCGCGCCAAACCAGATTTTGACCATCATTGGATAGGAATAAATCTTTTGTAAGATCAGTAGGTTGAGGAATTGGGGTTTTTCCACCTTCACCGGAAGTTCCTTGCAAATCTGAAAAGTCAACAAATAAAATGGTATTATCTGAAACATAAATTGAATTTGTTTTTGTTCCATATATATTTGAAACAACGGTATCAACAAGTCCCGGTTCTTCCATTTTTAAATCTGTAATGCCGGAAGTTCCATTTATGGAAATTGTAGCATTTTCTGCATTGGTTTTTATTCTAAAATAAAACATTCAACAACTCCTCTTAGTTGTTCAAATTTGCTAAAACTTGTTGGATATAATCCTTAACCTGCTTAACGGTTGGACAACGAACCGTTGAAGTTCCTTGATTCCAAACTGCATCTGAAGCAATTATACTGCTTGCAACCAAAACGGAATTTGAAAACCATCTAAGGTTTACGGAAACGCCTGCTGGTATGGTATCAACAAAAGTTACAACAGTGCCATCTTCATTGAGGGTATATTGATTGGTATCCATTATGGTATTACCAACTGCAACAAACAGGTTTTCTGCTGAAATGCAAGGTCCTTCAGTTAAGGTAATACTTGAAAATCCGGAAACATTATCCTGAGCACTAATGAATTTGTTATAAAGCATAACCTTGCTTGAGCTTGATGAGCTATCAGCATTGATATAATCACTCTGCTTCAGAAGGTCAACCGGATAATCAGGATAAAAGTTTGCTGATCCGGATTCAACAATCAATTTACCAATTTTAATCCATTGAGCTGGAACCCAAGCATTAGATGAATATTTAAAGGTTGAATTCAAACTTGGATTGCGATAGAAAAGCATCAAACCATCAGCAGGTGGTTCAACATCATCAATAGCAACAAAATCCACATTTACAGCTTGAAGGGAAGGATTGGAATCATCATATATAATATAATAAGTTCCATCTTCACTTAAAACATCGGAAACATCAAGCTGCAAATCACTTACATAACGAATGGTTGATTTCATAGTGGATAAATGATTCGAACTATCAAAATCACGACCATTGCTCAATTTCAAACAATAAGGATCCTGACCAATGGAAATAATATTATTTTGGAAAGATGCTACTGTTTTGAAACCAAGGATACAATTGCTTACATAACGACTTTCTTCAAGACCAAAGTCACCATTTAAAATTCCGGTTTCATTTTGAGCTTTGATTGTTGAAGATTTTACAATATATGTTTCTAAGGATGTTAAACCGGTGAAAGTCAAAAGATTTGTTTCTGCATTATAAGAAACGGTTGCGCCTTCCGGTAATTGAGGTGTAAGGTTTAAAACCAAGGCATCCCAAGAAAATATCGGATTTATATAACCTTCCTCCGGATCAAAATCAACATATTCAATGGTTAGTTCATCATTGATTGAAAACTTTGCAATTTGATAACTTTCAATTGAGCTAACGTCAATTTCCAAATCTTCACTAAAAAGTTCCTGAGTATAACCTAAACCTAAACTAATATAACCGGATAAAGGTTTAGTGGAAATATTTTCAAGACCGAAACCAAACGAAGGAATTTGCAAAGAATCAAAAATTGCAACCGGTGCACTTAATGTTTTTTCGGCATAAATTTGAGGACCATGAATTTGAGTTAAAGCTCTTACTTCATTGGCTGTTAAACTTTCTTCAAAGCTTCCGTTTGTTCCTGATAATGAGGTTGCTGTTAAAGAAGCAAATTGTCCAAGGTTTCCAGAAATTGTTCCTGATAAAGTTACATTTGTTCCAGTAATGTTTGTAATTTCACCATTTGTGGCAGTCAAAGCTTCCTGAACGGTTATATTGGAAGCTTCCACGGAATTTGAAAATTGAGCTGAAACACCGGTTAACAAAACGGTTGAATTGATATTTGCAGCATGCAAGTCAGCAAGACGTAAGTCGTCCGAGCCATTAACTACTTTAATTAAACCTGTTGTAGTTGATTGGAACTTAGCACCACGTCCCAACTGGACGGAATAGCCAACAGAGCTGATATTTGTTTTCATGGTTCTAACATTCCTTCAAAAGAATTCTTCCTCGAAAAATTAAAAAAGGCGGTTTGAAAAAACCGCCTTCATTGTTTTACAAAAAAGCTCTCACTTTTCCTCGGAGGCTTTAAATGCTTCAAGCTGTTCATTAACCTGATTGATTTCTCCAGAAAGCTCATTCATTCTTGTAATTTCTTCGGCATATAAAATAACTCAGTTATCTAAACAAATATAAACTTTATATAAATTTAGAAGACTTGAGTCTAAAAAGAACCTTATTTCTAAGGAGAAAACCTTTATTTCACTCGGATTTTCTTTTTATTTAAAATCAAATTGGGTTTGTAATCTAAACAAAATGACCTCTTTCTTCCATTGATTCAGTCACTCTGTATAACAAAATCACAAATCTTCCAACTTAATTTTAAAACCTTATAAAATTCCTTATTTTTATTTATTATAAAT
>ERZ779851.8-NODE-8-length-162690-cov-14.469130_pt1 | contig 162690 bp, 169 predicted proteins | sample MGYA00511094_ERZ779851 | MGnify/ENA primary metagenome ERZ779851 (study PRJEB29588, sample SAMEA2155512) | human gut metagenome | biome: human gut; feature: human-associated habitat; material: faeces | place: Denmark | collected 2008/2010 ...
TATTTTATCATAGAAGACCTCTAAATCCTATTTACAGAAAACTTTTCACAGACTCTGTCAGTCTATACCCACCGGCAAACAAAAAGCCATCACATAATATGAACAATCCATATGGGAATAATAGAATCCGTTGCGTATGATTGTCATATTATGTAATGACCTTTTTATATGGTTATTGAGTTTTTATATATTGCTCCAAATTAGCAGCTTATTACAACAAAGCTCTGTGCCGGAAGAGTGATAACTCCGTCGGCGATACCTGGCTGTGTGCCGTTTATTGCTATAGAATATATAACCTTTGCGTCACCAGTCAGCTCAGCAAGCTTTCTTGACTGGGTGTCCGTATTCTTAGGGTTCACTGCAAGGAGCAGATTTCCTCTCTTGTATACAAGTGGCTTTCTACTGATGATCTCAAGGTTGCTCTTGTCCAGCAGATCGGCCTGTGAATGTCTGAGAGAAGTGAGGGCCTTCACTGTATTGAGCAGTGAGTTCTGATCTGCCTCGGAAGCCTCAACATTTGCGGCATCTTCTGCAGGATCAACCGGCAGATAGAGCTTGTCGGCAGGCGCTGAAGAAAATCCCATGTTGGTGCCGCTTGTCCACTGCATAGGAGTTCTTGAGCCGGTTCTGGTGAATCCGCCCTCCTTGCTTGCCATGCTTCTGAAGTTCATGGCGATCTCATCGCCGTAGTAGATGAATGGATTGCCGGGCATGGTCAGGAAGAATGCGTAGGCAAGCTTTAACTCATCCTCAGAGAGTCCGTAGCTGATACGTGTAGTGTCGTGATTTCCTGTGATGAGGGCTATAGCACCCTTGTCCTTTATCTGCTCGTATCTTCCCATGTATTCATCAATGAAGTGGTCGCAGGTTCCCTTGCTGTCAGCCTTGAAGAAGCTGTTGTTCTCCGTGCTGTCGTCAAGTGACTCTGGAAGGGATGCAAATGCATTCAGGTGAGCTTCGTAATCTCTTACCAGAGAGTTATATCCGTTGCCCATCCAGTCGAGATAGAAGTCCATGTCGAAGCCGGCCTTGATTGACTGTTCAGCCTTTCCCCACTCAGATACAAATGCTGACTCAGGGTACTCGGCGTGTATATCGCCGAGAATGTCCTGCCATACGGCAACTGTTCCGCTCTTGTTCGCATCATCATGCTTTACAAGAGAATCTGCCATGTCGACACGGAAGCCATCGCAGCCCTTGTCAAGCCAGAAACGGCATACATCCTTCATAGCCTCTCTTGTTGCGATACATGCAGGATCGTACATGCTCTTGTGCCATCTCTCAGTTGGGTTCAGAACACCATAGTTGAGAGCCGGCTGGCACTTGAAGAAGTTGACGATGTAGGCTGCATTTCTAGGTGTCTCGCCTGCTATGTAGTTGAGACCTGCACCGCCGCAGAGCCATCCGTCAGTCCACATATATCTGTCTGTGTACTCATTTGCCTCGGTCTTCTTGCTCTCGGTAAACCATGCATGTTCCTCAGATGTGTGGCCTGGAACCAGGTCGAGGAGAATGTGCATGTCCCTCTTGTGAGCTTCAGCGAAGAGGTTCTCTATGTCCTCCATTGTTCCGTATCTCTCGGCAACCTTCTTGTAATCCCTTACATCGTATCCCGCATCAGAAAATGGTGAATCAAAGCAAGGATTCATCCAGATAGCGTTGCATCCAAGAGACTTGATATAGTCAAGCTTTGCAGTGATTCCGTTAAAATCACCGATACCGTCGCCGTTGGTATCGTAGAAACTCTGTGGGTATATCTCATAAAAAATTGCGTCTTTAAGCCATGTAGCCATAATAAATGTCCTCCTTGTAAGAAATGCAGCATGCGCATAAAAGGGCGCTTTGCGCAGCGCATGCGTTACTATTCGTTCTTCCATAATATGAGCAGCGCACTTGCAGCTATGCGCTGGTGGTTTATAAGGTGTATCACAAGTTTTCTGCGAAAACTTATGAAATAAGGTAAGGTACTGCAATCCCACACAGAAATCTGTCTCAAAATACGGAGAACGGTCTTAATAGTATTAAGAACATTCTATCCAATATAATAAATTATAATATGGAAAAATGTAATCCTTTATATGTAAATTAATAGATTTATTTGGCAGGAAAATATACTCGTTGAAAACGCACAGCAAACATAAAATTATCTGTATTTTATCTGGTTCAAATACGGGAAAAATTTTGATTTAAACTGCAAAAGTTTAAACACACAAATGCTGTAATATATGTTACAATCACAGAGTATGTGTCAGCAGAGATGGAAAAAATACATAATGTAATGGCTTGAAGTAGATGCTTGACACAGATAAAGGGTGTATCAGGTTTTGAAAATCTACACATAGTGTAAGTCCGATAATCCTTGTAATATAGAAGAGAAGGAGGCAGGTGTCATTTTTACAGACATCTGTAAAGAGAAGTGTATGAGTAAAGATAATAACAACGGCGACAGAGAAAAGTTTGCCTCCAGACTTGGGTTCATCCTTGTTTCGGCGGGATGTGCCATAGGTCTTGGAAATGTATGGAAGTTCCCGTATATATGCGGGCAGAATGGTGGAGCGATATTTATCGTGATATATCTGCTGTGTCTGCTGCTTCTGGGATATCCTATCCTTACCTGTGAGTTTGCGATAGGCAGAGGAAGTGGCAAGAGCGTTGGCTCGGCGCTCAAGGAGCTTGCACCGAAGGGCGGCAATTGGCACAAATTCAGCTGGTATGCCTATGCCGGCAACTATCTGCTTATGATGTTCTATACTATGGTAGCGGGCTGGATGGTATACTATGTGTACGTCATGGGCACAGGACAGCTTCATGGTGGATCAGTAGAAGCAATAGAAGACAAATTTACAGGGATGCTTGCATCACCGGGACTTATGGTTGCGATCACACTTGCAGTCATCGTGTGCTGCATAGGTATATGTTCACTTGGGCTTCAAAATGGAGTTGAGAGAGTGACAAAGGTAATGATGCTGGCACTCATTGTTCTGATGATAGTTATGGCTGTGAATTCGCTCATGCTCTCAGGCAACGAGGAGGGGCTTAAGTTCTATCTCGTCCCAAGCATTGAGCGTGCAAATGCAAGAGGCTGGGGCAATGTACTATTTGACGCCATGACCCAGGCGTTCTTTACACTCAGTGTAGGTATGGGATCCATGGAGATATTTGGAAGTTATATAGGCAAGGAGAGAAAATTGTCTGGCGAGGCGAAGAGTGTTATGTACCTTGATACATTTGTGGCACTCATGGCCGGAGTCATCATATTGCCAGCATGCTTTGCGTACGGGATCAGCCCGGACAAGGGACCATCACTTCTGTTCATGACTCTGCCAAATGTGTTCAATCACATGCCGGGCGGAAGAGTGTGGGGAATACTGTTCTTCATATTCATGTCATTTGCTGCACTGTCCACGGTTATCGCGGTTTTTGAGAATATCATATCGATAAGTATAGATATGTTTGGCTGGAAGAGAAAGAAGTCACTTATTATAAATCTGATCGGGATATCAGTGCTCTCCCTGCCGGCTGTGCTTGGATTCAATGTGCTCTCAGGAATCACTCCGATGGGAGCAGGTACAAATATCATGGATCTGGAAGATTTTCTCGTATCGGGAAATATCCTCCCACTCGGATCATTACTTTTTGTCCTGTTCTGTACAAGAAAGAATGGATGGGGCTTTGAAAATTTTGCCGCTGAGGCAGATGCCGGTATCGGCAAGCCGTTCCCACAGTATCTCAAAAAGTATATGTCATATGTATTGCCGCTTATAATCGTGGTTATTTATTTCAAGGGATACTATGATACATTTGCACCTAAGGGAACAAAGCTGCTGTGCATCTGGATGGGAGTTGCGGCATTGTTCGTGCTCTTTATAGGATATCTGGCGTTTGGCTGCGGACGGAGCAGAAGAGAGCAGACAAAAGAGTAATTGCGTTTTGGAAGTGTCTCAAAAAAAATTTATGGATTTAACGCAGACTCATTGTTTTACGAGACAAAATGTGATAATATATAAGTACCAACAGTAAGTCCTTCGATAGTGCGTTTATCTATGTAAGTGTTCTGTGTGAGCATCGCTCGGAGGCAATTGGTTTTTAAATATTTCAAAAAAGGGATTGAAACCGCGATACAGATCGCAAGGTTCAATCCCTTTTTGATTATGTCAGCTCGTAAACACCCTTAAGTATTCCAAGTTCTCTCATAAGCTCAAGTTCCTCAGTGTAATGTCCAGTCTGCAGATGTGAATAGAACAGATTAGAAAATACATCCGCTATCTGCACAAATTTGTTGCAGGCCGAGTCGAAGTAGCTCACTGAGAAATTCCCTGCGACCTGACCTGACAGTGAAAGCTCGGTGTTCAGGTAATTTTCAAGGAATGATTTGTTCTCCACCCGCTCGTTGCGTTCGTCAAGCTGCAGAAAGCAGTCCTCATCAGGAAGATATCCATTCTGTATGAAGTAGAGCAGAGCTGATTTGACTGAGAAGTTGAATGTCCTGGAAATGTTGTCGAAAAAGCGGTTTGGCAGGCTTTCGTTTTTCATCATGATATAGTATACGTCAAAGTGATGTTTTCTTGAGAAGTAATCCACAAATATGTGTTTCATGTCTCTGTCGAATTGTGCACCTTTGAGCTCCCTGAATTTGCCATCCCGGAACATCCTGCCGCCGTGTTTTATGAGTCTTCCGGTCATGTCGTCAACTTTGTCGCTGTCCAGGTCAAGAAGCATCTCATAGTTGGAAGAAATGAATCGCTTGTAAGCACGTTCAAGGGCGACGGGATCGAGAACATGTATCATGGACACCACGAAATACTGATCATTTGTGGCATATTTATTTATAGATCCTGATTCGTCTATGTAAATGTTCACGATTCCCGCCTCCTCATATAATCAAATTCTTCGCCACGTCTAAGTGTTAATCCACTGACACAAGCTCTATCTTGAAGTTGAGCTCCTTGCCGGCCATCTCATGGTTTGCATCAAATGTGATGGATTCGTCATCTTTTTCAATGACCTTTACAAGGAACTGCTGTCCCATGGAATTGGCAAGGTATACCTGATTGCCGACCTCAAGATTCTCAGCGCCAGGCATATCGGCAAGAGGAGCCTTGATGATGGCCTCCGGGTCAGGCATTCCGTATGCATCCTCAGGACGAAGATGTATATCGATGATATCGCCAACGTTCATGCCCTCAACTGCCTGATCAAATCCTGGAATCATCTGTCCTGCACCGCAAACGAACTCGATAGGCTCGCCCCTGTCATATGAAGAATCGAACTTTGTTCCGTCGTTGAATGTTCCTGTGTAGTGAACCTTACAGGTTCTTCCTGTGTTACTCATAAAAGATTGTCCTCCAAAAGTGTTATTAAACAATTCTATCATGAATCGACAAAAATGTATATATTAGGAAGGCAGAGCGGAAAAAGTGGAAAGTCAAGGCAGAGAAACGGGTACAGGAAAGTCAGCGTAGAGAAAAAGGTTGTTGCATATAGAGAAAATATATAGATGATAGATATGCAGATAGAGCATATGGAGATAGATGAAAGAAAAAATGTCTAATGAACAGACAAATAAAAGCTCATCAGACATTTTTTTACTGCAAAATAGCAAAATAGAAAATTATGGTGTACCAACTTCAATAAGGTTGCCATCAAGATCGTAGAATCTGATGACTTTCTGTCCCCATGAATGAGTCATGAGGCGGTTGATGTATTCGATATGATACGGGGATTCATCAAGTTTTTTTGCAAATTCCTCTATGTCAGGTTCCTCAAAATATAATTCTGAAGCGTTGTTTTTGGGTATAATCAGTGTGTCTATGAAGTCAGACCATATGGAGGCGTCCTGAAGTACCAATCCCCCTGTCATGATGACATTTCCTCCATTATCAAGGATAACTTCCAGCCCGAAAAGATCATTGTAGAATTTGATTGAGTCCTCGATATTGTTTACGACTATCAAAACATTTTTTAAAACCATAGTGTATCTCCCCTTTGTGTATGCTTTTGGATTTATGTTTCTGAATGAAATTATATAATGAATATTTGCAAAATACTAGCAAAAAACCGGCAAAGCTCATGCGGGATATTGAGGTTGGCGTCATGATGATATAAAATATACATAATTTGCAAGTACGATTTATTAGATATATGAATGGAGAAAAATATGTTAAAACTTGGATGTCATGTGGGTATGTCAGGAAAAGAAATGATGCTTGGCTCGGTAAGGGATGCGGTGAATTTTGGCGCAAATACTTTTATGCTTTACACGGGAGCTCCTCAGAATACACGCAGGAAGGATATATCTGAACTGAGAATCACTGAAGCTCATGAGCTGATGAGAAGGCAGGGTATAGACGAATTTGTGGTTCATGCACCGTATATAATAAACCTGGCAAATACTGTGAATCCTGCAACTTATGAGATTGCTGTACAGTTTCTGGAACTTGAAATAAAACGTGCGGAGGCGATGGGCTCACAGACAATAGTCCTTCATCCCGGTTCTCACGTTGGGGAGGGCGCCGGCAAAGGAATCGCAAGTATCGTAAAAGGCCTTAATGAAGTCCTTAATGCCGATACTGCATGTCATATAGCGCTTGAGACAATGGCGGGAAAGGGCAGTGAGATAGGAAGAAATTTTGAGGAACTTGCCCGGATATATGATGGAGTTGATCATAATGAAAAACTTCGAGTCTGCTTTGATACCTGTCATACCAGTGATGCGGGATACGATATAATTCACGATTTTGATGGTGTCATGGAAAAGTTCGACAAACTCATTGGAAAGGATCAGATAGCAGTATTTCATATGAACGACAGTAAGAATGATCCCGGGGCAGCAAAGGACAGGCATGAGAATTTTGGATTTGGAAAGATCGGATTTGATGCGCTCATGTACATAATGAATCATCCGGATTTCATGGACGTGCCTAAAATATTGGAGTCGCCATACATCAAGGACCCGGCAAACAACAAGAAAAGCTATGAGCCGTTCAAGAGGGAGATAGCCATGATCCGAAATGGGGAATTCGATCCTGAGATGAGGGAGAAAGTGGTGGAGGATAACAGATAAAAAAGGAGTTCTACTTAGTAGAACTCCCTGAATGTTTTCTTTCGGCATCTCTGCCTATCCGGGTTTTGGTAAACAAACAACCCTTATAAAGCTCAGCCATGCACTGTTTCCCGGAACATCACACGCATCATCACTCTACAGCCTGCTACGACTATTAAGTTTACGTCAGTCTGATAGGCAACTCCTGTCACCTGCATAACGGCGCTTTTGCCCCGTTTCTATTATTCATTATAAACTGAGCTGCAGGAAAAACAATAAACCTGCAGTTTACCCCTTGCATATCTTATGTTCAGTCAAAACACAGGTAATCAGCCATTCATCTGCTTCAAAAACTATAATAAAAGAGATGTATGTTGTGTATAGGCTATCGGTAGTGAAGACTGCCGAGCTTCAGGATTTTCCTGCCGAGCTTACGACCGCAGCGACCTTATAGCGGTCGTAAGCGAGTGCAAATGGAAAATTCTGAAGCGACAGCAGTCAAACGTGATAGCGCATACACAACATACATCTCTTTTTTCAAGAACTGAATACAGATGAAGGACTGATTACCGTCCGTCCCTTACTTCTCCGGATGCTCCGTCATCCAATGCTCAATAACCTGCGCATCAGAGTGGCACTGCACAAAAGTTCCATTGATCCTCTGGGTGCTTTCGATACCCTTTCCGGTGGTGATGACCAGTTCGCCAGGCTGTGCCTCGTCAAGAGCTTTGGTTAAAGCTTCCTCTCTGTCAACTATAATGTAGCAAGGCTTGGTGATATACTGCTTGATCTCCTTGCAGATCTCTTCGCAGGACTCAAATCCAGGATCCTCCATGGTGAGGACAACCTTATCTGCGTACTGCTCAGCAAGTCTTCCCATATCCTCACGGCGTTTTTTATAACGTTCCCCGCCGCAGCCAAATACAACAGTTATGGACTTTGGTTTCATGGTCTTTTTGACCATCTCGTACAGTCTGTACATGCTGATGTAGTTGTGTGCGTAGTCTATCATAAATGTACGGTCTTTCCAATGGTAGACCTGAAGTCTTCCTGGGACATACACATCTCTTATGCTGCTTCTGATCTGTGCATTTGGGATGCCTATGAGCAGTGCTGAAATTATGGCTGCGACAATGTTTTCAACGTTGTAGTCGCCTATAAGATTTGTATTGTAAGCTCTGTTTTCACCGTCATAGATAAGTTCAAAATAACTGTTATGATCCGTGAGTTCTTCATTGTGGATCAGAGCAAATTCCGTATCTTTTTCAAAGAAATCATCCTTGCTGGACATAAGCTTTTCAACGGATTCCCTGCTTCCGTATACTACGACATGCTTGTCTCTGACAGCATCATATATGGTGTCGAAATATCTTGTGTCGCTGTACAGAACCACATTCTCACACTGCTTCAGGAACGAGACCTTGCATCCGAGATAATCTTCCATGGATGCATGCTCTGTAGGGCTGATGTGATCGTAGTCGATGTTTGTAAATACGCCGACCTTGTACTGTTCACCATATATACGGTTCATCTTCATAGCCTGTGATGAGACTTCCATGATACAGTGAGTGCAGCCGTCCTTCACAGCCATATCGAAATATGTCTGAAGTTCGATTGGCTCAGGTGTGGTGAGAGTTGTCTCAAACACTTTTGTTCCAACGTCAATCTCATGTGTGGAGAATGCCGAGCATTTGTTGTCCGTATATTTATCCAGAATATCTTTCATGACAAATGTAACTGTGGTCTTTCCCTTTGTTCCGGTGATTCCAACTTTTGTCATGGAGTCGCCAGGATTGCCGTAGAACCATCTTGCGGCGAGTGCCATAGCCTTTCTTATGTCATTTACAATGATAAATGGAATGGACACGTCGTCATATTTCTGCTGTGACAGATATACGACAGCCCCCTGGGAAATAGCTGATTTCAGGTATTCCTCCTTAAATGAAGCTCCTTTGCACACGAAAAATGTGCCAGGAACCACATCCTTGGAATTGATTGTTATATGTGCAGGAGTGATGTCTTTGCATTCCTCCGAATATTCAGTTACGAGTCCCTGCTGATCAAGGATATCCAGCAAAGTTGTTAAATGTAAAATTTTGTTCATATCTTTTTCCCCTTGGAATATATATATTTTGATCGTGCACATCCAGTGCGCTTTTTATCCAAATGCTTAAATTATTATGCTTTCTATATACGATTATGTCAAATATAAATTAGAGATTATTATTTTTTATTCTTAGTTATCTCCATCTATATGCTGATATATCCCATTTGGCATAGTCAATCGTATTATAGCATGATTTGTCATAGTATAGCACTTAATATTGCTGAATTACAAATTAAAGCATGTGGAGAGAATTTGAAAATGTGGGTAAGAAGCCTGTTTTTTTGATAAATTACAGACATTTGTTGATAACTTCTATCAAGTGTGTGGATTTGTGTTGACAAAGAGAATTTTGTAAATTAAATTGTAGACGCAATTTGAGTCTTGAATATTATAAAAAAGGGGTCAGGCACCGAGAAAAGTAGGCTCTGGGAAAAGGGGGTCAGGCACCGAGAGCAGATAAGATATCAAAAAAGAGGCTATTGATGATAGCATGATGTTGCGTCGATGGAAAGAGAGGTAGGAAATGTCGGAATTTGTTACGTTGTTTATACCATTTGTAGGAACGACACTGGGGGCGGCTATGGTGTTTTTGATGAAGGATAAAATTTCTCCATTTGTTGAAAAGGCACTCCTTGGATTTGCGGCTGGTGTCATGATAGCTGCATCCATATGGTCACTGCTCATACCTTCTATAGATATGGCAAAGGATCAGGGGAAGATAGCATGGATGCCGGCTCTTGTGGGGTTTGCACTTGGAATTGTGTTTTTGCTGGTTCTTGATACGGTGATTCCGCATCTTCATCTTGAGAGTGACAAACCAGAGGGCGTGAAATCTGGATTACAGAAGACGACCATGATGATATTTGCGGTTACACTTCATAATATTCCGGAGGGAATGGCAGTTGGAGTGGTGTATGCCGGCGCAGCAATGGGCAATATGGGAGTGTCTATCACCGGTGCGTTAGCTCTGTCTATAGGAATTGCAATACAGAATTTTCCAGAGGGTGCCATCGTGTCTATGCCTCTTGTCGGGGAGGGCATGAGCAAGAAAAGGGCATTTCTCTATGGAACACTGTCAGGTGCCGTTGAACCTGTAGGGGGCTTCTTTACTGCGCTCCTTGCGGCACAGGTGACACCGCTTCTCCCATATTTTCTTGCGTTTGCGGCCGGGGCGATGCTCTATGTGGTTATAGAGGAGCTGATTCCGGAGTCTCAGGCGGGAGAGCACACAAATATAGGAACTATAGGTGCTGCGGTGGGATTTGCACTTATGATGGTTCTGGATGTGGCTCTTGGATAATAGATAAAATATTTGTTTTGCAAGGAAAAAATAAGACGTCTGTTATCTGGCATAAATTTAATGTTTATATTATATGGTGAAAATGGTATAGACTAAGATAAAATTGTCAATGTTATACATAAAGATGCGATGTCTTAGATGGCTAAATGATAAAATATGAGCAAATACTCGTGTTGATTTTAGAATAAAGTTAGTTTAGACTAACACTGTAAATCATGTGAGCTCCTGTACCTTCTGTGAACTGCTGAATCAGGGGGATTCCGGGGCGATACAAGGAAAGAGGAGGTGCCATGTGCCCTGTGGGCACATATCGGAATGCACCGACGAACTGCCGCCGACCATGAGGGAGGGGGCGATACAAGGAAAGGAGAAATATAAAAATGATGAATTATCTTGAGATCGAAAAGGTAATAGGAAGAGAAATCCTTGATTCAAGAGGAAATCCAACAGTTGAGGCAGAGGTGTATCTGGCAGATGGAACAGTAGGCCGTGGCGCTGCGCCAAGTGGCGCTTCTACAGGTGAGTTTGAGGCACTTGAGCTTCGTGACGGAGACAAGTCAAGATACCTTGGCAAGGGTGTTCAGAAGGCAGTAGAGAATATAAATACGACTATAAATGACGTACTTACAGGAATGGATGCGTCTGATATATATGCAGTAGATGCAGAAATGATCAAGGCAGATGGGACAAAGGACAAGTCAAAACTTGGCGCAAATGCGATTCTTGCAGTTTCAATCGCAGCAGCAAGAGCAGCTTCAATCTCTCTTGACATTCCTCTTTACAGATTCCTCGGCGGAATCTCAGGAAACAAGCTTCCTGTTCCAATGATGAACATCGTAAACGGTGGATGTCATGCTCTGTCATCAGGACTTGACGTTCAGGAATTCATGATCATGCCAGTTGGTGCTCCTTCATTTAAAGAGTGTCTGAGATGGTGTGCAGAGGTATTCCATGCACTTGCAGGGATTCTCAAGGATAGAGGCCTTGCCACATCAGTAGGTGATGAGGGTGGATTTGCTCCGGCACTTAAGTCTGACGAGGAGGCTATCGAGACAATACTTGAGGCTGTAAAGAAGGCTGGATATGAGCCGGGTAAGGACTTTATGATCGCTATGGACGCTGCTTCATCAGAGTGGAAGAGTGAGAAGGGCAAGGGCTGGTACAAGCTTCCAAAGGCTGGAACAGAGTATACAGCAGAGCAGCTCATCGAGCACTGGGCAAGGCTTGTTGAGAAGTATCCTATCATTTCAATCGAGGATGGTCTCGATGAGGAGGATTGGGAAGGATGGCAGAAGCTCACAGCAAGACTTGGCGACAAGGTCCAGCTTGTCGGTGATGATCTGTTCGTTACAAATACAGAGAGACTTGCAAAGGGTATCGAGATGGGATGCGCAAACTGTATCCTTATCAAGCTCAACCAGATCGGCTCAGTATCAGAGACACTTGAGGCTATCAAGATGGCTCATAAGGCTGGATACACAGCAATATCATCACACAGATCAGGTGAGACAGCAGATACAACTATTGCAGATCTCGCAGTGGCACTCAACACATGCCAGATCAAGACAGGTGCTCCTTCAAGATCAGAGAGAGTTGCAAAGTACAACCAGCTCCTCAGAATCGAAGAACAGCTTGGCGGCTGCGCAGTATATCCTGGAATCAAGGCTTTCAACGTAAAGCAGTAGGATAATAGTATTAGCCATGCGAAGGCATCTCCACTGATGAGATCATCGGCGGAGGTGCTTTTTTAGTGTTTTTATAGTGATTCTTTATGGAGAAGGGATTTTGTGTGGATTTGCGCTGACTGTGCCAACTAGCACTTGTCATTGAGGTGTGGATTTGTGTTGGCTGCACTGACTCGCACTTATTTGTGTTTCTTGTGATAAAAGTGCATAAAATTTTCACTTTTTTGAAAAATAACGTGCAAAAGATAAAATAAATGAATTTATTGCAGCTTTTATGGAAATAAATACTAAAAAGATAAAAAGCTGTATCGAAAAAGTATTAACTTTTTCAAGAAGATAAAAACAGCGAGTTATAAATGCGATGTAACATGGCGGCAAACAGCCCGGATGGAAAATTAAATTTGTTAAAAAAAATAATGCGTTTGACAAATGTAGATAATGATAAAAGCAAGTCCGATAAATATAAATTCGCTATAGAACCACAAGGCGTGTGTAGATGCAATGCCAATATGTAGAAACAAAGGCCTATAAAGAAATAATAGAAATAACAACATACTATTTGGGGGGATAGCAAAGATGAAACCGACATGGGTGGAAGTGCTATTATTGCCATTCGACAATATTTATCGAAGGAACAAGGAAACCGACAGCAAAGGATTATTAGTTTAAAAATTGCCTAAAATTCCCTCAATTTTATGTATGCATTTTAACACTAAAAATATGGAATCACTTGACAGATAGTGTTAAACTATACATAGGCTTATCGGGAGGTAGGAATCATGGCTTCAAAAAGAGATTATTATGAAGTTCTCGGCGTTTCTAAGACAGCCACGGACGCTGAGATAAAAAGAGCATATAGAACCCTGGCGAAGAAATACCACCCGGATACGAATCCTGGCGATGCGACGGCTGCAGAGAAGTTTAAGGAGGCCTCTGAGGCCTATGCGGTATTGTCTGACGCCGAGAAGAGGAAGATGTATGATCAGTTTGGAATGGCTGCATTCGATGGCTCCGGCGGAGCTGCAGGTGGTGATCCATTCGGAGGCGGAGGCTTCCACTTTGAGGGTGGAGACTTCGGCGATATGTTTGGCGATATATTTGGCTCGTTCTTTGGTGGTGGCGGTGGACGCTCGCAACGAGGAGGCTTTGGTGGATTCAGTCAGGGAAGCTTCAATGCCAGAGGAAGAGATATGGAGGCAAGCGTCACCATAGATTTTGATGATGCTGTATACGGATGTGACAAGACTTTGTCGTTTAATGATGGACGAGGTGGCAGTTCACAGCTTACAGTTCATATACCGGCGGGCATAGAAAGCGGCGGCGTGCTCCGGCTTGCTGGCAAGGGTTATCCTGGAACCGGCAAAGGACAGCCGGGAGATATGCTCCTTCAGGTAAATGTCAGAGACAAGGCAGGTTATGAGCGTAAAGGACTGGATATATATACCACGGCGCTTGTGCCATTTGATGTGGCAGTTCTCGGCGGCGAGATACTTGTTCATACCATGTTTGGTGATGTGAAGTGCAAGATAGCACCGGGTACACAGTCGGGAAGCAAGATAAGGCTTCGTGGCAAAGGTGTACAGGCCAGAGGCGGCAACACCCACGGCGATCACTATGTGACAGTGAGAATTGCAGTGCCAAGGAATATTTCGCCGGAGGCACAGGATGCACTTAAGAAGTTCACAGAGCTTGTGAATAAAGGCTGACAGAAAAACAGGGCGGTAGGCTTACTTAAGAGCTTACCGCCCTATTTTTGTACATTGCACAAAAATACATATGCAACATACTTAAGCCAATTGAATTAATGGTACTTTAGAATATAATATAACAGTATCTGAGATAGGATTGTTTGCAATAACCTTTGAAAAGTGAAGAGATTACATTATAAAGTAAACAGAATAAAGTGAATAGAAATATTCATGATGAAGTGAATGAGAATAAATATTCAGAGGTAAAAATGTTATTAGATAAAGATATACGTGAACCATTATTTGAATTCCTTGAGGAGAGATATGGTAAGGTTCGGATCCTTGAGGAGAAGACTGTTGGCAACTCCCGTGCGGATGTCGTAATGGTCATTCCGGACAAGATAGTGGGGATCGAGATAAAAAGTGACGCAGACACATACACACGTCTGGAGAGACAGGTAGCTGACTATGATCTGTATTTTGACCAGAATATTGTAGTGGTCGGAAGTACACATGCAAGTCATGTGGCAGAGCATGTGCCAGACTACTGGGGGATCATATCTGTTGAAGAATATGATACAGGTATCGAGGCGGCTACAGGAAGTAAGCCGGCTACAGGCAGCAAGTCAGATACAGGCAGCAAGCCAGATGCAGAAGGCCTGGAGGATGGAGTGTCAGACAAGCTGACTCACAAGATCGACTTTTATGTGGTAAGGGAAATGCAGCCAAATCCGAAGGCTGATTTACTTCGCACGATCCGTGTACTTTGGAGACCGGAGATTTCCCAGATTCAGGAGAAATACAGTCTTCCAATGTATAAGGGGAAGAGCAAGGATTTTGTCAGGACGCTTATAGTGGACAGGCTTCCGGCGGAGATAGTGCATCATGAGATCAGTGAGATCATGTTCGAGAGGGATTATGCAGCCATGATCGAGCAGATACAGGAGTTCAGAAAGACCCAGGCGGCAAAGCGTGGCAAGACTGTCAGGAGAAAGAAAAAAAGATACAGAAGAAAGAAGAGAGATGCATAGAGGTGACAGCATGATAAAGAAGTACACATACGGAAAGCCATTTCAGACAGAATCAGTAGTGGTAGATATCGCAGCAGAAAAAGGACAACCAGATTACGGCGATATAGACTTAACAGCCGGACTTTCGTACACATTTGGTCTTGAGGACAGTGATATAGTGTATGGCCTTGGCGAGGCGAACAGAGGGATCAACAAGAGAGGCTACAAGTACATAAGCAATAATGCAGATAATCCGCATCATCACGAGGATGCATACTCACTGTATGCATCACACAACTTTATTATAGTTTCAGGAGCGCAGACATTTGGCCTGTATTTTGACTATCCATCCACTATCACATTTGACGTGGGATATACGAAGTGCAATGAGATGCATATTTTCTGTGACAGCACAGATATGGATATCTATGTGATAACAGGTGACAGCCCATATGATATCACAAAGCAGTTCAGGAAGATGATCGGAAGGAGTTATATCCCGCCAAAGTTTGCATTTGGATTTGGACAGAGCCGCTGGGGATACAAGACACCGGAGGACTTTGAGACGGTGGCGAGAAAATATAGAGAGAACCACATCCCGATCGATATGGTCTACATGGATATAGATTACATGGATAGCTATAAGGATTTCACCATAAATGACGACTTTGGCGATTTTTCGGAGTATGTGGAGAATCTGAAAAAGGATAATATACGCCTGATCCCGATCATCGATGCCGGTGTAAAGATTGAGGAAGGTTACGATGTGTATGAGGAGGGCGTGGCAAATAACTACTTCTGCAAGAGAGCAGATGGAAGTGATTTTGTTGCGGCAGTATGGCCGGGATATACGCATTTCCCTGATGTGCTGAACCCTGAGGCGAGACGATGGTTTGGTGCAAAGTACAAGATCCTCACGGATGCAGGTATAGAGGGCTTCTGGAATGACATGAATGAGCCGGCGATCTTCTTCACCCCGGAGGGTGTGAGTGAGCTGAAGGAAGCCATGAAGAAATTCATTGATAAGGACGAGACTGTGGATGATGTCTGGGGCATCTCGGGTATGGCAGCAGGTGTTGCAAATAACAAGAAGGATTATGAATCCATGTACCACAATGTGGATGGGAAGATGGTGCGTCACGACAAGGTTCACAACCTCTTTGGATATAACATGACAAGAGCGGCAGGCGAGGCGCTTCGCGAGATCTCACCGGATGAGAGAAGACTTCTGTTCTCCAGATCGTCTTATATAGGAATGCACCGTTATGGTGGTGTCTGGATGGGTGATAACAAATCGTGGTGGTCACACATCCTGCTCAACATCAAGATGCTTCCGTCCATGAATATGTGCGGTTTCCTGTATACGGGTGCGGATCTCGGTGGATTTGGATGCGACACATCCAGAGACCTTCTTCTCAGATGGCTTGCACTCGGCGTGTTCACTCCGCTCATGCGTGACCATTCTTGTGAGGGTACAAGAGATCAGGAGTGCTATCAGTTTGAGCATATAGAGGATTTCAGGAATGTGATCGGTGTCCGTTATCGATTGCTTCCATATATATACAGCGAGTACATGAAGGCGGCCTTGACGGACGACATGATGTTCAAGCCACTGGCATTTGAATATCCAGATGATAGGATCGCGGCCCATGTTGAGGATCAGCTCATGCTTGGAAATGAGATCATGATCGCACCGGTTTACACGCAGAATGCCATCGGAAGATATGTGTATCTGCCGGAGGATATGATGCTTGTAAGGTTTACGGCAGACGGTAGCGCCACGCAGACGGAGATGCCTGCAGGACATCACTTTGTGGAGGTTCCGGAAAATGAGGTCATCCTGTTTGTTAGAAGCGGCAAATGTATACCTGTCGTGGATGTGGCAGAGTGCGTTGCGGATATCGACAAAACTACAATGCAGCTGATCGGCTACAGGAACAGCAGCTATATGCTGTACGATGATGACGGTTATACAAGGGAGTATGATCTGGAGAAGAATAGTGCGCTCTTATTTAAATAAGACGCATGGCAAGGGATAAGCTGGCAGAGGCATGGTTAATATATAATATTACCTGATAGATATCAGAAAATATAACACCAGAGAATATAACATCAGAGAATATATAAGGAAGAGAAGACATGAAGAACGTAAAATTAATTGCATCCGACATGGATCATACACTGCTTATGGAGAATGGAAAACTCCCGGATGGTTTCTATGATTACATTGACAGGCTGGATGAGAAGGGGATTCGTTTTGTTGTAGCCAGCGGAAGACCGATGTACACCCTGAGGGACATGTTCGGAGATAAGATGGATAAGATGGTGGTCATCGGTGATAACGGTGCGGCTATTTCCAACTGCGGCAAGATCATATACAAGAGTCTGATGGATGTGGAAGAGTACCAGAGTATGATACGCTTTGTGGAGGACGAGACGGATGGTGTTGCTGTACTTTGTGCCCTATCCGGAGCGTATGTCCTGAAAAAAAACGAGAAGTATGCGAAGTTTTTCAAAGCATTTCTCAGTAATCTTGTGTTTGTTGATGATATGAGAAGCCTTGACGTCGAGGCCAATAAGTTTACGATATTTGCTCCGGATAAGGATGCCGCTGTGAAGTACAAAGAGATCTATACGCCACGTTTTGGAGATAACTTCTCAGTCACTGTGGGCGGAAGAGAATGGATCGACATCATGAATAAAGGTATCAATAAAGGAATGGCCATGAGAAAGATCGGGGAACTTCTTGGTATCGATACCAGCGAGATGATGGCATTCGGCGACAACTTCAACGATGCGGAGATGCTGAAGACGGTATACTACAGCTATATCGTGGCAAATGCGCAGCCTGGCATGGAGAAGTTTGCAAGATTCCGCGCCCCATCCAATGAGGAGCGTGGAGTGCTCCAGGTTATGGAGCAGGTGCTGAAGTCATAACGTGAATATCCCGGCATTACAGGGTTTAGATAACCCGGTGATGCCGGGATATTTTATCTGTGTGGATGACAGTCCCCACGTAAAATTACAGTTTAAATGTCAATGTAAATATGCTTCCATGTGGGACGTTGTCAGATACGGTGAGGTCAGCTTCGTGGAGTTCTGCTATGCTCTTGGCGATGCTGAGGCCGAGTCCAAAGTGTTTTTTGTGGTCGTTGCGCCTGGAGTAGAAGGTCTCAAATATGTGTGGCTTATCCTCGTCGCTTATTCCAGGTCCTGTATCTGACACTGTATAGCACAGATTTGAACCATTCATGGATACAGATATTGATATCTGTCCATCGGTCGTGCACGATATGGCATTGTCCACAAGAATGGATATGCATTGGAGCATTCTGTCTCTGTCCATGGAGACCGGTGAAAGCGGGTCGTCTGGAATAGATACCGTCAGGTCAAGGCATTTCTGCATGGCAATGGCTTCAAAACGGTTATAGCATTCTATGATTATCTCCTCCGGCTGGACTGCTTCGAAGTTGTCTTTGTCGGATTTCTTTATGTCTGCAAATGTCAGCAGGTTGTTTACCATGTCCGTCATTCTGTCACATTCTCTGTCTGCTGCGGCTATATAATCACTTTCGGAATCAGTGGTTTTATAGCTGGACAGTCCATTCAGACAGGATTTGATAATGGTGATCGGGGTTTTCAGTTCGTGGGAAGCAACAGCTATGAAGAGATCCTGCTTCTGATAGGCGTCCTTCACCGGTGCCAGAACCTTTCTCGTAAAAAAGTAAGAGAATATGGACAGAAGAATGATCGCTGAAATGGTTATTGCCAGGAACAGAATGATCATTCTTGTTTTGTAGGCAGATATGATACCGTTATTGAATACCGTGTGTATGGTGTAGTATGTTCCACCGATATTTATGATGCTGTAGCTGTTCCAATAATCGGTGTTGTTATAACTGACCGTGTAGAAATTCCTGTGGGTTCTGCCGTGGTTTATCGTACTGTAATAGTTCTCCCAATACTTTGGCTGGGTGTAAGGGGATGCGATCTGCAGAATGGCTTCACTTTCTTCAAAGCTGTCAGTTGATATGACTTTATTGGTGTTGTGAAGTATATCTATATTGAAATTTTTGGCACTGTATTCGTTGAGCATGGTCATGTCTATGATATTTGTCTGATCAAGATATGAATACAGCAGATTCACATCCCTTGAGTAGGATGCATAGGTGCTGTTTATATATTCCTGTATTACGGTATGGAGCAGCAATATGGACATTGTGGACAGAATGATTGCAATGACGGAAGACAGAAATACAGTGAGTTTCTTTTTCAGTTGTTCTATCATGCAGGATCGTTCTCCTTTCCGCAGGTTAAAGTGTAGCCGCTTCCATAGACTCCCTTTATAACAAGGCTGCTGTGAACAGTCTTCAATCTGTTTCTCAGAAAATAGATGTAATTCAGGATATTGCCATTCCCCACATTTGAATTCAGTCCCCAGACAGCCTCAATGATCTCATCCTGGCTGACGAGCTGGCCGGCTGACTTCAGGAGCAGTTCAAACAGCTGTGATTCCCTGTTCGTAAGCTGTACTGACTTGTCGTCGCACTGGATGGTACGGTTGGCTATCAGGTAATTGATATCACCATATGAATAGTCAAAAGAATGTACATGGTGGGTTCTCCTGTACAGTGCATTTATGCGTGCCAGCAGTTCATCAAATTCAAAAGGTTTTACAACATAATCATCTGCGCCGCGGGAGAAGGCGGCAGTTTTGTTCTGCAGTGTTCCTAGAGCGGTGAGCATGATCACGGGTATGGATATCTTGTCAAAATATAATTGGTTCAGTATATCCAGACCGGACATATCCGGAAGCATCCAGTCGAGAACTATAATATCTATCTCGGCCCCGGAGTATATCAGTTCAGTTCCCTGTCTGCCGGTATGGCACAGAGTAACTGCGATATCGTGGGCTTTCAATTGTTTTTTTAATATTTTTCCAAGATTGATGTCATCTTCTACAAGAAGCAGATTCATATGTATCTCCATTTCATTATTGTGATCCATAGTAAATATATACCCTTATATTATAGTAATTCATTTTTAAAATGTTTAAAAGATATATATGGAATTTAGATGTTTTTTAGACAATCTGCCATATCAGAGATGCTACAATATCAATAAGTCTATAAGAGGCAAAGACTGTGAGTGTGATATGATAAAAAAAGGGAGGTAGTACATGAAACGTATAAGTTTTTTATTGTTATTTTTGATTGTTATGATCTTTTGCTGCGGATGCAGCAGCGGCGCAGGTGGTAGTTCAGAGGATGCGGCTGCATCTGATGGAAGCACTCAGGAGCTGGTGGAATATCCGGCTTCAAAACTCAAAGCGTCAGCGATATATGGATTTGCAAAGACTCAGGATGGGTATATGTGCATAGGAGAGAACAGCAAGGGGGAGAGGGTGAAGCTCACGGCGAAAACGCTGGATGGCGGCTTTGAAGAGGAGACTATGTATCTTGGACCATCTGTGACTGATGCAGATATGTTATCGGCAGCCTATATCGAAGAAGATGGAGGTTCATATCTGGCCCTGTCAAGTATCAGTGAAGATAGAAGCGTGACAAGTATGATAATGCATGTGCTGCCAAGTGGCGTGCTGAAAATTCTGGCTGAAGGTATTGAGGGGAATGTAAAGAATATCAGAATGTTAGATGACGGATATATAGCTGGATGTTCAGACGGAGTTATAAGACGTTTTTCTATGGAGGGTGATGTACTTTATACCATAGACAGCGGAGAGTATACGGATATGTGCGTGGCAGGAGATAAGATCGTGGTCCTCAATGAGAGAAATATTCTGACATATAACGTATCTGATGGAAAGGCAGTCGATACGATTACATCATTTGATGAAGTGATGACGGATGGACTCGCAGAGACCTTCAATACTAAAGGAATGGATGCACTCAGCTGCAAAAACATCATGTAGTATGATGATGCAGAGGGAAAATTATATATCATGCTGAGCAACGGATTATTTGAATATAAACTGGACAACAAATTAGGAATAAGACTTATTTCATTTACCGATTCAGATATTGCTTACGATTATGCTATTGAGGATAAGAACACGTTTGTCACAATAGTTGGAAATCAGAATGGTAAAAAGAATATGGTTGTATATTCGTCTGACACAAAATATGCTGCGCTGGATAGTGAGAAAAATGGTACTCACAAGAATGTTACATTGTATTCTCTGTATTATATGAATAGTTATGAAAACCTTATCACATTTTTTTGAGGGCAATCATGAAGATATGTCCATTGATTATATATGGGGAGTGGATGATGAGAACGGAATATCAGAAAGTGATGCCATAAGCTCACTCAACACCCAGCTTCTTGCAGGGGAGGGACCGGATGTTATCATCATGGACGGATTGAACGTGAGAAGCTACGAGGACACTGGCGTACTTATGGAATTGTCCCAGGTGTACGATGAGATCATACAAAAAAATCCTGACTGTCTGGAGACTGTTCTCAACACTTACAGGAGAGATGACGGCACGATGTATGCAATACCTTCAATGGAGTCATTTATTGCACTTGTAGGTCATGGAGATGAGATAAAAGATGTAAAAGATGTGCCGGCGCTTGTGGATTATATCCACAGCAAGGATATTCCTAAGCAGGGAAAAGATCTCAGATTCTATTACTGGCAGTGCTTTTTTGACACATTGTATCCGGTATATGCGGCAGACATTGTAGATATTAATGGCAATTATGACAAAGATATGCTCAGGAAATTTCTTGAAGATGTAAAAACGCTGTATGATGCGGAAATGGAGAGAACTACGCAGGAACAGATTGATGAGTTTGCTGCAACTTATCCACCGTATGAAGAAATAATCAAGAAATCAGTCGATTGTCTGTATATGGATTATCTGTTTAACAGAGAGTGGTCAGGACAGGAGATGGCATTTGTCAATATGAGGACTGTGGTTGAACCCCGGTATGTATATAGTATCATTGAGGATAATTATCCTGGCAATGAAGTCAATACTATAAATGCTGATTATGACTACGCAATATGGGGCAATGGTAATGGCAATGTCTACATGCCAAATACGATACTTGCAATAAATAATAAAGAGGAGAATAAGGCAACTGCGATTGAATTTGTGGTGGAATTATTCAGCCCGTCTTCACAGGAATTCTATACAGGTGTTGATTATGGAAATCCATCGAATATGGATGCAGTGCGTCTTGCAAATGAGTTTGCTCTCAGTGTCGGAACTCCTGGAGGCGGAAGCGGAGACCAGGGAGGAGTTGTGTATTCAGAGTGGGATTACTGGCGTACTGACGAATTCCTTGAGGATTATATAAGCAAGCTTAGATCTCTTGAGACACCAGCCAATCCGGATGTAAGAGTGAAGAATATGATAAGAGATAACGTTGAAGATTATATGGAAGGCAATATGAGCCTGGACGATACGTTTGATGCCATAGACAAGCTTTTAGAAGTTTATATAAGCGAATAGTTTAATAGATTCCCTGGTAGTTAAAAAGAAAGTTATGGTTATGAAGGAGGCGTTTTGTGGGAAAATCGCACAGAAATTTGAAAAGGGTAAATAGGACGTCTGAATTCATAATTCCAGGATTTGTGGGCGTTATGATTTTCGTGGTCGTTCCACTTGTGGATGTATTCATATCATCATTTCGCGGAGCGGGACAGTGTAGCTTTGCGGGACTTCAGAACTACAGGGTTGTTTTGGGAAACTCAGCATTTCGGCTGGCAGCAGGCAATTCTGTCAGGTTTGAGCTTGTGAGTGTGCCGCTGCTGATCCTCATATCGCTGGTGGTGGCGATAGAGGTATATGGTATGAGGAACAATATAGTAAAGTTTGCGTTCCTCATACCACTTGCCATACCGTCCAATTCTCTGGCTGTTGTATGGCGTATACTGTTTGACGACAATGGAGTGGTGAACAACATCATTACCAGTTCGGGGCTTGGAAAACCTATAAGTTTCTTCTCAGGAAAAGCCGCTTTCTGGTTGTTTGTGGGAACTTTCATCTTGAAAAATGTTGGATATAACATGCTTATCTGGCTGTCTGGTCTATCTGCGATTCCGGTAGAGATATATGATGCAGCAAAGGTGGATGGAGCAGGAAGATTCACGCAGGTATTTATGATAACACTGCCAAATCTCAGAAGATCATTCTTTATAGTATCGATGCTGTCTATAGTGAATTCGCTAAAAATTTTCAGAGAGCAGTATCTTATGGCGGGCGGTTATCCGGATATGACGATTTATCAGATCCAGCATACATTTAATAACTGGTTTGAGAAACTGGAGATAAATAAGCTGACTGCGGGTGCGGTCCTGACGGCATTGGTATTCTTTGGAACGATAATTGTCATCAGGCTGATCTGTTTTGCTGACTGGCATGGCATACCGGCAAAGCTTCGCAGAGTGATTTACAGAAGGCAGGTGGACAAATGAGATTTGTGTCTTATGTGCTGCATTTGATAATAAAAATACTTGTCATTTTTGGGGCTGTGCTTGCCGTGCTGCCGATAGTATTTTTGGTCTGTGGTACTTTTATGGGGGAAGTGGAGCTGGAAGAGTTGTTATCCCCGGTCATAGGAAACGGTTCGGGATATGCCACATGGCATGTGATACCGCTTTATCCAACTTTGAAAAATATAGTGGAGCTGCTTTTTGACACTCCTGAATACTATGTACTTTTCTGGAATTCGGTGAAGATAGTTGGTACCGTACTTTTAGGACAGCTGGTGTTCGCTGTGCCGGCGGCATGGGGGCTTGCCCGCAGCAGGAGCAGATGGGCAAAGGTTGTATTTGGACTTTATATGTTCTGTATGATACTTCCGTTTCAGGTAACGATGCTGTCACAGTATATAGTGCTGAATAAAATGAATATGATAAATACGCACTTTGCCATCATATTGCCGCTTATGTTCTCCACGTTCCCAATATTTATCATGTACAGTGCTTTTGAACAGGTGCCGGATTCTGTTGTCGAAGCTGCAAGGCTGGACGGTGCCGGCAGGTTTAAGATCTTCATTTATATGGCTGTGCCGATAGCAAAAAGGGGAATCATAGCAGCGATGATACTTGGCTTTCTTGAGTATTGGAATGTGGTCGAGCAGCCAGTCGTATTTCTCAAGGACAAATATCTGTGGCCGTTGTCGGTGTATCTGCCAAATGTAGCTGTGGGAAGTGCGGGAAGAGCCTTTACATTTGCATTGTTTAGCTGTATTCCATCATTCATTGTGTTCTATGTGGGAAGAGGAATCCTGGCTGACGGCATATCGATAGGTTCCGCAGAAGACTGATAGCTTTAATATAAAATAGGAGAAAAGGTATGAGACAGAATGCAAAAGACTGGCGCATTGGCCGGGTTATAAGAGTAGTAATTGTATTTTTTGCGGTTGTTATCGCTGGCACATTCATGTCTAGATTTGCAAACAGTGCCCTGACACCAAGGGTTGAGACTATGTATGCATCGTCAGGTACGGTATCCAGGGATGTCCTGCAGGATGTGACAGTTGAGAGTGATAAAAAGACTCCAGTGTATGTATACCAGGGTTTCCCTGTTCAGGAAGTGTATGTATATGAGGGAAAACAGATAGTCCGCGGTGACAGTCTTATGAGCGTGGATGTGGATGATGTCAGATCAGCGTATCTTGAGAAAAAGCTGGAGCGGAAAAATCTCAAGGATCAATACTGGTATACATGGGGGGATGAGAGGGCTGTGATGGATGATACTATTGCAGCAGTCGATGAGCAGCTTGCGTATCTGGAAAAACTCATTGATGGTGGCGGTATGATCTATTCTGACATTGACGGTATCGTGTCTGAGACCAGAGTTGTCGTAGGAAATAAGACGACAGAAGAGGCTGCATTTGTGGTCATGGAGAAAGCAGATGAATACACCATCAAGATGTCGGTGACGGAAGAACAGAAGCGGTACATAGAAAAGGGGGACAGTGTTCTGGTTCACATGGATGAGACAAATGTCAGCACGGAGGTCTCGGCAGTGTATAACGATCCGTCAGATGCAATGAATTATATAGTTGAAGCTGTTATTCCGGGTGACGTGTTCACTGTTGGAGACAGTGTGCTTGTGGATATATCACATAAGTCAGAAAAATATGAGTGCGTTGTTCCGGTTTCGGCGATCCATGAAGATGCCGTAGGTCCATATGTTCTGGTGGAAGAAAGCAAAGATACGCTCCTGGGCACGGAATTGGTTGCAAAAAAGGTATACGTGACGGTTGGAGACACGAATAATTATGAAATAGGTCTAAAGAAGAGTTCCCTGTCAAAGAATGATAAAGTTATCGTAAGTTCTGATAAAAAGGTTGGAGCCGGAGACACTGTCCGCGAGAAATAGGTGATTTAATATGAAAAGATTTGTGATTGGTTTGATCGTAGGCATATTACTGCTGGGAACGGTTATCTGGAATATTATCCATGCTGTGCGTATCAGCAATGAATATAAAGAAGACAGAAAATATGCATTTGCAGTCACGGGACAGGCCGAGTATTACAAGATGAAAGATGAAGATTATGTAAAGGGTATATACAGCATCAGATCAGACAATGTAATATCCGGGGATGACAGATATATAAAAGCGCAGGCAGATGTAGTGACAGTGGATTTTGCCGTTGTTGATATGTTCGGCCTGGGAACAGAGCTATCGATAGATGATGTGTATGGCTGTATCATAAGTGCTGAACTTTCAAATGAACTTTTTGGAACTGATGAGTCAGTCGGAACTGCCTTGATAGCCGGAGGCGCAGATTATATTGTCAGAGATGTTGTACAGTCTGTGGACAATTTTGTCATTGTTCAGGCCGAGAAGGAACGGGATGGCGATTGGGCTTATGTCAATGGTAAAGTCATAAATGGCATCGTGGTGGATGTATCCGATGAGAATTACAGAGGTGAATATATAGAAGCACTCTGTAATCATCACGGCTACGATGACAAATATTATTACGTCACGGATTATCTGGACGTTTTCCCGGATATAAATCTGCCGTCAAAGTGGTCAGATTTTGACTTTTGGAATGATATCTCGTCTGAGCTTAAAGAGATAGCTGAGAGGAGATTATACGCAGACAAAGATGTCCTTGAGATTTTTTATTATAGACGCAGACAGACGATCAATATGTACAGGCAGCGCAGCGCAATATCCGCACTGTTACTATCTGGCTGGTGCGTGATGGTTCTTGTTAATATCAGAAAAAATTCTAAAAAATCTGCTTAGGGAATTGATGCTTTATGAAACTTGTGTTAAAAATACTAGCAGAAGTTCCCTAAGGAGATGTCATATGATTTACACATATCCGGATTATTATAAGAAATTCAATTGCATAGCGGACAAATATTACACGTACCGAATTATTTTCATCTATAAGATCATCTAATGATGTAGTAACCATTCTTGTCTGGTTTCTATCAATTCCAACAATATATGCCATAATCTATCCTTCTAGATTCAATATCTTGCACTTTAATTATACCATTTATTTGAATTGTTAGACAGTCTGGCGTACGGTGCTGTGAGAGGACGGCGGTTAATTACTGCCTCCTATTCGATTATTGATAATGTAAGCAGTGACCACTAAATCTTAATATTAAACGTAATAAGATTGTAAGATGTGGGTGTTAGAATAAAATCATCAAATAGAACAGACAAGAAAATGAAAAGGAAGAGGTATCATGAATATATTATCAACCCACAATCTTACAAAGACATACGGAACAGGAGACAATGTCGTGCATGCGCTTACAGATGTGTCACTTGATATTGAAGAGGGAAAATTTGTATCTATCATAGGCAGTTCGGGAAGTGGAAAGTCAACACTTCTAAATCTCTTAGGGGGTCTCGACAGGCCAACATCAGGAGATGTTATATTGGACGGCAAAGCTATTTTTGAAATGGACGATGAGGCACTTACTATATTCAGAAGACGAAAGATAGGATTTGTTTTCCAGAATTACAATCTGGTGCCAATATTAAATGTGTATGAGAATATAGTGCTTCCAATCGAGCTGGATGGAACGAAGATAGACACTGCGTATGTAGATAAAATTATGGATGTGCTCGGCTTATCGGAAAAGAAATTTTCCATGCCGAACCAGTTGTCAGGAGGCCAGCAGCAGAGGGTTGCGATAGCCAGAGCGCTGGCAGCAAAACCTTCTATCATATTGGCTGATGAGCCGACAGGCAATCTGGACAGCAAGACCAGCATGGATGTCATTGCACTGTTAAAGCTGACTGGTAAAGAGTTTGCACAGACGATAGTGATGATCACTCATAATGAAGAGATAGCAACCATGGCAGACCAGATGATACGTATCGAAGATGGCAGGATTTTCTCAGCAGGAGTACCAGATGGGGCAAATGGGGGTGAGAAGGATGCTTAGAAACAATAACCAGGCGGCGGTGAGCAGGATATATCGTCGAATGTTAAAGCAGAATAAAGTGCGAAATGTAATTGTTATTCTGGCGATCGTTCTCACAACATTTATGTTCACGGCTGTATTTACATTGGGATTTTCCATAGCTAAAAATCTTAACCAGATGCAGCTCAGACTTCAGGGAACAAGATCTTCTATATATATGGAGCATCCATCTGAAGGTCAGATAAATGATATAAAGTCCTGTCCGTCACTTCTTGCGGCGGGAATACAGATTGATGCACAGACGGTAAGCACGGAATCAGGCAAGTACAGTTATCTGCTTCAGTATGATGATGACACGGAATTTAATGAGAATTTGAAACCTGCCATAACCGATATAAATGGCAGTTATCCGAAGGATGAGAATGAGATAATGCTCACAAAGCAGATACTTGACAATATGGGTATCACGTCGCCAAAGGTAGGTCAGAATGTTACGTTTGTGATGAATGGTGAGAGGAAAAATTTTGTGCTCTCAGGCTGGTACACAGGATTTGCCAAGAGCAGCGTATGCCTGGTGTCAAAGAAATATGTGGATTCCCAGGGAATAGATATGCAGAAAGATGGACGTGTCAGTATCTCCGCAAAGGAGGGCAAGGGTGATAAACTCCAAGATGAACTTGAGAAGAATGTTACTTTGAGGCAGGACCAGAAGTTTGACGTGAAATATGATGTTCAGTCTGAAAATGGTTCAAACCGTGTTTTTATAGCTATAAGTATAGGCATTATAGCTCTTATGATACTCCTTAGTGGATATCTTCTTATACATAATGTAATGTATATATCTGTTACAAAGGATATAAGATTCTATGGAATGTTGAAAACCATCGGAGCCACGATGTCCCAGATACAGAAGATAGTGAAAAAACAGGCACTATATCTGGCTTGTATAGGAATTCCGATAGGGGTACTCCTTGGAACGGCGGTGTCATTTGGCGTTGTCCCTCTTGCTATGAACATGCTGTCGATAGACAGGGAAGCTGCACTTTCATCGGCGGTCAGTTTCAATCCGGGAATATATGTATTTTCCGTGGTATTTGCATTTGCAACTGTATTTATAAGTGCAAGGAAACCGGCAAAATATGCCGGGAAGATATCTGCAATCGATGCGATGAAATATGCTGGAAATATATCGGGAACAAGATATAAGTCCACCAGTGGAGGAAGGCCCTGGAAGATGGCATGGAGGAATGTGTTTCGTGAAAAAAAGAGAAGTATACTTGTGTTCGCATCAATATTCATGGGTTCAGTTACATTTCTGTGTGTGAATACATTTATATCATGCATGGATGCGGACAGTTATATAGAGCACTATATTCACAATGATTATGTGCTATATGGCGACGGAGAATCAGATAACTCTAAGCCTCAGGCGACCATGGCAGACATCGCGGATCAGATGCGAAACATTCCGGGTATGGGTAATGTAGAGGTGGACAGAAGCGCAAATGTAAGACTGCCATTTGATGCTGAACTTTATGCACCGTTTATTGAGACCGAGGATGACCCGGAATCTCTTGCGACATTTTATGAGACAACGACCAACAGTGAGGCACAGTATGGGGCACCGCTGATATCGGTCAATTCAGATATGATAAAGCTCTACAACAAAACTGCCAGACAGAAGATTGATATAGATGCATTCGAAAAAGGAGAGGTATGTCTGATAGGTTATGTAGATTCCATATCAGCGTCGGAGCGGATGACGGATAAGACTCTGACACTTGTAAATGACCAGACGGGCGGGAAGAGACAGATCACAGTCGGTGCAGCCATGATGAGAACAGAGCAGTCAGCAATCACCGCCGGATATTACTGGACACTTGGTGGAGCTCCAGAGGCGATATTTGTGAGTGATGCGGTGATGGATAATCTGTTTCCGGATGCGGAGATCTCATGCATCATTGCGGATGCGGAGAAAGGAAAAGAATCAGAAGTGACACCATATGTACAGCGCATCGTAAAGGAAAATCCAGTCATAGCCGGGAGTGATATCAAGTCGGTGGAGGGCTCAGAATTCAAGAAATCTATGCTGTCGCTTGAGGTGATAGGCGGTGGAATGTCGATCATATTGATACTTATCGGAGTGGTGAATTATATCAATGTCATGATCACCGGTGTATATACGAGAAAACTGGAACTGGCAGTGCTTGAGAGCGTTGGAATGACAAAGAGGCAGATACGTAATATGCTTATGTACGAGGGCATGTTTTATGGTATTATAACAACAGTACTTATTGTGACACTTGGAAGCCTTATGATGTATGGAGCTGGCCGGCTAAGTGTGAATATAGCCGATTATGCAGTATTTCATTATCCGTATGCACTTGTTGCCGGAGTCGTTGTTGTGCTGTTTGCTATATGCATTGTGGTTCCGGCGATGGTGTTCAGACTTGTGACAAAAAATACGGTGACAAGCCGGCTGAGAGAGGCATCATAGATATTGGGCAGACCGGGAGTCGTGAAAATGATATGGAATCAGCATGTAATTGATAGGAGAAAGTATGAAACGTATTTTGGTCGTGGAGGATGATGTGATCATATGTGGAGGTGTGAAGCTATTCCTTGAAAAGAGGGGATACGAAGTTGAAACTGCGTACTCATGCAAGGAGGCGGATGGCTGTCTGGAACATGGCTTCGATCTGATATTGCTTGACAGAAACCTTCCCGATGGAAGGGGCCTTGACTACTGCAGAGAACTGAGAAAAAGCACAAAGGTCCCGATCATCTTCCTCACGGCAAGAGATACGGAGGCTGATATGATAGAGGGGTTTTTGGCCGGCTGCGATGACTATATAGCGAAGCCGTTTTCCGTGGAACTTCTGTATCAGCGGATAGAGGCAGTCCTTCGAAGAAGTGAAAATGCACTGGATGGGGTAAAGCGCGAACGTTTTCATTATGGGGATATGAGTGTTGACTTTGAACGGATGCAGGTGTACATATCGGATGAACCTGTAAAGCTGTCCGTTACGGAATACAGGATACTGGAACTGCTGATAAAAAATAAGGGGCGCGTTCTCACAAGGGATATGATCATACAGAAGATTTGGGATGACAATGAAAATTATGTGGATGAGAACACGCTGAATGTGTATATCAGAAGACTGCGTCAGAAGATAGAAAAGGATGCCGGCAATCCGGAGTACGTGATCACGGTGTTTGGAATTGGATATACATTTGGCGAGACATAGGCAGGGGCAGATAACAGAGATAATATGGATAAATATATTGAAAACTATGGTAAATATACGAAGAGAGTGAGGATGCTGTATGTATGCTCACTTCTTTTGTTTGTGTTTTTAGCAGTATTTGAGTATGTATGTTCAGGGAAAGTACTTGCGGCCATAGGCGCACTGGCGTGTGGTGTAGTTATGTTTGTTGTCATAAGGTTGCTGCAGAAGGCGGATGATGACTTTATTTCGGAGGTAGTGGCAGCTATGTCGGATCTTCTGGACAATCTCTCTGAGCTGAAACGGCAGCAGGTATTTCCGGAAAATGATGACTCGCTGGTATCAAGGCTGCAGAGCAAGGTTGACAAGATAATCGATGCGCTGAAGCTTCAGAATTCCAGAGAGAGGCTGGAGCATGAGAATATTAAGGGGCTGGTATCGGATCTTTCCCATCAACTGAAGACGCCAATATCGAACCTGAGGATGTACACGGATTTTCTGAAAAATCCGGATATAAGTGATGATGAGCGTACTCAGTACTTGCAAGTTCTTGAGCTGGCGGTGGAGCGCTTGTCATTTCTCTCGGAGAGTATGATAAAGGTATCCAGACTGGAAAGCGGACTTATCAATCTCGATGTGAAAAGCCAGAGTATAAATGACACTGTGCTGCAGGCAGTGAAAGATGTATATGTGAGTGCGAAAAACGCCGGTATAACTATCAGATATGATGAACAGGTGAAATGTGATATACAGCATGACAGAAGATGGACAGCGGAAGCGTGTTTCAATCTTTTGGACAATGCAATAAAATACGGAAAAACTGGAAGTGAGATAGTCCTGTCGGTCAGAAAACTAGGGCTCACGGTTGAAATCAGTGTGACAGATGAGAATGAACCAATAGGAGAGGATGAGCGCACACATATATTTGAGAGGTTTTACCGTGGCAGAAATTCCGGTGACAAGGATGGTGTTGGAATAGGTCTTTATCTGTCAAGGGAGATCATAGAAAAGCAGGGCGGAATGTTAAGTGTTATTCCCCAAAAGGGCGGTAACAAGTTCGTGATCGTGCTGCAGAGCTGATGAATGGAATAATGGAATGATTATATATAAAGGAGTACATATGATTTACACATACCCGGATTACTATAAGAAATTCAGCTGCATAGCGGACAAATGCCCGGATACATGCTGCGGCAAATGGCAGATAGTGATAGATGATGATTCGTTGGAAAAATATGAGGATTATAATGGTGAGTACAGGGATGAGCTTCACCGAAAAGTGAATTGGAAAGAGGGCGTTTTCAGGCACGGCAGAAGTGGAAAGTGTGCATTTCTGCGGGATGATATGCTATGTGACATGTATATACATATGGGTAAGGAAAGCCTTTGTACCACCTGCATGGAATATCCGAGACATACGGAGGAATTCGAGAATGTGCGCGAGGTTTCGTTATCACTTTCATGTCCTGAGGTGGCACGTATACTGATGAACATCACTGACAAGGTCACATTTGTGACTGAGGAAGATGACGAGGACGAGGTGTTCGATGACTTTGATTATTTCCTGTATTCCAATCTGGAGGATATCCGGGAGGCGATACTGAATGTCATTCAGGACAGAAGTGTGGACATCCGGAGCAGAATAGAGCGGGTGCTTCAGATCGGTGCGTCGGCTCAGAGACACTATGACGAGGGCGATCTGGTCATGTGGGATGAGTGTGAGGAGCAGGATAAGCCACAGATCCACGGAGACCATGAAGAGTATATGTTACTTCAGAAGCAGGCTATGTTTCTCATTGAAGATCTTGAACTTTTGTATGATGACTGGGAGGATGTGCTCATAGAGTCGCAGGAGCTGCTGTTTGGACAGGGTGAGAAAGTTTTCATGGAGAATAAGAAATGGTTTGAAAAGTGGTGGAGGGACAACTGCGAGGTTACAGGTTGTCATCCTGGACAGGAATCGGATACTGCTGAGAGTGTTGTGACTGAGGACAATGTGATTGAGGGTGTGCTTCGCATGACGATGGACATATTCCTTGAACAGATCATAGTCTACTTCATCTCGATATATCTTCTCGGCGCAGTGTACGACGATAATATATCCGGCAAGGTAAACGCATGCGTCGGACATGCGGTTGAACTCTATATGCTGCTCATGGCTAGATGGCTCAGAAATGGTGAGACTTTGTCGGCGGATGATCTCATAGAGCTCTCTTACAGATATTCCAGGGAGATAGAGCATTCGGACGAGAATCTTGAACAGGTTGAGGTGCTTGACTGGTTTGATCTGTAGTTATATCTTCTCAAGATCCTTATACTGCTCCAGTGCAGGACTCTCGTCGCCGACATACCAGTAGTCGCAGCAATCCCCGCCAAGAGCCTCGATCTGTGTACGGATCAGGCGGGCGTGCATGACCTCCGCAAGGTAGTGGTCAGTCCTGCACAGATAAGGGAGCAGGTCCGCATAGCCGTGATCCTTTGCATGCTTCGCTATAGGACATCCAATCAGATGGAAGCAGAACCCTTCAGTCCTTCCATCCGGGTTGATCTCAACCTTCCAACTATCCATCCATTCGCCTTTTGCCTGGTGTTCTTTTTGCATCTTGTTGAATTTAACATAAGTCTTTTCAAATAGCTTGTATGGCCAGTTGCTCCTGTTGCCATTCACTATTTTCCCAAGGAATTTCATCTTTTCAGCGGCATCCCGTTTGATGGTGAGAAGAACCTCGCCGTCAAGCCTGTGGCCGCTTGCCTCATAGAATGATACGATGGTAAACCAGTCATACATATTGGCTGCCATCATGTTCTTGCCGAGATCCGGCATGTCCTTGCGCATGAATTCCCTGTAATATTCATCAGCCTTTTTGAATATACCATCCGCCTCGGACGAAAGATTCTCTTTGCAGTATTTTTTATAGAGCTTTGCATAGCTCGATACTGAATATGCCCGTTTCATCTTATTTACCTCCCATAACCTGATGGCAGCCCATCAGAATCCGCAGTGATGGGGCTGACAGATCCAACCAAACTATTTGGTTAGAGCATACTAACTGAGTAAATTTTATCATATATATGGTGGAAGCACAATTCTTGAATATTATCTATAGCAATAATATAATTTATAAAATGTGATATTAGATCCAAATAGAAATATTATAGAATAATTATCAGACATCTTATGATGATTAATGTTGTTTAGGGATTGATCGACAATGATATAAAGGGGTATGGAGAAGATAGAAAATATGGGAAATATAGAAAATATCCATATTGCTGTATGTGATGATGAAGAGCTGACTCACAGAGAAGTTGAGGAGAAATTAATAGAATATAGGGAATCCAGAAAATGTGTATATAAGCTGTCACATTATGATTCTGCACAGATGCTGCTTAATGAGACAGAAGAGATACATATATTATTATTGGATATAGACATGCCTGTTATGGATGGGATAGAGGCTGCCGCTGCGCTGAAAAAGAGCGGAAGACAATGCAATATTATAATGCTCACGAGTAAAAGGGAGCGTTTTAAAGATGCATTTAAGATAGGTGCGACGAGATTTGTGACAAAACCCATCGAGAAAGATGAGCTGTTTGAGGCGCTGGACAGCGCAGTGGCGTCACTCGCTGGGTATGGCACAGTCACAGTAAAATATAATGGGGAAGATTGCACCGTTCGCCAGAGAGATATCTATATGGTGGAGGCGAAAAGAGATTATGTAAAAATATATCTGAAAGATAAGGTCTGTGAGAGCAATCATTCATTAAAAGATTTGGCGGAAAATCTGGATGATAGATTGTTTATATATGTTCATCGAAGCTACCTTGTGAATATGTTATATGTCAGCGATATAAAGAATGGATATGTGGAATTATCCGGAGGGAAAAAGGTATCTGTAGCAAGGAGAAAAAGTAAAGAAGTACATCAAAAGATCATAGAGTTTGACGTGAACTGCAGATAAGGGGGAGAAGAAAATATGTTGTATGGCATATTATTTTTGCTGATCAATATAGAATATATATCATTTTACTATGTTTTTTGGGGGAAACGGGCCAATATAAAGTATGACTGGAAAATGCTTGTGACTTTGTGCATCAGTGTGCTGTTATTAGTTTTGTCTATAAGAATAGGGAATCTGGACATTCTCTGCGTTCCTGCGATCATAAGTGGCGTGCTGATCAACTCACAAATATATCGTCTAAGAGTATCAGAGACCATAAAGCTGGCGCTTGTAAGTTTCCCATTGCTGTCAATACTTGAAAGCATTTTTGAATTCATATTGATGTATGGCGTTAAGCTGGATCCGGAATATGTAAATATCGTGTATACAGTGACGGTAGTTGCAATTATATGGATCTATTACTGGACTATAGGAAGAAGAATTGACAAGGATGCGTTTCTTTTGCCCGGAAAAATGAGTCTTGTGGTGGCTGCTGCACTGTTTGCGATAGAGGCTATGATCTCATATTTTACATTTGTTTTGGTGGATGTTTTGCAAATAGATGGAGAAATGATAGGGCTGGGGATTGTTATAGCCGGTGGTGTAGTTATAGTTGTACTGATCCTCCTGATGATATATTACTTTAATGTTCAGAACAAATATCAGATTGAAAATTCAATCTTGGAAAGCTTCAATGAGCAGCAAAGAGAATATTTTGAACAGCTGCTGGAAAAGGAACAGAGAACGAGGCAGTTCCGCCATGATATTATTGCAGAATTGATCCAGATGAAGAATTATGAAGACAGGAAAGAATATAAGAAACTGGGCAGTTATCTGGACGAGATGCTGAGTGACATATCATCCATCAGTAAATATGATTATGATGTAGGCAACGAGATAGTCAATACGATACTGAACTATTATTTATTGCCGATCAAGGATAAATGTAAAATTGATGTGAAAGGATATATTTCTGATTCACTGGATATAGCGAGGAGAGATTTGTGTATTCTTGTGTCAAATCTTGTGAAAAATGCGGTGGAGGCGGTTGAGCAAGTGCCGGATAAAGAAAAATACATATTTTTTGAGATAAAGAGCGGAAATATCTTTCTACAGATCAATATGAGAAACACATGTACTGAACACACTGGTATTACAAAGGCTGGAAAAATATATACGACAAAAGGGGATAAGAAAAATCACGGATTGGGGATAAAAAACATAGAAAATACGCTTCGAAGATATGATGGATATGCTGAGTATAAGAAAGAAGATAATTGTTTTGTGTCACAAATTAGAGTAAAAAGTAACCGTTCGTCGAGTATTTAAACCGTTTGCAGAAAAATGCTGGAAATACTGAATTTGCAGGGGTACTCTACCAAACGAAGGACAAACAGAAAATGGAGTTTGCCTTTTAGGGAGGGTAGAGATGAGTGTGAGTTCTATATGGATTTTTGCGTGGAGATATTTCCACAAAAAGTAAAAGGTAAGTTTTTAAATTTTAAAGACATGTTTACAAAGTGAAAACAATAAAGAACTTGGGGAGGGTCTATAAAAAATACCACTATCTAATAATAGGAGATGTAGGTATAAATGAAAAGGATAATATGTATATTGATGGTTTGCATTATGATTTTGATAAAACCAACCGCAGCAATGGCAGAAACGAATGAAAAAACACAGCAACAAAATTTTTATAAACAGGAATATTTAATAAAACAGTATGTAAGAAATAGTGATGTTTGTTTGATAGAAACTATAGATATAGGTAAGTACAACATGGCAAGAAGTTCTACGCGGGTGAGTGATAAAACGTATAAAGTTTCTTATAAGAAAATTGCTGCTCTTTCAGGGGATGCATCATCAGGTTTAGGACTTGCTTTTTTGATTTTAGAGAAATGTGCTATAACTGTTTCAAATCCGTTAGTAGCAGCGGTAACTATATGTGGTGCAGTGTCATCAGTATTAGGACACACTGCATCTAACAAACATGGTATAACAATTAAAGTGAGGACGAAAAAATATTATAGGACACGTTTAGGTAGAAGCCAGATTTATAAAACGACGCGATACATAGTAAAGGTAGGTAGGTATTGATATGAAGATAGTTCAGATATTAGAGACTATGGTTATAATAGCTTTATTGGTATTGGAGATACTGCATGATTTTAAACTTGTTCCATTTAATATTGGAATAAATGTGGTGTCACTTATTTGTGCAGGATCATTGCTTATTTTATGCATAATATTGGCGGCTAAAAAGAAATCAAGCTTGGGAAGCATATGTCTGGCGTGTATGTTTGTGATCAGATGGGTATGTGAGATGATATATTAAAAAGTAACTGAAGAAAACTATTAAAAGAGGAATACAAAGTCATCCGGATAAAGTCCGGATGACTTTTTGTGTCTGACAGGACATTTACGCAGAATTTACTTTCAGATGGTGTTGACATTTACAGAAATAAGACTAGTATATGTTCGATATGAAGTATGATATGGGAGGACAAATATGGGCAGTTATGTAATATCAGACATCCACGGATGCTATGACGAGCTGATTCGGATGTTTGAGAAGATAAATTTAGAGGACAGTGACACTCTGATATGTGCCGGGGATTATATAGATAAGGGGCCAAAGAACGCAGAGGTACTGGAGTGGATAATGAATGTTCCGCCAAACGTCATTCTGCTACGGGGCAATCACGATGAGGACTTTGCACAGAATATAGAGGCAATGAGGATCATCAGCTACAAAATGGATCTTGACAGGGATAGCCTGCAGGACACGAAAACCCTGTACCAGTCGATGAAGAAGCTTGCGAAAAAAGATGCCAGCGTAAAGTTTGACCGCTGTGAGACGGTATATGAGCTGATAGAATCTGGGTATACTTTCTCACAGCTTTGCACATGGGCGGATCGGATAAAGAGCATGCCGTATCTGTATGAAACGAAAGTGTCTGGCAGAACATGCATAATAGTCCATGCCGGATACATCAGGAGACTTGATACGCCGGAACTTAAGGCCAGGTACAGCTCAAGGGAAGAGTTCTATATGAATGCCAGGGGGGATGGATTTGCAAATGGCGGCATCATGCATGGCATGGTTGTGGTGGGGCATACTCCTACAACCAAAGAGGAAGAATTTGCATATAATGATGGACGGGTATTTCGTAAGTATGACGAGGAGAGAGACTTTTTGTTCTATGATATAGACTGTGGATGCTGGATGAGATATATAGGAAAAGAGAACGCTAGGCTGGCATGCCTCAGGCTTGAGGATGAAAAGGTGTTTTATGTGTGAGGTTGTGAAGTCCTATAAAGCTGGACTTCACACTTTTTTCACAAAATTTATTAGCACTCGGTATTGACGAGTGCTAACAGAAGTGATATAACATAATCAGTCAAAGGAAAGAGCTTCTAAATAGAAATTAACGATAAGCCTTGAAGCGATCCTTTGAAAAGGAAACGAAATTATTAACATGTATATACCTGATGCGATAAAGGCAGAGGGGATAGATATTGGAAGGAGAGATGACTTATGTTAATGCCTAGTATTATTGGAGATAGCTTTTTAGATGATTTCTTTGGATATCCTGAGAGGACTTATGCAGCACCAAAGCAGACTCAGATGAATGGATTTATGCAGGCTGATGTAGCCGAGAGCGAGGATGCCTACACAGTTGAGATGAATCTTCCAGGAGTTAAGAAAGAGAATGTGAAGATTGAGCTCAAGGATGGATACCTTATCGTGAACGCTTCTACAAAGAGTGAGACCACAGAGGAAGATAAGAAGACAAAGTATATCCGCAAGGAGCGTTACAGTGGCTCAGGCAGCAGAACCTTCTATGTCGGCAAGGATCTGACTCAGGAAGATATCAAGGCCAAGTTTGAGGACGGAGTGCTTAAGCTCACAGTTCCAAAGATTGAGAAGAAGCCTGAAGAGCCAAAGTCAAAGTATATAACAATTGAATAATATATGATAGATGATTACTTTCATTTGTATATAAAAGTCCGGCACAGGAACCTCCCTCCTGTGCCGGATTTTTTGTGGCGTCATTGTTGATTGACAACCTTAACTCACAGATTATAATGGGAATAAGCATAATTACAAATAAGACAAGGAGATGTATGACATGAGATACAAGGCAGCGATATTTGATATGGATGGAACAATACTCAACACTCTGGAGGACCTGACAGACAGTACAAACTATGCACTTGCTCATCATGGATTCCCTGAGAGAACTATAGATGAGGTTAGAAGATTTGTTGGAAATGGCATACGAAAGCTCATTGAGAGAGCTGTGCCGGCGGGAACTGATGTGGCAACGATAGATAAGGTGTTTGATACATTTGCTTCTTATTATAAGGAGCACAGTGCCATCAAGACCAGACCATATGACGGCATACATGATGCCATCGCAAAGCTCAGGGCAGCAGGTGTGAAGACTGCGGTTGTGTCCAACAAGGCGGATTTCGCAGTTCAGGATCTGTGTGTTGACTATTTCCCGGGAATGTTTGATTTCGCACTTGGTGAGAAGTCTGGCATAGCAAAGAAACCGGCACCTGACATGGTGGAGGAGTGCCTCAGAACGCTTGGTCTTGAGAAGAAGGATGTCGTATATATAGGTGACTCTGATGTGGATCTTGCCACAGCAAGAAATTCTGGAACGGATGTCATCATGGTTGGCTGGGGATTCAGAGACGAGGAGTTCATCATGAGCCTTGGTGCACCATTTGTCATACATGATACACAGAAGATCGTTGATATAGTATTGGGAGAGTAATGGATGCTTACATATTCATTTGACGACAGGGGGATGGATTTCCTCTATGAGCATTTGTACAAAGAAATAAAAAATGACATATTGATGGGAAATCTTAAAGCCCATGAGAAGCTGCCGTCAAAGAGGGCACTTGCAGCACATCTGAATGTGAGTGTGGTAACTGTGGAGAATGCCTACAGCCAGCTTCTTGCGGAGGGGTATATTTATTCCAAGCCGAAGAGTGGGTTCTATGTGTGTGATGTGAAGGCCGAGGATGCGGATGTTGTGGGAGTGCGCAATGCCTACTATGACAGTGAATATAAGGGTGGTACAGAATGTTCCGTAATGAAAGATAATGCAAGGCAGAACACGACCTCAGATGAATCGGGCGTTGCATACATGCGCGGAATGCGATCGGAAGACCATGTTACAGAGCGTCCTCATGTGATCAGGGAACACGTGGAAGTTCCTGACCAGAACAGGTACTTTGCTGACTTTGTGAACAATTCTACCCTCAGTGAGAACTTTCCATTTTCGACATGGACGAAGCTCATGAGGGAGACGATGATGGATGACCGGGAAAAGCTTATGAAGAGATCACCATCTGGTGGTATATTTGAACTCAGAAAAGCCATTGCGGATTATCTCTATCAGTTCAGGGGGATGTCTGTAAGCCCGAACCAGATCATAGTAGGAGCAGGAACGGAATACCTGTACGGGCTTATCATACAGCTTCTCGGCAGGGATAGCGTATACGGTGTGGAGAATCCGGGATATCAGAAGATACAGCACATATACGATGCATATCAGGTAAAATGCTGTTACATAGACATGGACGAGAGTGGAGTCAGCATAGATTCGCTTGAGAACTCTGGGGCTGATGTGGTGCATATATCGCCGTCACATCATTTCCCTACGGGCACTGTCACTCCGGCAAGCAGAAGATATGAGCTGCTGGGTTGGGCGGCAAAGCAGGAGGGCAGATATATCATCGAGGATGAATATGACAGTGAGTTCCGTCTGGTCGGCAATCCAATCCCGGCGCTTCAGAGTATAGATGCCTCGGATAAGGTCATATACATGAATACATTTTCGAAAAGTTTGTCATCAACAATACGAATAAGCTACATGGTATTGCCAATACCGCTTATGGTAAGGTATAATTATGTACTAAGCTTTTATGCGTGTACGGTGTCGAATTTTGATCAGTATACACTCACAAGGTTTATCCAGGAGGGGTATCTGGAAAAGCACATCAACAGGATGAGAAAGTTTTACAGGAACAGCAGGGACAGGATACTCAGTTGTATCAGGAACCACAGACTGTATCCGCAGGTAACGATAAAGGAAGAGAATGCCGGTCTCCATTTCCTTATGGAGGTTGACACGTCGTACACAGATAAAGAGATGGTGGACAGGGCTGCCGCGGCAGGCATCAACATATCCAGCCTTAGCCAGTACTGCCACGGAAAAGAACAGGAGGACAGCCACACACTGGTCATCAATTACTCGGGTATAGAAGAGGACATAATAGAGGAAGCCTGTGACAGACTTCTGGAGAGTGTAGTGAGCTTGACGACATAGTAAGCAGACGCCGCGCGAAGCGCCTTGAATGCGTTTGCAGGATTTTTCGTATTTTTCGTAAGGAGGACAACAGATGAAGATATCATTCGATTCCCTTGAGGAGCAGAATATTCAGAACTTTAAGGGCGGCGAAGGCGTATTCAAGCCACGCATGCATGTAGGCAATTACAACAAGATCATGAGGGCAACACTTCCAGCCGGAAGTTCTATAGGACTTCACACACATGACACCAACAGCGAAATCATATTTATCATCTCAGGAGTTGGAACCATGGAGTATGACGACACAATGGAGATACTCAATCCGGGCGACTGCCATTATTGTCCCCCGGGACACAGCCACAGCTTGAAGAACAACGGCGATGAGGATCTGGTGTTCTACGCTGTAGTGCCAGAGCACAATTAGAAGAGAATAATATAAGAAAATAAAAAAGAGGTTCTCCCAATCAATGTAACTGGAATACATCTGGAATTCCGGGTGCGCATCAGAATGTGGAGACCTCTTTTTTATATGTTATCAAGTGATTAACTTGATATATATGCGCTAATTCATGTCACATCTAGAAAAGTTGCAGATAAATGTGGTGTTTCGCGTCAGGCTGTAGCAAAATGGGAGAAAGGTGTTAACTTTATAATACTATCACTGGATAGACTGTTTTAATGTAGTTTACATAAATTTTACGTGCCTGCATATTGAAAAATACGATACAAAATGATAGTATAATAGCAAATTTATGGTGATGAAATTTAAGCCAGTAGATACACAAGAAATGTGTCTGCTGGCTTTTCTTGCTTTTTACATAGATTTTACATTTCGTTTACTGCATGTGGATAGCGGCCCTTTCCTTATGTGGATATGCTTGTTTAAGATGAGATTTACATAAGGAGGAAATAAACACAGTGGACGAAAGAATTAAGATCGTGTTTGGATTGCTGGGAGGACTTGCAATGTTCCTGTATGGAATGAACAGCATGAGCGATGCACTCCAGAAGGCAGCAGGAGAGAAGATGAAGAGGATATTGGGATTCCTTACCAAGAATCCTTTGATGGGAGCTTTGGCGGGAGCACTTGTAACCGCAGTTCTCCAGAGCAGTTCGGCGACCACGGTCATGGTTATCGGATTTGTAAGTGCAGGACTCATGAGTCTGCCACAGGCTATATCGGTAATATTTGGAGCAAATATAGGAACGACCATGACGGCACAGCTTATGGCGTTCAAGATCAGCAATTACATATACCCTATCATATTTATAGGTTTCATTATGAACTTTGTGTTCAAGAAGGAAAAGATTAGAAATGTTGGTATGGTCATATTCTCATTTGGACTTCTCTTTGAAGGTATCGAGGTCATGGGTGGTGTTATGAAACCACTTGCCAGCAGTGCGATATTTGTGGATCTGATGGGCAAGGTGTCAGAGATACCGGTTCTCGGAGTTGTACTTGGTGCAGTTATGACCCTGGTTGTACAGAGTAGTTCGGCGACCATTGCGGTACTTCAGAACTTTGCGTCACAGTCTGGACCTGACGGAATACACAGTGTCATAGGTCTGGTAGGGGCGATACCTATCCTGTTCGGCGATAACATTGGAACAACCATCACAGCGCTTCTGGCATCCATAGGACAGTCCAAGAATGCCAAGAGAACAGCCATCGCGCACAGTACATTCAACATCACAGGAACCATCCTTTTCTTGTTCCTTATAAGACCGCTGGCTGCATTTGTGCAGTGGATATCACCAAAGGGGGATGAACTTGACATCATATCAAGGCAGATAGCAAATGCGCATACCACGTTCAATGTGGCATGTACGCTTATCTGGCTGCCCCTGATACCTGTTATGGTGAAGATAGTGAAGTTCATAATCAGGGGTGAGGACAAGAAAAATTCAGATGGCTTTGTAGCCAAGTACCTTGACGATAAAGCTATGTCACAGCCTGCGGCAGCTATCTACATGGCCGCAAAAGAGATATCAAGGCTGTCGGCTCATGCGGGCAAGATGATAGAGTCTATGAAAAATGCTATAGAGAAGAGGAATATTACAGATATCCGCGACAAATATGTGGATGAACATGACAAGGTCAAGGAGCTTCAGGATATAATAGTTGATTTCATCACAAAGCTGATATCAAGCGGTAACCTTACTGAGAAACAGGCAGAGCAGGCGGCAGGACTCATGGTAGTCAGCAACAATATAGAGCGTATAGCCGACAGGTGCGATGAGGTGGATGGCCTGTATAAAAAGATCCTGGACAATGGACAACTGCTGTCGGATGCTGCGATAGCTGACCTGACAGCATGTATGGATATGACAGAGAAACTTTTCGGTGAGTCAATGAATGCAATAATTACTGGGGACAGCGAAACTCCTGATAAGGTTGCCGCAGACAAGAAGAAGATAAGAAAGCTCCAGAGACAGGCAGGTAAGGCTCATCTCGCAAGAGTCAAGAAAAACACATGTGTGAGAAGCCTGACAGCGGATTATTCAGCACTCCTTTACAGCATGGACCGTATGGCGGACAACTGCATATCCATTGCGGAAGAGGCAATCGACGATTTCACATTTGACAAACTTGATATAGAGAATATGGATAGCAACAGTGAAGTCATGGTGAAGGCAGGTGCTCAGGTATGACAAAATACAAATGTGAAAGAATGTATATTGACAGTAATATAGACAGGAACTGCAAAAGAGGCAGATACTGGAAAATGATTACCACAATAAGGAACAGCAACTCACATGGGCGCATATAATGAGTCAGCTCCTATGATGAGATGGATAGTCATATGGCTATCCATCTTGTTATATATGTATAGAATAAAACAGATAGAAAGAGGACAGGTAATTGGTAAACTGGCTGATCAGATTGATAAGAAAAATAAAGAACAGAAAAGGAGAATTTGAAGAAATGGCACAGGATACAAATATAAGTACAATAAAGGGTGTATACGTCAACAGGGAGATTTCATGGCTTAAGTTCAACGAGCGTGTGTTAGAGGAGGCACAGAATGAGAATTCACCGCTCTGCGAGAAATTGTCATTTCTGGCAATATACCAGTCCAATCTTGATGAATTCTTCATGGTGAGAGTGGGCTCACTGGAGGATCAGAAGCTTCTGACCGGAGATCAGAGGGAGAACAAGACAAAGCTCAGCCCACAGGAACAGATTGATGCGATCCTTGAGAATGTCACAAAGCTCAATGCGATCAAAGACAACATATATGAGAATCTCATGAAAGATGTTGAGACGGAGGGCTTTAGACTGGTGCGTTATGCAGATCTGTCAAAGGCTGATGCAAAGTATCTTGACAGTTATTTTGCGCAGGAGATACTTCCTCTGCTCTCGGTGATGATCGTTGGAAGAAAACAGCCGTTCCCATTTCTCAAGAACAGAGAGATATATGCCCTTGCCATACTTGAGAGAAAGGGCAAGAAGAAACTCGGTATCATACCTTGCGAGAGCGGAATGCTTCCAAGACTTGTCGCACTTCCGGGTGTGCCGGGAACCTATATACTTTTGGAGGAGCTTATCCTTCACTATGCTCCAGGGCTTTTCAAGGGCTACAAGGTTCAGGAGAAGACACTCATGAGGATCACCAGAAATGCCGATATCGACGTGAGCAAGGTGTATGATGAAGACCTCAACTATAGAGATCAGATGGAACAGGTTGTTAAGCTTAGAAAGAAACTTGCTCCGGTCAGAATAGAATTTACAAGAGATATATCACAGAAGATGGTGGGCGAGGTGTGTGATTACTGTGAGCTTGACGAGAAACATGTATTTTATTCAAAATCTCCGCTGGATCTGTCATTTGTATTCCAGATACAGGATAAACTCAGGGACAGACAGGAGCTGTTCTTTGAGAAGAGAGTGTCACAGCAGTCACCGGATCTTGATGTGATGAAGCCGCTTATACCTCAGATACTTGAGAAGGATGTGCTTCTTTCATATCCGTATGAGAGCATCAGACCGTTCCTGAATCTTCTTCAGGAGGCAGCAAGAGATCCGAAGGTAAATGCAATCAGGATGACACTTTACCGTCTGGCAAAGAACTCCAAGGTGGTGGAGGCTCTTGTTGAAGCTGCTGAGAACGGTAAGCAGGTTGAGGTACTTGTGGAACTCAAGGCAAGATTTGATGAGGAAAATAACATAGAGTGGAGCCGTACCCTTGAGGACGCGGGTTGTCATGTTGTGTATGGTGTGGATGGTCTCAAGGTACACTCAAAGCTTTGCCTTATAACCAGAAAGGATGGCGGCAGGATCCAGTACATAACACAGATAGGAACGGGTAACTATAATGAGAAGACATCGAGACTCTACACAGATCTGTCACTTATGACTGCAAATGAGGCTATTGGTAAGGATGCTATGAAAGTGTTTCAGTCAATCCTCATCGGCAATACAGTCAGCCATGCTGACCATCTGCTTGTGGCTCCTGAATGCCTGCAGGCTCCGGTTCTCAAGATGATAGATGATGAGATTGCCATAGCAAAGGACGGTCAGCCTGCTTATATCGGAGTTAAGATCAATTCTCTCACTGACAAAAAGATCATCGACAAGCTGGTTGAGGCATCAAAGGCGGGAGTGAAGGTTGAACTTATAGTCAGAGGAATATGCTGTCTGCTGGCAGGGATTCCTGGTGAGACGGAGAATATACATATAAGAAGTATTGTTGGACGTTTCCTTGAGCACTCAAGAATATACATCTTCGGAACACCTGACAGAGACAAGATATATATAGCTTCGGCGGATTTTATGACACGTAATACTCTGCGCCGTGTGGAGGTCGCTACACCTATATACGATGATAAGATCAAGCAGCGTATCAGAGACATGTTTGGGCTTATGATGAAGGACAACATGCAGGCACGCATACAGCAGCCTGATGGCACCTACATGAAGCAGAACCGTGATGCAGAGGAGATAAACTCACAGGAAATGCAGTATGCAGATGCCTATGAGAGGGCACGTCAGTAGATGTATTACATAGTGAGGGATGATGGTGAAAAATAAGAAGATAAAGATCAGGGAGCTTGAGGATATAATAAAAAATAAACGGATATACCCGGTGTTTCAGCCTATAGTAGATCTTAGAAGTGGACATATATTTGCTTATGAAGCATTGTCCAGAGTACTGGGTGGTTCCAGCATGGAAATAGGTGAGCTGTTTGAGCTGGCATGCAGGTGCAGAAAGGTCTGGGAACTCGAGGCGGTATGCCGCCGCAATGCTCTGAAGCAGGCGGTGTATATGCCGGCTGGGAAAAAGCTGTTCTTAAATGTTGATCCAAATGTCATACTTGATCCGAAGTTCCGCAGTGGAACCACAAGATATATGATGAAAAAGTATGGTCTGACACCTGACGATGTGGTGTTTGAGGTGACTGAGAGGACCAGGATAAAGAAGGAGACAACATTCACTGAGACGGTCAATCATTATCGGGATGAAGAATTTCATATAGCCATAGATGATTTCGGAGCTGAGTTTGCAGGGATGAACAGAGTGTGTATGCTGCATCCGGAGTACATCAAGCTTGATATTGAACTTATAAAGGATATAGATTCAAATGAGTATCAGAGAAGCTTTGTGAAACATTTCGCAGATTTCTGTGAGGAGAAAGGGATCAAGCTGGTTGCAGAGGGCATAGAGACTAAAGCAGAGCTTGAGACCGCGGCACGAATAGGTGTGGCATATGGTCAGGGCTACTATCTGTATGCGCCGGGAGTACATTTTGCTGAGTAATCATAACGATTCAGAGTGAATATATATGGACATTTGCTTTCTGAGGACAGATATGATAGAATCTGTAAAAATCAAAGATAAAAATAACGTGCAGATTACGGACCGAAAAGGATAACGACTGTGCATGCTTTGGCATGCCGGCTGTTATCCTTTTTGTGTTTTATAGTGATTGCGGATAAGGAGAAGTGCATGTATCTGATGATAGACAATTTTGATTCATTTGTGTATAACCTGAAGGCGTATTTCGAGGAAATGGGAAGATGTGTGACCGTAAAAAGGTGCGATCGGATATCTCTGCATGATGTGGAAGATCTGGAGCCGGAGGGCATAATACTTTCACCGGGACCTGGGCGGCCATGGGAGGCAAAAATGTGTGTGGATGTTGTGAACATGTATAAGGGAAAGATTCCGATACTTGGAGTGTGCCTTGGACATCAGATACTTGGGTATTGTGCGGGCGCCATTGTTGAAAAAGGAAAGATGCCAATGCATGGAAAGGTGACAGAGATACATACCAGTGGAACAGGTCTGTTTGCGCGGCTGCCGGAAAGCTTTCGTGTCACAAGGTACCACTCTTTGGTAATAAATGGCAGCAGTCTGCCGGATGATTACCGGGTGGATGCGATATCCGAGGATGGTGCAGTTATGGGGATATCACACAGAAGGCTGCCGTTGTACGGGGTGCAGTTTCACCCGGAAGCGGTACTTACGGAGTACGGTCGTGATATATTGTATAATTTTTGTATAGCGGCGGAGAAGTTTAATTGCAGATAAGGAGTCATATATGAGCAGTATGAGGCGAGTGGTAAAAAAACTTGACAGATATGTGTGTGCAGCTGATGTTTTTGGAATATATGAGGATGAGACAGGAATAGCATTTCTTGACTCATCCCTTGTGAATAATCTGGGACACTATTCGATCATCGGGAGATGCCCGTATCTCAGGCTTGTTAAGAATGGGGATACATTTGAGGTTAATGGAGATTCAGAAAAGAATATAACATTTGAAGAATATATGAGACAGTATCTTGTACAGCATATGGATAAGAGTTCGGAGGATTTGCCGATCGTATCAGGAGCGATAGGGTATGTATCCTACGATTATGGAATGGACAGGATGGGGATTGACTCCATCAATGAAGACCTTGTGTCTGTTCCAGAGGCAGTCATGACATTCTATGACTGTTTTGTTGTTGAAGATTGCCTAAAAAAAGAGACATATCTTGTGGCAAATGGGATGACAGGTGATGCACAGTCAAATATTGATGTAATGGAGAATGATATAGAGAAGTATTGCAGCAGGGATGATCGGGAAAATGGCAATATAATTGACAGGACGAGTGAAGATGTACAAAAGAGAAAGAAGTATAACTTGAATGTGTACGAAGAATGCAGCAGGGAAGAGTATGAGCACTCTATAAGAAGACTGAAGGATTATATAACCGAGGGGGATGTATATGTTGCAAATATGACAAGGCATATAGTTGTCGACAGCGATAAAAAGCCTCTGGACGTGTTCCATGACCTGAGAGTTAGCAATCCGTCGCCATTTGGTGGATATCTTGATCTGGGAGATTATCAGATTGTGAGCGCCTCTCCTGAACGGTTTATGCAGATAAAGGATCGTCGTGTGTACACCCGGCCGATAAAGGGTACGAGGAGACGGGGAGAGACTGACAGGGAGGATGAGGCGCTCAGGAGGGAGCTTGAGAAATCACAGAAGGAAAAGAGCGAACTTTTGATGATTGTAGATCTTGAAAGGAATGACCTGAACCGTGTGTGCAGACCGGGAAGCGTAAAAGTGACTGAACTGTTTTCGATAGAAGAGTATGCGACTGTTTTTCATCAGGTGGCAAATGTTGAAGGCATGCTGCAGGATGGGGAAGATGTGATGTCTCTTCTTACTGCGACATTTCCGGGTGGTTCTGTTACAGGGGCGCCGAAACGCAGGGCTATGGAGATTACAGATGAACTTGAATGCGGGAAGAGAAATATTTACACCGGATCTATTGGTTATATTACATTGGATGGAAAATGTGATTTTAATATAGTGATAAGAACTGTATTGTACAGAAATGGTAGGTATTATCTTGGCGTTGGAGGCGGTATTACTGCCGATTCAGATCCTGGTGCAGAGTATGAAGAGACACGGGATAAGGCAAAAGCAATACTCAGTGCATTGCAGTAGCATTTGAAAATTATGAAAATGGGAGAAATGTAAAATGGATGTAAAAATGGATGATTGCTTTCAATTTGGTCTTGGAGCATTTGAAACTATAAGTGTGGTTGACGGCAGGCTGATATTTCTTGACAGGCATCTGAGACGCCTGGAAGATACTGCAAGATTCCTGGATCTTGGCATGCCAGCAGAACGGGGCATAGACAGGATAACTGTGCTGGAATATCTGAGAAAGTGGATGAGTGAGCATGATTACAGAGATCGATCAGGTCATATGAGGCGATGTGCGCTAAAGATCATGCTGACTCAGAAAAATGTGGTTTTTTCAATGAGAGATAATCCTTACACCCCGGATATATACGAACGGGGGTTTACAATGGACATAAGTAATGTTAGAAGAAATGAGACATCGCCGTTCGTATATCATAAAACCATGAATTACGGAGACTGCATTCTTGAAAAAAGGCGGTCTGGCAAAGCTGGAATGGATGAACGGATCTTCCTGAATACAAAGGGACAGATATGCGAGGGTACGGTGAGCAATATATTTTTTGTGAGAGATGGCAGGATATACACACCCGCGATAGATTCAGGTCTTCTGCCTGGAACAGTAAGGGAGTATATCTGTGAATCAGAGGCGGTCACGCAGACGGTGATATTCCCTGATGAACTGTCATCGTATCAGGAATGCTTTGTGACCAATTCCTTGATGGGTGTCATGCCGGTGAAACTACTGGGAAATATCAGCTTTGAGGAGAGGAGCGTTACAGTCATGATTATGAGAAAATATCATAATTTTTCAGCTTTATGCCGGTAAAATGCCTTTTTGTATCATTGTGGTCCGGGTTCAGCTACTTCGCATATGGTAAGAGTGTCACTGGATATGGTAAACCTTACATCGTATCCACCGTACAGCATCCCATACCGTCTATTCGGTTCATCCTGATAGCCCGGCCTTGGATCCTGCGCAAGTATCTCTTTCAGAGCCTCAATTTGTGTATTTGAAAATATCGTTTCAAGTTTGGTGGCGATATCGTCAGAGAAACGTACTGACAGCTCCGGAATATCAAGAGAGTCCGTCCATCCCCTAGTCGCCTCCGGGTGGCTGTCTGTGTATGGCAGATAAGGCTTGATGTCGTACACCGGTGTTCCATCCAGTATATCGGCACCCGACACCACAAGCCCGTGCACACAGCCAGTTTCTTCATTACATATAATATCCAGAAGCTTCACCGATGATAGTCCGATGTTGTTCGGCCTGAATGGCGATCTGGTGGCAAAAACCCCCATCCGCTGGTTACCGCCCAGCTTTGGGGGTTTTACTGTTGCGGTAAAACCGTGCTTGTGTGCCCTGGAGAAGTCCCACAGTAGCCATATGTGGGAGAATCCGTCAAGTCCTCTGAAAGCCTCTGCCTGATTGTACGGTGGAAGCATCTCTATAAAAGCGGTGGCGCAGTCTGTCAGGCCGCTCTGTCTTGGAATGCCGAACTTTTCTTTATAGTCACATCTCACATATCCTATTACGTCTAAACTGGTATTTATCATGTATCTTGATCCCGCTTTCTGGTTGTTCTTTATAAGTTATGGAAGCTTGTTTAATGTACATTTTAACATGCATTGATTAACGCCGACTTTACATTCAATTTACATTGCGTTGGTTATGTATTTTACTTATGCCATTTATCATAGTGCAAAGAAAAGAACGAAAGGCGCGCGAGTTCTTTTCCGGGACATAAGCAAAGAATGATATGTCCCAATAATACAATATTTGCAAAGACCGGTTCAAGAGATAACCGGCACATGTAACAAGTTTTCGTAGAAAACTTGTTATGCATTACAAGCCATAAAAGAATATGGACAAAGTAAGGAGAAAAAGAAAATGGTTAAATTAAAGAAAGTATTGGCAGTAACACTTGGAGCAGCACTTATGATAGGAAGTCTTGCAGGCTGTGGAAATAATTCATCAAAGAGCGCAGATGGCGGATTCGATGCAACACAGGATATATCAGTAGTATCAAGAGAGGAAGGCTCAGGAACAAGAGGAGCATTCGTAGAGCTCACAGGAGTTGAAGAGAAGGATGCAGATGGCAACAAGGTCGACAACACAACAACAAATGCCATCACATGCAACAGCACAGAGGTCGTACTCACAACAGTAGCAGGAGATGATTATGCAATCGGTTATATCTCACTCGGTGCACTCAATGATACAGTTAAGGCACTCAAGGTCGGTGGTGTAAAGGCAAGTGAGGAGAACATCAACAATGGTTCATACACCCTCTCAAGACCATTCAATATCGTTACAAAGGATGGCATCAGCGATGTTGCACAGGATTTCATCAACTACATAATGAGCGAGGATGGACAGAAGATCATCTCAGCAAATAAGTACATCGAGGTCGAAAACAGCGGAGCATTTACTTCAACAAATCCAAAGGGCAAGATCGTTGTTGCAGGTTCATCATCAGTAACACCTGTTATGGAGAAGCTTATCGAGGCTTACAAGGCAATCAATACAAATGCAGATATTGAGCTTCAGGAGAGCGATTCAACAACAGGCATCACATCAACATCAGATGGAACATGCGACATAGGTATGGCATCACGTGAGCTTAAGGACACAGAGACAGCACTTGGCCTCAAGGCAACTGTAATAGCTATGGACGGAATAGCAGTTATCGTAAACAAGAACAATCCTGCTGATGATTACACAGTAGATCAGATCAAGAGTATTTTTACAGGTTCAGCAGCAAAGTGGGAGGACGTAAAGTAATCAGCTTATGCATAAATTTAAAGAAATAATTATGCATGTAGTATTCATGATAGCGGCATTGGTATCCATTGCGGCAGTAGCACTCATATGTGTGTTCCTGTTCGTGAATGGAATACCTGCTATCAAAGAGATAGGCTTCGGAGATTTTACCCTCGGTGAAGTATGGAAGCCTACAAATGGATACTTCGGCATTCTTCCTTTTATTTTGGGAAGTATATATGTGACAGCCGGAGCGCTGATCATAGGAGTCCCAATAGGACTTCTCACAGCGATATATCTGGCAAAGTTTTGTCCTGACAGTTTATACAAAGTAATAAAGCCGTTTATAAATCTTATGGCTGGAATACCTTCGGTTGTGTATGGATTCTTTGGAATGTGTGTGCTTGTACCGATGGTTCGAAGCATATTCGGAGTAAATGGTAATACGATGCTTACGGCATCGGTGCTTCTTGGAATGATGATACTTCCAACGATCATCAGTGTATCAGAGACATCCATCAGAGCGGTGCCTGACAAATATTATCAGGGTGCGCTGGCTCTCGGAGCAACGCATGAGAGAAGCGTGTTCAAGACAGTGGTTCCGGCAGCGAAATCTGGAGTTATGGCAGCAGTAATCCTTGGTGTAGGCCGTGCGGTCGGTGAGACCATGGCGGTCATCATGGTCGCTGGAAATCAGGTCCATATGCCTGACGGAATATTGAGAGGTGTCAGGACGCTTACTACAAATATTGTAATGGAGATGGGATATGCGACGGATCTGCACAGACAGGCTCTGATAGCTACAGGTGTTGTACTGTCCGTGTTCATACTCATTATCAACCTCCTGTTCTCCATCATAAAGAGAAAGACGGTGGCATAGATGGCAGAGAGAGTAGAAGGATTAAAGACTGTTGTCTCATGCGGGGATGACAGATCAAAGAATACAATAATAAGTACAAAGAGAACTGCGCCGGAGGACGATCCTTCATCAAAGGTTGATGTTGATAAGATTGAGGCGATAAACAAGAGAGGATGGTCGGAAAAACTGGCTGAGTACAAGAAGAAGCCGGGATCATTTCTGCTATTTATCCTGGTACATCTGGCAACACTTATAACGGTGCTGTCAATTGGTTTTCTTCTTGTGTACGTGCTTGTGAAAGGAATTCCAAATCTGAATGCAGATATATTCAGCTGGGAGTACACATCAGATAACTGTTCACTTGTACCGGCACTTATAAATACGGTATATATGACATTGCTCTCGCTGCTTATTGCGGGGCCAATAGGAATATTTGCTGCAATATATCTTGTTGAGTATGCAAAAACTGGTAATAAACTGGTGGGTATAGTCAGAATAACAGCGGAGACACTTACAGGAATTCCTTCTATAGTATATGGACTTTTCGGAATGCTGTTTTTCACAAATGCATGTGGACTCAGATTGTCACTTATATCTGGTGCACTTACGCTGTCTATAATGGTTCTTCCGGTGATCATGAGGACTACTGAGGAGGCGCTCATGGCAGTGCCAAAGTCATACAGAGAAGGAAGCTTCGGTCTTGGAGCGGGCAGACTCAGAACAGTATTCAAAGTAGTACTTCCAAGTGCTGTTCCTGGAATTCTTTCAGGAATCATACTTGCAACAGGACGTATAGTTGGAGAGACTGCAGCACTTATATATACAGCCGGATCGGTTGCAAAGATGGCGACAAAACTTACAGATTCAACAAGAACTCTGGCGGTTCATATGTATCTTCTGTCAAAGGAGGGACTTCACACTGATCAGGGTTATGCGACTGCAGTAGTCCTTCTGGTGCTTGTGGTGCTTATCAACTTCGCATCAGACAAGATTGCAGGCAAGGTTGCGGCTGATAAAGCAAATTAACATGTGTCAGGGTTTTGGAATCAGAGCTTTGGCAGATGCTTTCAATATCTGGCAGAAGCGTGTAAGCTTCTGCAATTAAAGTAAAAATATTTAAGTGCGAAATTATACAGAGACATCATATAAGGATATTGTGTGGGATTTCGCATTTGATGTTAAGAATGGAGAAAATAGATGAATAATAACGTTAAGTTCAGCGTTAAAGATCTGAACCTCTATTATGGAAAGTTCCATGCTCTTAAAGATATAGATATGGATATTCCGGCAAATGAGGTTACAGCATTTATCGGACCATCAGGTTGTGGTAAGTCAACATTTCTCAAGTCGCTCAACAGAATGAATGATCTGGTAGAGGGCTGTAAGATCACAGGTGATGTAAGGCTTGATGGTGATGATATATACAGTGGTATGGACATCAACCTTCTCAGGAAGAGAGTTGGAATGGTATTCCAGCAGCCGAATCCTTTTCCGATGAGTGTGTATGACAACATAGCATATGGTCCAAGGACACATGGCATAAGAAACCGTGCAAAGCTTGATGAGATAGTTGAGAGATCACTTAGACAGGCGGCCATATGGGATGAGCTCAAGGACAGGCTTAAGAAGTCGGCTCTTGGACTTTCAGGTGGGCAGCAGCAGAGACTCTGCATAGCCAGAGCCTTGGCAGTGGAACCTGAAGTGCTTCTCATGGATGAGCCTACATCGGCACTGGACCCTATATCTACATCAAAAATAGAGGATCTGGTACTTGAGCTGAAGGACAAATACACCATCATCATGGTTACGCATAATATGCAGCAGGCAACCAGAGTTGCAGATAATACAGCATTTTTCCTCCTTGGTGAGGTTGTTGAGTACACTGATACAGTGAAGATGTTCAGCAAGCCTGCTGACAAGCGTACAGAGGACTATATTACCGGTAGATTTGGTTAGGAGGGACACGATGAGAGACAAATATGAGATGCAGCTTAGAAAGCTTCATGCAGAGATGATAGAGATGGGAGCTATGATTGAGCAGGCGATCGAGACGGCGATCAAGGCTCTCGTGGCCCAGGACACAGAGCTTGCAAAGAAAGCAATCGAGTCAGATGATGCCATAGATCATCAGGAGAGAGAGATTGAGAATCTGTGCCTGAATTTGTTCCTTACCCAGCAGCCGGTTGCCGGGGATATGAGAAAGATATCCGCAGCACTCAAGATGATAACGGATATGGAGAGGATCGGAGATCACGCCTCAGATATATCAGAACTTACACTGTGCATGGCTGGCACACCATATATAAAGAAGCTTGAGCACATACAGCAGATGGCAAAAGAGACAATTGTCATGCTGGTGTCAAGTATAGAGGCATATGTCAACGCAGATGTGAAAAAGGCGAAAAGTGTAATAGAGCATGACGATATCGTTGATGATCTTTTTGATAAGGTCAAGAACGAACTCATAACAATGATACATGAGAATCCGGATGACGGAGAGCAGGCTTGTGACCTTCTTATGGTTGCCAAGTATCTTGAGAGGATTGGTGATCACGCAACTAATATATCAGAATGGGTTCTCTTCTCCATAACGGGAGAACATTTAGACTGATGATTGAGTCATGGACGAAAAGAGGTGATTTCTATGAAGTGGGTATGTACGAAGATAAATGAACTGTCATATAAAACAGGTATAGGTAATATGAAACTTTTCATAATAGTCAGCATGGTGGTGTGCGGACTTGCGGGATGTGCTGCAGCATTGCTGCTCCATATGATTCCTGTGCTTGGAGATGTATCATTAGCAAAGCTGATGTTCATATGTGGCGGCTACGGCATGTTTCTAGTGGGAATGTTTGGAAGTGCGGTGTATCTGCTCATAAATGAGCCTCTGGGCAACAGATAAATTAAAGAAAATGGATTGGAATTATATAAAAACTTAAACGAAAAATTTGTTGAGATTTTACATAGATTTTAATTTTACACAGATTTTACATATGCCTGTCATATATTTTACATATCCCTTTTACAATAGATTCTGATAAAACAGATACTGTAAAAGGGATATTGTGTATACAAATCCTTATACAGAAGTAATAGGGAATGTAATAAGGAGACAAAAAAATATGGATATTTTCAATGTGTTATCCCTTCTGGGCGGACTTGCAATGTTCCTGTATGGAATGAACGTGATGGGAGATGGCCTTGCCAAGACGGCGGGAGGTCAGCTGGAGAAGATACTGGAGAAACTCACATCCACGCCTATAAAGGGAGTTCTGCTGGGCGCAGCGGTGACAGGCGTGATCCAGTCATCATCGGCCACCACAGTTATGGTGGTTGGACTTGTAAACTCAGGCATCATGAAGCTGAGACAGGCAGTGGGTATCATCATGGGTGCAAATATAGGAACAACAGTAACATCGTGGATACTCAGTCTTACAGGAATACAGAGTGACAATATATTTATTAATATGTTGAAACCCTCATCCTTTTCACCTATACTCGCAGTAATAGGAATAATATTCCTCATGTTCACCAAGTCTGAGAAGAAGCACGATATAGGTGGAATACTTCTTGGATTTACAGTTCTCATGTTCGGTATGGAGATGATGAGCGGTGCGGTTGCTCCGCTTAAGGATGTACCGGAATTTACGAATATACTCACCATGTTCTCCAATCCATTCCTTGGAATGCTTGTGGGAATGCTCATAACAGCCATCATACAGAGCTCTTCGGCATCTGTAGGTATACTCCAGGCGCTCTGTGCTACTGGGGCTGTATCATTTGGGACGGCGATCCCTATCATCATGGGTCAGAACATAGGAACCTGTGTAACGGCACTGATATCATGTATAGGAACCAAGAAGAATGCCAAGAGAGCGGCGTTTGTTCACCTGTACTTCAACATCATAGGAACAGTCGTGTTCATGATGGTGTTCTACACGGTTAATTCATTTGTACACTTCCAGTTCCTGAACGATTCTGCGAATGCAGCTGGTATAGCTGTTGTACACAGTGTGTTCAACGTTGCAGCGACACTCCTTCTGCTTCCATTCTCAGGTGGACTTGAGAAGCTTGCAACGCTCACTGTCAGAGATAAGGATGAGGTGGAGAGGAATACTCCTGCAGAGCTGGAGATGCTCAAGCGTCTGGATGTCAGATTCCTTGAGAAGCCGGCATTTGCGGTTGGACACTGTATAGAGGTCGTAAAATATATGGCTCAGCTTTCAAAGAACAGTGTCGATATGGCACTGTCATTGGTTGATAATTATGATGAAGCGGTCAGGGATAAGGTTGAAGATCTTGAGGGCATCATAGATACTTATGAGGATGAGGTTGGTTCTTATATGGTAAAGCTCAGCAGCAAGGAGCTCTCCCATGATGACAGTCAGAAGGTGTCCATAGGGCTTCATGTCATAGGTGACCTTGAGAGGATGTCTGATCATGCCATAACTATTGCGGATATATGCAAAAAGATGAATGCGGAGGGATCTGCCTTCTCAGACAAGGCAAAATCAGAGCTTTGTGTATATAAAGATGCTGTCAGTAAGATAGTTGAGATGACGGTCGAGGCATATGAAAAAGAAGACCTTCAGGAGGCATCTCATGTTGAACCACTTGAAGAAGCCATAAATGAACTGAATAGTACAGTTAAGAAACAGCATATCAAGAGACTTCAGAAGGGCAAGTGCACTATTGAGCTTGGAATATCCCTGGAAAATCTGATCAACAATTATGAGAGGGTAGCAGATCACTGTTCAAATGTTGCTGTAGCCATGCTGCAGCTCAAGTCGGACAATTTTGACACGCATGAGTATCTGGACAACATGAAAAAGGATACGAATATTGATTTCCAAAGTATGTACACATATTATAGGGAGATGTACAAGTTGAAATAAGAAGCTTCAAGTTAATATTGGTTAAAATATAAACAGGGTGCATGATAATTGGTATTTGGCACTAATGGGAAAGGAGAAGGGAAATGGCAGTACATATTTATATAGTAGAGGATGATAAGAATATCAGAGAGATTGAGATGTTTGCCCTGAAGAATAGTGGCTATGTGGTGGAGGAGTTTGAGAATGCAAAAACATTCTTTTCCAGAATTACTGAAAAGGTACCTGATTTAGTGCTTTTAGATATAATGCTCCCTGATATGGACGGACTTGAAATCGTGAAAAAACTCAGAAGCAGACCCGACACGGTCAGAGTACCTATTATTCTTGTCACAGCCAAGACAACAGAATTAGATAAGGTTAAAGGGCTTGATATAGGGGCGGATGATTATCTCACAAAGCCTTTTGGTGTGATGGAACTCATATCAAGGGTAAAGGCGCTGCTCAGAAGAAGCAGGGCTCTTCAGGATGACAAGCAGCTGGTTCTCGGAGACATAACACTTGATTCAGAGAGACGAGAGGTCAATGTCGATGGTGAATTGTGTGAACTGACGTTCAAGGAGTTTGAGCTTTTGAAACTCCTTATGGTCAATGCCGGGATAGTCCTTCACAGAGACACCATAATGTCAGATGTGTGGGGAACTGACTATGAGGGTGAGTCGAGAACACTTGATATGCATATCAAGACACTTAGACAGAAACTTGGTGAAGCAGGAAATATGATAAAGACAGTGCGAAATGTAGGATATAAGATGGAGTAGCGTATGAGCGAGAGACATGACAAAAGTCTGAAAAAAGTTATCAATCTGGAGTTTATTACATTTTCACTGGTTGCGATAGCTGTGACTATGGTTTTGTCCATTTTCATATTTTATGAGGTGTACAAGGCTGAGATTATAAGAGATCTGAAAGGCTATGCAGAAGTCCTGAAAAATACTGGAGATTTTGATGACGATGACACAAGTGTATATTCGAGTGTGGACACTGGCGATTTGAGGCTTACGCTTATAGCTCCAGATGGAAGCGTCCTGTATGACAATCAGGTCGATGAGACTTCTATGCAGAACCATCTAAACAGACCTGAGATAGCAGATGCGTTTGAATATGGTGACGGTCATGTCATAAGAAAATCTGCGACACTGAATAAGAGCACATATTATTATGCGATACGGCTTAAGTCAGGCCGCGTACTCAGAATTGCAAGAGAGTCTAACAATGTACTCAGTATGTTTCTTGCGGCAGTGCCGGCCATGTTTTTGGTGATGGTCATACTGGTAGTCGTGACAATTATAATCACACATTATCTGACAAGGAATATAATAAAGCCGATTGAGCAGATGGCGAACAGCCTGGACGATGACACGCATATAGGTGCGTACAAGGAGATGCGTCCGTTTATAGATACTATACAGAAACAGCATGCGGATATAGTTAAGAGCTCTCAGATGCGTCAGGAATTCACCGCGAATGTATCTCATGAGCTGAAGACACCGCTGACTTCCATATCTGGTTATTCTGAGCTTATAGAGACTGGAATGGCAACTGAGGCGGATGTACATCATTTTGCGACTGAGATACACAAGAATTCGAATCGTCTTCTTACGCTCATCAATGATATAATCAGGCTGTCTGAACTGGATGTGTCGGAGGATACACCGCTTATGGAGAAGATTGATCTGGCTGTAATAGCCAGAACTGCAACAGACATGCTGGCGATAAATGCTGAAAAGAATAGTGTGAAACTCAGCTATGATGGAAGCCATGGATATATATATGCGAACAAGATGATGATGGAAGAGCTGGTATACAATCTTACGGACAACGCCATCAGATATAACAACAAGAATGGTAAAGTGGATGTATCTGTTAAAACTTTGGATGACAAAGTTGTTCTCAGGGTTAGGGATACAGGTATAGGAATCCCAAAGGAACACCAGGAGAGAATTTTTGAGCGTTTCTACAGGGTGGACAAGAGCAGATCGAAGTCAACTGGAGGTACCGGACTTGGACTTGCCATAGTAAAGCATATAGTTGCCCGCAACAATGCGAAACTTGATATGGAAAGTGAGCCGGGCAAGGGCACGGATATATCAGTTACATTTGACAGATACAGGGAAGATGAACAATCATAGAGGTTAAATCGACGAACATTGTTGTGATATGATGTCAAAAAATCAAATAGATGGTAAAATGAAAAGGAGCCTGGTGGAAGTGTATTAGCCAGACTCCTTTATATATTGCTATTCACACACACCGATTTTATAAGTCGAAAATATGTGAAATGTTCATGAAGATATTATTATAATACAATATTTTAGATGCAAAATCAAGAGGTAGTCATACATAATTCACAATGACGCTTGTGTAGATTGCATAAGAAGCTTGACGGCGATGATATATATATTGTTGAATTTTAAGATTAATCATGCAAATTGTGTATAATAGTTGGAATATTAAGTAAAATATATGCGAACTGAATCTTGAATCTTGAATTTTATAGTATTACTATATGGTCTTGAATAAAGGAGAGTGATAGTATGTCAGCAAACGAATATCTGAAGGCACAGAAGCTTGGAGAGAAGAGGTACCAGGCGGCCGTAGCAAAAAATGAATATCCATATCTTCCGGTTTTGGATGAGATCATATCACCATCAGATACTGTGGGAGAGGTAAATCTTGGATTACAGACAATATCGCTTGACAGGGTTGTCGGTACTGCGACAGCGGCAAGGACAACTGCATTTGCGAGCAATTTTATGCCGATACTTGATTACCATACAGAGTTTGGAGCCAAGTGGTCAGCTCTGTGCGCATCGCATATAGAGGAAGGTATACATGACCCTATAAAGGTTTATGAATACATGAATAAGTTTTATGTGATCGAGGGAAATAAAAGGGTAAGTGTTCTCAAATACTTTGGCGCGGATTCAGTTCCAGCCATGGTTACGAGAAAGATACCTAGAAAGAACGATTCGATAGAGAATAAAGTATATTATGAGTTTATGGATTTTCATAAACAGACAGGAATCAACTATGTGCATTTTTCCCAGACGGGTGGATACGATAAGTTGAGGGAATTTATAGGACTTGATAATGACAGAGAGCTTTCTGATGATGAAAGACTGGATTTCAATTCGGCTCATCTTGCATTTGAGAGAGCATATCTGGCAAAGAAGGGCAGTGAAGAGCTGACGATAACCATTGATGATGCGATGCTTGTGTTTCTCAATGTGTATGGATACGAGGCTTTGAAAAAGATGTCAGCGGCTGAGGTTAAGGATAGTGTTGAAAAGGTGTGGACAGAGATTGTCCTTTCAAGCAAGAAGAAGGAGCAGGTAGTGCTTCCGAAGCTGGATCCCGTTGAGCCGAAGAAATCCATTCTTGGCCTTGTTATAAAGCCTGCGGCACCGTCTAATCTCAAGGTTGCATTTGTATATGATAAAACCCCTGCCAGTTCAGTATGGACATATTGTCATGAACTGGGGCGTCTTGATATGCAGAATAAGCTTGGCGATGCGGTGGATAGCAGTACGTTCTGCAATGTCGATACTCAGGCAAAGCTTGTTGAGTGCCTGAATAAGCTGGTGGATGAAAAATATGATGTGATATTTACCACGGGCCCGGAGATGCTTCCTGAGGCTCTTAAGGTGGCGGTTCTTCATCCTGATATAAAGATATTGAACTGTTCATTAAGCCTTGCAAACAGCCATGTCAGAACATATTATGCAAGAATGTATGAGGTGAAGTTTATTACCGGTATGATAGCTGGAAGTCTGTGCGCAGATGGACAGATAGGCTATGTGGCAGATTATCCTATATTTGGAACTACGGCGAATATCAATGCATTTGCGATAGGTGCAAGGATGGTCAATCCACGGGCAAAGATATACCTCCAGTGGACTAAGGTGAAGGGGGCAAACCCTCAGAAGTTCTTTGAGAAAAACGGGATAACATATATATCGGACAGGGATATGATCATGCCTGATGATGCCTCGCGTAATTTCGGACTTTACCATTATGACCAGAATGGTGACGTTGTCAATCTTGCTATGCCATTTTATAACTGGGGTGCATTCTATGAGCGGATACTCAGGTCGATTCTGGATGGCAACTGGAAACAGGAGGAGAAGAGTGAGACTGCAAATGCGGTCAGCTATTGGTGGGGAATGTCAGCGGGAATAGTTGATGTGATATGTTCAAAACATCTTCCGGCTGGCACACAGAAGCTTATATCCGTTATGACAAATCTGATCCGGGAGGGTGCTATAACTCCTTTCAGCGGTAAACTCACATCGCAGAATGGTGTTGTGAGAAATGAGGATGATGGTGCTATGCTTCATGAAGATATACTTAAGATGGATTGGCTGGCTGAAAATATAGTTGGTATGCTTCCGACAGCAGAGGATCTTGTGGACGAGGCCAGAACGGTTGTAGCACTTCAGGGCGTTGATACACCAGAAAGTCTTGAACTCAAGTCAGTACCTGATGTAAAATAAGTCTGGATGTCGGGGCGAGGATTTATTTGGAAGAAAAACGAGGATATCCGAAAAATACGGTAGGAAAACGGGAGTAAATATAGTAGTGAAGATCTTGTTGTTGGCAGATGAGGAATCTAAATATCTGTGGGATTACTTTGATAAAAGCAAATTAGAAGGTATAGATCTGATAATATCATGTGGTGATTTGTCACCGCAGTATCTGTCATTTCTTGCGACATTTAGTCATGCACCGGTGCTTTATGTCCATGGAAACCATGATGTGTGTTATAAGGATACACCTCCGGATGGGTGCATATGCATAGACGACAAGTTATATGAATATAAGGGCGTACGGATATTGGGGCTGGGCGGCTCTATGGAATATAAATTTGGCGGGGCGGATCATCAGTATTCAGAGCGTGCAATGTGCTCACGCATACGAAAACTGAGATGGAAGATCAGAAGGAAAAAAGGCTTTGACATTCTGGTGACCCACTCGCCGGCTTACCGGATAAATGATTCAGAGGACATTCCGCACACGGGGTTCAAATGTTTCAGGACACTTATGGAGGAATATAAACCTGCATATTTTGTGCATGGACATGTCCATATCAATTATGGACGTGATTTTGTGCGAGAGTCCACATATCATGAGACGAAGATAATAAATGCTTATGAGCGGTACGTTATAGACATATAAGAAGCTTTGCAGAACAGGACTGTGATGCCAGGTGGCTTATGAAAGTAAAGTCGAGAATAATATGACAATAATAGGGAAAATATGAAAAAACACAATATTTACCGTACTTTCCTTGCGAAAACGCTGTTTTTTTGTTAAACTGTTGTGAGTTGCAAAATATTGAACAAATTTGATCATCTGCGGTGACGCTTTTGATCCGGAGAATGGGAAGGAGACATGAGGTTTGGAGAAGAACAGCGAAGAATATAATAGAATATTGGATGAACTTACGGGTTATTGTACAGAATCTGGAAAGATAGATCAGAACCTCTATGTCACATACGATGTCAAGAGAGGACTTAGAGATTCAACAGGTAAGGGAGTCCTTACGGGTCTCACAGAGATATCGGATGTAATCGGTTATGATGTCATAGATGGAGAAAGGGTGCCGACTGACGGAAGACTTTATTACCAGGGTTACAATGTTGAAGATCTTGAGAGAGGTTTTCACGGTAGCAAATTTGGATTTGAGGAGACGATGTATCTTCTTCTGTTTGGAAAACTTCCGAATGAAGCTCAGTTCAAAAGATTCGTTGAGATGATGGAGTGCTACAGAGAACTCCCGAGAAAGTTTACAAGAGACGTAATACTTAAGGCTCCAAGCAAAAACATGATGAATGTACTACAGAGATGTGTACTTACGCTCTATTCGTATGATGACAACCCGGACGACATAAGTATTGAGAACGTACTCAGACAGTGTATGGAGCTGATTGCTCAGTTTCCGATCATTGCAGCTTATGGATATCAGGGATATAAGCATTATTTTCATGATATGAGTCTTGTAATACACAATCCAAAGCCGGGACTTTCTACAGCAGAGAATTTTCTCAGACTGATAAGAAGTGACAAGAAATATACAGAACTTGAGGCACAGGTTCTTGATATATGCCTTGTGATACATGCTGAGCATGGTGGTGGTAACAATTCGACATTTACTACACATGTAGTATCGTCCACAGGTACTGATACATATTCAGCTGTTGCCAGTTCGTTAGGTTCACTCAAAGGACCTAAGCATGGTGGCGCGAATCTTAAGGTCCAGCAGATGTTTGATGATCTGAAGAGCCATGTAAAAAACTGGGATGATGAAGCTGCACTTGAGGAATATCTCACAGGCCTTTTAGACAAAAAAGGATTTGATCATTCCGGACTCATATATGGAATGGGACATGCTGTATATACTAATTCTGATCCGCGTGCAAGAATACTTAAGGGATATGCTGAGAAGCTTGCACAGGAGAAGGGCCGTATGAAGGAGTTCAAGCTTTATACAGAGGTTGAGCGTATATCTGCTGAACTTCTCGCAGCGAGAAGACGCAGTGCAAAGACCATATCTGCGAACGTGGATTTCTACAGTGGTTTTGTATACACCATGCTTGGGATACCTATCGAGTTGTTCACACCTATATTTGCAATTGCAAGAATTGCGGGATGGTCAGCTCACAGAATAGAGGAGCTTGTAAATGCGGGCAAGATAATCAGACCGGCATACAAATATGTTGGAACACATAGAGAATATCTTTCTATGGAAGAGAGATAATAGTGTAGATGACAGCGCTTCAACTTGACTGACGGTCTGGTTGAAGCGCTGTTTGACGAATAGAGAGGATATTTAATTATGAAGGATAAAAATAAAACTTCAAAGACAGAGGAAAAAACGAATGTCATGCGTATACTTGACAGTAAAAAAGTAAATTATAATCACTATTGTTATGTCGAGACAGGGGAGACCAACGGAGAAAAAGTGGCAGCAATCCTGGGACAGGATCCGACGTATGTGTTCAAAACTCTGGTCACGGTTGCGAAATCCGGGGTAAATTATGTGTTTGTGATCCCGGTCAAGGAGGAGCTTGATCTCAAGAAAGCGGCTAAGGCAGTTGGAGAGAAATCAATAGATATGTTAAAGGCGAAGGAACTTCTGCCGCTTACTGGTTATATTCACGGTGGCTGCTCCCCTATAGGAATGAAGAAATTTTTCAGGACAACTATTGATGCCAGTGCCAGGGATCTTGATAGAATGTATGTGAGTGCTGGTAAAGTTGGATATCAGATAGAGATTGCACCTGCTGATCTTGCAAAGGTTATACGATATGAATTTGCGGATGTGACGGTGTAGAAGAAAGATGCTGTGTAGAAAATAAGATAAAATGCAGTATATGCAATTCGGTATCGTGAATTGTATATACTGCATTTTTGTTTATACATTTATTCCTGAACGTTGACCTGATGTATAAATCGTTTTGCCCATTGTTATAGCATTATCCACTATATGCACAGGACCGGATCATTTCTGCCATCTTCCGGCTGCCCCGCACGGGAGTACAAGCCCTGTATCTGACACCGGAAGTCCGATCTCATCTGAGACGACGTGGCCGCCATATCTGGCCTTGACCTCTGTTGAAATCATATATGTGAGAACCGCTGGCGCAAGTCCTGTAGTATATGAGTTTACAAGGAAGAAGAGGGGGGTATCACTCAGCAGTTTGCTGCAAAGTTGGATGAAAGGATGTATCTTTTCCTCAATCTTCCAGATCTCGCCCTTGGGACCTCTTCCATATGATGGTGGATCCATGATGATCGCATCGTATTTGTTGCCTCTGCGGATCTCTCTTTCGACAAACTTTACGCAGTCGTCAACAATCCACCTGATCGGTGCATCTGCAAGACCTGACGAAACAGCGTTCTCCTTTGCCCATGTGACCATTCCCTTTGAGGCGTCGACGTGGGTCACTGCTGCTCCTGCTTTTGCTACGGCGCAGGTTGCGCCTCCTGTGTAGGCAAATAGGTTCAGAACCTTTACATCTTTTCTGCCGGATTCTTTTATAATCTTGCTGAACCAGTCCCAGTTTGCCGCCTGTTCTGGAAACAGGCCTGTATGTTTGAAACTGAATGGTTTCAGGTTGAATGTGAGATCTCTGTAATTTATTGTCCACTGCTTAGGCAGATTGAAGAATTCCCACTCCCCGCCGCCTTTGTTGCTTCTGTGGTAGTGTCCGTTAAGTTTGTTCCAGTTTGGATTTTTCTTTGGGGTGCTCCATAGAACCTGAGGATCCGGGCGGAGCAGTATATATTTGCCCCATCTCTCAAGCTTCTCTCCGTCGGAGCAGTCTATAACTTCATAATCTTTCCATCCATCTGCTATCCACATGTGTTTATTCCTTCCTGAATCTATGCTTTATGTATGCTGTGATGCGGTATGCGTCACAGAAATTGCTTCAAAAAATATATCTTTTAGATTATACTTGTATCAGTGCGGAGCGTCAAGGTAAAGACGCTGCAATAAATGTGAATAGGAGAATATATGGAAGAATTGATTGACAGTCTGACAGAATTGGCGCCGTATAAGGTTGTGCTCAGTGGCGGCAGAGGTGAATATAAAAAATGTGTATTCGAGAAGAAGGTCCTTGGCGGGAAGCGCTGTTATCAGATAGGCAGGTATACCGAAAAACAGGTATTTTATGAGAACGTTGAAGAGGATTCATTTGGAGATTGTCTGGCGGGTGAACTGGATAGTGGCTACAGACAGGTAAATGCATTTGCGGTTGGAGAAGAATGGGATGTGAAGATCTCAAAGAAGGGAAAGCTTGCCGTGAATAAGAGGAAGACTGAAGGAAAAAACATCACGATAGCAGGCAACAACAGAAAGAAAAAGTATATCCTGGAGGAAGGAATGGATATACCGGTATTTGTCAGCCTTGGTATATTTACTAAGGATGGCAAAGTTGTGAATTCCATGTATGACAAGTTCAAGCAGATCAACAGATTTGCAGAGATCGTGGATGATGTCATGAAAAGTTACAATAAATCTTCTATTAATATATTGGACTTTGGATGTGGTAAATCATACCTGACATTTGTTGTGTATTATTATCTGCATGAGGTGAAACACCTGGATGTTCACATAACCGGACTTGATCTTAAGACTCAGGTGATAGAGGATTGCAACAGACTTGCTGAGAAATTTGGGTATACGGGACTTAGATTTGAACTGGGGGATATAAACGGTTATAAAACTGATATGGATATAGACATGGTCATGACACTTCATGCGTGTGATGTGGCGACAGACTATGCGCTGTACAATGCGATCTGCTGGAATGCGGACTATATTCTTTCAGTTCCGTGTTGTCAGCATGAGATTAACAGGCAGATACATTCGGATAAGCTTGCAGCTATAACGCATTACGGGATTTTGAAAGAGAGAATGGCGGCGCTTATGACGGATTCCATCAGAGGACTTATGCTTGAAGCGTGTGGTTACAAAACTGATGTGATGGAATTTATTGATGTTGCACATTCTCCAAAAAATCTGCTTATACGTGCTGTGAAGAAAAATGTGTCACAGCAAAAGAGGAAGAGAGCACTTACTGAGGCGGAGAATCTATGTGAAGAGTTTGGCGTAAAACAGACACTTATGGAGATGCTGAAAGATGATGGCAGGATATAAGGTATATAATATACGGAAAAAGGGGATGTGAGATGAGAGCTGCATTATATATAGATGGAAATAGTACAGAAGAGAAGATGATACCAGCGATCTGCGATGAGATCCACAGATCGGATGATATTGTTATAAGGAAGATATTTGGCGGCGATATTGGTAGAAAGGTGCTTAAAAGATGCAGACTTACAACCTGTGCCGTAAATTATGATACGATAGAGGAACAGAAGGTTGCGATGGCTGTAGACATCATTATCGATATGGAACAGGCAAACGTGGACAGGGTGTATATAGCCGCTTCGGATACGGCATTCATACCGGTTGTGGAAAAACTGAATCTTGATGGTGTTGATACTGTGCTGATGGGAAGGTGTGACACTCCCAGGACACTGGTTGAGGCGGGCAATAGATTTATATATACAGAGGTTGTAGCTGGTGAGAAATGTACTGCAGCTGTAGTCGGCATGGATGAGATAGCAAGGGAGATATATTCGGTTTCTTCCTATTATAAGAGTATAGGAAGTGAAGCTGATGCTTCGCAGGTGTACGAGGGTATAATGAGAAAGTATCCGGACTTCGATGTGAGAAACTATGGATATACACATTTCGCGACGCTTGTACAGCAGAATGTGCCTGGAACTATTGTTCAGACAGATGAATCAGACAAGCTTGTAATAAAAGTGATTGATGATAGAGATGTAGTAGAGAAATTCATATATACATATATGACGGAGAAAAAATATAAGATAGATGATATGACTGAACTATTTGGAGCGCTGGAGGCAGAGTTCCCTGGTTTTGCTATCGAAAATTATGGATATCATTCGGATTACGGATTCATACTCAGCTTTTCCAAATTGTCGATATATGGCAACAAGGGTGTACAGATGAAAAGAACGTTCAAATTGAGCGAAAAAAGTGCACAAAATCAACTTTAAAATTTTGTGAGCTTTTTTTGAGAAAAGTCTTGATTTAACAGAATCCCTAGTATATAATCGAATTTGCTGTGACATGATAGCTGTGAAGCGGAGGTTGCTGTATCAATGTGATGCAGGTTTTTCGTGGAGCGAATGTCAATTTACAAAACTGGCGACAAGTCACTGTACCATAACTGTCTGCCGAAAGGGCAGAAACGACGTGATGGTTCTGGGTTTTAGCTTAGGACACACACGGGAGAGTGTACAGTCACCACTTGTTGTACTAAGATTAAGTGCGAAAAGGAGGCGGCTTTTTTTATGGCAAATCAGATTATGAGAATTACACTTAAGGCTTATGACCACAAACTTATCGACAAGGCGGCAGCACAGATTGTTGATACAGTTAAGAAGACTGGTGCAAAGGTTAGCGGACCAGTTCCAATGCCTACTAAGATTGAGAAGATCACAATCTTAAGAGCAGTTCATAAGTATAAGGACTCAAGAGAGCAGTTTGAGCAGAGAACTCATAAGAGACTTATCGATGTTGTGGCACCAAGTCAGAAGACTGTTGATGCATTACAGAAGATCGATCTGTCAGCTGGTGTATTCATCGATGTAAAGATGAAATAATCAGACAACAAGTAATGAAAAACAATTAGATGCGGGCTAATTCAAAACAAACCGCAAAGAACAATTAAATAACAGTACCTAATGCATCTTCGGATGTAATTTAGTATGATTGCAAGGCAATCCGCTGTGAATTAAATTAGGAGGAAACAGAAATGAAGAAGGCTATATTAGCTAAGAAAGTCGGAATGACACAGATTTTCGACGAGAACGGTGTATTAACACCAGTTACAGTATTACAGGCTGGTCCATGTGTTGTAACCCAGATCAAAACAGTTGAGAATGACGGTTACGATGCAATTCAGGTAGGATTCGGCGAGAAGAAAGAAAGAGTAACAACAAAGGACGTATCAGGAAAGAAAGTTATCAGAAATCCACATGGTGCTGGTAAGGCAGAAGTTGGTCATGCTAAGAAGGCAGGAACAACTCCAAAGACTTTCTACAGAGAGTTCAGACTTGAGAACACTGCTGAGTACGAGCTTGGCGCAGAGATCAAGGCAGACGTATTTGCTGCTGGCGACAAGATTGATGTTACTGCTAAGTCAAAGGGTAAGGGATACGCAGGCGGTCTTAAGAGACATGGCCTTAAGTCAGGTCCTTCAGGACATGGTTCAAAGTATCACAGACATGCAGGTTCAAACGGTTCTGCAACTACTCCGGGTAGAGTGTTCAAGGGTAAGAAGATGCCTGGACATATGGGAAATGTAAGAGTTACAATCCAGAACCTTGAGGTAGTTAAAATAGATGTTGAGAACAATGTAATCTTGGTTAAGGGTGCTGTTCCGGGACCAAAGAAGTCATTGGTTATGATTAAAGATACAGTAAAGTCTGGTAAATAGGGCTTTGGAAAGGAGAGACAACAATGGCATCAGTTAAGGTTTATGACATCGAAGGCAATGAAGTTGAGACATTAGAGCTCAATGACGCAGTGTTCGGTGTAGAGATAAATGAGCATATAATGCATAAGGCTGTAGTTGGTCAGTTAGCCAACAACCGTCAGGGAACACAGAGCGCTAAGACACGTTCAGAAGTTTCTGGTGGTGGTAGAAAGCCTTGGAGACAGAAGGGAACTGGTCATGCTAGACAGGGTTCAACAAGATCTCCACAGTGGACAGGCGGTGGAGTTGTATTCGCGCCAAAGCCAAGAGATTATTCAGTTAAGATGAATAAGAAGGAAAAGCAGCTTGCTATGAAGTCAGCACTTTCATCAAAGGTAGCTGAGAATAAGCTTGTAGTAGTAGATAAGCTTGAGCTCCAGGAGGTTAAGACAAGCGTATTTGCAAAGATTCTTGCAAAGCTTTCGGCTCCTAAGGCTCTCGTAGTAACAAAGGATAAGAACAATAATGTTGTTCTTTCAGCAAACAACATTCCAACAGTTAAGACAACAGTTGCTAATTCACTTAGCGTATATGATATTCTCAAGTATGAGAAGCTTGTTCTTACAAAGGAAGCTGTTGCAGCAATTGAGGAGGTGTACGCATAATGGCAGATATCAAATATTATGACGTTATACTTAAGCCGGTGATCACAGAGAAGAGCATGAACGCTATGGCTGATAAGAAATACACATTTCTTGTTAATCCATTAGCAAACAAGTCACAGGTTAAGGAAGCTGTAGAGAAGATGTTCGAAGGAACAAAGGTAGCAAAGGTCAACACAATGAACAACGATGGCAAGACAAAGAGACGTGGAATGACTTTTGGAAACACAGCTAAGTACAAGAAGGCTATCGTTCAGCTTACTGCTGACAGCAAGGACATCGAGATCTTCGAGGGACTTTAAGATATAGCCATGGGTGGCTGAACATTATAGCTGCTCATCATAAAAGATGTATACGCAATCAAAGCGTGAGAATAAATTGAACCGAAAGGAGAACAACAATGGGAATTAAGACATATAACCCATATACACCTTCCAGAAGAAATATGACCGGCCTTGATTTCTCAGAGATCACAAAGAGTGCTCCAGAGAAGTCACTTGTTGTTTCAACAAGCAAGACTGCTGGTCGTAACAATCAGGGAAAGATAACAGTAAGACATCACGGCGGTGGTGCTAAGAGAAAGTACAGAATCATAGATTTTAAGAGAAATGATAAAGATGGTATTCCAGCAACAGTTGCTGCAATCGAGTATGATCCAAACAGATCAGCAAATATTGCACTTCTGTTTTATGCAGATGGTGAGAAGAGATACATCCTTGCTCCATTCAAGCTTGCAGTTGGCGATGTGCTGATGAATGGCGCAGATGCAGAGATCAAGGTTGGTAACTGCCTCCCACTTCAGAATATTCCAGTTGGTACTCAGGTACACAACATCGAGCTTTATCCTGGCAAAGGCGGACAGTTAGTTCGTTCAGCAGGTAACGCAGCACAGCTTATGGCTAAGGAAGGAAAGTATGCTACACTGAGACTTCCTTCAGGCGAGATGAGAATGGTTCCAATTATCTGTAGAGCAACAGTTGGACAGGTAGGAAACATCGAGCATGGCCTTGTTAACATTGGTAAAGCCGGACGTAAGCGTCACATGGGCATCAGACCAACAGTTCGTGGTTCAGTCATGAACCCTAATGACCATCCACATGGTGGTGGAGAAGGTAGAGCACCTATCGGTCGTCCAGGTCCTTCTACTCCATGGGGTAAGCCAGCAATGGGTCTCAAGACAAGAAAGAAGAACAAGCAGTCTAACAAGATGATCGTAAGACGTAGAGATGGTAAGAATGTTAAATAGTTAAGGAGGAAGAAATATGGCTCGTTCATTAAAAAAAGGACCATTCGCAGACGCACATCTGCTTAAGAAGGTAGATGCATTAAACGCTGCTAACAAGACAGAAGTTATAAAGACCTGGTCAAGACGTTCAACAATCTTCCCATCATTCGTTGGCCACACATTTGCCGTTCATGATGGAAGAAAGCACGTACCAGTATATGTAACAGAAGATATGGTAGGACATAAGCTCGGCGAGTTCGTAGTTACCAGAACATACAGAGGTCATGGTAAGGACGAAAAGAAGGGTAGAAAATAATATTAGGAATATTTGAAAGGAGGACTTTTCAAAATGGCTAAAGGACATAGATCCCATGACAAGAGACTCAGAAATGAGAACAAAGATACTAGACCATCAGCTAAGGTTTCATACGCAAGAGTATCAGTAACTAAGGCATGTTTTGTACTTGACGCTATCAGAGGTAAGGACGTTCAGACAGCACTTGCTATCGTAGAATACAACCCAAGATATGGCTCAAGTGTTATAGAGAAGCTTTTGAAGTCAGCAATCGCAAATGCCGAGAACAACAACGGCATGAAGAAGGAGGACCTTTACGTAGCAGAGTGTTACGCTAACAAGGGACCTACAATGAAGAGAGTTCATCCAAGAGCACAGGGTAGAGCATATAGAATTGAGAAGAGAACAAGCCACATCACAATCGTGCTTGACGAGAAATAGGAGGTAAAGTATGGGACAGAAAGTTAATCCTCATGGTTTAAGAGTCGGCATTATCAAAGATTGGGATTCAAACTGGTATGCTGACAAGAGAAATGATGAATTTGCTAAGAATTTAGCAGAGGATCAGGTTCTTAGAAAATATTTAAAGACAACTCTTTACAAGTCAAACATCTCAAAGATCGAAATCGAGAGATCAGCAAAGAATGTAAAGATCGTATTATACACAGCTAAGCCTGGTGTAGTAATTGGTAAGGGCGGAGCAGGAATCGAGAAGATTAAGGCTGACGCACAGAAGCTTACAGATAAGAAGCTTTTCATCGACGTTAAGGAGATCAAGAAGCCAGATGCTGATGCTCAGCTCGTAGCAGAGAACATCGCAGCACAGCTTGAGAACCGTATCGCATTCAGAAAGGCTATGAAGTCTTGCATGGGTAGAACAATGAAGTCTGGTGCACAGGGTATCAAGTGTGCATGTTCAGGTCGTCTTGGCGGTGCTGATATGGCTAGAACAGAGTTCTACAGCGAGGGAACAATTCCTCTTCAGACACTCCGTGCTGATATCGATTACGGATTTGCTGAAGCAGATACAACATATGGTAAGGTTGGCGTAAAGACATGGATCTACCATGGTGAAGTACTTCCAACAAAGACAGTTAAGGAAGGGGGAAATAAATAATGTTAATGCCAAAGAGAGTAAAGCGTCGTAAGCAGTTCAGAGGAACAATGGCTGGTAAGGCACTTAGAGGCAATAAGATTACAAACGGTGAGTATGGTCTCGTAGCTATGGAGCCTGCTTGGATCAAGTCAAATCAGATCGAGGCAGCCAGAATTGCAATGACAAGATATATGAAGCGTAGTGGTAAGGTATTTATCAAGATTTTCCCTGACAAGCCAGTTACAGCAAAGCCAGCTGAGACTCGAATGGGTTCAGGAAAGGGAGCACTTGAGTACTGGGTAGCAGTAGTTAAGCCAGGCAGAGTTATGTTTGAGGTTCAGGGAGTACCTGAAGAGGTAGCTAAAGAGGCACTCAGACTTGCAATGCACAAGCTTCCACTTAAGTGCAAGATCGCATCAAAGGAAGAGTTAGAGGAGGTAGCAGGCAGTGAAAACTAAGGATTTTATGAACGAATTAAATAGCAAGTCCGTTGACGATCTCCAGAAAGATTTAGTAGCTGCAAAGAAGGAATTATTCAACCTGAGATTCCAGAATGCTACAAATCAGCTTGATAACACAAGCAGAATCAAGGACGTAAGAAAGAACATAGCAAGAATACAGACAGTTATAGCCCAGAAGGCTAATGCTTAATTATCTTGGAAGGAGGAATTATTGTGGAAAGAAATCTGAGAAAAACACGTGTTGGTATAGTTACAAGTGATAAGATGGATAAGACAATCGTTGTTTCTATCGTAGATAATGTTAAGCATCCTCTTTATGGCAAGATTGTAAAGAGAACAGTTAAGCTGAAGGCTCATGACGAGAATAACGAGTGTAAGATTGGTGATAGAGTAAAGGTTATGGAGACAAGACCATTATCAAAGGATAAGAGATGGAGACTTGTTGAGATCATCGAGAAGGCAAAGTAAGGAGGCAAAGTAAATGGTTCAGCAGGAAACAAGACTTAAAGTTGCTGATAACACAGGTGCAAAAGAGTTACTTTGTATCAGAGTGTTAGGCGGATCAGTTAGAAGATATGCAAATATCGGCGATATCATCGTTGCCTCTGTTAAAGATGCAACACCAGGCGGAGTTGTAAAGAAAGGCGATGTTGTTAAGGCCGTTGTAGTTAGAACAAAGCACGGTGCTCGTCGTAAGGATGGATCATACATCAAGTTCGATGAGAACGCTGCTGTAATTATAAAAGACGATATGAATCCAAGAGGTACACGTATCTTTGGACCAGTTGCAAGAGAGCTCCGTGATAAGAAGTTCATGAAGATCGTATCACTTGCACCTGAAGTATTATAAGGAGGTGTGACTATGGCAACAATGAAGATTAAGAAAGATGATATGGTACAGGTTATCGCTGGTAAGGACAAGGGCAAGACTGGAAAGGTCGTTTCAGTAGATAAGAAGAATGGTACTGTAGTAGTTGAAGGAATCAACAAAGTATTTAAGCATAGCAAGCCAAGCATGGCTAACCAGCAGGGCGGAATCATCGAGATGGAAGCCCCACTTGACATCTCTAATGTAATGTATCTTTACAAGGGCAAGCCAGTTAGAGTTGGTTTTGAGGGAACTGGTAAGGATAAGGTTCGTGTAGCCAAAGTTGATGGCAAGACAGAGAAGATAGATTAATTGGAAGGAGGTCGTCTTAGGTGAGTAGACTTAAAGAAAAGTATGACGCTGAAATCAAGAGCGCCATGGTTGAGAAATTCGGATATAAGAATGTAATGCAGATACCAAAGCTCGATAAGATCGTTATAAACATGGGCGTTGGTGAAGCTAGAGAGAATGCTAAGGTTTTAGATGCTGCTATCAAGGATCTTGAGACAATTACAGGTCAGAAGGCAGTTGTAACACGTGCAAAGAAGTCAGTAGCTAACTTCAAGCTGAGAGAGGGTATGCCTATCGGATGTAAGGTAACTCTTCGTGGCGAGAAGATGTATGAGTTCCTTGATCGTCTTGTTAATCTTGCACTCCCACGTGTACGTGACTTCAGAGGTATCAATCCAAACGGATTCGATGGAAGAGGTAACTACGCATTTGGTATTAAAGAGCAGCTTATCTTCCCTGAGATTGAGTATGATAAGGTAGATAAGGTTAGAGGTATGGATATAATCTGTGTAACAACAGCTCAGACTGACGAGGAAGCTCGTGAGTTACTTACACTGTTTGGCATGCCTTATAGCAAATAATAAAGGAGGAGATTCGAGAAATGGCTAAGACATCAATGAAAGTTAAGCAGCAGCGCAAGCAGAAGTTCTCAACAAGAGAGTACACACGTTGCAGCATTTGTGGACGTCCACATTCAGTTTTAAAGAAGTACGGAATTTGTAGAATCTGCTTCCGCGAGTTAGCATATAAGGGACAGATTCCTGGCGTTAAGAAATCAAGCTGGTAAGAGTAAGAAGGAGGAAATTTATTATGTCAATGAGCGATCCAATTGCAGATATGCTTACAAGAATTCGTAATGCTAATACAGCAAAGCATGATACAGTAGAAATCCCTGCTTCAAAGATGAAGAAAGCTATTGCCGACATACTTTTATCAGAAGGATATGTTAAGGCTGTAGATATAGTTGAGGACGGCAAGTTCGAGACAATCAAGATCACATTGAAGTATGGTGCAGATAAAAATGAGAAGATCATTACAGGTCTTAAGAGAATTTCTAAGCCTGGTCTTCGTGTATACGCAAGCAAGGATGAGCTTCCAAGAGTACTTGGCGGACTTGGAACTGCTATTATCTCTACAAACAAGGGCGTATTAACAGATAAGGAAGCTAGAAAACAGAACGTAGGTGGAGAAGTGCTTGCGTTTATATGGTAAAAGGAGGACGGCAAAATGTCACGTATCGGAAGAATGCCTATCGCTGTACCTGCAGGTGTTACTGTAGATATAGCAGAAAATAATAAAGTGACTGTTAAAGGACCAAAGGGAACACTCGAGAGAGTTCTCCCTGCGGAAATGGAAATAAAGTTAGATGGCGATACAATTACAGTATCAAGACCTAACGACTTAAAGAAGATGAGATCATTACACGGACTTACAAGAACACTTCTTCACAACATGGTTGTTGGTGTTACTGAAGGATTTTCAAAGGATCTTGAGGTCAATGGTGTAGGTTACAGAGCTCAGAAGCAGGGTAATAAGCTTGTTCTTGCTCTTGGTTATTCACATCCAGTGGAGATGGTTGATCCAGAGGGTATCGAGACTAAGGTTGACGGTAACAAGATCACAGTAAGCGGAATCAGCAAGGAGAAGGTTGGACAGTACGCTGCTGAGATCAGAGAGAAGAGAGCACCAGAGCCATATAAGGGCAAAGGTATCAAGTATATGGATGAGACTATCAGACGTAAAGTTGGTAAGACTGGTAAGAAATAATAAAGGAGTGAGATAAGATGATTAATAAAGAATCAAGAAGCGCAATTCGTGTAAAGAAGCATATGCGTGTTCGTAATCGTTTAGCTGGAACAACAGAGAGACCACGTTTAGCTGTATTCAGAAGTAATAATCATATGTACGCTCAGATTATTGATGATTCAGTTGGTAAGACATTAGTAGCAGCATCTACAACAGAGAAGGCTATTAAGGATGAGCTTGAGAAGACAGATGATGTTGATGCAGCAGCTTACGTTGGCAAGGTTATTGCTGAGAGAGCACTTGAGAAGGGTATCAAGACAGTTATCTATGACAGAGGCGGTTTCGTATACCACGGTAAGGTTCAGGCATTAGCAGATGCAGCGAGAGAAGCTGGTCTGGAATTCTAGTAAGGAGGAAGAACAACGTATGAAGCGTGAAATAATTGATGCAAGCAAGTTAGAGTTAGAAGATAAAGTAGTTGCCATCAAGCGTGTAACAAAGGTTGTTAAGGGTGGACGTAATTCTAGAGTTGCAGCTCTCGTAGTTGTAGGTGATAGAAACGGACACGTTGGCGTTGGTGTTGGCAAGGCAGTTGAGACTCCAGAAGCTATCCGTAAGGGTAAGGAGGATGCTGCAAAGCATTTAGTTACAGTTCCTGTAAATGAAGTTGGTAGTATTCCTTACGACTGGAATGGACAGTTTGGCAGTGCTTCAGTTCTGCTGAAGACAGCTCCAGAAGGTACTGGTATCATCGCTGGTGGTCCTGCTCGTAGCGTACTTGAGCTTGCAGGATACAAGAACATCCGTACAAAGTCCTTAGGATCAAACAACAAGCAGAACGTCGTTCTTGCAACAATCAAGGGCCTTACAGAGATCAAGAACCCAGAGGATATCGCAAGACTTCGTGGAAAATCTGTTGATGAGATACTTAACTAAGGAGGTATTAGAAGATGGCAGATAAGTTAAAAGTAACTTTGGTAAAGTCCCCTATCGGTGCTGTACCAAAGCATAGAAAGACAGTAGAGGCTCTTGGACTTAAGAAGGTTAACAAGTCAGTAGAGCTCCCAAATAACGCTGCAACACTTGGAATGGTTAAGCAGGTTAGTTATATGGTAAAGGTTGAGGAAGTATAAGAGAAGGAGGATACGCAGATCATGGATTTATCTACATTAAAGCCAGCTGAAGGCTCAAAGCACAGTGCTAATTTCCGTGTAGGCCGTGGACATGGTTCAGGAAATGGCAAGACTGCAGGTAAGGGACATAAGGGTCAGAAGGCGCGTTCTGGATCACCTAGACCAGGTTTCGAAGGTGGACAGATGCCTTTATATAGAAGACTTCCTAAGAGAGGCTTTAATTGCATCAATCACAAAGAGATCGTTGCAATCAATGTATCAGCTCTTGAGAGATTCGAGGATGGCTCAGACGTAACAGTTGAGACATTAGTAGAGGCAGGTATCATTAAGAATCCTCGTGATGGAGTTAAGATTCTTGGAAATGGAGAGTTAACTAAAAAGCTCAATGTAAAGGCTAATGCTTTTTCTAAGTCAGCAGCTGAGAAAATTGAAGCTCTTGGCGGAAAAGCAGAGGTGATGTAATATGTTCAAGACCTTAATCAATGCATTTAAGGTACAGGATATAAGAAGAAGACTTTTGTATACGCTTTTTATTCTCGTGGTAGTCAGACTTGGTAGTCTGATTACCGTTCCGGGAATAAGCGCAGATGCTATAAGAGAATATATGAAGAGTGCGCTCGGTGATTCACTGAATATTTTCAGTTCATTCACCGGAGGTTCATTCGAGCAGATGTCAATTTTTGCATTGTCAGTAACTCCATACATCACAGCTTCTATCATCATACAGCTTCTCACGATTGCCATACCGGCACTTGAGGAAATGCAGAAAGATGGAGAAGATGGAAGAAAGAAGATCACAGCTATCACAAGATATATGACAGTTGGTCTTGCTATTCTTGAGAGTGCTGGACTTGTAGTTGGATTTGGCAATAAGGGAGTTATAGATAATTACAATTTCTGGACAGTTGCTTTTATAGTTGTTATCCTCACAGCAGGAAGTGCTATAGTAATGTGGCTTGGTGAGAGAGCAACAGAAAAAGGTGTCGGAAATGGTATTTCAGTAATCCTGTTGATCAACATTGTTTCAACAATGCCAAATGATTTAAAGAACATGTACACACAGTTCATGAAGGGAAGAGATTTCGTGAGATTTACACTTGTAGGTCTCATCATCCTGGCAGTGATTGTTCTGACGGTAATTTTTGTGTGTGCTCTTCAAGGCGCAGAGAGAAAGATACCTGTACAGTATGCAAAGACAGTAAGAGGCAGAAAGACTATGGGCGGTCAGTCGTCACATATACCTCTTAAAGTAAATACAGCTGGAGTTATTCCAGTAATCTTTGCTTCATCAATACTGTCTGTTCCTCAGATTGTAGTAAATCTGTTTAACATCAAGACATCAGGTATAGGAGCTAAGATAATACAGGGAATGAGTCAGGGTTATTGGTTCAACCCATCATATCCATGGGCTTCGATAGGTTTGATTGTTTATATTTTACTCGTATTCTTCTTTGCATATTTCTATACAGCGATTACCTTCAATCCTATGGAGATCGCAAACAATATGAAGAAGAGCGGTGGATTTATACCGGGTATCAGACCAGGCCAGCCGACTCAGGACTACTTAAATAAAATATTGAATTACATCATATTTATAGGTGCTGTAGGACTTATCATAGTTGCATGTATCCCAATGTTCTTCAGTGGTTTCTTCAACGCAAATGTTTCATTTGGTGGAACATCACTTATCATCGTTGTAGGTGTTGTTATAGAGACTATCAAGAATGTTGAATCACGTATGCTGGTAAGAAACTACCAGGGATTCCTGTTAGACTAGAATAGTGATGTGACGACATAAATAGTTATATACAGTGGAATGTAAGAAATTTACTTATCTGGCAGATGCGATCATCTCATCCACCGGGGTAGCGGTCTTACAAAAAATCTAATGTATATATCATATAATACGTAAGGGACCGCCGTTGGCAGTCCCTATGCGTGTATTATAGAGAAGGTAACACAAAAAAAGAGTGTATTCATACAGAATAATGAATCAGGAGGATGATATATGAAGATAATCATGTTAGGCGCACCTGGCGCTGGTAAAGGTACTCAGGCAAAGATGATCGCAGCAAAGTATGGTGTTCCACATATCTCAACTGGAGATATATTCAGAGCAAATATAAAGAATGGAACAGAGCTTGGCGCAAAGGCAAAGGAGTACATGGATAAGGGACTTCTTGTACCAGACGAGCTCGTTGTAGATCTTGTTATTGATAGATTCAAGGCTGATGATTGTGCTAAAGGATATATCCTTGACGGTTTCCCAAGAACAATTCCACAGGCTGAAGCACTTGACAAGGCGCTCTCAGCAATAGGTGATTCCGTAGATTACGCAATAAATGTTGAAGTACCTGATGAGAACATTATCCAGAGAATGTCTGGAAGACGTGCCTGCGTAGGATGTGGAGCAACGTATCATATCGTATACAATCCAACAAAGGTAGAGGGTAAGTGTGATGCGTGTGGAGCAGACCTTATACTCAGAGATGATGATAAGCCAGAGACAGTAGAGAAGAGACTGCATGTATACCATGAGCAGACACAGCCACTCATCGACTATTATAAGAATAAGGGGATTCTCAAGGAAGTTGATGGCACGGTGGACATGAACGATGTATTCGCAGCGATTACCGATATCTTAGGTGAGTAAAATGTGGGGTGTTTCCATAAAATCCCAGGAAGAGATTGAACTTATGAGAGAGGCGGGAAGGATTCTCGCCATAACTCATGAGGAAATGCGAAAAGCGCTCGCACCGGGTATGTCAACCTATGATATAGATAAGCTTGGAGAAGAAGTCATACGCAGTTATGGATGTGAACCGTCATTTCTGAATTATCAGGGATATCCAGCGTCGGTATGCATTTCTATTAATGAAGAAGTTGTACATGGCATTCCATCAAAGAATAGAATATTGAAGGATGGAGATATAATAAGCCTTGATGCAGGTGTCATATATAAAGGATATCATTCAGATTCGGCAAGAACATATGGAATTGGAGAGATTGCTGATACATCCGAATATCTCATAGAAGCCACAAAACAGAGCTTCTTCGAGGGCTTAGCGGCAGCGCGTGCTGGCAATCATGTAAGAGATATTGGTATTGCTATAGAATCATATGCTGATGAATGCGGCCTTGGGGTTGTGATAGATCTGGTGGGGCATGGAGTTGGCAAGAATCTCCATGAAAAACCAGAAGTTCCCAATTATGCGGCTAGCCGAAGAGGTCCAAAGCTGAAACCCGGGATGACTATAGCGATAGAGCCAATGATAACTCTCGGTGATTATGATGTCAGATGGCTTGACGATGGTTGGACAGTGGTTACAACAGATGGCTCGCTTGCGGCACATTATGAGAATACAATTCTTATAACTGATGGAGATCCGGTGATACTGTCGATGGCAGATGGAATTCCATTGTGATATTATATAAAACTCATAAGTTCATATATTTAATAGGAGGATTTTTGAAATGTCAAAAGCAGATGTAATTGAAGTAGAAGGAACAGTAGTTGAAAAACTTCCAAACGCAATGTTTCAGGTAGAACTTGAGAATGGTCACAAAGTTCTTGCTCATATAAGCGGCAAACTCAGAATGAACTATATAAAGATTCTTCCTGGTGATAAGGTAACAATCGAGTTATCACCATATGACCTCACAAAGGGCAGAATTGTATGGAGAGATAAATAAAAAAAATTTATTTTACCTATTGCATTTTATCGACTAAAATGATAGAATGCTAATTCGTAGCGGACTTTTTTTGAAAGGAGAGTTTCTAATGAAGGTTAGAGCATCAGTAAAACCTATCTGCGATAAGTGCAAAGTTATCAAGAGAAAGGGAATCGTTAGAGTAATCTGCGAGAATCCAAAGCACAAGCAGCGTCAGGGTTAATCAAAAAAGCAAAGAAAGTATATGGATGATAGCCCATCCGGGAGTGTACTTTTTTCGTGCGTCAGTACATATATCTAATGTACTGTATTATTTAAAAGCGGCTGTGGCATACGGAGATATGCCAATAACAATTATAGAAATATACAATTTAGTTGAAACTTGCGATGTATGCATTTCACCCCATAGTTATGCGCTATGGGATACATTTGTGAGCTCAGCTTAAAAGAAGATTTTACGGAGGTTATTATAATGGCTCGTATTTCAGGTGTTGATTTACCAAGAGAGAAACGTGTTGAAATTGGTCTTACTTATATCTATGGTATCGGACTTCCTTCATCACAGCGTATTCTTAAGGAAGCAAACGTTAATCCTGATACACGTTGCGCAGATCTGACTGACGATGAGGTTAGAAGACTCAGCGAAGTTATCAAGGCAACTCAGGTAGTAGAGGGAGATTTACGTAGAGAGATAGGCTTCAATATTAAGCGTTTACAGGAGATCGCTTGTTATCGTGGCAAGCGTCATAGACAGGGACTTCCTGTTCGTGGACAGAAGACTAAGACTAACGCTAGAACTCGTAAGGGTCCTAAGAAGACTGTTGCTAATAAGAAGAAGTAATATTTATAGAATATATTTGTAAAAAACCATAGGAGGTTTAGGCTAATGGCTAAGCAGGCAACTAAAAAAGTGGCTAAGAAGCGTGTCAGAAAAAGCGTACAGCATGGACAGGCTCATATTCAGTCATCTTTCAATAATACAATTGTTACATTAACAGACGCTGAAGGCAATGCGCTTTCATGGGCAAGCGCTGGTGGATTAGGATTTAAGGGTTCTAAGAAGTCAACTCCATATGCTGCTCAGATGGCTGCAGAGACAGCTGCAAAGGCTGCTGCACCTTACGGACTCAAGACAATCGATGTGTTTGTTAAGGGACCAGGATCAGGAAGAGAGGCTGCAATTCGTGCGCTCTCAGCATGTGGTATAGATGTAGTTAGTATCAAGGATGTTACTCCGGTTCCACATAACGGATGTCGTCCACCAAAGAGAAGAAGAGTTTAATTAGAGGAGGTACAAACAAGATGGCAGTAGATAGAACCCCAGTTCTTAAGAGATGCAGATCTTTAGGCATGGAGCCAATGTATCTCGGAATAGATAAGAAATCAAACAGAAGACCAAATAGATCAAATAGAAAGCAGAGTGAGTACGGACTTCAGCTTCGTGAGAAGCAGAAGGCAAAGTTCATTTATGGTGTGCTTGAGAAGCCTTTCCGTAACCTTTATGCTAAGGCTGAGCAGCAGAAGGGATTAACAGGTCCTAACCTCATGACTTTACTTGAGCTTAGACTTGACAATGTTATCTTTAGATTAGGTTTTGCAAGAACAAGAAGAGAGGCAAGACAGATCGTAGATCACAAGCATGTACTTGTAAATGGTAAGTGTGTAAACATTCCTTCATATACAGTTAAGGCTGGAGACAAGATCGAGATAAGAGAGAAGAGCAAGTCTCTTCAGAGATATAAGGATATCATGACAGCAACAGAGGGCGTTCTTGTTCCAGGTTGGCTGACAGCAGACAGAGATAACCTCACAGGTGAAGTTGTTGAGAAGCCAAGCAGAGAGCAGATCGACGTTCCTGTAAATGAGACTCTCATCGTCGAGTTATATTCTAAGTAAGATTTGTTCTGTATTTATGCATTTTGTAACTTGGAGTGTAGCATATTTAAACCCGTAAAGGAGGGGCTTAGATGTTTGAGTTTGAAAAACCAAAAATCGAGATCGTTGAGACTTCAGATGACAACAAATATGGCAAGTTTGTAATCGAGCCTTTAGAGAGAGGTTACGGTATAACACTTGGTAATGCACTTAGAAGAATAATGCTTTCTTCATTGCCAGGTACTGCTGTAAGCCACGTTAAGATAAAGGGTGTTTTACATGAGTTCAGCTCAATACCAGGTGTTAAAGAGGATGTTACTGAGATCATAATGAACATCAAGAATGTCGTTATCAAGAATAACTCAGATACATTCGAGCCAAAGCAGGCATACATTGATGTTGTAGGTGAGCGTGTTGTTAGGGCGGGTGACATCAAGGTTGACGGAGATATAGAGATTGTTAATCCTGATCTTGTAATTGCAAACCTTAGTGGCCCGGACGCAAAGCTTGAGATGGAGCTTACAATTGTTAATGGCCGTGGATATGTAAGCCTTGATAAGAATAAAGAGGCAGATGCACCGATTGATGTTATCGCTATTGACTCAATCTTTACCCCTGTTGAGAGAGTAAACCTTACAGTTCAGAATACACGTGTTGGTCAGGTTACTGACTATGATAAGTTAACTCTTGATGTATATACAAACGGAGCTCTTGCTCCAGATGAGGCAGTAAGTCTTGCTGCTAATCTTCTGGTAGAGCACTTGAAGCTGTTCGTAGATTTATCAGAGAACGCACGTCTTGTAGATGTTATGGTTGAGAGTACAACAGACGAGAAGGAAAAGGTTCTTGAGATGAATATCGATGAGCTTGAGTTATCAGTTCGTTCATATAACTGTCTCAAGAGAGCTGGCATCAACACAGTTCAGGAACTTATAAATAAGACTCCAGAGGATATGATGAAGGTTCGTAACCTTGGTCGCAAGTCACTGGATGAAGTTTTAGCTAAGCTTAAGGAGTTAGGCTTATCACTTAATCAGAACGAAGACTAATAATAGTTTTCATGCACCACTCAAGCTGAATAATAGTAGGCACAGTGAAGACCCACAAAGGGTATAGGAGGATAATTAAGATGGCAAAGTATAGAAAGCTTGGAAAAGCAAGCGCACAGAGAAACGCATTACTTCGTAACCAGGTAACTCAGTTACTGTATCATGGAAAGATCAAGACAACAGAGGCTAGAGCTAAGGAAGTTGTTAAGATTGCTGAGAAGCTCATCACATTAGCAGTTGCTGAGAAGGATAACTATGATGAGGTTACAGTTCAGGCTAAGGTTGCTAGAAAAGATAAAGATGGCAAGAGAATCAAGGAAGTTGTAGACGGTAAGAAGGTTACAGTATACGACACAGTTGAGAAGAAAGTAAAAAAGGATCAGCCTTCAAGACTTCATGCCAGAAGAGAGATGCTCAAGGTTTTATATCCAGTTGTTGAAGTTCCTACAGAGGCTGCTGGTAAAAAGGCTGGTACAAAGAAGATCGACTTAACACAGAAGTTATTCGATGAGTATGGTACAAAGTACGCAGGACGCAAGGGTGGTTATACAAGAATCATCAAGATCGGTCAGCGTAAGGGTGATCAGGCTCTTGAGGTTATTCTCGAGTTAGTATAATCAATCGATAGATATTATACAGATAAATAAACAGGGCTGCAGTACATAGACGTATTGATTTACGTTGTGTACGGCGGCCCTGTTTTTTTACGGACCATGTGAAGGATGAACAGTTAGTGATATATATGGATGATGGCATAAAGTTTGTTTATATGAATAAAGAGTGGAAAAATGAGCTTCATAAATATAAAAGGGTTATCGCATAAATTTAATATAAAGGATAAGGACGGCAATAAGATAGGTGAGAATTGGGCGATAAAGGATGTGGATTTCCTTGCGGATAAGGGCGAGATAATTGCAATCTTGGGAAGAAATGGCTCGGGAAAGTCTACATTTGCAAGACACCTGAATGGACTTCTTGCGCCACATGAGGGAAGTATAGTTATAGGTGGTCAGGAACTGGCAGGAGCCAAAGAAATGACGTCTGTGAGGCGGAAGGTGGGGATGGTGTTTCAGAACCCGGATAACCAGATCGTGGGAAATACCCTTGCTGAGGATATAGGATTTGGCCTCGAAAACCTGGGAGTTTCAAGTGATGATATCTGGAAGAAGATAGATGAGATGCTGGAGTTTACGGGACTTTCAGCTTACAAATATAAGAATACAGCACGTATAAGTGGAGGTCAGAAACAGAGATTGGCCATAGCATCAGCCATGGCAATGAGTCCGGAGTGTATAGTCCTGGATGAGGCCACGTCCATGCTTGATCCGCAGGGAGCAAGGGCAATGCTTGAACTGGTACAGAAATTAAATAAAGAGAAGAATATTACTGTCATAATGGTTACTCATAAAATATCGGAAGCTCTTATTGCGGATAGAGTATACATATTGGATGACAGCAGGATAGTTGCAACTGGAACACCGAAAGAGGTACTTATCGATGCAGAACAGCTAAAAAAGTATGGACTTGAGATTCCGGTTAGAATGAAACTTGAAGCCGGGATTCCCATAGACGTGTGCACAGAGTATAAGAGGAGACAGAAAGTATATATAAATAAGTGTGTTTCATCAGATGACGAGGAGAACTGTATTATTGAGCTTCAGAATGTGGAATATTCATATGTCAATGGCAATGACAGCTATCATGCCCTTCGGGATGTGAATGCAAGAATATATAAAGGCCAGATTGTGGCTGTAGTCGGGCAGACTGGATCCGGGAAGAGTACTCTGCTTCAGATGATAAATAAGCTGATAGTTCCACAGAGTGGACATGTGTATTTATATGGCATAGATGTGCAGAGAGTAAAGAATACTAAAGAAATTCGAAGAAAAATAGGGTATGTATTTCAGTTCCCGGAGTCACAGTTATTTGAGAGTACAGTAATAAAGGATGTAATGTATGGTCCCCTGAATTTTGGAATGGAAAAGGATGATGCAGAGCGCGCTGCAAGATGTTCACTGGAATTGGTTGGTGTTCCAGACAAATATGAAGATTACTCGCCGTTTGAATTGTCAGGCGGACTGAAAAAACGTGTTGCCATGGCGGGAATACTGGCATATGCCCCGGATATATTGATACTTGACGAGCCTGCATGCGGGCTTGATGGCGAGAGCCGGGAACAGCTTTGGAATATCATCAGGAATCTGAATCGAGAGAAAAATGTGACGGTGATACTAGTGTCCCATGATATGGAGGATGTATACGAGATGTCAGAGAGAGTTTTGCTGATGGATCAAGGCAGAATAGTATACGATGGAGATACAGATGCCTTTTTTGAAGATGAGACTTTGACGGGAAGGTATGGAATAGATGTCCCTGATGGTGCAAGACTGCTTAAAACTGAGCAAATCAATAAAAACAGGAGTGATTGTAAATAGTCTGATGTATACATCTGTAGTGTGAGACAGTATATGCCATAGATATGAGAACCGTTTTTACACTACTAATATAAAATTGCAATAGATAAATGGGAGAGTTGTGAGATGATACGAGATATCACAATAGGACAATATTATACAGGTAATTCGGTAATACATAGAATGGATCCAAGAACAAAACTGGCGGTGACGTTTCTATATGCAATATCACTGTTTTTGTGTAAAGATTGGTGGATGATCATAGCCGCAACGATATTTTTGGTTATTTATGTAGCTGTAAGCCGTGTTCCGATAACATATATAAGCAAAGGACTTAAAGTAATATGGATATTCATATTATTCACGGCAATATTCAGTGTATTCAATGGCGATGGAAATGTGATCTGGAGCTGGCACAGACTTCGTATAACGGATAAAAGCGTGATGACCACAGTGATAGTGGTTATACGTCTGGTATATCTTATAATTGGCTCTTCAGTTATGACGTACACCACCAGACCTATGAATCTTGCAAACGGTCTTGAGAGCAGTCTGGGATTTTTGAAAAAAATAAAAGTACCGGTTGCCGAGATGGCGATGATGCTCATGATTGCTCTTAGGTTTATACCGATATTTATGGAAGAACTTGACAAGATCATGAAAGCACAGCTATCGAGAGGCGCAGACTTTGAAAGCGGAAACATATTTAAAAGGATAAAAAGCTATATACCTGTATTTATTCCGCTGTTTGTCTCCGCAATAAGACGAGCTACGGAACTGGCTCAGGCAATGGATGCCAGATGCTTTGATGGCAGCGAGGGGCGGAGCCGTATGAATCCTTTAAAATACAGTGGAATAGATTATATAAGTTATGCTATAGTGTTGGTGTATCTGGGGTGCATGATAGCATATAGATGTGTGATGTAAATGGTTTATGTATGGGATCATTTCATAGGGCATTCATGATATGGTTTTGTTCATAGCAGATATTAAATGTGAGAAGTATTTTGATAATGCAGAAAAGGATATAGATGTGTACGGCACATCTCAAACGATAATATGAAGAGAGTAAAATTGATAGTTGCGTATGATGGAACAAATTATTGTGGCTGGCAGGTTCAGATAAATGGAATGACAGTTGAGGAAGTTTTGAATAAGACGCTCAGCGAACTGTGCCATGAGGACATAAAAGTGATAGGTGCCAGCAGGACAGATTCGGGGGTACATGCACTTGGAAACGTGGCTGTGTTTGATACTGAGTCAGGAATCCCTGGAGAGAAATTTTCGTTTGCCCTTAATCAGAGACTGCCGGAGGATATCAGGATACAGGAGTCGTGTCAGGTCGCTGATGATTTCCATCCGAGATATTGTGACACCATTAAGACATATGAGTACAAGATACTCAACAGAAGGTTTGATATGCCAACAGAACGTCTTTATTCAACATTTGTATATTATACACTGGATATTGACAAGATGAAACGCGCTGCGGCTGTTCTGGTAGGAGAGCATGACTTCAAGAGTTTCTGTTCCACAAGATCGCAGGTAGAGAATACTGTCCGGACGATCACGGATATAACCATAGATAAAGTTGGTGATATGATACATATAAGGATAAGCGGAAATGGATTCTTATATAATATGGTTCGGATCATAGTTGGAACTTTGATGAAGATAGGTCTTGGGATCTGGCCTGAGGACTGCATGGAGGCAATACTTGCGGCAAAGGACAGGACAAAAGCCGGGCCTAAGGCTGAGGCTAAGGGACTTACTCTTGTCGAGATCAAATATTTGTAATGAGATAGAAAAAATGCAAGGCAGATATGGGAAGTGCCACAGACGTGCGTATACATGTAATTGTGTTTGCTTGAAGAAATGAGACTTGAAAAAACTCAGAAAGCTATATAAAAAGTGGAAAACATCTAGAAAAACCTTAAAAATTAAATGAAAAACATTGTGTAAAATGCACAAAAAATAGGTGATAAAAAAAGCCGATTATGTTATAATTATGTTGAAGCGCTGATATATCATGAATATGACGACAGTGTTTCAATGAGAATAACGTGATTGGTTTTTATTTTTATTTTTATTAGGAGGACAAGCGAATGGCAAGATTTACGTTACCAAGAGATTTATATCACGGAAAAGGTGCTTTGGAGGCGCTCAAGACATTCAAGGGTAAGAGAGCTATGGTCTGTGTCGGTGGCGGATCAATGAAGAGATTCGGATTCCTTGACAGAGCAGTTCAGTATCTTGAGGAAGCCGGAATGGAAGTAAAGTTATTCGAGGGAATCGAGCCGGATCCTTCAGTCGAGACGGTTATGAAGGGCGCTGCAGCCATGCTTGAGTTTGAGCCTGACTGGATCGTTGCTATCGGTGGTGGTTCACCTATAGATGCAGCAAAGGCTATGTGGATAAAGTATGAGTACCCTGATGCAACATTCGAGGATATGTGTAAGGTATTTGGAATTCCTGAGCTCAGAAAGAAAGCGCATTTTTGTGCAATTTCTTCTACATCAGGCACAGCAACAGAGGTTACAGCATTCTCTATCATTACAGATTACGAGAAGGGAATCAAGTATCCTATAGCTGATTTTGAGATTACACCTGATGTTGCAATTGTTGATCCGGAGCTGGCAGAGACCATGCCTCAGAAGCTGGTTGCTCACACAGGTATGGATGCCATGACACATGCAATCGAGGCTTATGTATCGACAGCAAACTGCGATTTCACAGATCCACTGGCACTTCATGCCATCAAGATGATCCAGAATGATCTGGTTGGTTCATATAACGGAGACATGGAGAAGCGTGACGCAATGCACAATGCACAGTGTCTTGCGGGCATGGCATTTTCAAATGCACTGCTTGGAATCGTACATTCAATGGCACACAAGACTGGAGCAGCATTTGCCGATTACGGTGCACATATCATCCACGGAGCAGCAAATGCGATGTATCTCCCGAAGGTTATCGCTTTCAATGCCAAGGATGAGACAGCAAAGGTTCGTTATGGCGAGATAGCAGATTTCATGGGCCTTGGCGGAGAGACACTTGACGAGAAGGTAGCTCTTCTCATCGCATATTTGCGCAAGATGAATGATGAGCTGAATATACCTCATTGTATCAAGAATTATGGACCTGACAGCTATCCATGTGAGCAGGGCTTTGTTCCGGAGGACGTATTCCTTGAGAGACTTCCTGAGATCGCTGCAAATGCGATACTTGATGCATGTACAGGCTCCAACCCAAGACAGCCTAGCCAGGAGGAGATGGAGAAGCTGCTGAAGTGCTGCTACTATGACACAGAGGTGGATTTCTAAATAAAAGATAGTATTTACAGACAGAAGAGTGAATGATAATATGGTATCCGGCGGTGCACATGTATCGCCGGATATTTTTGTTGGAAAAAATAGTTGACAACAAAATGTAATTATAATATACTTGCAAAGTATGCGAAGTTTATAAGTGCGTTTCGAACCAATGCCCCGGTAAGGAATGTGCTGAATATACATTAGTAAAGAAGATTATAAAAGAATAATTTAGGAGGTACCACGATGAAGAGCTTTATGGCAAGCCCATCAACAATAGAGAGAAAGTGGTATGTAGTTGACGCTACAGGACATACTTTAGGTCGTCTTGCATCAGAGATCGCAAGCATTTTAAGAGGAAAGAACAAGCCAACATTTACACCACACATTGACACAGGTGATTATGTAATAGTAGTAAACGCTGACAAGATTAAGGTAACTGGTAAGAAGTTAGATCAGAAGGTATACTACAACCACTCAGATTATGTAGGTGGTATGAAAGAGACAACTCTTCGTGAGAAGATGGCTAAGAAGCCAGAGGATGTTATTTACCTTGCAGTTAAGGGAATGCTTCCAAAGGGACCACTTGGCAGAGAGATGATCACAAAGCTTCACGTATACGCTGGTGCAGATCACAAGCATCAGGCACAGAAGCCAGAAGTATTAGAGATTAAGTACTAAGAAGGAGGAGATTAACAGATGGCTAAGACAACAAAGTTCTATGGAACAGGAAGAAGAAAAAGCAGTATCGCCAGAGTTTACATCACTCCAGGTACTGGTAAGATCGTTATAAACAAGAAGGATATGGATGAGTACTTTGGTCTTGATACACTCAAGGTTATCGTAAAGCAGCCACTCGTTGCTACAGGCACAGAGGGTAAGTACGATGTACTCGTTAACGTATGTGGTGGTGGTTTCACAGGTCAGGCTGGAGCTATCAGACATGGTATTTCAAGAGCACTCCTTGAGGCAGATGCTGAGTTCAGACCAATCCTCAAGAAGGCTGGATACCTTACAAGAGATCCAAGAATGAAGGAGAGAAAGAAGTACGGTCTCAAAGCCGCTCGTCGTGCTCCACAGTTCTCAAAGAGATAATTATATATCATTTCAGATATATCAAGAACCCGCAGAAGTCCAACGCTTTTGTGGGTTCTTTTTTTCAGAACTTTTGAGATTTAGATTAGGAGGAACAAAAGATATGGTGACATTATTGTCGAAGCTGTGGATCAAATCAGATAATTATAAGGATAGCAAGGTGAGGGAGAAATATGGTGTTCTTTGTGGAGCTGTTGGTATATTTTTGAATGTATTATTGTTCCTGGGCAAATTCTTTGCTGGATTACTTTCGGGGGCTATCTCGATCACGGCGGATGCGTTCAACAATTTATCAGATGCAGGAAGCTCGTTTATATCTATGATAGGCTTTAAGTTATCTGGCAGAAAACCGGACCCGGATCATCCGTTTGGACATGGAAGAATAGAGTATATATCAGGCTTATTTGTAGCAGTCATGATCATATTGATGGCCTACGAGCTTATTAAAGATTCAATCGGAAAGATCCTACATCCGGAACTTCCAAAATTCAGCAGTCTAGTTGCCGTTATACTCGTTGTTTCAATTGGAGTAAAGATATATATGTATTTCTACAACAGGAGTATAGGCAGAAAGATAGAGAGTGCGACCATGATAGCGACGGCGAAAGACAGTTTATCTGATACATTTTCCACAATGGTTGTTCTTGCATCTGCACTTGCTGCTCATTTCTGGAAAATACCTATAGATGGATATTGTGGGCTGTTGGTGGGCGTAATGATACTCATAGCTGGCATTACTGCAATGAAGGATACGGTCAGCCCTTTGCTTGGTCAGGCACCGGAACCAGAGCTTGTGGACGAGATCGAGAAGATCGTGAGGTGTGATAAAAGGATCCTTGGTATTCATGATCTTGTGGTCCATGATTATGGACCTGGCAGACTTATGGTCAGCCTGCACGCAGAAGTTCCTTATAAGGAAGATATTCTTGAGCTGCATGATCTGATCGATCAGATAGAATTCTCTCTCAGAAAAAAATTAAATTGTGAGCCTGTCATTCATATGGATCCGATAGTAGATGACGATGAGGAGACAAATGCTGCGAAAGCGCGGATCACTGAAATTATAGAATCACTTAATAAGGATAGCAGAAAAAATGAAAATGTTCAGTTTCACGACTTTAGAATGGTAAAGGGTTCAACACATTCCAATCTGATTTTTGATGTGGTTTTGCCACATGGATACCAAATGTCAGAAGAACAGATAATAGCCTATATCAAGGAAAAAGTTAGTGAGTACAATAAAAATTACTATTGTGTGATACATATTGACAGAGCGTATGTAAAATAATTCCAGATGGTGGGTATCCTGACCACAGAAGAGTAAGACCTTCTGTGGTTTTTATTGTATGGCAATCCTTAATAAAACCCCCTGCTATGCAGGGGGACAACATTTGCTTCAGCTTACAGTAAAAAACCTCCAGTGCTATAATTACTTTGGTTCGCCAACCAAGTAGAGCAAAGGAGGTAGTCCAAATGGACATGAATAGTTTATCACATACTAAATGGGAATGTAAGTATCATATAGTTTTTGCACCAAAGTTCAGGAGAAAGATAGAATATGGAGAACTGAGACAAGATATAGCAAATATATTAAGTACGTTGTGCAAAAGAAACGGCGTGGAAATTGTTGAAGCGGAGATATGTCCAGATCATGTGCACATGTTAGTTAGAATCCCACCAAGTATGAGTGTATCAAGCTTTGTGGTATATCTAAAAGGTAAGAGTACACTTATGATATTTGAGAGACATGCAAATTTAAAATATAAATATGGAAATAGACATTTCTGGTGTAGAGGATATTATGTAGACACAGTAGGCAAAAATGCAAAAAAAATACAGGAATATATTCAAAATCAATTAAAAGAAGATTTGGAATATGACCAAATGACACTAAAGGAATATATTGACCCGTTCACGGGTGAGCCAATAATACAAAACAAATAAAAAGAGCCCAAGGGGCTCTGTAGAGAAATGATGTTGCGGTTGGCGAACTATTCGACGAGTCTTTAGACTCAGTGCCGGTAACAAGCCCTTATAGGGCTAGAACAAACCACCGGCTTAGCCGGTGGTTATGATTTATTTTGCGCCGGCGCAAAAACCACCCAAGAATGCCCTATTTTTTCGCTACTAGTAACACACTAGAAACACACTAGTAACACTCTACAAGGTGTTATGTGCATGACACTTCTTTGTATTCTTTCGTAGTTCTGGCTTAGATTTTGACCAGAACTGAGAGGTTCTATCCTCATACACAAAACTATCCTTGAGCGTGACTGTGTAGCCATCCTTTGAGCTGCCGGTAAGCGTTCGGATCATTCTTCTGTACTTATCAGCAATCTGCATTCTGTCAAAAATCTCCATTTGATTACTCGAGACCAAACGACAGATATATTCATTCAAACTCAGCCCATTATCAGCGGCCAGAGCTTTCCACTCCTCCTTGGTACCTTTAGGGACCTGAAGGGTTATCCTGTCGTAGTTCGCCTGTGCGTGATTTTTTTTATATTGTATTGTCCATGCTTAAGGATTCTCAGACACCTTAGAGCTCCGACGAAAGGTACAAGAGCCACAGCAAAGTAGATCAGGAAGAATCCTGGCATATCAAAGGCAATAAGAGATATCAATGCTGCCATAAAAAGTATGCTGCCAGCACACTCACATATGGTCTTAATTGTTTTCACTTTACGTTTTGTATATAACTTTTCGTTGTATGTGATAGTAATTATAAAATCAACTCCTTCATTGCGCCGGCGCAATCTAGTTAGATGCCTGTTTTAACAGGGCATCTGTAAGCACTTTAGAAAAGTTTACATTGTTCTTTTCACCATAGGTATTGAGCCATGCCGGAATAGTTATATTCTTGCGAATGGCTTTACTTCCATATCGTTCTGAATAAGCATCAATATCCAATACAAGAAAATTGGCAAATGATCCTTCTGGAATGGTGATAGAAGATGGAGCACTTGGACGTGGGAAACTATGACCATCTTCAAGTTCGCTGAGGATCCAGCCAGATGCGGCATCCTGCCCCATTTCAATAGCCTCAGCCAGACTATCTCCCTCAGTAACACATCCCGGAAGATCTGGCACTTCAACGGTATAACCTTCACCTTCTTCAAATGGTGTAAATATTGCTTTATATACTAACTTTATAATAAAACCCCTTTCTATGTGTAACCAGCAGGGCTTATTTTAGCCCTACCTGTTTCAATATTGAATTTGCTGTTCCTTTGCTTCCATCACCTTTATGTATTTGGAACTGTAACCTTACCAGGTTTATCAGGGTGTTTGTACTGCCTGTGTGAGCCGACCTGCTTGACTGTGATCCAACCATCTTGGAGAAGGAGTTTTTCAAGTTCTCTGACTGTCATTTCTTACATTATGATTATATTATACGCATAATGCACATGAAAGCTAATGGTAAAATGTGTATAATGCGCATTTTTTAGCACTCCAAATTTAATTTGTCCATACTTTTCTGCAGTAAGCAGTGTATGGGATAGGAATAATCCATTAAAATTTCGCTCTTAATTCAATAACCTTGCCAATGATTCGGACTAGCTTAGTTTTTATGGTTTCTTCATCAAAGTAAAGAGGAGAGTAGCTGGGATTAGTAGATATCAACTCCAACCCCTCTTTATACTTCCGCAGTCTTTTGCATACAGCATCATCACCGTTGATAAATGCGATAACAGTGTCGCCGGTCTCTGCATCATCCTGTTGCCTTACAATTACAACATCACCATTACTGATTTTAGGTTCCATGCTGTCACCCTGGATCTGAAGAGCAAAGCGATATGGAAAACACCTTCTATCTGTTTGTATAGGCGTATCATATAATATAATTTAATATTCTACGACTAAAAATCAAAATAAATTGTATTTTAGTGTTGATATCAAAATAAAATTGATTTATGGCGGGATCATGGAAAGGAATAAGGCTGTGAGTAAGAAGAAAAAGTGGAAAGAATGAGAATAAGTTTAGCAGCAGCCAGAGTTAATACGGGTTTGTCACAGAACGAAGTGGCAGCGGCGCTTAAAGTAGGAAGCAGGCCATAGTAAGTTGGAAAAAGGGAACATTAGAGCCAAAGATATCACAGGCAAGAGACCTTGAAAAATTATATCATCTGCCACTTGGAGATTAAGCACAGGGAATATGAACGGCTGGGACTCATGAAAACCATCTGGACATACATGGATATGCCGTATAAGTTTCTGGACTTGATACTGACCATGTGGTACAGGATCGAAACATAAAAAAGACCAGTGTCAGGAACACTGGTCAAGGTTGAAATTAAAACTTATGTATGAAGAAAAAATTATTTACATACATATTTATCACCTGGTACTGAAAAAGCAAGGAAAACATGGACTTGGGGCTCTGCTGGAAGAAGTATGTATATGCAGCAATAGACTAGCTCTTTTAAAGAAGAGTTTTACAAGAACACGTTCTATCTTTTCTTAATTTCGCAAAAACAAACTACGGTTTTTGCGTGCGCAAAAAAATTTTAGAACGAAGGTGCATAATGCACTCAAGATAAAAATAAAGATGTGTTTATGCACAGAAAGGATGAACCCTATGGGAAGAAGAGCGAGATTAACAAGAGATCAGCAGAGAATGAGAGATGAGGAAGAGCTGAGAGCGTTTAATGCAGACCTGGAAAGACTTCAATTTTTAGATCGTGTACAGAAGGGACTGCTTTCACCTCAGGAACAGGCTGATTGGGATGAAATGATGAATGACGAACCTTTGGAGATGGAGCCGGAGTTTGAAGCAAAGGTCAGAGAGCAGGAGAAAAAATATTAAATTGGAGGAAGAGTTGATAAGATAGCAAGATGCCCTATGGGATATTAACATTCCATGGGGCATCTTGTGTTTAATATAAAATAAAAAGAGTGTATCTATTGTTTGACTTTACTATGATAAACTGTTACTATGTTACCGTGTTGTGCCCTAATAGGGCTTATATATCGTGCAGATGCCCAGTGTAGTGTGTTTCATGCATCTGCCAAGTATATTTTAGGAGGAAAAAAGTATGAAAAAGTTATTATCACTGCTCTTAGTGGCAGCAATGGGACTTTCACTGGTTGGATGCGGCGGATCTGATAACGGATCTAAGAGTGAGTCAAAGAGTGATCTGGAGTATGTAAAGGATAAGGGAACTCTCGTTGTCGGCATTACAGACTTCGCACCGATGGATTACAAGGATGAGTCAGGCAACTGGATCGGATTTGACGCAGATATGGCATCAGCATTTGCAGAGAGCCTTGGCGTAAAGGCAGAGTTCGTAGAGATAGACTGGGACAACAAGATCATGGAGCTTGACGGCAAGACCATCGACTGTGTATGGAATGGTATGACACTTACAGATGAGGTTACAAGCTCAATGGCATGTTCAGATGCATACTGCAACAATGCTCAGGTAGTTATCGTGCCAAAAGATAAGGCAGACAAGTATCAGACAGTAGACAGCATCAAGGAGCTTACATTTGCTGTAGAGGCAGGAAGCGCAGGCGAGGATCAGGCTAAGGAGCTTGGTCTCAACTATACAGCAGTAAAGGCACAGGCAGATGCACTCATGGAAGTTGCAGCTGGAACATCAGATGCAGCAATCATTGATTCGCTTATGGCAGCAGCTATGGTTGGTGAGGGAACAGGTTATGACAAGCTCACATATACCGTAGGTCTTAACAGTGAGGAGTATGGCGTTGGTTTCAGAAAGGACTCAGATCTTGTAGCTGAGCTCAACAAGTTCTTTGCAGACAGTAAGGCTGACGGTTCAATGGAGAAGTGTGCTGAGACATATAAGGTACAGGCTGCACTTGCAAAGTAATAGATAAGATATAATTAGTATTTTTACCATCACTTAGAGAGAAAAATTATTATGGATTTGTTTTTTGAACAGCTCCCGGTCGTACTTGGAGCTCTTAATACAGGATTTATACAGACATTAAAATTGTTCTTCGTGACATTGCTCGGTGCATTTCCACTTGGACTTCTTATAGCACTCGGTTCCATGTCAAAGTTTAAACCACTCAGCTATCTTATGAAGTTCATCGTATGGATAGTGAGAGGTACACCACTTATGATACAGCTGCTCATCATATATTATTTCCCGGGACTTGTATTCCACAACCCGGTATGGGGCGGCGGCGAAGGCGGAAGATTTGTTGCGGCATCGGTGTCATTCATAGTGAACTATGCCTGCTATTTCTCAGAGATTTACCGTGGAGGTATTCAGGGTATTCCTGTAGGACAGGAGGAAGCCGGACTCGTGCTCGGCATGACTCCAAAGCAGATATTCTTCAAGGTCAAGCTTTTGCAGATGATAAAGAAGATAGTTCCGGCGATGTCCAACGAGATCATAACTCTGGTCAAGGATACTTCACTTGCCCGTATCATCGCGCTTCAGGAGATCATCTGGGCAGGACAGGCATTCATGAAGGGTTCACAGGGAATCTCAGGTGCAATATGGCCACTCTTCTTCTGCGCATTCTACTATTTGATCTGGAATGGCGTACTTACAGTTTTACTTGGCAAATTAGAGAAGAAACTTGATTTCTTTAGATAGGAGGAGCCGCTATGAACGCAGTTCATACTCGGAATCGGCTCCGACGACCTGCCCCGCTGCGGAGCAGAGGGGCGATACATATTAAATAGGAGGAGCTGCTATGGCTATATTAGAGGTTGAACATATAAAAAAGAAGTTTGGCAAGACAGATGTGCTCAAGGATATAAGCTTTTCTCTGGAGCAGGGCGAGGTCCTTTCTATCATAGGATCATCAGGAAGTGGAAAGACAACACTTCTTCGCTGTCTGAACTTTCTGGAGATGCCGGACAATGGAGTTATCCGTGTAAATGATGAGATCCTGCTTGACACTGACAAGCCGGAGACACTCAAGGAGTCGGAGGTGCGCAAGAAGAGACTGCATTTTGGACTTGTGTTCCAGTCATTTAATCTCTTTCCACAGTACACTGCGCTTCAGAACGTAATGCTTGCAAGAGAGCTTCTTGCAAAGGAGAGACCGGATTTCAAAGTAAATAAGAAGAATATACTCGACGAGATAAGAGCCCAGGCAGAGGAACTTCTACGCCAGATGGGACTTGAGGACAGAATGAACAACTATCCTCACCAGCTTTCCGGAGGACAGTGTCAGCGAGTTGCCATAGCAAGGGCGCTTGCGTTGCAGCCGGACATCCTGTGTTTCGATGAGCCTACATCGGCTCTTGATCCGGAGCTCACAGGAGAGGTGCTTAAGGTTCTCAGAAACCTTGCAGACAAAAAGACAACCATGATAATTGTTACCCATGAGATGGCATTTGCAAAGGATGTTGCAAGTCAGGTCATATTCATGGATGATGGATATATACTTGAGCAGGGAAGACCTGACCAGGTATTTGACAATCCGAAGATGGAGAGGACAAAGCAGTTCCTTTCATCATATTCATAAAAGATGTATAAGATCCCGGTGTATCGACAGGAGTCGATATTTCGGGATTTTTTTATGGAGTTGATGACATGGGGAAAAGTATAAAGTATAGTAGTAGATAAGTCAGTTCTGATGGACTGATGTTCAATAGACAGGAGGAGCTACTTATGAGCAAGATACTCGTCATAGAGGACAATAAAGAGATAAACCGGCTTATCTGCGAATATTTGGCAGAAAGTGGCTATGAGCTGATATCAGCCACAAATGGCATAGCTGGGCTGTCTATTCTCGAAAGCACGCCGGACATCGCTCTCTGTCTGCTGGATCTCATGCTGCCGATGAAGAGCGGCGACAGAGTCATGCAGAGTCTCAGGGGATTTTCGGATGTTCCGGTCATTGTGCTTTCGGCGAAGGACACGGTCCAGACGAAGATAGATCTGTTCAGGCTTGGCGTTGATGACTATATCACAAAGCCGTTTGATCTGGATGAGCTGCTAGTCCGGGTGGAATCCGTTCTTGGACGATGCGATAGAGACTGCAGATGTGGACGTGGCGGCACTCTGACATAGACTCGGACAATGAGATAGATGTGGATACGATATTCGATGCGTTCTGCCGTGGAAAGTCCAGACAGAAGGAGGGCGCAGGGCTGGGACTTTACATAGTAAGGTGCCTTGCGGACAAGTTGGGACATGAGGTGAGTGCGGAGGTTGCCGGCGAGGTATTTACTATAAATATATCTATGTCAACTGATCGAGATTAAAAATAACTTGGTCATGGCAATGTATTATGGCATGTGTATGAAAAATTAATACAGAAATAGCAAAGACACTAAATGCCGCTTGCCCAATGTCAGACGGGCAGGCAGAATTTGGTGTCTTTTTTGATGGAGGACAGAAGAATGCTGAAAACAAAGGGACAATTAATCCGGCAATGCATTCTACTTCATGTCACATGAAAACATATCAGCAATCCATTCCCATAGTCTTGGCTTTGGTGGCTTGCGTCTCCCCCCTGGGATGATGGGGCGGGGCATAGATGGAGGAGAGCTTCAGCGGATTGCTGCCGATGTTGATAATATTGTGCCATGTTCCGGCTGGAATACAGATGCAGTCCCCTGCGCACAGATTCTGGCGGAAGCAAAGTTCGTTCGGGCAGCAGCCCATCCTGACTGAACACTGTCCCTGTTCGATCCTGATGATCTGATCTGTATTATCGTGGATTTCCAAACCTATATCTGAGCAGGCAGGTATACATATGACTGTCATCTGCATGAAACAGCCGGTCCACACGGTTTCCCGGTAATTGGAGTTCTGTAATGCTTTCTCCCGGAGATCTATAGCGCAGATGTTGTCACGGCAGTCAGGTCTGTTCGGAGAACAATGGTTGTTGCATTTCATAGGATAGTCCTTTCAGATTCAATAGTTCTATTTATAGTATTCAGAAAGGATAGAATATGACAAAATTATACATTTTTATGTAGCCTGGATGGTGAGCTATGTGAAAAAATGCAAAAAGTGATAAAAAAATTGAAATTAGTATTGACATTTTGTACATAAACAACTAATATAAGATATATCAAATGGAAACGGTTCCAGAAACGTTTCCGTTAAAATACTTAAGTAACCATTAAGCAGCTCGTATAAGAGATGACTGAAGGAAAAATTTTTATTATTTATGGGAGGAACAAATATGAACAAGAAAGGTATTGCGGCACTTGGACTGTCACTTATGATGGCAGGTACCATGTTGACAGGATGTGGCTCAGGAGATTCAGATGGAGCAGGAAAGAAGGCAGATGCAAAGGGCTCTGTATATTATCTGAACTTCAAGCCGGAGCAGGATGCACAGTGGCAGGAGCTTGCTAAGGTGTACACAGACGAGACTGGCGTTGATGTGACGGTAGTTACAGCAGCTTCTGGTCAGTATGAGACTACTCTTAAGAGTGAGATGGGTAAGTCAGAATCACCTACCCTGTTCCAGGTAAATGGACCGGTTGGTCTTGCTTCCTGGAAGGACTATTGTTATGATCTTGGATCATCACAGGTGTATAAAGAACTCACATCTGAGGACTTTGCACTTAAGGATGGCGATAAGGTCGCAGGAATCGGATATGTTATAGAGTCATACGGAATCATTTACAACAAAGAGCTTTTAAGCAAAGCTGGATACACAGAGGATGATATCAATTCATTTGCAGACCTCAAGAAGGTGGCAGAGGATATAACAGCCAAGTCAGACAAATTAGGATTCTCAGCATTCACATCAGCCGGAATGGATGGCTCATCAGACTGGAGATTCAAGACACATCTTGCAAATCTTCCAATCTACTATGAATACAAGGCTGATGGAATCGATACTACAGATGCGATCAAGGGTACATATCTTGATAATTACAAAAATGTATGGGATCTGTACATCAACAACTCAACAACCGATCCAAAGCAGCTCAGCACAAAGACTGGTGATGATGCGGTTGCAGAGTTTGTTTCAGGACAGGCAGTATTTTATCAGAATGGTACATGGGCATACTCAGATGTATCATCACTTGGCGATGACAACCTCGGAATGCTCCCTATCTATATAGGAGTAGATGGTGAGGAGAATCAGGGACTCTGTACAGGAAGTGAGAATTACTGGTGTGTAAATGCTAAGGCTTCAGAGGAAGATATCCAGGCAACTCTTGACTTCATGGAGTGGTGTGCTACAAATGATACCGCACTTAAGGCAATCTGTGGTTCAAGTGGCGCTATGCCATCAGGAGCCGATGGAATGGGATTTGTAACACCATTCAAGAAGAACCTTGAGTCAACAAACCTTCTTGTAAACATCGCAAATGAGTATGTAGCAGAGGGCAAGACACCTGTAAGCTGGAACTTCACAACAATGCCATCAGAGCAGTGGAAGAACGACCTCGGATCAGCACTTACAACATATGCGGCAGATCAGACAGATGCCAATTGGGATCTTGTAAAGAGCGCATTTGTAGATGGATGGGCTAAAGAGGCTGCTGCAGCAAAGTCAAAATAAAACATATTAACAAATAAACAATAGTACACAAACCAAAAATAAAAAAACATCACAAAATAAAACCAACTTAAAATATGAATAAAGTCCTGCAAGCTGCAGGACACCAGGAAGGCTAACAGCTTTGCAAAGGCAGCTCATACCCAGAGGTGTCAGACTAGAGATGGATATGTATTCATATGCAAATATGTCTACATATCCATTTTTAGACTCAGAAGACATTGGAAAGAAAATTGATATGCAACAGAGTGGAGGTTATCAAAAAATTATGGAGAAAACGATAAAAAGATATTGGCCGGTGTTCCTGATACCGACAATGGCTGCGTTTCTTATAGGATTTATCGTGCCATTTGCCGAGGGAATATATCTGTCCTTCTGTGAGTTCACGACCATAAGGGACGCTGAATTTGTAGGATTTCAGAATTATATAGACGCATTCAAGGACTCAACATTCCCGGATGCATTTAAGTTTACAACATTATTTGCGATTGTCACACTTGTGCTTATAAATGTTCTTGCATTTCTTGTGGCACTGGCACTTACACAGAAGATCAAAGGAACTAATATATTCAGAACAGTATTCTTTATGCCAAATCTTATAGGTGGTATCGTACTTGGATATGTATGGCAGCTTATATTTGATGCCATATTCTCAAAGTTTGATACAGCTCTGAAGCTCAATGAAGTCCTCGGTTTCTGGGGATTGGTTATACTGGTGTGCTGGCAGCAGATAGGATATATGATGATCGTTTATATTGCAGGACTTCAGGCAATTCCTGAAGACATTCAGGAAGCAGCCATGATTGATGGTGCAAATAGAACACAGAGACTTTTCAGGGTTACGATCCCGAACATGATGCCATCCATAACCATATGTACATTCCTCACAATAACCAACTCATTTAAACTGTTTGACCAGAACCTGGCACTCACAGGAGGCGAGCCACTTCACAAGACAGAGATGCTTGCACTCAATATATATGAGACGTTTTATGGAAGAGTGGGATATGAGGGAGTAGGACAGGCCAAGGCGGTCATATTCTTTATACTGGTAGTAGCGATAGGACTCATACAGCTTAAGATTACAAGATCAAAGGAGGTGCAGCAGTAATGGCGAAGATACAGAAAACAGTAAATACAGCGGATAAAAAGCCTGTATACAGAGTGAAAGAAAAACCAACGTTGATGGGAATTCTGGCTACTTTATTCTTTACCATTATTTCCATAATATTTGTTTCACCGATAATAATTGTAATTATAAACTCATTGAAGGCCAAGACATTTATCAATCTGGAGACATTTGAACTGCCAAATGAGCACAGCTATATAGGCTTGGACAATTATAAAACGGCTATAACACAGTATGACTTCGTAAAGGCAGTGGGCTGGACAGTTGTGATAACGGTTCTTTCAGTAGCAGCAATTCTGCTGTTCTGCTCTATGACAGCCTGGTATATAACCAGAGTCAAGAATGTAGTGACAAAGATCATATATCTGCTGTGCGTGTTCTCTATGGTAATACCTTTCCAGATGGTTATGTTCACTCTGGCTGGAACTGCGGATGCACTTCACCTTAATACTCCATGGGGAATCGTGATCGTGTATCTTGGATTTGGAACAGGTCTTGCAGTATTCATGTTCTGTGGATTTATCAAGTCCATTCCTTTGGAGGTCGAGGAGGCTGCGATGATAGATGGATGTACACCGCTCAAGACATTTTTCAGGGTTGTTATCCCTATCATGAAACCTACTTACATATCTGTAGGAATACTTGAGGCTATGTGGATATGGAATGATTTCCTTCTGCCGTATCTGGTACTCGACATCAAGAAATACAAGACGATATCTATAGTTGTCCAGTATATGAAGGGCAGCTACGGAAGAGTAGATATGGGAGCGATCATGGCGTGCCTTGTTATGGCTATCATTCCGGTTGTTGTATTCTACCTTTGTGCACAGAAGTACATCGTCAAGGGTGTTGCAGCCGGTGCTGTAAAGGGATAGTAATATAATATTATTAAATGTAAAAAAAACAGGCGGTTGTGAGATTCGCAGCCGCCTGAAATTGGTTAAAAGGAGAGATTTCAGATGGAAAGATCAGCAGGAATACTGCTTGCTATATCAAGCCTCCCGTCAAAGTATGGAATTGGTAGCTTCTCAAAAGAGGCATATCGTTTTGTCGACTGGCTTAAAGCGGCACATCAGAGCTATTGGCAGATACTTCCTATGGGCCCCACGGGGTATGGGGATTCACCGTATCAATCATTTTCAACATTTGCGGGAAATCCGTACTTTATAGACCTGGATGAGCTTGTTGAACAGGGACTTCTCACTGACAGAGAGTGCAGAGAGATAGACTGGGGTGATGATGACAGGTATATTGATTACAATAAAATTTATTATAGTAGATATCAACTTCTCCGGAAATCCTATGAAAGATGGAAGATGATTGATAAAGTAGAGTTTTTCGTGTTCATGGAAGAAAACAGTCATTGGATATATGATTATTCTTTATTCATGGCGGTTAAGGATTTATATGGTGGTATTCCGTGGACAAACTGGCCGCAGGATATCAGGAACAGGCAGCCAGATGCACTTCAGCAAATGCAGATTAAGCTTGCGGATGAGATACATTTTCAGCAGTATATGCAGTATTTGTTCTACACTCAGTGGAATGCCTTGAAGAGCTATGCCAACAAAAACCATATAAGGATCATCGGGGATATTCCAATCTATGTGGCAATGGACAGTGCTGATGTATGGGCGCATCCGGAACTTTTTAGGCTGGATGAGGACAGGCGTCCATACGAGGTTGCCGGATGTCCGCCTGATGGGTTTTCGGAGACCGGACAGCTGTGGGGAAACCCAATATATGACTGGGAGCTGAACAGGCAGACCGGTTACAGCTGGTGGATAGCCAGAATGAGACATAGCTATAAGCTTTATGATGTAGTCCGGATTGATCATTTCAGAGGCTTTGATGAATATTATGCCATTCCATATGGTGAGGAAACAGCTGCGAATGGCAAGTGGGAAAAGGGTCCTGGGATGGATCTGTTCAGGAATATAGAAAAAGCTCTGGGTAAGAGAGATGTCATTGCTGAGGACCTTGGTTTTGTGACTGATTCGGTCAGAAAACTTGTGCATGATTCCGGATTCCCGGGAATGAAGGTTGTGGAGTTTGCCTTTGATGTGAGAGACACTGGGGCGGCATCTGACTATCTTCCACATAATTATATACGAAATTGTGTTGTATATACGGGAACCCATGACAATGAGACACTTATTGGCTGGTGGAGCAGTATAGATCAGAGAGCCAGAGATATGGCGCGGGATTATATGGCAGCTCATTATACACCGGACCGTCTGATCAATGTCCCATTTATCACGCTTGCTATGAGAAGTATTGCAGATCTCTGTATTATACCGATGCAGGATTATTTGGGACTAGATAACCGCTCAAGGATGAATAAACCATCCACAGTTGGCGATAACTGGAGGTGGCGAACGATATCCGATGATACGGATGATGATCTTGCAGAGGAAATAGGCAGACTTACACTGATGACCGGGAGAAGCAAGATGTGAAAAAGTACTCTTAAAAAATAAATATCGGGAAATGATAAGTAGAGTATTTTCTTGACCTCCACATATTGGGATAATATAATTATTGGGAATAAAAGAGAAAAGTGGGATACAGCTTATGACAATAAAGGATATTGCGCGTATATCAGGTTATGGTATCGGAACCGTGTCCAGGGTGATCAACAATCAGACCGGAGTCAGCGATGCAGCCAGAGAGAAGATACTCAGGGTTATAGAGGAAAACGGCTTTGAGCCGAACGTCAACGCCAAGCACCTCAAGATGGCAGCGAAATCGGCGGTTGTTGTCATCATAAAAGGAAATCAGAATATGCTGTTCGCGGATATAGTAGAGCGGATACAGAATCAGCTTGCGGGTTATGATGAAGATGTCATAGTGGAGTATATAGATGAGGATGGCGATGAGATAGAGTATGCCATCAAATTGATCAGGAGTGTGAATCCAAAGGGAATTATGTTTTTGGGAGCCAATCTTGCACTTTTTGATGAACGTGTGGAGGAGATGAAAATCCCAGGTGTCATAATCACAACCAGTGGCGAGAGCCTTGGGAATGACAACATATCTTCCATAACGATTGATGATACGGCAGCGACATATGATATGACAAAGTATCTTCTTGAAAAGGGGCACAGGCATATAGGCGTTATTGGAGGACAGGTGTCCGAGAAACAGATAAGTTTCGACAGATATAAAGGCTGCAAGAGGGCTATAGATGAGTGGCAGTATGATGACCGGGCGGAGTTTACATATATTCCGTGCAGGTATTCTATGAAGGCAGGTTATGAGGCCACGAAGCGTCTCTTGGAGGAACAGCCGGAGTTTACAGCAATCATGGCTCTCAGTGATACGATAGCGATCGGCGTCATGAGAGCGGCTGCTGATCTGGGCAAACATATTCCGGAGGAGCTGTCAGTTACTGGATTTGATGGAATAGAGCTGGCAGGATACTGTGTACCAAGACTTACAACAATAAAACAGAATACAGAGATCATGGCATCGAGAAGTGTTGACATCATGCTCAAGCATATAAATTATGCAGCAGCTGGTGAACATGAGATAGTGCCATATTCCCTGATAGAGGGAGAAAGCGTTAAGAGCATCGGCTAGGATTCAGGGAAAATCTTTTTAATTAAGTTTGAAATCGCCCTATACTGGTATATTATATATCAGTATAGGGCGATTTTTTTATGAGATAAAAGTTCGGCAAGGCTCTGAGATTCATATAGAGTATTTATTACAGTTTGGAGATGAGAATATGGATCAGAATATAGAATCGTCAGAAATTTAGGGATGAACTTTCCGATATTTTGAAAGTTATTGATATCTTTGGTATGAATACAGATCTTTTTCAGTAGTTGGTTAAATGATTGAATAATTATATGCAGTGAGAACTTGTAAAAATGTAGGGAATAAAAGGGTATAACGGGGATAATATATGGATTACATAGACAATATTGAGCTGATTACAAGACTTGTGAAATCAGGATTTTTCGGTATAGTGGGAATATTCTTTATCGGACTTGCAATTTGGATAAAGAAAAATGAGGACCGTTGGAATTTTAAGAATATCGGAATAGGACTTCTGGCTGGTGGCGTGGCACTTTTGCTTATCGGTGTATCTATGGCAGTAGATAGTCTGCAGGATGGCGGGGTAATAGCTATAGATAGGAATGATCCTGTATGGGTTATCCTGGATGTGCTCAAGGTGCTGGCGTGTGTACTGATATTTGTGATAGCTGGGTATATTATGCGGTCAAAACGCATAAAAGAGAATGATATGTTCGATATGGAGATTGTGGGAAAGATAATAGGATATGACACCGTGACCGGTAGAACTAACATTCCGGGATATGCACATCCCACGGTGGGGTACATTGATCCATACAGCGGTGAGCCGGATTCTTATGTGGTGAATCAGGATATAAACAGAAAGAAGCATCCGATCGGCAGTGAGTATAAACTGTTGTACTCCAGGGAAGACAGAAAGGCATTTGAGAAAAAGTCAAACAAGGTGTACAGGGAGATGGAGGTTTGCTTTTTCGGACTGGCGGTTTTGATTTTCGTTGTGGGGATAGTGAAATTGATAATGCATGTGTTATAAAATTTATGTAAATATGGACTGGTTGCCGATTACTAATAAATGTATTGTAAACCATGCTAGTCCTATGCTAATATAGATATGTTTGCGAAAATGACAAATTTTTATCACTTCAGGAGGAAAACAATGGGTGGATTTTTTGGAGTAGCGGCAAAAGATGACTGTGTGTTTGATCTGTTCTTTGGAATAGACTATCATTCACATCTTGGAACAAGGCGCGGAGGCATGACAGTGTACGGAGATAAGGGATTTGACAGATCCATACACAATATCGAGAATGCTCCATTTAGAACAAAGTTCGACAAAGATATGCAGAACATGAAGGGTTATTTTGGAATAGGATGTATATCCGATTATGAGCCACAGCCACTCATAGTGCGTTCACATCATGGAACATATGCTCTGACAACTGTCAGCAAGATCAACAATGTTGACGAGATATCCAAGGAGATATTTGATCAGGGGCATTCACATTTCCTTGAGATGAGCGGAGGGGATATCAACAGCACAGAGCTGGTGGCAGCCCTCATCAACCAGAAGGATAATCTGATAGATGGAATAAGATATGCGCTGGAGAAGATAGACGGTTCTCTGTCACTCCTGCTCATGAACCAGAATGGAATATATGCAGCCAGGGATATACATGGAAGAACTCCAGTGGTTATAGGCAAGAAGGATGGTGCATTCTGTGCGTCATTTGAGAACTTTGCCTACAAGAACCTTGGCTATCATGACTATAAAGAACTCGGCCCTGGTGAGGTTGTTGTACTCACACCGTCCAACTGCGTGACACTTGTGCAGCCGGGCAAGGACATGAAGATATGTACCTTCCTGTGGGTATACTATGGTTACCCTGCAAGTTCATACGAGGGTATGAGTGTAGAGCAGATGAGATACAACTGCGGAGCCAGCATGGCAAAGAGAGATAACGTTAAGCCGGATATCGTAGCCGGCGTTCCGGATTCAGGAACAGCGCATGCAGTCGGCTATGCCAATGAGTCAGGAATACCTTTCTCAAGACCATTCATCAAGTACACACCGACATGGCCACGTTCATTTATGCCGACCATACAGAGCCAGCGAAACCTCATAGCGAAGATGAAGCTTCTGGCAGTTGAGGATCTCATCAAGGATAAGAGCCTTCTGCTTATAGACGATTCTATCGTGCGTGGAACACAGCTCAGAGAGACAACTGAGTACCTTTTTGACAGTGGTGCAAAGGAAGTCCATATCAGACCTGCGTGTCCACCACTTGTATACGGATGCAAATACCTGAACTTCTCAAGATCTTCATCAGAGATGGATCTGATAACAAGAAGAGTTATCGAGAGACTTGAAAATGGCAATGTGACAGATGAGGTACTTCAGGAGTACACGGATCCTGATTCAGAGAAGTACGAAAAGATGGTTGACGAGATCTGCAAGGAACTGCATTTCACATCACTCAGATTCAATAGACTTGACGATATGCTTGAGGCGTGCGGAGTTGAGAAGTGCAAGCTCTGTACATACTGCTGGGATGGCAAGGAGTAAGCTGCGGATGACGGCGATGCCATATGCGGCAGACAGTATCATATATAAAATAATCTATTTGTATTAGCGAGAAAAATGGTGACAGGGATATGGCATTAGAAAACACGGATAATATCACTGAAGTTGTAGCTGACAATTCAGGTGATGTGACTGGAGAGGTCACAAAAGAAGTTATAAAAGAAATTACAATAGAAGAGATACAGGAACTGGATAAGAATTCGTATCTGATGGTTGACATCAGGGATGAAGTTGAGATATCCCACGGAGCCATCCCGGGTGCGATGGCAGTTCCTGCGGACCGCCTGATGCCGGAGCATCTGGCAGAGACCGCAGGTGAACTGTTTCCTGCAGAGGAATATATGCCCAGGGATGATTCAAAAGGAAAAAAACTCATTATCTGCTGCACCCACGGAACCAACAGCATTCCACTGGCGGAGAGATTTGCTGAGCTTGGATACGATGCAGTGAGCCTAAAGGGTGGCTATATATCATGGCTGCTCTACACCATGGGTAAGCAGGAGCAGACTGACATATGTGCCGATGTGGAGAAGAGTCTCCGCAAGAAGTTCCACAAGAAGATATGGTGCAACTTCACAAAGGCCATCAACAGATATGAACTGGTGAAGGAAGGCGACAGGATCGCCGTCTGTATATCTGGCGGTAAGGATTCCTTTCTCATGGCGAAGTGTTTTCAGGAGCTGAAAAGACATAATAAGTTCCCGTTTGAACTCAAGTTCATAGTCATGGATCCGGGTTATAGCCCGGCAAACCGCAAGGTCATAGAGGACAATGCCAGGATGCTGAACATCCCTATCCAGATATTTGAGTCGGATATATTTGATTCAGTGTATAACGTTGAGAAGTCGCCGTGCTACTTATGTGCCAGGATGAGAAGAGGCCATCTGTACAGCTATGCAAAGGAACTTGGTTGTAACAAGATAGCTCTCGGACATCACTATGACGATGTCATAGAGACTATACTCATGGGTATGCTATACGGAGCACAGATGCAGACTATGATGCCGAAGCTCCACAGCACCAACTTTGAGGGCATGGAACTTATCAGACCTCTCTATATGGTGAGGGAGGACGACATCAAGGCGTGGAGAGATTACAATGAGCTTCATTTTATACAGTGTGCATGTAAGTTCACGGATACATGTACCACCTGCAACAATGAGGAGACAAAGTCCAAGCGCCAGGAGATCAAGCAGCTCATAGCAACACTCAAAAAGACCAACCCATTTGTGGAGGGCAACATATTCAAGAGCGTGGAGAATGTCAATATAGATACTCTTATTGAGTACAAGCAGGGCGGTGTGAGACACAGCTTCCTTGATACCTACGATGACAAATTATAAGACAGAATAATTGAAGACTGATATGAAATATATGGCGTCATTTGCATTTGTTTAGGGCATATGGCGCCTTTTTAATAATATTTTCACAATTGTGTGTCATTATATAATGTGATATTGGTCTGCGTATGAGACCGGTAGATGCTGCGATGAGACAGTTTATGTGCCTGAAACGAAAGAAATGAAATTAAGTATTGGGGAGGTGGGGATAAAATGCGTATATTGGTTGTTGAGGATGAGAGGGATCTGAACAGTATCATATGCAATAAGCTTGTGAAAGAGGGATATAACGTGGATGCCTGCTATGATGGTATGGCTGCGCTTGATTATATGGAGGCAGAGAGATATGATGGGGCTATAATGGATATTATGATCCCGGGCAAGGATGGCATAGAAGTTCTGAAGGACATGAGGGAGGCAGGTATACAGGTGCCGGTGCTTTTTCTCACCGCAAAGGCACAGACACAGGATATTGTTGATGGCCTTGATGCTGGTGCAAGCGATTATATGACAAAGCCATTTGAGTTTTCGGAACTTATGGCGAGGCTTCGTGTTATGCTTAGAATAAAGACGGATATAAATGAGAATTTCATAAGCTGCGGTTCACTTGTGGTGGATATGAATACGAAAAGAGCAGTGAGAGATGGGGTTGTAATAGATCTCACAGTTAGGGAATATGCCATACTTGAGTATCTTGCAAGGAACAAAAATGTGGTGGTTACTAGAGAGCAGATACGGGCAAATATATGGAACGTTGAGGAGGATATCAATTCCAATGTTGTGGATGTTTATATCAGATATCTCAGAAAGAAAATAGATGATAATTTTGAACAGAAACTTATTCACACTATCAGGGGAGTTGGATACAAATTGGAATGTTGAAGAAGAAAAAATCATTTGTTACATATACTATAATAGTCACGTCACTTCTGATGGCAGCCGGTGTATCGGGACTTCTTTTTATACAGAATAGCCTTATTAAAGATGATATGGAACTCATGGCGTATGAGATGCTGACGCAAGATGTGAGGCAGGCAAGAAAATATATAAGATATGATGCGGAGGGTAATCCATATATATCAGGTGATTTTGATAGCAGGGAAGAAGATTCAGATGATGATGAATATATATGGATTTTTTTACAGTCAAACGAAGGAGATATAATATATGGAACGGCTCCTGAGGGCTACGACTCAAACCCGGACAAAATTGGGGGCGGTACAATTGGGATCAAGGCTGGTGGGAAAGAGTATTTTGCCGTCGTGAGAAACGGTAGGACGAACAGTGAGAAAGTGAATAAAAAATCTTCGTACAAAATTTGCGCACTTGTGTCAAAAAAGGACATGATACAGAACTACAGAGAGCTCAGATACAAATCATATTCGGTTATGGCGATAGTAGCTGCAACTTTTGCAATATTTGCGCTTGTGCTTAGAAGGATGATTGCAGACCCGGTGAAAAAGCTGAACAATTCCATAAAGGAGAGCGTTGCCAATCTGGATTTTACGGAGAACATCACTTACGATGGACCGTTCAGTGAGCTGGATATGCTTGTCGAGGCAAATAATAATCTATACAATAGGGTTCAGCAGGAACTTGAGAGGCAGTCAGAATTCAACGCAAATGTATCACATGAGCTGAGAACTCCGGTAGCTGTCATGCATGCTCAGTGCCAGCTTTCCAGAGAGATTGCTGAGAAGAATAAAGATCCCGAGATGATCGAGAGCATAGAGGTATTTGAGAGGCATACAGCCAGAATGAAGGGACTTATAGAGCAGCTTCTCCAAATGTCAGTGTTGGATCGGGATAATGTAAAGATTCCTATGGAAGAGGTTGATCTGAAGGATGTTATCGAGTCGGTATGTGACGATGCGCAGTATATATGCAGGAAGGATATAGAATTTTCATATGATCTGAGGTCTGTTGTTGTCAGGGCAAACATGAACCATGTGGTGATAGTAGTGGACAACCTTGTATCAAACGCAGTGAAATACAGTGACAATGGTGGAAAGATACATGCATCATGTGGAGAAAATGAAGAATACTATTATATAGAAGTCAGTGATAATGGACGAGGAATGAATGCTGAGACAAAGAACCGTATATTTGAGAGCTTTTACAGAGGCGATTCAGACCGTAGTACGGAGGGATTTGGACTTGGGCTTGCCCAGGTTATGAAGATAGTAAAGTTCTATGGAGGTACGATATATGTCAACAGTATGCCAGGCGAGGGAAGTACATTTACTGTAGAAATCCCTGTGAATGGCAAAAAAGAAGATTAACAAAATGTAATTAATATTAATGATTTTAATAGAATCTTAATTTTAGACAGTTATACTTAGAAATTAAGGTTCTATTTTTATGCCTTAATAGAATTTAATGGTGTTTAATTAAGGAGTTATCATATGAAATCACAAAAGAGAGTGTTACATTTGCTTATTGGACCGATGCTGTTTATTGCATTTAGTACATTTCTTCCCCGTGGAGTATTTGCAGGTTTTGAATCACGTGCAGCAATTGGAACGATAATATGGATGGCTTACTGGTGGGTGACCGGTCCTGTAGATTATGCGGTCACGGCATTTCTTCCTATTGCGTTGAATGCTATTTTTCAGATGACAGATATGTCATCGGTTATATCTAACTATGCTGATGAAACTATACTGCTTCTGCTCGGTGCGTCTATCATAAGTGTTATGTGGGAAAATACCGGATTAGACAAAAGAATTGCCATAACATTTCTCAGACTTATAGGCAGCAGCTTGAGAGTTCAGCTTGTATTTTGGTTCCTGCTTGCTGCCACACTTTCGGCAGTTCTGCCAAATGCAGTGGTGTGTGCAACCATAACACCTATAGCTGTTGCGATGTTGAAGTACATTGGTATGGATGACATAAAATCAAACAAAACTGCATCAAAGATCCTACTGACCATAGTGTATGCAACTGGTCTGGGCGGGTTGGCATCACCTCTCGGTGGAGCCATGAATCTTGTCACAGTTGATTATATACAGCAGCTTACCGGCAAAGAGTATATGTATTCCTCATGGGTTGTGAGGTTTTTACCGGTTGTGCTCCTGCTCCTGCTTATAAATATTCTGTTTTTGCTGAGAAATGTGAAAAAGACAGAACAGCTTGGAGGTTCTAGAGATTATTTTATTGCTCAATATAAGGAATTGACACCGATGAGCTATGAGGAGAAGATGGCGTTGATATTGTTTGTCCTTGCCACTGTGCTGGCATTCACCAGACAGCTTTACAAGAGCATACTGCCAGGGCTTAAGCCTGCATATGTGTTCATAATATGTGCTATAGTGTCATTTCTCATGACAGGCAAAGATGGAAAGCGTATCATGGTCTGGAAAAATGTGCAGGGCAAGATTATATGGGGGTTGATGTATATTTTTGCAGGTGGACTTGCGGCAGGAACTCTCATAAATAAGTCTGGAGCTGCGGATGCAATAGGTGAATTAATATCAAGGTTTGATATGAAGGGCGGATTCGTGACAGTGTTTGTAATATTTACGGTCACTCTTCTTATGTCAGATGTCACATCAAACACTGCCACGGCGGCAGTTGCTATGCCTCTTGTAATATCAATAACACGAGGGGGTGGACTTGATCCAATACCATATATATATGTGGCGTCGATAGGTGTTAATCTTTCGTATTTATTCCCAACGTCAATAAGAGCTATTCCAGTCGGATATGGCCTTTCACCGAAATACATGTTTCGTGAGGGATGGAAGATTACATTGATAATAATAATTATAATGTCTGCCATATGTACACTGCTTATAAAATATTGGCCGGCGTTTAGCAGTATTTAAGTGTGAATAGTATACAGAGGAAGAAAGATGTCAGTAGTTTCATATATTTTTATTGCTTTTCTAATATGTACTTTATTTGTCTATTATATAGTGCCTGGTAAAATCCAGTGGATAGTTCTTCTGGTGGCCAGTCTGATATTTTATGGCTATGCAGGCTTGGAATATTTGGGACTTGTTATAGTTGAGGCTTTTATTGTATATGCATTTTCTATGAAGATGCAGAAGAGTTTGGATGAACAGGCTGAGCTTACAAAAGATGCTGACAGGAGAGCCGCTAGAAAGATAAAGACCGTTGAAAAATCAAAAAGAAAAAAATATCTTGTTCTGGCACTTGTGGCTGTGATCGGTATCCTTGTGGTGTTCAAAGGTATGGGTTTTGTCATCCAGAATATAAAAAGATTTATACCAATCCAGGGACTTTCAAGTATACCGGATTGGAATATCATAGCGCCGATGGGGGTGTCGTTTTATTCTTTCATGATGATATCTTATCTTGTCGATATATATAATGGCAGGATATCAGCTCAGAAGAATTTTGTGAAATATCTTACATATGCAATCTATTTCCCTCATGTTACCCAGGGACCTATTGCCAGATATGAGGAAGTTGGACATCAGATCTGGGAGCAGCACAGATTCCATCTCGATACGGTTATGAATGGTGTGTGGCTTATACTCTGGGGAGCAGTCAAGAAAGTGGTCATCGCCGACAGACTTGGCACATTCACTGCAGAGATTTTTGGAAATGTATTTGATTATCGTGGAAGCATATTCTGGTTTGCAGGAATAGCCTATTCGATTCAGATATACTGTGATTTTTCCGGATGTATGGATATGATGCGAGGTGCTTCTGAGTGCTTTGGTATCACTCTTGGAGAGAATTTCAGAAGACCATATTTCTCACAGACACTGCCGGAGTTCTGGCGCAGATGGCATATTTCACTTGGAGCATTTTTCAGAGATTATGTATTTTATCCTGTATCTACATCGAACCTGTTCCTCAAGATGAACGTCAAGGTCAGAAAGTACTTTGGAAACGCACTTGGCAAGTTTTTTGCGGCAAGTATACCGATTATGTGCGTGTGGGTTCTCACAGGAGTATGGCATGGTGCCAAATGGAATTATATTGCATGGGGCGTGTATCATGGGATTCTCATATGTATGTCGACGCTTTTTGAGCATCCTATCGCAATACTTACTGCAAAGCTCAAGATAAATACGGAATGTATCAGTTGGAGTGTTTTCCGCATGATCAGAACTTTTATCCTGTGTGTAATAGGACGTCTGATATTTATGGGAGGCGGAATAGGAAGTTCTGTATGGATGATAAAATCAGGAATCATTCATTTCTCACAGGTATATGATCTGGCTGTGGGATTTGGAATAACAGAGCGGGGCTGGATGGTTATATTGTTTGGATGTATCCTGCTTCTGGCGGTCTCTGTAGCTCAGGAGATCAGAGAACGGATGGGATTGACAGAGACCATAAGAGGTTGGCTCATGAGGCAGAACTTGTGGCTGAAATGGTGTGTCATGATGGTTGGTGTACTGGTTATCATTGTGTTTGGGGTGTATGGCTCAGGCACAGGTGTTACATTTATATATGAACAGTTTTAAAGGGTATTTCCAAAGGAGGGTTAGGATATGTCAGGAATAGCAAAGATAGCGGCATCGGTTGCATCGTTTTTTATAGTGATATGTCTGGTCATAAATATGCTTGGACAGCTTGCAAGACCGATAGCATTTGACTCGGATGTATGGACGTCTTATTACGCAGAGGAGGATAACACGATCAATGCGGTGGTGATTGGATCAAGTGCTATATACAGATACTGGATGCCTACCCATGCATATGAAGAGCAGGACTTTACTTCGGCTCTTATTGCAACTGCGGGACAGGATATAAGGCTTGTGCCATATGCAATGGAAGAGTCAGTAAAGACACAGAAAGCTGATCTGTTTGTGGTTGAGGTCAGAAGTGCCATTACAAGAGGTGATGTTAAGAAAGTTGGCAAGGCGAAACTAAACTATTTTCTTGAAGTGTTTTCCTCAGGCATGAAACCGTCTATGACTAAGTTCAGGATGATAGATGATCTGTACGATAAGGACTTCAAGGAGAAGGTGAAATTGATGATCCCACTCCTCAAGTATCATGATAATCTGCTCGAATATGATAGAGAATTTCTTGTGGACAGATTAAATAAGACCACAGATGAATTCAAGATGACAAGACAGGTACCAAATGTGAGTGCACAGGAGGAGCCTGTTTTTAAACCGGGTAAGAACAGTTATCTGACAGATGAGGTGAAGGGGTACATAGATAACATAGCGGCAAAGGCTGATGAACTTGGTGTTAAGGTATTGTTCCTTTCAACTCCGTATGTGCCAACCAGAAAGCAGGCCGCCATGCAGTTGGAATTGGATGATTATTTGGAGAGCCAGGGATATACATATTTTGATATGAATACCTGTTCGGATGAGATTGGCCTTGATTACTCTACTGATTACTTCGACCCGCGGCATACAAATATAGCTGGGGCGCGCAAAGTGACAAGCTATTTGGCAAAATATCTGAAGGATAACTATGGTCTTACCGAATATCTCACTGATGATCAGAAGCAGAACTGGACAGACGCCTGTACGGCATGGAATGCTGAGGAGGAAAAAATTATGGGACAGTGGGAAAAGAGAGTGAAAAAATCAGGCAACTAGGAGATGGAATATGGATACGATATTACATTACATACAGGGGTATGCACAGAGCCAGCCGGATGCGCTGGCAGTGTGTGAACTCAGAAAGAGTCTTACATATGCAGAGTATTGGAGCAGTATAAGAAAAGCGGCTACAGCCCTGCAGAGCATGGGTATAAGCAGTGGGGATCATGTCATGCTTAGGTGCACCCAGAATATTGATTATCTTGTAGTGTTCAGCGCCCTTCAGTATATGAAGGCTCTGGTGGTTCCTATAGAGAAAACGACATCTGCAGAGCGCGCAGTAGAGATCGGCGGCAGAGTTGACGCTTCGTGCCTGATAACAGATAAAGCCGTTGATGGAATTGACTGCGTCAGGCTTAAGGATGTCACCGAATGCATGAAGAATTCTGAGGAAGCGGAGATGAAGCTTCCAGGAGAGTCAGACAGATCGATGCTGCTCTTTACTACGGGAACAACTGGATCGTCTAAGGGAGTTGTCATGACCCACAGAGGCGATGTGGGAATTGCCGGCAATGTCATCGAAGGGACAGCTATGAAAAAAGGAAATGTGGAGATCATCCCGATGCCGCTCAACCATTCTTTTGGTATTAGAAGATATCAATCTGACATGGTGAACGGTGGTACGGTGTGCTTGATGGATGGAATGGTGTTCATTGGTACTCTATGGAAACTGATTGAGAAATATGGTGCCACATCCATGGCCATATCTCCGGCGTCTCTTGGTATGATATTCCATTTGTCAGATGAGAGGATAGCTGACTATGCCGGTCAGCTTGACTATATACAGATCGGTTCTGCTCCGCTTGCAGAATCAGATAAGGAGAAGCTGCTGAGGCTGCTCCCAGAAACAAGACTTTACAATTTTTATGGTTCATCTGAGGCTGGCTGTGCATGCATACTTGAGTTCAGCGGAAATGGCAACAAGACAGGCTGTATAGGAAGGCCGACGGTGAATTCAGTTGTCAGATTTACAGATGACGATGGCAATGTTGTAGAGAATGGGAGTCCTGAGTCGCCTGCACTTCTTTCCTGGGGTGGATCGATAGTCATGGAGGGATATTACAATGATCCTGAGCTTACAGCTGATACAGTTGTGGATGGGTATGTGAGGACAAAGGATCTTGCTTATCTGGATGAAGATGGTGACTGTATACTTGTAGGCCGGGCAGATGATGTGATAAACTATGGTGGAAGCAAGATATCTCCTGCAGAGATAGAAGACTGCGCACTTGGGTACGAATATATAGATGATGTGGCATATAGTTCTGTGACCGACCCGATCACCGGTGAGCTGCCGGTTATATTGGTGGTTAAGAGGGATGATTATGACGAGGCTGGTTTTGAAAGCTTCCTTGCAGACAGACTGGAAAGTTACAAACTTCCGAGAAAGTATATATATGTTGAGAGTATTCCAAAGACGTTTAAGGGTTCTGTGCTGCGAAAGGAAGTAAGAAAAATTGCAGAGCAGAATATGTAATAAATAGAAGATTACACAAAGGAGAAATGGATTATGAAAGAATTTATCGAGATGCTGAAGAAGATTAAGCCAAATGTTGATTTTGAAAACGAGGAGGCTCTGGTTGATGACGGAATACTGGAGTCACTTGATATCATCTCAATCATTTCAGAGATAGCTGACAAATATGGCGTTGTAATTCCAAGTGATGAGATCATACCAGACAACTTTAACTCAGCAATTGCACTCTATGAGCTTGTGGAGGATTTGAAGTAGAAACATATATGTCAGTGATAAAATCCTGTGTATAGAGTATGTGACCGCACACATTTTGTGAGTGGGTGAATACAATATATACAGGATTTTTTGTGTACAGATGTTCAAATAATTTATTTTGCAGAGACTCATATTTTTATTGACATATAATTAAATATATGTTTAAATGTTCATAGATTCAATGGGGATAATGAAATCCTTGCTGGAACGCCGGACCCAAAAGATAGTTTATTAACTTTCAAAAATGAATAAGAAAATATTATGAAAAGGAGACTAATATTATGAAGAAGTACAAGATCGAAGTTGATTGTGCAAACTGCGCAGCAAAGATGGAGGACGCAACAAAGAAGGTTGCAGGTGTTAAGGATGCGGCTGTGGCATTCATGGCGCAGAAGATGAGCGTTGAGTTTGAGGATGGAGCTGATGAGGCAGAGGTTATGAAGAACGTTCTTAAGGCATGTAAGAAGGTAGAGCCTGACTGTGAGATATTCATGTAATCACGATTCGTCATGTGTAAAGATGATTGTCATTTTACAATAGCACGGTGATTTATAGAGAAACATACAGGGTCTTGCGAAGCAGGTTTGGAAATGTGTTGTATTCCTATTCCTGCTTTGTTTCATATATGAGAACAATTTAGCTATAATTTGCCGTGTATGTGATGGAAACTGTTAGAGGTTTATAGATGATCGAAATTATATAAGACAGGAGAATGTGGTGTATCAGGTTTTACATATGATGAATTATGGAAGATATAAGATATTATGTAGAATATGCATTATATCAGATAGGAGAATTTTATGACAAAGAAACAGAAAAAGGTCCTTATAAGAATCATAGTATCGGCGGTTCTTCTCGTTGCCATGGCTGTCACATTTACGGTGCTTGACAAGAGTGGTACGGTGAATCTTGAGAATCCGTCAGTTATGTGGCGATGCATAGAGATAGTGGCTTACCTGATCCCATATCTCATCATCGGTTACGATATACTTAAGAAGGCGTTTCTCGGAATCATACACGGAGAGGTATTTGACGAGAATTTCCTTATGGCTATAGCTACGGTTGGCGCCATGGTGCTCGGTGAGTACAAGGAGGCATCAGCGGTTATGTTGTTTTACCAGGTAGGTGAGCTGTTCCAGAGCTACGCGGTTGGCAAGAGCAGAAAGAACATCACAGCACTTATGGATATCCGCCCTGACTATGCGAATATAGAGAAAGACGGTAAGCTTGAGCAGGTAGATCCCGATGACGTTCAGATCGGAACAGTCATAGTCGTACAGCCGGGCGAGAAGGTGCCTATCGATGGTAAGGTTGTGGAGGGGGCATCTTCACTCAACACAAGTGCTCTCACAGGAGAGAGTGTCCCTAGAGAGGTTCATGTGGGGGATGAGATCATCAGTGGATGCGTCAACCTCAACGGACTTATAAAGATCGAGACAACCAAGGAGTTTGGAGAGTCGACCGTATCCAAGATACTTGATCTCGTCGAGAACTCAAGCATGAAGAAATCAAGATCAGAGAACTTCATCACAAGATTTGCAAAGTATTACACCCCGGCTGTATGTATCGCGGCACTTGCACTTGCAGTTCTTCCACCGTTGGTAAACATAATCATGGGTAACCCTGCTGCATGGTCCAAGTGGATCATCAGAGCCCTGACAACACTTGTTATCAGCTGCCCATGTGCACTGGTAATATCCATCCCACTGAGTTTCTTCGGTGGAATCGGAGGGGCATCGGCAAAGGGTATACTTGTAAAGGGCTCCAACTATCTTGAGGCTCTTTCATACACAAAGTATGTTGTGTGTGATAAGACAGGAACACTGACAAAGGGTGTGTTCCAGGTTACAGAGATACATCCGGTTTCAGGTATGAGCGAGGCTGATCTTCTTGAGAAGGCAGCACTTGTTGAGAGCTATTCCAACCATCCTATCAGCAAGAGCCTGAAAGAGGCATACGGCAGGGAAATCGACAACAACAGAGTCACAGACGCAAAGGAGATCAGTGGACATGGTGTGTCAGCAGTCGTGGATGGTCATGAGGTCGCAGCGGGAAATGTCAAACTCATGAAGAAGATGAACATAGAGGCAGCCGTTCCTTCGTCAGTTGGAACAGAGATACACGTGGCAGTAGATGGCAGATATGCCGGCTACATCCTGATATCTGATGTTGTAAAGCCAAATGCGAAGGAGGCTATAAGTGGTCTCAAGGCAGCAGGCGTGGAGAAGGTTGTCATGCTCACCGGAGATACCAGGAAGGTTGCTGACGCAGTGGGAAGAGAACTTGGCGTGGATGAGGTCAGAAGTGAACTTCTTCCGGGTGACAAGGTTGACGAGGTCGAGAAGCTCATAGCAGCTAAGGGCGAAAAAGAAAAGCTTGCATTTGTGGGTGATGGAATAAATGACGCCCCTGTACTTTCAAGAGCAGATATAGGAATTGCGATGGGAGCACTCGGCTCGGATGCAGCTATAGAGGCTGCTGATATAGTCCTCATGGACGATGACCCGGCAAAGATAGCCACAGCCATGAAGATATCCAAGAAGACACTCAGGATAGTTCATCAGAATATCGTGTTTGCACTTGTGATCAAGTTTGCGTGTCTTGCACTTGGAGCTGTTGGTTTTGTCAACATGTGGTGGGCGATATTCGCTGATGTTGGGGTTATGATTCTTGCGGTGTTAAATGCGACAAGAGCACTCAGCTTCAAAGAATAATGAAGATCGGAGATTGAAACTATTTGTATATGATAATTACATTGATGTAGTATCAATTTGTTTATAATGAAAGATGAGGAAAATACATGGGAGAAATACATCTGCCTCATTGCCACTGTGACAATGAGGATAAAGTCATAAATTGCATGCCGTCTGTTGAGGATTGCAGCGGAATGGCAGATATATTCAAACAGCTCAGCGATGGCACAAGGCTCAGGATACTTTGGATGCTGTGCCATCTGGAGGAATGTGTCAGCAATATAGCAGCGGCCATGGAGATGAGTGATCCGGCCGTATCGCACCACCTGAAGCAGCTCAAGGGCAGTGGTTTGATCGTGAGCCGCAGAGAGGGCAAGGAGGTGTATTATAAGCTGGCAGACACGGAGACCGCCAGACTTGTCCACAAGGTATGTGAGGAGATGTTCCAGATAACATGTCCGCTTGAACAATAGAATAATATGACGGATAGATCCCCGCCGGTACTGAATAGATCAGTGCCGGCGGGGATTTTTTTGTGGGGATAATAAGAAAATTTATAGTTCTATGTCGCAAAACAAAATAACAGTTGACATGCACCTGTACATAGTGTATATATAACATATAAACAGTTGATGTATCAAGTTTTCTGTGAAAACTTGATATGCAGCGCCAGCCCTTGCCGAAGGCACTTATTAATGGGCTGGTGTTCAAAGTTGAGGGAGGTATGTATATGAGGCTTTCTCAGAATTCAGGAGTGCCTATATATCAGCAGATAGCGGACAGTTTCAAGTCGGATATATTGGCCGGCAAGTATGCCCAGGGTGAGTATCTGCCGTCCATCAGAGGACTGGCGCGGGATCTGAAGATAAGTGTTATCACAACCATGAAGGCATATGAGCTGTTAGAGCAGGAAGGGCTGGTCACGGCTGAACAGGGCAAGGGCTTTTATGTGAATGCACAGGACAGTGAGATGCTGATAGAGCAGCATCTTCGAAAGGTCGAGGCATCTTTGACGGAGGCCATAGCTGCGGCACGTATTGCGGGTTTGTCGGACGATGAACTAAAGAATATGCTTGATGCCCTGCTTATGGTACAGGATTGACAATCTGACAGGCAGGGAACAAAACAGGCAGAGAACAAAGCGGACAGTAAATAGGGTAAAAGAAAGACATGAAGAGAGTTTAAGGTTTAATGGAGGATTGGATGATGAATTATGACTGCGCTGTAAAAGGGGAGAATATTTCCAAAAAGTTTAAGACATTTACACTGGATATACCGGATTTGAGGGTGCCGAAGGGATTTGCGACAGCACTCATCGGTGAAAATGGAGCGGGAAAGACGACACTTCTCAATATGCTTTCAGGAATAAGACTTGATTACAAAGGTGAGCTGACTTTCTTTGACAAGTATTCATCGGAGGAGAAGGAGAGAAGGGCGGATGTAAAGAACAGGATAGGCTATACGGGAACAGGCAGATATTACCTTCCACAGTGGACTATATCTGATGTGGAGAAGATAAGCAGTCTGCTCTTTGACAATTTTGACAGGGACGAGTTCGAAAGATATTGCCGAGAACTTGCGATATTTCCTGATTCCCCGGACGGTGTTGCTCTGAAGAAAAAGTGTTCAACACTCTCTGATGGAACCAGAACTAAGCTGATGCTTGCCGGGGTTATGGCGAGGGATACAGACCTGCTGCTGCTCGATGAGCCGGCATCGCCTCTTGATCCTCTTATGCGAGACAAGCTGTGTCAGATGATCGGCGATTATATAAGCGACGGAGCGGGGGAGAAGAGTGTATTGTTCTCAACACACAATATATCCGATATGGAGAGCATCACTGATTATGCGATCATCATGGAACATGGAAATGTGGTCGAGTGCGGATTTGTGGAGGACCTGAAGGAGAAATACATACTGATAAAGGGAGATGCCCAGGATGCGGAGGCGGCATCAAAGATCCTTTATACCATGACTAAGAATCCGTATGGTTTTGAAGGAATCTGTCTTGCAGAGAACCTAGACAAGCTTGCCGGAATGAATGTGAGCAAGGAGATACCATCGCTGTTTCAGATAAGTGTGGCGGTCATGAAGAATAATACAAAAATGGTATTAAAGTAAAAACAGCTTAGAGTGTTTCACGTATTTATAGGAGCGTAATTATGAGGATGATAAAGGATTACAGAGCCATTACGAATGGAAAATACCGGTTAGTGTGTAATGTGTTGATACCGATCATACTGGGGGTGATACTGGCATTGATCGATATAGGAGTGAGAAAATATTATGTAACAGCGGTCATGCTCGGTGTGGGAGCGGCGCTCATGACTGCAATCGAGGTTATGGCTGATTATTGGGGATTCGGTGCAATATGTGCTAAGGGTTGCCTTGGGATGGATTATCTGAAGACGTCAACAAAGGGGAAAGCCATGTTACGGAATGCGCTTACGGCGGATCTGCTTGTCCGACCGGTGAGGATCGCGATATGCATGATGATAGTGGCCGTGCCATATGGAATTATGGTGGGTAACCCGGTAAGGCTGCTTTGCCTGTCGATACTGCTCACAGCAGATATTTCCGTGTGGGCGCTGAACATTACCAGATATGTCCAGAATGTTCAGGTCATGAGTCTGCTGTCCATGCTGTCATCAGGAGCAACGGGAGCTGCGGTTATATATATAACGATATCTTCGGGATTGCAGAAGTTTACATGGCTCATAGTTGCAGCACTGGCGGTATTGCTGCCGGTTGGAATATATGTGACGCGCAGACATATGTACCGCAAGGTTGAGGCGTCTTATCTGGATATGGATTAACAGATTGTTGTTCAAGGCTGGAAACGGCTTAGACTATCCGCCCCGCCTGCCGGCGGGAGGAATGATATATTAGACAAGGAGGATTAAGGGATGAAAGATTTGATACTTGGTTTTAAACTTCTCAGATATGGATATAAATTAAAGACAAATGTGATGATGCTTATCTTGTTCACTGCAATAGGGTTTGTGGTCGAACTGTCATCACATGGAACGAACATGCTGGGCGGTTTCTACTTTATGCTTATTGGAATGTTTGCCTATCAGATGATAATATACATGAATGCATCGGATTATGTGCAGTCAAGCGCGATGAAAAGAAAACTGGAGGTGGGAATGCCCGTGATCGTGAGTACTGTTGTATATCTTGTAATGCTCACGATACTGATTGCGGAGAAATATATACTTATCAGGATGTACCCGGAGAATACAGAAAACTATCAGGATACATTGTTTATGATCATATTTATATTGTTCGGAGCTATGATATTCTGTGGCGTATGTTACAAATATTTTGTGGCAAGCTTTATCGTGTTTATGCTGGTGATAATAACCTGCATGTCAATAATCAGTTCCTGGCTGTGTCACCATCATATATCAGAGGTTATAAGCCTTGGACTTGTAAAACTTGCTGTCCTTGGATATGCGGCCATCCTTTTGGGTGGTGTTATAGAGTATTTGATCAGTTCACTTCTCTACAGAAAACAGTTGTCAGAGTATGCAATGAGTGGACTCAGCAAGAGCATGAAGTAAATGAAAATACAACTAAACTTAATAAAATAGACGGAACAGAGCCGGTTGCGGATTGTGCAGGATTGCCGAAGAGAGGGCGGTCACAGCAGAAGATTTGTAACCGGCTCTATTGCTATTATCAGGTGAGTGGAATATAATATTTAAGAATGTGTGTGCTGGAAAAATCCGGCAGCAGCGCATAAGAGTAATGTATAAAATGCAGAATCATAACGACAAACACTGATAAGTCAGCATATGAATTTGAAAAGAAAGATAAAAGAAAGATATAAGGAATTTATATGGTACAGAACATATTGTTTGATCTGGATGAGACACTGCTGGACTTCAAGCGCAGCGAGAGCAGAGCGCTCTCCAATATGCTTAAGCATATAGGGGTGGAGCCTACAGAAAAGGTCATATCCAGATACAGCGAGATTAACAAATCGAGATGGAAACTGCTTGAACAGGGACTGCTCACAAGGCAGCAGGTTAAGGAGAGCAGATATGAGATACTTTTTGCAGAGCTGGGAGTTGAATACTCTGCTGCGGAGGCGACAGCCTACTATGAGGATCAGCTCAGCCAGAAGGGATTTGTATTCCCTGATACGATAAAGCTGCTTGAAATCTTGCACGAAAGATACAGAATGTATATTGTGTCAAATGGCGGCTCAAATGTACAGAGCGGACGACTTTTGGACAGTGGTATAGGAAAGTATTTTGAGGATATATTCATATCTGAGGATGCCGGAGCAGAGAAACCGTCCAGAGAATTCTTTGACTATTGTTTTGGCAGGAGACCAGAGATAAAGGCAGATGATACTGTGATCATAGGAGACAGTCTGACATCAGATATACAGGGTGGAATAAATGCCAGGATAAGGACGATATGGTTCAACCCTGACGGTCAGCAGGCGGCGGATATACATCCGGACTATGAAGTGAAAACACTTATGGAGATACCGGTGCTGCTTGAAGAGCTGTAAGCAAAAAAGCAAAATTATTTATCGGGACAGGATACAAATGAGTCCGGATATAAATGAGTCCAGATTGAAATAAACAGGAATAGACAAATATACAGAGGTAGTACATGAAGATAAGAGATTTGATCACACAGGATAAGGCGACACTCTCATTTGAGGTGTTCCCACCAAAGAAAGATACTGACTTTGCGGATGTTGAGGCTGCCGCACTTGGCATAGCGGCGCTAAAGCCTGACTATATGAGTGTAACCTACGGCGCTGGCGGAAGTACAAAGGGTCACACCATACAGCTTGCGCGGGAGATACAGGAGAAGTACGATGTTCCGACTATAGCACATCTCACATGCGTGTGTGCCTGCAGAGACGGAATAAAGAATGCGCTTGTGGAGATGAAAAACGCAGGGATAGAGAATATACTCGCCCTTCGCGGAGATATACCGAAGAACTATGATGGACAGGTGTTTACTGAGTTTTCGCATGCATCCGAGCTGGTGGAGCTCATCAAGGAGTCGGGTGACTTCTGTGTGGGCGGTGCCTGCTATCCTGAGGTACATCCGGATTCTGCAAATAAGCATGATGACATAGCCGGGCTTAAGAAGAAGGTCGATGCCGGATGTGATTACCTGACTACACAGATGTTTTTTGATAACAACATTTTCTTTAATTTTATGTACAGAGTCAGGGAGGCGGGAATAAACGTCCCGATCATACCGGGAATCATGCCAATCACAAAGCGTGTCCAGGTCAGGAATGCGGTGAAACTTTCAGGATGTAATGTGCCTGAGAGATTCAAGAGTATAGTGGATGCATTTGGCGATACAGAGGCGGCCATGAGACAGGCGGGAATCGCATATGCAACAGACCAGATCATCGATCTCATGGCAAATGGAGTAAAGCATATACATGTGTACTCCATGAATAAGCCGGAGGTCGCAGCCGGAATACAGAAGAATCTCAGTGAGATACTTAAAGTCTGATAATATACAGATGTATATCAAATAAAAGAAAGAAGGAATAAAAAATGACACTCGAAGTTTTACAGAAGGACATGATAGCAGCAATGAAGGCAAGAGATAAGGAGAGAAAGGACAGCATATCATCTCTCGTATCGGCAGTTAAAAAAGTTGGTATAGACAACGGCTGCAGAGACAATATACCGGAGGATATAGTTGACAGTGTTATCCTCAAGGAGATCAAGTCTGTGAAGGAGCAGATCGACACATGTCCTGCAGACAGAACAGATCTGCTTGAGCAGTACAAGGCAAGATATGATGTGTTCAACGAGTATGCGCCAAAGCTTTTGTCAGAGGATGAGGTCAGAGAGATACTCACCACAAAGTTTGCTGATGTGATCGCAACCAAGAACAAGGGACAGATCATGAAGACAGTCATGGCAGAGCTCAAGGGTAAGGCTGACGGCAAGGTTATCAATCAGGTTGTTGCAGAGCTTTGCAAATAATAGTTTCTGAAAGAAATCAAATCTGCGAATTAGTGGACTGAATTAGTGGAGAAAAATATGAAGTTTGTAGGAATTGAGAAGAAGGAACAGGGCAAGTTCATCACAAGGTATGATGTGAAGTATGAGACAGTAGATGGCATACTGAAAAATTATGAGATGATAAGCAGAAACGGCGATATCACAGATTTTGAGGGACTTCACGGCAAGGCTGCGGATGCAGTTGTCATCATAGCCACAGACGAGAATGATGAGAAGATCCTGATAGACAGAGAATACAGACTGGCTCCTGGCGAGTGGGTATACAATTTCCCTGCAGGACTGATAGATCCGGGAGAGACACCAGAGGTCAGTGCAAAGCGTGAACTCATGGAGGAGACGGGACTTGAGCTGTACGAGATCACGGATACAATAGGGACAAGCTACAGCGCTGTCGGATTTTCAAATGAGACAAATATGTGCGTGGTGGGCAAGGCAAGAGGCGAGTTTAAGCCGAGCACATCAACTTTGGAAGAGATCACACCTGGCTGGTACACAAAGGCCGAGGTTAGAGAGTTGCTAAAGACTGAGAAGTTCGCAGCCAGAACCCAGGCGTTTTGCTATGTATGGAGCAGGAAGTAGAAGGAGTATGTGTATGGAGAAATTACCAGGAAAGGGTATGGTTACGGTGTCATCTGTCATCATGCTCATATGGGGACTTGTAAATGCAGGATATTATGATGTGGCAAAGCTTGTGCTTGCGGATGATCCATCATCTAAGGCTATCGCGTGTGGTGTTGTGGTTGGAATCGCGTCACTTGCAGCGGTCATAGGCGGAATATTTGGAATAGCTGGAAGCAACAAGGTGGCAAAGGCATCTGCGATAGTTGTGTGGGCAGCATTTTTGCTCATATTTGCCATTGTGAGTGGAATAGTAGCACTTGTGGCAGGAGACAGCAAGGTTATTGGAGTTGTCATGATGATAGTTGGGATCATTGTTCCATTTATCATGTTCATGGGAGCATCAAAGAACAGAGCAAAGTAATTTATGAGAAGTAACAGTTATAGGTTTTTTCAGAACAGAGAATGTAAATTTTTCCCATGCCATGAGGTACAGGATGAAGATGATTTTAACTGTCTGTTCTGTTATTGCCCTTTATATCTCGATGACAACTGTATAGGATCCCCGGAATATATCATAACAGGGCGGGGGCAGCGGATAAAGGACTGCAGCTCGTGCCTGGTGGTCCACAGTCCGGAGATGTACGATAAAGTAATCGCACATCTGCGCAGACAGGACGAAATCCTGCGTGTGGATCTGCGCAAAATGAAAAGTTTGTTGATGGACAGACTTTTTCAGATCACTCACATAAATGATATGGATGAGGATATGCGCGCGGAACATAGACTGGTGGCTGATCGGGTGGTGGATAGGATCATGACTAGCTCCTTGTCAGAAAAACCAAATAGCAAAGGAACAGCTTTGGACTGTACGGAAACAGTTTTGAACCCCATGGAAGTGTCTGTTCTGCTGCAGTCATTTGCGGGGGAATGTGTCCACAAGGGATACCTGGAATTTGGAAATAAAAAGATAGAGTGCACTGTACTTGAACAGATTGACACAGCCGGTGTTGAAAAAGGTTACTTATATGCATTTCATGCGCCGGATGTTGACCTGGAGAGTGCAGGGTCGGTTCTTGAGCAGTATTACATGGAGACATTTCAGGTGGCATGCATGGATGTCATAAGAGGGTGGATACAGGGATATCTTGAGAGGAAGAACAGTGTATATGAGAAGAAGTATTGCAGTCCGTCATTCGGTCCGGGATATTATGGAATGGGCATGGATGCTGTACCTGAGCTGCTTGGACTTATGGATGCATCACAGGTAGGCGTGTCATGGAACGGAGAACGTATGTCGCCGAAGATGAGTCTTGTTGGAACATATCTGATCGCGGGTGAAGATGTGTTTGCGGTGGATTCTGATTGCAGAGACTGTATTGGACATAGCGGTGGCTGTGAATTCTGTATAAAGCACTGAATTTATACCAAGTAGGAGCAGAGTTATTCTGCTCCTACTTAGAATTATAGTTATTAGTCCAAATCGAAACTAAAGACCGCTTTGTCGAAATTGCGGTTCTTTAAATCTTCATCTGAAATGATCCAAAAGATATTCCATAGACAACCAACGTTGTAACCATATTGAAACAGCAGATGTGTTTTTGTGTTTACATCCGGAATATTACCACCCGTAGGATAACCGAATAATTTGTTTCCGTCATACGAAAGATATTCGATATCATAATCTGGAGCAACTTCTTCAAGACGGTCAAATAGGTCACAGTCAAGCACATCTCCCAGTGGCTGATAATCTGTGGTGAGTTCAAACTCGACAGCCTTTTCCTCAAAAGTTTCTATAAAATACTTTGAATAATATGGAACAGGCGGCTCAGTTCTATTTAAATTTGACAGGTCGCCGTTGTACCAGATCACCTTGTGATAAGCCGAATTTTCGGGGTCGTCAGCAACGCTTTCAACCCATTTGTTGGTCTGGTGAATTGAGTCGATTTCTCCGCTCCAGAAAAAATATAAAATACCCGTGTGCGGAAGCTTGTTTTCAATATCCAAGTCGGCAATGTCCGCAAGATTGATTTGAGCAACAAGCTGCATTGCTGATTTTTCGTACCGCTCAGTGTCATCTCCGCGCTTGCAGGAATAGCCCGACATTGTGGGATATGGAATTTCGGGCGGAAGATCGGGAAAGCCACCGATTTTACTTGTGCCTTTTGCAATTACATTTTCCACATCCTTCACACACATTTTAATAGTATTTTTTCGGTAGTCTTTAATACTTTCTGCAATATCAGTGTGTCCTTCTTTAATAAGGAATTCAATCAAATCCATTTCGTGCATTTTCATTTTATACCCCCTAATCCCTATTTGTTAAAGTCAACACATTCATTATACCTTATATCGCCAAATTTGCATACACATGTAATTGATACCCTACCTTTTGGATTTCCTCGCCAGAAATACCAGACTGACGGTAAGCGTCACAGCCTCGGTCACAGGTGCAGCAAACCACAAGCCGTTGCCATCGGTCAAAACTGGGAACGTCAGTATACACACACTGCTGAGTATGATGTTTCGGAGCAGTGATATACACAGCGACTGCCCGGATTTCAGTATGGCCTGAAGATAGTAGGAGGTCATCAGGTTGATCCCAAATGGCACAAATGCAAAGAAGTACGCTCTGACACCAAGATCGGCAATGACACCAAGACCTTCATTCATATCTATAAACACACTGCAGAGCATCCTTGGAAAAAGTATTCCAAGAAGTGAGAACAGCGCACCCATGATCAGGATGGTTGTGTAAGCCATTCTTTTTATGGTGTTTATTCTGCCTATGTTATTTGCTCCGTAGTTGGTCGAGATCACAGGCTGCACAGACTGACCAACTCCTGTGAACAGAGAATTGAACAGGATGACGCAGTTGGAGATGACGCTGTATATGGACAGGGCATTCTCACCGCAGTACTTCAATATCTGTATGTTGAACAGCAGCACTATAAATCCATTTGCAAATTCATTGAAGAAACTCGGGATACCGGCTGTCACGATATTCTTCATGCTGTTCAGGATCCTGTGTGGCATTATGAAACGCAGCTCATTCTTCTTGCTGAGGAAATGTGATGAGGCGACAAGTACCTGGATCAGCATACCGACAACAGAGGCAAGCGCGGCTCCGCCGATTCCCTGCTTCAGCGGGAATATCAGTACGATGTCCATCACGATATTGAACACTCCGCCTAGCAGGACGCCTGCCATGGCGCGGTTCGGATCATTGTCAGCCCTCACAAATATAGCTACGAAGTTGGAAAATACGGCAACCGGTAGGAACACATTTATATAGTGCATGTATGACATGGCATATGGGTATAGAGTGGCATTTGCGCCCATAAGTCTAAGCAGTGATGGCATGCATGTTACGTACAGTATCCACAGCAGTGCGGTGATTGCCGCGATCATCATGAATGACACGGTGAAGTAACGGTTAGATTTCACCGTGTTGCCACTTCCTCTGTGCACGCTCATCTGTACCGAGCCACCTACGCCAAAGAGAATCCCGGTTGACATAAGTATGCACAGCAGTGGCGTTGTGATGCTCAGAGCGGCCAGGGCATCAGCTCCAACACCTTTGCCAATGACGATGGCATCAGTTAGAGTGTATATGGACATGACCATGGCACTTCCAAGGGAAGGAATGAGAAATTTGAAGTAAAGCTTTTTCAGATTGTCTCTTAACAGGTTCATTTGTAAATCTCCTTAACAAAAATAGTTCATAATTGAAAATCATTGAAAATCGGAAAGACACATGATCGAGGGGACACATTATCCTGCTAGCCGCATAAAAAAAGAGCCAGATAAGATAAAGTATCTTATCTGGCTCATGAAAATTCTGATATATTTTTATCGCGATTCATGTTCCATCCGGGAATCCTGCATCTGCAGAACACCTTGCAAGGTATATTAATATTCAACATACCGTCCGACTTGTGTTATTATAACATGAGGCATAAAAATGTCAAGGATTAATAAGGGGGTATTATGGAGTATAGAGTGACAGATGCAAATGATATAGATATGCTGATGGATGTCAGATTGTCCATGCTTAGGATAGTCAATGATCTTCCTGTTGATTACATATTTGATGATGAATTGGTGGTGAGCAGCAGAAGGTATTTTCTTGAGGGTGATCAGACAACAGTTGTAGCTGTCGATGACGGAAGATGTGTGGCGTGTGCCAGTATGTCTTATATTGAAATAATGCCAACATTTTCTCACTCATCAGGAAAGAGAGCACATCTCATGAATGTATATACAGAAGAGCACTATCGGAGAAGAGGAATCGCCAGGCATCTTGTGAATATGCTTATAGAGGACGCGTGTGTACATGGTGCCACGGAGATAAGCCTTGATGCCACGGAAAGCGGTAGACCGCTGTATGAATCAGTGGGATTTAAGGCATCTGAGGAGTGCATGGTTATAGATATACAGCAATTATGATACTTTTGATAATAGACAGTTTACATACATATATTTACGGAGACAGACGGAGGCAGACATAGCTATGGAAGTAAGAGATAGCATAAAAAAAAGACGCAGTATTAGAAAGTTTAAAGATATCCCAGTGGAGCCGGCGGTTATAAGACAGCTTATCGAGGCTGCGGTTGCAGCTCCATCGGCAAAGAACAGGCAGCCGTGGAAGTTTATAGTACACACAGGCGCTGCGAAAGAAGAGATCTGCGATGCCATGGAGGCGGGACTTGCAAGAGAAAAGTCAGGTCAGACCATACTCCCAGGATGGACATGCGGTCACGCGGACGCGGATAATACGCTCCATGTCATGAGGGAGGCACCTGTTCTTATAGCTGTATTAAACACAAATGGCAGAACTCCGTATGAGGACATAGACACAGACCACAGGATTGCAGAGATATGCGACAGCCTTTCCATAGGCGCGGCGATCCAGAACCTGCTGCTTGAGGCGACAGCCCACGGTCTTGGTACGCTGTGGATCGCAAATACCTGCTTTGCCTACCCGGAGCTTGTAAAGTGTATAGGAACAGAAGATCAACTCATAAGTGTTGTCTCGGTGGGCTATGCTGCAGAGAATCCGGATATGAGACCTAGAAAGAAAATGGAAGAAGTGCTGGAATACAGATAATTACAACAAGGAGGACATACAGACATGTCACTGGAAAAGGCAGAAAAGTTTCTTGAAGATAAAGGATATGTAGACAGGATCATACTTATGGATGCTCCGACGGCAACTGTTGCCATGGCAGCGGAGGCGCTTGGAGTTGAGCCGGGCATGATCGCCAAGACCATGGCATTCATACAGGATGACAAGATAGTACTCATACTCACCGAGGGAACAGCCAGAGTTGACAACAGGAAATATAGAGACAGATTCCACGTCAAGGCGAAGATGGTGCCATTTGACAGCGTGGATGAGCTTGTCGGACATGCACCGGGCGGCGTGTGTCCATTTGGTATAAATCCGGGGATAGATGTATACCTTGATGAGAGCCTCAAGAGATACGAGAGGGTTTTCCCTGCAGCGGGCAATGACCACAGTGCGGTGAATCTGACTATAGAAGAGCTCCTTGAGGTGTCCGGGGCTGCTGGCTGGGTTGACGTATGTAAGGAAACGGAGAGACAAAATGAATAATCCGATAAAAGATCTAACAAAACGTGAATGGCTAATCTGGCTGAGTTCCATGGCTATAGTGCTTGTGTCGAATCTTCTCACTGCAGATCTGGACATTCTCACACTTGCAGCGGCCCTCATAGGCGTAACATCGCTTATATTTGCGGCAAAAGGGAATGTGTGGGCACAGATACTGATGGTGGTTTTTAGTATACTGTATGGAATCATATCCTTCAGGTTCCGTTACTGGGGGGAGATGATAACCTACCTCGGGATGACGATGCCGATGGCGGTGTGGTCCGCCATAACGTGGTTCAGGAATCCGTCAGAGGGCAACAGCAGTGAGGTTGCCATACAGAAACTGACAAGAAGACATGTGATATGGCTCACTGTCAGCACGGTGCTTGTAACGGTTGTATTCTACTATATACTCATGCTGCTTGACACGCCGAACATAGTGTTCAGCACTATATCCATAGTCACAAGTTTCCTGGCGGCGGCACTCACCATGCTGAGATCGTCATACTATGCGGTGGGATATGCAGCAAATGATGTGATTCTGATAGTTTTGTGGGTTCTCGCGTCGCTTGAGAATCCGGCATATATTCCTGTAGTTGTAAACTTCGTCATATTCTTTGCGAATGATATGTATGGCTTTGTGAGCTGGAAAAAGAGGGAAGTGAGGCAGGCTGTGGATTTGTAGGAGATTGTGTTGTGTAGAAACAACTGCCTTGTATGTTCACAGTGAGCAGGCAGACAGAATGGTAAAAGAATAAATAGCATATAAGTGAAATCTTATCATAGCAGGAGGGTGCACAGATGAATATCAACATAAGAGAGTACACAACAGAAGATGCAAAGTCAGCATCAGAGATATGGAATCAGGTTGTTGATGACGGAGTGGCATTTCCACAGGAAGAAGACCTGTCTCCGGAAGAGGGAGATGCATTTTTCAAAGAGCAGACATATACCGGTATCGCCGAGAACGCAGAGAGTGGTGAGATGGTAGGACTCTACATACTTCATCCGAACAACGTTGGAAGATGCGGACATATATGTAACGCCAGCTATGCCGTGAGACGCGATATCCGCGGTGAGCACATAGGAGAAAAGCTTGTGCTTGACTGTATCTCCATGGCAAAGAAGAAAGGCTTTGGAGTGCTCCAGTTCAATGCCGTAGTAGCATCAAATGTACATGCACTCCATCTGTATAAAAGGATTGGTTTTACTCCGCTGGGAGTTATCCCGGGAGGATTCAGAATGCCGGATGGACATTACGAGGATATCATTCCGCACTATTATGATCTTAGAAAAGATGCAGATCAGTAATGAGTTGCAGCATACGGTGTAACATCACAGAAAAATATGTTGATGTTACGATCTGACAGCGGTATACTTGTTGTCAGAGAATTGGATAGTATATGGGGAGCTGGCGAGTTAGCCGGCTGAGAGGAGGCTGAACGCTTCGACCCACAACCTGATGCGGATAATGCCGCCGTAGGGATACGTTTGATACATACATAATGATGTAAGAAAGAAGAGACGCATTCCTGTGTCTCTTTTTTCATAAGGAGGGACCCACGTAAGTGGGAGGATTCCTTGTGAAGTACGCAGACGCCGCGCGAAGCGCCTTTCATGCGTCTGCTCCTTTATAAGGGGAAATCCACGTAAGTGGGATATTCCTAAAGTGGCTGATTGGGGGCACCACCTTCCGCCACTATAAAAGTGTAAGAGAAACAAATATTAGATCTGGCACAGATTTATAAAGCCGGATCAGATTGGAGGAACAGATGAGAAATTACACAACACAGATGGACGCTGCAAGAAAAGGTATAGTGACACCTGAGATCGAGAAGGTTGCAGAGAAAGAGCATATGTCCACTGAGGCGCTGATGAAACTGGTAGGAGAGGGCAAGGTTGCAATACCAGCCAACAAAAAGCACACATGCTTAAACCCAGAGGGAGTTGGAAGCATGCTGAGGACCAAGATCAATGTCAACCTTGGTGTGTCAAGAGACTGCAAGGATTATGGTATCGAGATGCAGAAGGTTATGAGTGCTGTCGAGATGGGAGCAGAGGCGATCATGGATCTGTCAAGCCACGGCAATACACAGCCGTTCAGACAGAAACTTACTTCAGAGTGTCCGGCTATGATAGGAACTGTGCCGGTATATGACAGTGTTATTCATTATCAGAGAGATCTCGCAACTCTTACTGCACAGGATTTCATCGATGTGGTTCGTATTCATGCGGAGGATGGAGTTGATTTTGTGACTCTCCACTGCGGAATAACAAGAAAGACGATCGAACAGATCAAGAAACATAAGAGAAAGATGAATATAGTCAGCCGTGGAGGAAGTCTCGTATTTGCATGGATGACCATGACTGGTAACGAGAATCCGTTCTACGAGTATTTTGACCAGATCCTTGATATATGCGAGGAATACGATGTGACAGTATCACTTGGAGATGCATGTCGTCCGGGATGTCTTGCGGATGCAACGGATGTATGTCAGATAGAGGAGCTTGTAAGACTTGGAGAGCTGACAAAGCGCGCGTGGGATCATAATGTACAGGTTATGGTTGAGGGCCCTGGTCATGTGCCACTCAATCAGATCGCGGCCAACATGGAAGTTCAGAAGACACTCTGTATGGGCGCACCATTCTACGTACTTGGACCTCTTGTCACAGATATAGCACCGGGATACGATCACATCACAAGTGCCATAGGCGGAGCGGTCGCAGCCATGAACGGCGCAGCATTCCTCTGTTATGTCACACCAGCAGAGCACCTTGCCCTGCCAAATGTTGACGATGTTAAGCAGGGAATCGTCGCATCCAAGATAGCAGCCCATGCGGCAGATATAGCAAAGGGGATACCTGGAGCGAGGGATATAGACGACAAGATGGCGGATGCGAGGCGTGTTCTCGACTGGGATGCACAGTTTGCATGTGCCATAGATCCTGAGACTGCAAAGGAGATCAGGGACAGCAGAAAGCCTGATGACGAGTACAGCGATACATGTAGTATGTGTGGCAAATTCTGTGCTGTCAGATCCATGAACAAGGCATTGTCAGGGGAATACATAGATATACTGTAATTTCCAAGAAACTTAAAATATAAAAAAGATACGGCAGTATATGTCCATCTCGGCATGTACTGCTGTTTTTATATGCATAACATGATAGAAAATATATGGGAATAAGTACAAAAAAACGGGTGTTCAGCCGAAGATGTTTACTATTTTGCCTATTGTAATGCCGGGTGAACGAGTTTAGAATAAAACCGAAAACAGGAGTAAATTATAGAAAAGAAGGGAAAAAAGTGAACAAAGATCTTACTGTGGGAAGGCCTGAATCCGTGCTTTGGAGATTCTGCCTGCCACTTTTCGGAAGTGTGATATTTCAGCAGCTCTATAACATAGCGGACAGCTTTGTGGCGGGGCAGTTCATAGGAGAAAATGCTCTGGCGGCGGTCGGCAACAGCTATGAGATAACACTTATCTTCATAGCATTTGCATTTGGATGCAATATAGGCTGTTCGGTCATAGTATCCCAGCTGTTCGGGGCAAAGAAATACAGCGAGATGAAGACTGCGGTCTGGACTACTTTCATAGCAAGCGCGGTACTTGTGGCGGTTCTCATGCTGGTTGGATTCCTGCTTGGAGAGAGACTGCTGGCACTTATTGATACCCCGGATGAGCTGATGAGAGATTCGCTTACTTATCTGAACATATACATATTGGGCGTGCCATTTTTGTTCTTCTACAACATAGCGACAGGAATATTCTCCGCGCTGGGCGACTCGAGAACACCTTTCATATTTCTTGCCATCTCATCGGTGTCCAACATAGCCGTTGATATACTGTTTGTAAAGACATTTGAGATGGGGGTAAATGGAGTTGCGTGGGCTACATTCATCTGTCAGGGCGTGAGCGCTGTACTTGCGATAATAGTTGTGTTTAGACGTCTGGCGGCAGTTCGCACTGAGGGGAAGGTCCGTGTATTTTCAGGAAGCATGCTGGGCAAGATAGCAGTCATAGCCATACCGAGCATACTTCAGCAGAGCTTTATCTCAGTTGGAAATATAATTATTCAGAGCGTCATCAATGGATTTGGAGCCTCTGTCATAGCAGGATATGCGGCGGCTGTAAAGCTCAACAATCTCGTCATAACGTCATTTACAACACTTGGAAATGGAATATCCAACTATACCGCACAGAATCTTGGCGCGGGCAAGATCGACAGGATAGGACAGGGACTTAAAGCTGGAATAAAGCTCATATGGGGACTATGCATACCATTTGCGGTTTTGTACTTCTTCTTTGGCCGTTATGGCATGTATCCATTTATGGAGAACAGGACAGGACTTGCCCTTGACACGGGAGTCACGTATCTCAGGATACTGGCGCCGTTCTACTTTGTAGTATCGGCAAAACTTGTAGCGGATGGAATACTAAGGGGAACAGGCATGATGGGCAGATTCATGACATCGACATTTACAGATCTGATACTCAGGGTGGTGCTGGCGATAGTGCTGTCAAGAGTTATAGGTTCCGCCACAGGAATATGGCTGGCCTGGCCGATAGGCTGGACTATAGCAACAGTCCTGTCACTAGTATTCTGTGTGAATGGAATAAAAAAACTTAAGAACAGGAGAGAGTATGAAGTCGGATAGAAATAAAAAAATATGGGGAGCTGTATTTGCAGTTCTGGGGATATTGGGAGCGATATTGTTTGTGCTACCTGTGACACGTGGAAGCAGGATTAATATAGGTACTATGCTGGGAGTTGCTGTGTTTGGAGCGGCCGCTTTGTATGGATTCTTTAAGCGGAGGATAGATAGTGTCATTAAAAACTGGTGGGAGAAAAAGGCGGGCAGGGTGTGCCTGACTATTATTATGGTGATCGCTATAGGTGTGCTGGCTCTCACTGCAGTCATAACTGGAAATATGGTATATGCGGCAAATGTAAAACCGATGCAGGATGCGACCGTTGTGGTACTGGGCTGTGCAGTCAGGGACGGCGGTCCTAGCCTGATGCTCAGAGAGAGACTTGAAGCTGCAAAAAAATATCTTGATGATAATCCTCAGGCGGTATGTGTAGTTTCAGGCGGTCAGGGCGCTGATGAAAGTATATCAGAGGCTCAGTGCATGTATGAGTATCTCACAGAGCACGGAATAGATGCTTCCAGAATATATATGGAAGATAAGTCAACCTCCACAAGGGAGAATATAAAGTTTTCAGCTGAGGTCATATCGCAGAACGGCCTTCCAGGGAAGATGAATATAGTGACAAATGAATTCCATGAGTACAGGGCGAGAAAGATAGCAGAAAAGCAGGGGATAGACAGCGGTTCCATATCCGGAGGTACAGCGTGGTGGCTCCTTCCAACATACTATGTCAGGGAGATGACGGGTATACTGTATGAGTGGATCAGTGGCTGACGAGTGGACGGACATGATGTGTGACGGGCAAGACCGACATTAAAGTGCTGACAGGTGTACAATCGGTGATATTTGGTTGAAATGCACAGATAACCTTGAAAAAGCCTTGTAATATTTCTTGAAAAATGCATGTAAAAACTTACTTCTAATTGAAAGAAATTATGTTATAATGACTCTGTATGATACAAGTACAGTATCTGATTAAAAGGAGAACGAGATGAACAAATTAGAACTTCAGAAAAAAGCTGTAGAAGTTCGCAAGGGCATTGTTACAGGTGTGTACAATGCAAAGAGCGGACATCCAGGCGGCTCATTATCAGCAGCAGACCTGTTTACTTATCTTTATTTCGAGGAGATGAATGTGGATCCTAAGAATCCTGAGGACGAGAATCGTGACAGATTTGTGCTCTCAAAGGGACACACAGCTCCGGGCTACTACGCAGCACTTGCGTTAAAAGGCTTTTTCCCAATAGAAGACTTAAAGACACTCAGACATGTTGGATCTTACCTTCAGGGACATCCTGACAAGAAGCACACTCCGGGCGTGGATATGTCATCAGGATCACTGGGACAGGGACTTTCAGTTGCAGTAGGTATGGCACTTGCAGCAAAGATGCAGGGCAAGGATTACAGAACATACTGTCTCTGCGGTGATGGAGAGATCCAGGAGGGACAGATATGGGAGGCAGCTATGTTCGCAGGACATAGAAAGCTTGACAATCTGTGCGTTATAGTAGATAACAACAATCTTCAGATTGACGGAACGGTTGAGGATGTATGTTCACCATATCCTATAGATGAGAAGTTCAAGGCATTCAACTTCCATGTTATCAATATCAATGGCAATGACTTTGATGAGATCGACAAGGCATTTGCTGAGGCACGTGCCCACAAGGGTGAGCCTACAGCGATCATCGCCCACACAGTAAAGGGCAAGGGTGTATCATTCATGGAGGACAAGGCCGGCTGGCATGGAAAGGCTCCGAATGAAGAAGAGTACAAGATTGCCATGGAAGAACTTGAGAAGGAGGCTGCAGCATTATGATAGAGAATAAAGCAATCGCAACCAGAGAGAGCTATGGCAATGCCTTAGTAGAGATCGCAAAGAAGCATGACAATCTTGTAGTTTTAGATGCAGACCTTGCAGAGGCAACCAAGACAGTTATTTTTAAGAAAGCTTATCCGGAGCGCCACATTGACTGTGGTATCGCGGAGGCGAACATGGCAGGTATTGCCGCAGGAATGTCAACGTGTGGATATGTTCCTTTTATGAGTTCATTTGCAATGTTTGCAGCAGGACGTGCATTTGAGCAGGTGAGAAATACCATCGGCTACCCACATCTGAATGTGAAGATTGGTGCCACACACGCAGGAATCTCAGTAGGTGAGGATGGAGCAACACATCAGTGCTGTGAGGATATAGCACTGATGAGAGAGATCCCGGGCATGGTTGTCATCAATCCATGTGATGATGTAGAGGCAAGAGCAGCAGTGAAAGCTGCATACGAGTATGTAGGACCTGTATATCTCAGATTTGGAAGACTGGCAGTTCCGGTTCTCAATGATGAGAGCACATACAAGTTTGAGATCGGTAAGGGTGTTAAGCTCAAGGACGGCAAGGACATATCTATCATAGCTACAGGACTTTGTGTATCTGAGGCTGTGAAGGCTGTGGATATGCTCGCTGCTGATGGTATAGATGCGGAGATTATCAACATACACACTATTAAGCCTATTGATGAGAATATCATCGTGGAGACAGCTCAGAAGACAGGAAGAGTGTTTACAGTTGAGGAGCACTCCATCATAGGCGGCCTCGGAAGTGCTGTTGCAGAGGTGCTTGCTGAGAAGTGTCCTACAAAGCTGACAAGGATCGGTGTGAGAGATACATTCGGTGAGTCAGGCCCTGCAAAGGAACTGCTTCACAAGTATGAGCTTGATGCCGAGGGTATCTATAAGCAGATCAAGGCTGCACTGTAATCCTGATGCGATAATTTGGACTATATGGCAGATATATAAGCTGAAATAGCTGAGACTAAATATCTGCGAAAGACATAGAGCGTTATATACAGATGGGGGAGCCTGCCGGTGGCAGGCTCTTTCCATATATACGTATGGGTAGGCTGATGTCCGGTAAAACATACCATGTACATCCGGCTGATACCAGAAGTTACAATACACAAGGGCTGAAGACCAGATGAAACTGGAGAACTTTACAGAAGAGAGGTAGGAATCATATGGGCAGAGAGTATGTAGAGGAACTTAAGACCCGCGTGCTAAGCGGTGGAGCGGAGATCACATATGACGAAGCTCTGAAGCTGGCACATGAGGATCTGGATATACTGGCGGCTTCAGCAAATGAGATAAGAGAGCATTTCTGCGGAGACCGGTGTGATGTGTGTTCGGTCATAAGCGTGAAGGAGGGCAGATGCACAGAGAACTGCAGATACTGTGCACAGTCCAGAATAGCGAAGAAGGATATACCAGAGATAAATCTGCTTGGTGATGCAGCGGTGACTGAGGGCGCAGACGTGGACTACGGCAAGGGAAGCTTCAGGTACTGCCTTGTGGCTGAGGGCAGGCGACTTTCAAAGCGAGAGGTTGAGCTTGCAGAGAAAACAGTACAGGATATACACGACAACGTGGATATTAATATATGCGCATCGTTTGGCTTGCTGGATCAGGAGGATTTCACGAAGCTTAAGGGTGCGGGACTATCGATGATACATAACAACCTTGAGACCTCGCCGGCATATTTCCCGGAGGTGTGTACCAGTCACACGCAGGAACAGAAGAAGGCGACAATACGCGCTGCAAAGGCTGCGGGACTTATGGTGTGCAGTGGAAGTCTGTTCGGCATGGGAGAGTCACTTGAGGACAGGGTGGCGCTTGCATTTGAACTCAGAGAGCTTGGCGTGGATTCGGTTCCGATGAACCTCCTCAATCCGAGGGAGGGAACGCCGTTCTACGACAAGACGCCGCTTACTGAGGAGGAGTACGTCAGAACGATAGCGGTATACAGATTTGTCATGCCAAAAGTCATGATAAGGCTTGCGGCTGGAAGAGGAAGATATGAGGACAACGGCGAGGCTGCACTTGCAGCCGGAGCAAATGCGGTCATAAGTGGAGACTTTCTCACAACAGATGGCACATCGTTTGACCTTGACTTTGACATGATACAGAGAAAAGGATTTACCACGGACAGAGTGCATTTGACAGAGTGATATGTCTGAGGCATGACTCAACAGTGTGAGTAAGTTGGTATATTTGTGACATGTAATGTCATGGAATTGTAGTTACAGATGGAAAAGGAGAAGATATATTATGAAGATTTATGACAGGATCATGGGACTTGGAACAAAGATGACAGACATGGATGCATCCACATACCAGGGCGCATTCATAGGTAAGATATCCTACACGGTGGATAGAGAGAAGGCAGAAGCTGCCGACAGCATTACATATGAGTATGGCGATGTGAAGGAGAATGCTTTCATGTACATACTCTCAATACTTGGTAAAGTAGCAGGAGAGGAGACTCCTGTTGAGAAGATGACCATCACACTCGTAAAGGCGTCTGACAAGGAGAAGGATATCAAAAGAGTTGAGAAGGCTGATTATGAGGATGAGAAGCCGTTCCACACATTTACAAAGGAAGAGGTATATGCATTCAGCAAGGAGACAGGAGACGAGAATAAGATTCACCTCACAGATCATCCAGTAGTCCAGGGAATGCTGCTCTTACGCACCGCAGCATGTGCGCATGAGGATTTGAAGAGACTTGATGTGAAGTTTGTAGAGCCCTCATACGCAGAGGAAGACCTTATGTGGGGCAGCAACGGAAGAGAGCTTGTTCTCTATGCAGATGGTTATGTAAAGGCGTCGTTTAAGGTGGTTAGATAATCTTTTAAGATTTGGCTGCAGATAGATCAATTTATGATGAATACAAGAATAAAGTAAAAATTAGGTTATGGTGAGCGGTGTTTATTTCGAGCTGTAGTATTATCAGTATACGAATGACATGAAAAAACCTGTTGATGCCACAGATGAAAAGCTGCCACAGTTTTTGAAGACTGTGGCAGCTTTTTTGTGCGAAATTAGGAATTCTCGCTGTTTAGTTTATCTTGATGAAATCGGACATCATGTATCCTGTGATCTTTTTGCCGTTTTTGGTAAATGTGATCTTATACCATACAGACTTATCGGAGGCTGTTGCTGAACCGATTATCTGTATTTTAGTACCACGGCCAAGTTCTGTGATGATGCTGTGGTTTGTTCCTGCCCCAGATCTCACACGAACCAGATAGTCAGTGACAACGCCGCTTAGTGATGACAGGACAACAGGTTCAGATGACATATTGGCGTAATAGTATTTGCCGTTGAACGTCTTGTAAGCTCGGATTCTGTATGTATTGCCCTTGGAAAGAGCAGGTGCAATATAGCTTGTCGTCTCAGCTGGCAGGATTTTCACCATAGTATATTTCTTCGTGCTGTCATTGTACTTGTATATCACATAGCCGTTCACGCCGCTGAGCTTTCTCCACTGAAGATATGCCTTGGAGCTCAAATTTGCCATTTTGAATGATCCGCTGAACATTGGCGGAACAGTGCAGGAACTGTATTCTCTGATGTTGCTGTAGCTGGTATATCCGTTTTTCTGTGAAAATGCTTTTATACCGATCTTGTAAACAGTTGATGATGACAATTCGGAAATCGTATATGTTCTGTCGTCTGCACCCTGTATAGTCGATATGGAATCGTAGGTTTTTGTTTTTGTATTATACAGATATACGATGTAACCGGTTGTATTTGCTGTCTTGCTCCACATGATGCGGATTGAACTTGAAGTTCTGGCGAGTGTTATTACATTTGCAGGTTTGTCAGGACCTGTGCTGGCTGTCACGAAAGGTGCAAGAGGTGTGTTGAAATACTTTCCATTGTGCTTGTAGTATGCGGCAACTGTGTAGCTGTACTGGGTGGCAGCCGGAAGACCGGTCTGTGTAAATATCGCGCTGGAAGCGGAGTATGTCTTGCCGATCTTGCTCCATGTAGCAGTCTTGGAATCCCATCGGTAAATTATGTATCCTGCTACATTATTCTCTTTGTTCCACTTTAGTGTAATAGAGTTGCTGGACGCATAGCTTGCTTTTAGACCGCTGACCTGCCCAGGAAGAGTTGTCATACTTATAGCGCCTGATACGACATGCCAGATTGTATCTGTGCTTGTCTTGGTAAACGCACGTATCTTATAACTGTACTCGGTTCCTCCTGCGAGATCTGTGTCTATATAGCTGCTCGTCGCAGAAGATGAACTTGTGTATATGGCCTCATAAGCTTTCTTTGTGCTGTTGTATCTGTATATCCTGTAACCGGATGTGACAGGGATAGGGGTCCATGAAAGTTTTATGGAAGAAGATGATACAGCCTTTGCTGCAAAATTCTCCACATTATCCGGAACTGTGATTCCTGCGGTCTCTGTAGATTTAACTCCGTAGACAGTGCCGGAATTCAGCTTGTAATAACCGCGGACCCTGTATGTATATTTCTTGCCGTCCTGAAGGTTCTTATCTGTAAATGTCAGTTTGCTGGCACCTTTAACTGTGCCGACTGATGTATATGCTCCTGTAGATTCGTCAAGCCTGAGAATCTGATATCCGTACACCTCTGGAACTTTGGTCCATGACAATGTTATAGTTGAATCTGTCGATTCTCTTACAGAGAGGGAAGATGGAGCCTTTGGAGCCTTTATATACCTGAAATTCAAATCCGTCAGGTGATTGTTTATACCAGATATAACACCTGCATCTGAGTACTGCCAATATGAGTGTGCTGTTGTGAGCGTGTCTGTGTCATTGTACTGGGCTGTCCATACCGGGTACAGTGAGGCAATCGATGCTGCATTCATGTCATCTGTTATGACTGTCTTACTTGCGTAGAGCATACCTACATATCCCTTAGCCTCTACAGTAGAGCAGAACGTCTTGATGACTTTTGTCGCTGCACTCTTTGAAAGATGGGCATTGTAGAGTCTTCCGGTGAGACCGCCTTCCCATGCGTATTCGTAATCCATAACAATAGGAAGGTTGATGTTGTATCCTGACAGGAGATTCATTGTGTAGGCGGCTTCCCGCTTTGCTTCGGCTGTGTTGATAGCCTGAGAGTAGAAGTATACTCCAACATCTATACCTGCTGCTGTTGCAGCTTTGATGTTCTGCTCAAATGTGGAATCTCTATAATAGGCGCCTGATCCGTAGTAGCGGCCACCAACTCTGATAAATGCAAAAGATATTCCTGAGGCTTTTACCTTTTTCCAGTTGATGTCGTCGCCGTTCCACTCAGACACGTCGATGCCTTTTACGACTTTGTGGTTTTTGAACATGGATGAGTGAGTGTAGCCTGAACTGGCGAGAGATGCGGTTCCCTGAGAGGAAGCGTAATCTGACTGCCTTTGCAGTTGTTTGATAGTTTCGGGATCGTTGTTGTACAGATTGTATACATGTTCGATCTCTGCTTCGTCCAGTTCTCTGTAGTTGAAGTTACCCTCGTCTACCACTTGCTGGACTTCCTCTTTTGTAGATGTGACTGTTATGTCTGAAGAGTCAGCTGCATATGCATTTACGCCGTTTGCTCCGGCAAAAATGAATGCGCTGACACCAAGGACAAAGCCTATTAAATTCTTTCTGAAATGTCTGTTAAACATATAGTCCTCCCTATAGATGTAGTATAGTTTACATAATAGTGTTAAAAGGGTTAAAAGTCAATAAAATGAGTCGAATTGTTACGCAAATATTACAAAAAAATATTTAAAGCATAAATTTTCATAAAAAGTTATGATAAAAAAACAGCTAAAGAATTATAAATTTGATATAAAATATTTAGGCGGTATGATATAATTGTTATAAATTTTGCAAAAAAAGGAGGACCGGTCTGATGGAGGATAAAGTTGGATTTGGAACGGCACTAAAGAATATGTTTGTCGGCATTGTAAAGCCTGAGTTATATATTCATAATGGCGCAAAAGGAAAGGCAGGACCGGCTGTATTTGCTGCATTTATTATGAGCATACTGTTATATCTGGTGATTTTCTTTATTCCATACAATAATATGTTTGGAGGAGGAAGGCTGGCGGATGCTGTTGATAACGCCATTGGCGATTTTGTACTGACGAATGAAGGATTTTTTTATGATGACGCATTTGAGTGGTCGGACGAGGAAGGTTTGTCCTATATAAGTATAGATACATCTTTGGACGACGTTGACAGCGATGAGGTGCGGGAGTTTGCACAGAGGGAAGGATATACTACTGTATTCATGATTACATCGCAGGATATCATATCATATAATGGCGGACAGATGCAGGTTATAAAGTGCAGAGAGCTGTATGAGGCACTGAGCCCGTTGGGAAGTGGTCGTTCTTTTTGCAAACAGGATATACTTGATATCATAAATAGATTTGACACTCCTGTATTGGTTACGGTATATGTTGTTAAAACCATCATAGGATTCATAGGCGATTTGATCATGGCACTCCTGATAGGGGCAGTCGGGCTTCTCATAGCATCAATGAAGAATTACAAGGTTTCATTTGGAACTACTTATAAGGCAGCCTTATACATAAGGATTATCTGGCATTCAGTTGTGATGGTTATAGCTGCATATGTGTGGCCGGCGACAACCACTCTTCGTATGATAGGTGTTCTTATAGCTGTCGTCTATATGTTCATAGCCATATCAAGATACAGCAAGGAGAACCCATATCAGGCGGCACCTGCGTACAGCGGCATGGCGGCTCCGATGAATGAACAACAGGGTTATGGCAGCTACGGGCAAACGAATCAGCAGAGTTATAACGGCTATGGGCAGATGAATCAGCAGAGCTATAACGGCTATGGACAGACGAATCAGCAGAGTTATAACGGCTACGGGCAGACGAATCAGCAGAGCTATAACGGCTATGGGCAGGCAGATCAGAGTCAGAATAACGCACACGAAACAGATGAAGATCCGGAAGATAACATAAACGCGGACAATAGATAAAGCACACATTTAATTTTATAATATATAACACCAGGAGGATTATTTACATGAACAATTTGAGAAAGACCAAGATCATATGTACACTTGGACCAGCAACAGATGATGATAATGTACTCAGACAGCTCATGATAGAGGGGATGGATGTAGCCAGGTTCAATTTTTCTCATGGGGATCATGCCCAGCACAGAAAGAATAAAGACAGAGTAGAAAAACTCAGGGATGAACTGGGTATTCCTGTTGCGACTCTGTTAGATACTAAGGGACCAGAGATCAGAGTCGGCGATTTTAAAGACGGAAAAGTAGAACTTGTAGAAGGACAGGCGTTTACTTTGACTACAGAGGATGTCATAGGTGATCAGGCAAAGGTATCCATAACATATAAAAATCTTGTGAATGACGTTAAACCTGGAGATACCATACTGATAGATGATGGCCTTATAAATATGAAGATAGAGAAGGTTACCTCCAAAGAGATTATCTGTAAGGTTGAAAATGGCGGTCCGGTGTCAAACCACAAAGGTGTGAATGTGCCAAGAGTCAATCTTACAATGCCGTATATAAGTGATGTTGACAGGGAAGACATAATATTTGGTATAAAGAATGATTTTGATTTTATTGCTGCTTCATTTGTAAGGTCAGCGGATGATATTTTGCAGATCAGAAAGATACTTGATGAATATGAATGTGACAATATCAACATAATTGCAAAGATAGAGAATATGCAGGGCGTTGACAATATTGATGAGATCATCAGGGTTTCGGATGGAATTATGGTAGCCAGAGGTGATATGGGAGTAGAGATTCCACTTGAGGATGTGCCTATTATCCAGAAGATGATAATTAAGAAAGTATACAATGCAGATAAGCAGGTCATAACAGCTACACAGATGCTTGATTCCATGATGATACATCCAAGACCAACCAGAGCAGAGGCTACAGATGTTGCAAATGCTATATACGACGGAACCAGTGCTATCATGCTTTCAGGTGAGACTGCCGCAGGAAAGTATCCTGTTGAGGCTCTTCATACAATGAAGACAATTGCAGAGAGAGCAGAGCGTGACATTGATTACAATAAGCGTTTCTTCAGCAGAGATGCTGTACAGAATCCTGATATAACAAGCGCTATTTCGCATGCGACATGTACTACAGCTATAGATCTTGCTGCTGCGGCTATCATCACTGTCACAAAGTCCGGCAAGACAGCGAGAATGCTGTCAAAGTACAGACCAAAGTGCCCGATCATAGGATGTACTCCTGTTGAGAAGGTTGCGAGACAGATAAATCTGTCATGGGGAGTTCAGCCGCTTCTCATAGGAGAGGAGAACAATACAGATGATCTCTTTGAGCATGCGGTTGATGCTGCCAAGAGACATGGCTATGTCAAGGATGGAGAGGTGACAGTAATAACAGCAGGAGTTCCTCTTGGAGTCACGGGAACGACCAACCTTATAAAAGTTCATGTAGTAGGACACATTCTTGTGAAGGGCTATTCGATTAATGAAAGGAGTGCGACAGCTCCGCTGTGTGTGTGCGAGTCAGAGGATGAGCTCATAGAGAATTACAAGGATGGTGATATCATTGTTATCAATGAGACCAGCAACAGGATTATGGATCAGCTCAAGACGGCATCCGCAATAGTCTGCGAGAAGAATGGTGGCAATTCGCATGCCGCTATAGTTGGACTCAGCAGAGATATTCCGGTGATACTTGGAGCTCAGAATGCTACCAAGATACTGAAATCGGGTGCTATCGTCACGGTAAATGGCGAAGATGGCGTGGTAATCTCAAACTAGATGTAACAAATATTTAACAGATTCTAAATAAAAATGTATGAAATAAAACCTCCTATGTTGACAAATGTAACTATTGTTGCTATACTACAATAGATTTGTAACAAAAACGTAATAATTGTTACGCTGAGATCAAGCATAGGAGGTTTTATGATGTCTAAGGCAAAGACTATAAAGAAATCTATAGTAGTCGCTGCAGCAGCCGGAATGGTTATCACAACTGCATTTGGCAGTGTGAGTGCGAGTCAGATATACGACGATTCAACTGTGGGAATTTCATCTGCGTTTGACAGATATGCGAACACCCTTGCGGGCAATGATAAGAGCGTAAAGAGTGCAGGTGATATTGCCACTGCAACAGATGCACAGCACGGAGATGGCACAGCTGATAAGAAGACAGACGACAGCAGTAAGAGCCAGACAGATGTTAAGAAGGATGCCGGAAAGAAGTCTGTAAAGTATCCTGATTTCAAGGACAAGTGTGTTGCAGTCACTGATGACTATGTCAACATAAGGTCTGGAGAAGGTACAGATACTGACGTGGTAGGTATCATACAGAACAACGGCATAGCGACTGTTGTCAAGAAAGGCAAGGAGTGGACTCAGGTCGCTTCAGGAGATTGTACAGGATACATAAGGAATGATCTTCTCTTATACGGAGATGAGGCTGGTGCTTATGCAGAGAGTAATTGCGAGAAGAAAGCAACTGTCACTACAGAGACTCTGAATGTAAGAACCGGGGCAGATGTGAATTCAGACTGTATAACACAGGTTGGATCAGGTGAATCGTTCAGTATTCTTTCGCAGGATGATAAGTGGGTTCAGATAGCTCTTGATGATCAGACAAGTGGATATGTGAGTGCTGATTATGTGGAATATACATATGATTTTAATACGGCAAAGACCATGGAGCAGATACAGGCTGAGATTGAAGCAGAGCAGCAGGCAGAAGATGATCAGACATTAGACGAACAGGATGCTGCTGATGATCAGACTGACTACGACACCGATGACAGTCAGGATGTGGATGACGATCAGGATTCAGAAGATGATCAGAGCACAGATGACAGTCAGGATACAGATGACAGTCAGGATATAGATGACAGTCAGGATGTGGATGACAGCCAGGATAACTCAGATGATCAGGATGTGGATGACAGCCAGGATAACTCAGGTGATCAAGGCACCGATGACAGTCAGGACAGTTCAGATGATCAGGACAGTGGTTCGGGCGATGTTGCTGCGCCGAGTGGACAGACAGGAATTGATCTTGCAAATTATGCAACACAGTTTGTTGGCAACCCATATGTGTATGGCGGTTCGAGCCTTACAGATGGAGCAGACTGTTCAGGATTTGTCATGGCAGTGTATGCACAGTTTGGATATTCACTTCCACATTCAGCTGGAGCACAGTCAGGATATGGTGTTAGAGTTGATACATCAAGTCTGGAACCTGGAGACATCTTGTTTTATGGAGATAGTTCTATAGAGCACTGCGCTATATATATAGGTGGAGGCATGATAGTTCATGCAAGTACAGAGGAGACAGGAATAAAGATTTCCTCAGCGTTCTACAGAACCCCATATTGCGCTGTCAGAATAATTGGACAGTAGACAGAAGACTTTTGGTAGTGTATAATATCAAACATAAAAAGAGCACACTTGCTTATGTAAGTGCGCTCTTTTTGTTCAAAATGGCGAAAACTTTGCGGAATGAACAAAAAAAGTCGACAATATGCACATTAAAATGACTCAAATATATTGAAAAAAAGTCGATGTATGATATAATAGATACATCAATTTGGATTTATTCCAAAAAAGAAGGAGTTGGGCATCATGAATTACATAATCAGTGGTAAGAATATTGAAGTCACAGAAGGACTTAGAAGCGCAGTGCAGGATAAGCTGTCCAAGCTTGAGAAGTATTTTGCTGACGATGCATCAGTACAGGTGACATTTAGTGTCGAGAAGGATAGACAGAAGATAGAAGTAACCATCCCTATGAAGGGACATATCATCAGAGCTGAGCAGGTTAGTGATGATATGTATGTTTCAATAGATCTCGTTGTAGAGGTTATAGAGAGACAGGTTACAAGACATCGCAAGAAACTGATCGACAAGGAGCAGAACGCAGCATACCTCAGCAAGGCATTTGTTGATGAGGATGTTGAGGATGATGATGACATCAAGATCGTGAGAACAAAGAAGTTTGCTGTAAAGCCTATGTATCCAGAGGATGCATGTATCCAGATGGATCTTGTTGGCCATAACTTCTATGTTTTCAGAAACGCAGAGACAGATGAGGTTAATGTTGTATACAAGAGAAAGGGCAACACATACGGACTCATCGAGCCAGAATTCTAACAGACGTACGGCAAAGGCACAGTAAAACTGTGACATATTATATATGAAACTATGAGATATAAGGAGACTTTCCAATATAGAAGGTCTCCTTTTTGCTTGATATAAGTAGAATAAGATGTTAGAATGTACCCTGAATAATGATAGCTAGGAGGCAATAACAACAATGGGTTTGTTTGAAAAGATATTTGGAACACATAGTGAGAAGGAGCTTAAGAAGATAGCTCCTATAGTTGATGCGATAGAGGCACTTGATGACAAGATGCAGGCGCTTTCAGATGAGGAGCTGAAAGCTAAGACACAGGAATTTAAGGACAGGCTTGCTGCAGGCGAGACTCTGGACGACATTCTTGTTGAGGCGTTTGCGGTGGTCAGGGAAGCTGCTTATCGTGTGCTCGGAATGAAACACTACAGAGTACAGCTTATAGGTGGAATTGTTCTTCATCAGGGACGTATAGCAGAGATGAGAACTGGTGAAGGTAAGACCCTTGTATCGACACTTCCGGCTTATCTCAATGCCCTTGAAGGAAAGGGCGTACATGTAGTTACAGTAAACGACTACCTGGCAAAGCGTGATGCTGAGTGGATGGGACAGGTTCATGAGTTCCTGGGCCTGAAGGTTGGTATCATTCTCAACAGCTCAACAACTGATGAGAGAAGAGAGGCATATAACTGCGATATTACATATGTAACCAACAACGAGCTTGGATTTGATTACCTGAGGGATAACATGGTTATATATAAGGAGAAGCTGGTTCTCCGTGACCTTCACTACTGCGTAATAGATGAGGTTGATTCGGTACTCATAGATGAGGCTAGAACTCCTCTTATCATATCAGGCCAGAGTGGTAAATCAACTGAGCTTTACAAGATGTGTGATTATCTTGCAAGACAGATGAAGCGTGGCGAGGGCGATGGTGAGATATCTAAGATGGATATGCTCATGAAGACGGCTATAGAGGAAGATGGAGATTTCCTTGTAAATGAGAAGGACAAGTACGTCATGCTCACAGCGAATGGTGTAAAGATGGTTGAGCAGTTTTTCCATATTGAAAATCTTTCAGATCCTGAGAATATGGAGATACAGCACAATATCATACTTGCGCTCCGCGCACATAACCTTATGTTCAGAGACAGAGATTATGTTGTAAAGGACGATGAGGTTCTTATTGTAGATGAATTTACAGGTCGTATTATGCCTGGAAGAAGATTCTCAGATGGTCTCCATCAGGCCATAGAGGCGAAGGAGAATGTAAAGGTCAAGAGAGAGAGCAAGACTCTTGCAACTATCACATTCCAGAACTTCTTCAATATGTTTGATAAGAAGGCAGGTATGACAGGTACTGCCCAGACCGAGGAAGAGGAGTTCAGAGAGATTTACGGAATGGACGTAGTTGTCATTCCGACAAACAGACCAATACAGAGAATAGATCAGCCTGATTCTATCTTCAAGACAAAGAAAGAAAAGCTGAATGCAATAGTAGAACAGATAAATATCAGTTACAGAAAAGGGCAGCCGGTCCTTGTCGGTACTATCAATATTGATGCGTCAGAGGAACTCAGTCATATGCTCACAAAGAGAAAAATCCCTCATAAGGTTTTGAATGCGAAGTTCCATGAGCTCGAGGCTGAGATAGTAGCAGATGCCGGACAGAAGAATGCGGTTACTATCGCAACCAACATGGCAGGACGTGGTACTGATATCAAGCTTGGAGAAGGTGTCGCTGAACTTGGCGGACTCAGGATTATAGGAACAGAGAGACATGAGAGCAGACGAATTGATAATCAGCTTCGTGGACGTTCAGGACGACAGGGAGATCCGGGAGAATCCAAATTTTATCTGTCGCTGGAAGATGATCTGATGAGACTGTTTGGATCAGAGCGTGTTATGAGTGTATATGATGCACTTAAGATTCCTGAGGGTGAGGAGATAGAGCACAAGACTATCTCTAACTTTGTTGAGAAGGCGCAGAAGAAGATAGAGGGCAACAACTTTGCAATCAGAAAGAATCTTCTTGAGTATGACAGAGTAAACAATGAACAGAGAGAGATTATATACAAGGAAAGAAGAAGAGTTCTTGACGGCGAGAATATGCATGAGGTTATTCTCAAGATGATAAAGGATGACATCAATTCTGCTGTTGATCTTGTGTGCTCACATGAGACATCACCGGAGGATTGGAATCAGACAGAACTTGATGACATGATCAGGAACATTATCCCGTTTGAGAATCCTGTCCAGCTTACTGATGAGGAGATCAGAAAAACTGATATAGATGGACTCAAGGAGAGACTGTATAGTGAGGCGGTTGAGCTCTATGCGGCGAAGGAGGAGGAACTCGGCGATTCTGACCAGATGAGAGAGATTGAGCGAGTTGTGCTTCTCAAGTCCATAGACAGAAAGTGGACAGACCATATAGATGATATGGATAACCTGAGACAGGGAATAGGACTTCGTTCTCTGGGACAGAGAGATCCTGTGGTAGAGTATAAATTTGCTGGATACGATATGTTCAATGACATGACTGCTGCTATCCGTGAGGAGACTGTTAAGGTTCTGTTCAGGATAAAGGTAGAGCAGAAGATTGAGCGTGAAGAGGTAAACAAGGTCACTGGTACAAACAAAGATGACACAGTGGCAAGGGGACCTATAAAGAAGGCGAAGAAGATAGGCAGAAATGATCTGTGCCCGTGCGGAAGCGGCAAGAAATACAAGAATTGCTGCGGACGTGAGGCATAGGACCATATACAGGAGAAGCTGAGTGATAGAGTTAGATGAGTACAGGGCGACGATGACCTCCTACAGGGAACCTTTGGAGGAAGTCAAGTCATCCCTTGACATTGAAAATAAGACAGATAGAATAGCGAAACTTAATTATGAGATGGAACAGCCCGGGTTCTGGGATGATGTCAATGAATCCCGGGAGGTGTCAAAAGAACTGAAGGGACTGCAGGATCTTGTGGACAACTACAAGAAGTTGGAGAATGACTATGTGGATATAGATACACTTATTCTGATGGCTGAGGAGGAGAATGATCCAAGCCTGGTTCCTGAGATAGGAGAACAGATTGAGATATTCACAAAGGAATTCGAAGAGTACAGGATCAATCTGCTGTTCGTTGATGAATTTGATGACTGCAATGCGGTTCTCACACTCCATTCGGGGGAAGGTGGAACCGAGTCCTGTGACTGGGCGAGCATGCTTTACAGAATGTATACCAGATGGGCTGAAAAACATGGCATGAATGTTGAAGTGCTTGATTTTCTTGAAGGTGATGAGGCTGGTATAAAGTCTGTGACAATTCAGATAAATGGACCACACGCATACGGGTATCTCAAATCTGAAAAAGGTGTGCACAGACTTGTCAGGATATCACCGTTCAATTCGGCAGGCAAGCGTATGACTTCGTTTGCATCGTGTGATGTTATTCCGGATATAGAACAGGATTTGGAAGTAGACATACGTGATGAAGATATAAGAATAGATACCTACAGATCAAGTGGTGCTGGTGGACAGCATATCAACAAGACCTCGTCGGCCATTAGAATTACACACTATCCTACAGGCATAGTGGTTCAGTGCCAGAATGAGCGGTCACAGCTCATGAATAAAAACAAGGCTATGCAGATGCTGAAGTCCAAGCTTTATCTTCTGAAGAAACAGGAGAATCTTGAGAAGATATCAGATATCCGCGGTGAGGTGACTGACAATGGATTTGGCAGTCAGATCAGATCATATGTGCTTCAGCCATATACGATGGTCAAGGACAAGAGGACATCCTATGAGAATTCCAATGTGTCAGCGGTTTTGGATGGAGATCTTGATGGATTTATGACAGCATATCTCAAATGGTTGAATAAGGTTGAGGTGTAGCAGCGTATGAGCAGCGGACGATAAGAAATTAGTCTTTGACAATGACGCTTTATACTGATAAAGTAATGACGTACTAAATTTGCATGTTATGCAGAAAAAGGAGATAAAAGGAGATAAAAACATGGTGAATATAGCAGTATTAGGTTATGGTACAGTAGGCTCGGGAGTTGTGGAAGTGATTAACACCAACCATGATATTGTTAACAGGAGAGCTGGACAGGAGATAAACGTTAAGAGAGTTCTTGATCTCAGGGAATTTCCTGGGGATCCTGTCGAGAACATTCTCACCCATGATTTTGAAGATATACTTAATGATGATGATATAAGTGTTGTTGTGGAGGTTATGGGAGGCGTTGAGCCTGCATATACATTTGTCAAGAAGTGTCTGCTTGCCGGTAAGAGCGTGGCAACCTCCAACAAGGAACTTGTGGCTGTTCACGGACCGGAGCTTATAAGGATTGCCAGAGAGGGCAATATCAATTTCTTCTTTGAGGCATCAGCAGGTGGTGGAATCCCGGTTATAAGACCGCTCAACACATCCATAACGGCGGATGAGGTTACAGAGATCACAGGAATACTCAACGGAACAACCAATTACATCCTTACTAAGATGGACAAGGAGGGCGCAGATTATGCTACAGTCCTGAAACAGGCACAGGAGCTCGGCTATGCGGAGCGCAATCCTGAGGCTGATGTTGAGGGCGGCGATGCGTGCAGAAAGATTGCTATACTTACATCTCTTGTATATGGCAAAAATCTGGATTACAACAGAATCCATATGGAGGGAATAACAAAGATTACGACAGATGATTTCAAGTATGCGGATAAGATGGGGTATTCTGTAAAGCTTGTTGGTACAACAAGAAAGACAGACGGAAAGCTTTATTCATACGTTGCCCCTGTCATGCTTCCACATGACAATCCGTTGGCAAAGATAGATGATGTATACAACGGTATACTTGTACATGGAAATGCTCTCGATGATGTGATGTTCTATGGCAAGGGTGCCGGAAAACTCCCTACAGCATCGGCGGTTGTGTCGGATGTTGTAGAGGCTGTTAGAAACACAGGAAGACATGTCCCTGTCATCTGGGATGATGAGGCGCTTGAGATGGGTGAATTTAAGGATTCATCAAGCAGATTTTTTGTCAGGACAGATGAGAAGGATGAGGCTGCTATCAAGGCAGTATTTGGCGACGTTCAGTATGTCGATTCTGATCTCAATGAAAAGGCGTTTGTCACAGCGGTGATTACAGAGGGAGAATTTGAGGCATGTTGCAATAAGATTGTGGTTAAGAGTGCTCTCAGAGTGCTGGATTAGTACAATATTATTCAAAGGTCTTGCATTCCTTGTAGAATTGAGGTATTTTACAAAAGGCTTATTTTCTTTTCGCGGGTTTGGATCGTAAACCTCTGAAAAGTTAAATATACAAATTTTCAAATGAGCGATCAGGAGGACAATATGTTAATAGTAAAGAAGTTTGGTGGTACTTCCGTTGGAAATACCGAAAGAATCTTTAACGTGGCCAAAAGATGTATTGAGGACTGGCAGAAGGGCAACGACGTTGTTGTAGTACTGTCTGCTATGGGTAAATACACAGATGAGCTGATAGATATGGCCAAGCAGGTAAATGAAAATCCGCCTAAGAGGGAGATGGATATGCTTTTCACAATAGGAGAGCAGATGTCCGTATCACTCATGGCTATGGCTATGAATTCATTGAAGGTTCCTGCAATCTCACTCAATGCATTCCAGGTGGCAATGCATACAACTTCAGTATATGGCAACGCGCGTCTGAAGAGAATTGATGTTGAGAGGATTAGACATGAACTTGAGCAGAGAAAGATAGTTATAGTTACAGGATTCCAGGGAATCAACAAGTACGATGATTACACAACTCTTGGTCGTGGCGGTTCAGATACAACAGCTGTTGCACTTGCAGCGGCACTTAACGCTGATGCGTGCGAGATTTATACAGATGTGGATGGTGTATACACAGCAGATCCACGAAAGGTAAAGACAGCACGTAAACTGGATGCGATAACATACGATGAGATGCTTGAGCTTGCTACACTTGGTGCAGGCGTTCTGCACAACCGTTCAGTTGAGCTTGCAAAGAAGTTTGGTGTTCAGCTGGTTGTTCGTTCAAGTCTCAATTTATCAGAGGGTACAATAGTTAAGGAGGATACTGGAATGGAGAAGATGTTAGTTAGTGGAGTAGCAGCAGATGCAGACTCAGCAAGAGTAGCAGTTGTAGGATTGGAGGACACACCAGGTGTTGCATTCAAGCTTTTCAACCTGCTTGCAAAGAATGACATCAATATAGATATGATCCTGCAGTCAGTTGGTAGACATGGAACAAAGGATATCACATTCACATGCAGCGACGAGAATGCAGACAGAGCAGAGGAGATCATCAAGAACAATATCGGTAAGTTTGAGAGCATTGATGTAAATAAGGACGTTGCAAAGGTTTCGATCGTAGGTGCAGGTATGCAGTCAAATGCAGGCGTTGCAGCAAAGATGTTCGAGGCTCTCTACGATGAGAACATCAATATCAGAATGATATCAACATCAGAGATCAGAGTTACTGTACTTATCGATGAGCAGTATACAGAGCGCGCAATGAATGCAATTCATGACAAGTTCGCACTCGGCGATCGTTAATCCCAACAGAATCATATACAGTCCTGCCTAGCAGGATCTTACAATATACGCCGGGGGAAACTCCGGCTTATATTATCATAAGGGGGACCCGCCGTTAAGGCGGGGGATTCCTTATGATAAGCAGACGCCGCGCGGAGCGCCTATCATGCGTCTGCACATATAATGAACTTGGAAAGGAGTCAGGGTATGAAGAGAACAGATTATATATCATGGGATCAGTATTTTATGGGAATTGCGATGATGTCAGCAGAACGAAGCAAAGATCCCTCAACACAGGTTGGAGCGTGCATAGTGGACAAGAACAACAGAATCCTGTCAATGGGCTACAACGGTATGCCTGCTGGTTGCGATGATGATACAATGCCATGGGGAAAAACTGGTGACCCGCTTGACAACAAATATTTCTATGTATGCCATGCAGAATTGAATTCGATCCTTAACTATAGAGGCGGCAATCTCAAGGATGCGATTATTTATTCTACCCTGTTCCCATGTAACGAGTGCGCAAAGGCGATTATCCAGTGCGGAATAAAGGAAGTTGTGTATATGTCAGACAAGTACGCTATGACAGAGAGTACCATAGCCTCAAAAAAAATGTTTGATATGGCTGGTGTTACATACAGACCATTTGAATCGAAGGGAAGGAAGATCACGCTTGATCTTTAGAAGAATAAGTGTCGATCCGACGGACTGAAGAAATCAAATATGCATGAAAGACAGGAGAGAATATGGTCATAGAAAGCAATAGCAGAGAAGAAACTTACAACACGGGAGTACGGCTTGGACAGAATGCAGTTTCGGGACAGGTATACTGTATATACGGAGATCTTGGAGTTGGCAAGACGATAATTTCGCAGGGAGTTGCAGCGGGACTTGGAATAACTGAAGTTGTGAACAGTCCCACATTCACGATAGTGAAAGAGTATGATGATGGAAGACTTCCACTGTATCATTTTGATGTGTACAGAATAGGCGATGTAGATGAGATGGACGAGATCGGCTACAACGAGATGATATATGGGGATGGTGTCTGCCTGATAGAGTGGGCAAATCTTATAGAAGATATACTTCCTGATACATATATAAGAATAGATATAGAAAAAGATCTTGAAAAAGGACTAGATTACAGACGTATTACGATAGAAGAGAGGCATATGTAGATATGAAGATCCTGGCATTTGACAGTTCAGGGCTTGTCGCATCGGTGGCGATAGTCCAGGATGATAATTTGATAGCAGAATATACGACGAACTATAAAAAGACTCATTCACAGACGCTTCTTCCTATGCTTGATGAAGTTGTCAGGATGACGGAGACTGACAAGAAAAGTTTTGACCTGCTTGCGGTTGCAGCGGGACCAGGTTCTTTCACTGGTCTTAGAATAGGATCAGCAACTGTCAAAGGACTTGCTCTTGCCTGGGATATACCTGTTGTAGCGGTTCCTACACTTGAGGCGCTTGCCTACAATGCATGGGGAAGCAGATGCATCATCTGCCCGATCATGGATGCCAGAAGAAGGCAGGTCTATACAGGTTTATACAGATTTGACAAAGACGATAAAATGGAAGTTCTGATGGATCAGGTCCCTATGGATATAGATGAGCTTATAGAAGTTCTTGGAGACAGGGGAGAGGAAGTGCTGTTCGTGGGAGACGGTATAGATGTGTATGCTGATACCATCAGGCAGAAGATGACGGTACCATTTTCATTTGCCCCTGCCCATATGAATAAGCAGAGAGCTGGTTCTGTTGCTGTGGCAGCAAAGAAGAGATACGAAGAAGGTATATATACTTCGGGTGATGATTTCGCTCCTGAATATCTCAGACAATCCCAGGCGGAGCGCGAGCGTGCGGAGAGACAGAAAGCAGGCAGAACTGCAAATGAATAACAGTGCTGTGAATATTCTAGATAAGACGCCTGATAAGCTCGCAGAGGCTCACTGCGAATCTGCACATTTTGATATAGTATGTGCAGAAAAAAGACATGCCGGAGCAATATCAGAGATAGAAAGATTGGTATTCTCTCATGCCTGGAATGAGCAAATGATCGCAGACTCTATAGAAGGAGCTTATGATAAGGTATTTGTATATATCCAGAATAACCGCATCTGCGGTTATATAATATATTCTGTGGTGTGTGACAGCGCTGACCTTCTCAGGGTTGCTGTGAGACCAGAACACCGAAGACGGGGGCTGGGATTGCTTCTTATGGGACGAATGATAGAAGACTGCCAAGCTCTGGGGGCGATTAAGATATTCCTTGAAGTTCGGGAATCAAATGATCCCGCTCGGAATATGTATAGATCCCTGGGATTCAAAGAAATTTCAAGAAGAAAAAAATATTATAGTGAGCCGGATGAAGATGGAATCGTCATGCAGGCAGACCTGTAATTTGATAAATAATCATAAAGGCAATGAAGTAAAAAATTGATTGTGGTAAACATTGTCAGTATATTATATGATCGATCTGGCTTATAATCAGACACATATAGAAAGACTAAAACAGTCGGACAGGAGATAAGACATGAGCGAGATCAGATGCAATATGTGTGGAAGAAAGATAATATTCGGAGAAAAGCACGATAAGGAGGACTATCTTCTCATTCGGAAAGAATGGGGATATTTCTCACGCAAAGATGGAAAGAGATATACCATTAGAATGTGTGAAGAGTGCTTCGACAGATTTGTGGATGATTGTGTTGTTTCTCCTGAAATAGATGATGTGACAGAATATGCATAGCATAACTGCACTTAGAAACGGAGATAGAAGATGATAGACGTATGTCTTTTGGGAACCGGAGGTATGATGCCACTGCCATACAGAGCTTTGACATCGCTTGTGGTTAAATATAATGGACATGAGATGCTGATTGATTGTGGAGAGGGAACTCAGACGTCCATGAGGCAGCAGGGAACAGTGGGATTCAAGCAGATAGATGTGATTTGCTTTACACATTATCATGCAGATCACATAAGCGGCCTGCCTGGACTCCTGCTCACGATTGGCAACGCAGAGAGGACAGAGCCGCTTCTCATGGTGGGACCGAAGAGACTTGAAAAGGTTGTGAACTCCCTCCGGGTTATAGCCCCTGAGCTGCCATTTGAGATACAGTTCAAAGAGCTGGCCGATGTAGAAGAGAGTTTTATGTGGCAGGATATCAAGGTCGATGCATTCAGGGTGAATCACAATGTGACTTGCTATGGATATTCCATGTCACTTCCAAGAGTCGGCAAATTCAGTGTAGACCGTGCCCGTGAAAATGACATTCCGATGAAATATTGGAATGGGCTTCAGAAGGGGACCACATTCGAGGAGGAAGGCAGGATCTATACTCCGGATATGGTTCTTGGTCCGGACCGCAAGGGACTGAAATTGACGTACTGTACAGATACAAGGCCTACGCCGCTTATAGAAAAATATGCAGCGGGCTCTGACTTATTCATATGTGAGGGGATGTACGGTGAGAAGGACAAAGAGATAAAGGCGTTGGAGCATAAGCACATGATGATGCAGGAGGCTGCGGCCATAGCTGCAAAAGCTGACGTGGGCGAGATGTGGCTTACACATTACAGCCCTTCAATGTCAAAACCAGCTGTATTTATGGACGAAATAAGGGAGATATTTCCGCGCACGGTGGCGGCTAAAGACAGAGCAGCCACCACACTCAGGTTTTCTGAAGATGAATGATGCATACGGGGATACAGAAGAATATTTGATTATCTATATCGGCAAAGGTGAGAGATTATGGAAAAAGAAGTAAAGATACTGGCTATAGAGTCTTCCTGTGATGAGACATCTGCAGCCGTGGTAGTGAATGGAAGAAACGTATTGTCAAATGTCATATATTCACAGATTGATATCCATACATTGTATGGTGGCGTAGTCCCTGAGATTGCGTCCAGAAAACATATAGAGAAGATAAATCAGGTCATCAGACAGGCACTCAAGGAGGCAGAGTGTACCCTTGATGACATAGATGCAGTTGCAGTCACCTATGGCCCGGGACTTGTAGGGGCTCTTCTTGTGGGTGTTGGAGCAGCCAAAGCTATAGCATTTGCCAAAGATATTCCTCTTGTGGGAGTTCATCACATAGAGGGACATATTGCCGCAAATTATATAGAGAACAAGGATCTCGAACCGCCATTCATGTGCCTTGTCGTGTCAGGAGGGCACACCCATCTCGTAAAAGTGGTGGATTACGGAAAATTTGAGATACTTGGTATAACAAGGGATGATGCTGCCGGAGAAGCATTTGACAAGGTAGCCAGGGCTATAGGCCTCGGATATCCGGGGGGACCAAAGATAGACAAAAAAGCAAAGGAAGGTAATCCTGACGCCATAGTATTCCCAAGAGCGAAAGTGGCCGAGTCTGTGTACGATTTTAGTTTCAGTGGCTTGAAATCTGCGGTGCTCAACTATATCAATCAGGCTCACATGAGAGATGAAGAGATAAATGAAGCGGATGTAGCTGCCTCGTTCCAGAAGGCTGTAACAGAGGTACTCACGGAACATGCAGTAGCCGCGGCAAAGGAATTTCATATGGATAAGATCGCTATTGCGGGTGGAGTTGCATCCAATTCTGCACTGAGAGCAAGTATGAAAGCTGCCTGTGACAAGGCGGGCCTTATGCTATACAATCCGTCACCTATACTGTGTACAGACAATGCCGCCATGATAGGTGCTGCGGGATACTATGAATACATAAATGGAACCAGACATGGATGGGATCTTAATGCCATACCAAACCTCAAGCTGGGTGAGAGATAGCAAGCGGACAAATGCACTATAGAAGTATTGTGCTTTGGGGAGAAGATGAAAATGGGCGATAAAGGTTATTATACATATAAAAAAGCAAGTGTAGAGAGAATTGATACTGCTATTTCTGACAGAATTACAGCAATAGTCCTTGCAGCAGGGAAAGGCAGCAGAATGCACAGCGATATACCAAAGCAGTTCATGATGCTGGATGGATACCCTGTGATATATTACTCACTCAAGGCTTTTCAGAACAGCTCTGTCGATGACATTATTCTGGTTGCAGGGGAGGATGCTGTCGAATACTGCAGCAAAGATATAGTGGAGAGATATAATCTGACCAAGATCAGTAAGATAGTGACTGGAGGAGCGGAGCGCTATGACTCCGTGCGAAATGGACTTATTGCCGCAAATGGAGCCAGGTATGTACTTATACATGACGGAGCCAGACCGTGCATAACCCAGAAGATAATAAGAGACTCTATAGATTCAGTGAATGAATATCCTGCATGCACTGTCGGAGTTCCGGTAAAAGATACCATAAAGATAGTTGATGAAGAACAGATGGGAGTGGATACTCCTGACAGATCCAGATTGTGGCAGATTCAGACTCCGCAGAGCTTTGACAGAGAACTTTTGCTTGGCTGTTATGCAAAGCTTGGAGAGGATAAGAACGCGTATATAACGGATGATACCATGATCGTAGAGCGCTATAGCAAGGTTAAGACAAAGGTGATCTGGGGTGCGTATGAGAACATAAAAATCACAACTCCAGAGGATTTAAAAATTGCTTCAAATTTTTTGAAAAAAGATGTTGACACAAAAACCTTAAAGTGCTAATATATACAAGTCGCCGGTTGATGGCGATAAACAAAAACAACTTGGAGAGATATCGAAGCGGTCATAACGAGGCGGTCTTGAAAACCGTTTGTCCGAAAGGGCGCGAGGGTTCGAATCCCTCTCTCTCCGCTGACTTTCATACATATGAAAGTTCAAGCGCTTGATACTGGAGAAGTACCCAAGCGGTTGAAGGGGCTCCCCTGGAAAGGGAGTAGGCCGTTAATAGCGGCGCGAGGGTTCAAATCCCTCCTTCTCCGTTAGTCATACTTAGTATCAAAAGCTTATAAGAACCTTGAAAAATTAACAACATGACAACCCTGAAATTCCAAACAAGAATTTCA